>FLOH01000351.1_pt1 | contig 109225 bp, 128 predicted proteins | sample 756751 | NCBI WGS metagenome assembly FLOH01 (sample SAMEA4026879, study PRJEB14308) | marine metagenome | biome: coastal water; material: water | depth 74 m
TATTTTCATCTTCTAACAAAGTCATTGCATTTTCAGGAGAAAAACCACGTCCAATTGCACTAACAATTTCCATTGCTTTGAATGGCTGCATTTTTTCAATAGAACCAATAGATTTTATAAAAACTTCTCCAGTGTCACCGTCAACATCAATTGAAACATAACATGCTTCCTCAATTTTGGATTTTACACTTCCAGATTTTCCAATTAAAGCACCAATTCTATCATTAGGTATACGAATTAATTTTTCAAAACTCATTTACAATATCCTCAAATACATTAGTAGAATCATCAACAATCATTCCTCTTTTTTTAAAGAATCGTATAATGTTATTAATGTCTCTCTTAAGAAATTCTTTAGAATTTGGATGTCTAAGATCAACAGCAGATCCTAGATCAAAAACAACTAAACCATCATCAGTCTTAAAAATATTATATTCTGAAAAATCACCATGAACTAGTTTTGCTTTATGATATAGATCTTTAATTAGAGATATTGCTTGATCATAATCATTTTGATCCACATTTGAAGTTAGTAAAGAGCGACAAGGAGCACCATTTACACCTACAAAATCCATTGCAAGTACATTATTTGTAACATAAAGAGGTCGAGGTACAGGTATACCTGCATTATAACATTGAGTCAAATTACGATGTTCTTTTTTTGCCCATAAATATACCAAATTTTTAGTACCTTTTTTTACATGTCGAAATCGAGGATCACCTGTGAGATATGGTTCACGTTTTTTAAAATTAGAAGTAGTAACCAAATAAATTTTTAAAGCAACATTAGAATTATCTTCAGATACACCCCAAAAAACAACAGATTCTTTTCCAGCACTTACAGAGCCATTAACATATGCAATGATATGGTCTGTAATCATTTTGTAAAGAGTCATGACGGTAGGCTTGTCTAAAACTTCATTGACGACTTTTCCTTTTTTGAATCCGTCAGGTAAACTTTTTCGTTTAGATTTTGCATTTAATTTATTGTCTAATTTCCATTCTAATTTTCGACTAATAGTATCAGCCATCAGTTATTATTTTCTATACTAGATAAAAGAGATTGCTTTTCAATTAAAATATAAAAAATATTAAATCAGAAATTTATTTTATGTATTAAAAATAATTAAAAATGGAATATCAGAAATTATTTTAACACCAGATTCTGAAGCAATTCCAAGATCAATAGCTAAAGAAATTGTTTCGTTACCTACGAGATTCATAATAGATGTAGATTTTAACAAAGATAGTGCTTCATCTTTATCAACTAATTTTTTACCATAGTAATTTTCACTGATGTGAATTTTTAATTTACCGTCAACAACATCAGTTCCAATTAATTCAGCATCACACATGTTTAGCATTATGTTTTTTTCATAATTGGTAGTTCGTACTGAAAATTGCATTACGCATATTTACCTTTCAAGGTAGATTTTGCACCGCATGCTTCACAAACTAAAAAGGAGATACGATTTTCTTTTAGAACTTTTGTGTCAGGACTTTTACATGTAGTACATTCAAGATAATCTTTTACATAAATTTGAAACAATCTAGTAAAGTCATCAGGAGCCCTACGGCCAACAAACATGGCTTTGTCACCAAGACGTTCTGCAGGTACAGCAAATTCTTTGGAAAGATATTGGAGTACTTTGTCAGGATCTCGTCTAAGAATTTTAGGAAATTCTGAAAAATTACGTAAAAATGTTTTTTGACCTTCCCACATTACATCTACAATTGGAAGTTCAAATCTATTTCCAGATTCTTCATCGGAATTACCTAGTTTATCCTCAATACGTTTAAGCAGACGCTCATAATCTGTTGTAGTCATAAAAAAACGTGGAGAGTATTCCCTATATTGTTTTTGAAAAAGAAGAATAAATTGGGACTAGTTGTAGATTATTCTTTTGGCATTGCGCCAATACGGAATACGTTAGTTGTACAGATTGGACATGTACCTTTTACAGCTGGACGTCCATTCTTTAGTTTGACCTCTTTAGGATCTTTGATATCCGTTTTTGCTCTACATTTTACACAGTATGCTTGAACCATTATGAAATTTATCGAATTGAGTGGTATTTAGTAAGAAGTTGTGAAAAATAGTTCACTATAGACTGGATGTATTTAGTTTTTTTTAGGCATTAAAAAAAGAAAAAAACTTAAAATTTACATGAAATAAAACTATTTTTTGAAAAAATCTTTAAAATTATAAAATAATAGTGTTTTTTTTTAATATTCATGAAATAAAATATAATTTTTATAAAAATTACCATTATAAACTAGTCAATCATAAAAATAGAAAATGGCATCAAAAAAAGGAATTGCAATTACAGTAATAATTTTAGCATCAATTACAGCTGCCAGTTTTTTGCTATGGGTAGTTCCGCAAGAAAATAATTCAACATTCATAGTTACAGATTATGAAGGATATTTAGACGGAGTAAAAAATATCCATGAAGTTTTACAAGAATCAATAGATATAGAATACAGGAATCTTCAAGACGGAAGAATATCACCAAGTGAGTACATAATCATAACTGAAGTGACATCATCACAGGTAACTACACAGATAAGTGAATTTGTAACATCAAAACCTTCAGAAAAATGGCAAGAAAGTTACATTAGTTACATGAATGGAATGAAAAAATTTAATGAATATATTATAGAAACTAAAGTTTTAGCAAATCAAATTGAAAATAAAAGTGTAGATTCTAAAATTTTAGAGACAGTCAATAAAATAGAATCCATCAAAGTAGAATACATAGAACATATCAAGAAATCAAATGAATTAAGACCATAGTCTCAAGACATAATCATACTAATGAGAATAGTTAGAAATCATTAAAAACAGAGTATGTATTATGAATTATAATGTCACAAAGATCTACTAGAGTAGAAAAAGATGTCAGTGAATCAGCAGTCAACAAATTAGTAGTGATTTGTGTAGATAGAGATGACGATTTAGGTCAGAAGACAGGAATTACTACACCGGTGATAGGAAGAGATGCATGTATAGAAGCAGCACAAAGATTAGCATTAGAAGATCCAGAAGATGCCGATTCCAATTCAATATTTGCAGCAATTAAAACATATGAAGATTTAATCAGTAAAGGATACCAAGTTGAAGTATCCATTATAACAGGAGTTAAGGATAGAGGAGTTCAAGCAGATGAAAAAATACTAGTTGAAGCAAAAATAGTATTAAAAAAATTTCAAGCAAATGGAGCAGTTATTGTTTCAGATGGAGAAGACGATGAAAGCGTAATTCCAGTTATTCAAAATATCCTACCAGTAGTATCAGTACAACGAGTGGTAATGAAAGTAAGTAGAAGTGTAGAGTATTCCTATGCAGTTTTTGGAAAATATCTAAAAATGATGGCTTATGATACAAAATATTCAAAATTCTTTTTAGGAGTTCCAGGAATTCTTTTATTGATTGGAGGAATAGCAACTATTTTTGGATATACTGCAGAGATATTTGCTGTACTTGTTAGTATTCTAGGCGCAGCATTTTTGATCAGAGCGTTTGACATAGACAGAGCATGGTCAAGTTGGTCTAAACCTACACCGACAGGTTTTATCAAAATGTTTACAACAGTTACAGGAATATTATTAATTCTATCATCAATACCAGCTGGAATTAGTACAATAGATTCAAAAATAATTGAAGTGAATGGAGGAGTCATCGAAAGTATGTTAAATCAAATAGGAATAGGGCAATTTATCGGAGGATCATTACCAATCCTATGGATTGGTTTAGGTTCAATATTTGCAGGAATATTACTAAGTAATTGGATAAGAGGAATCCCTAGACAAATTAGTGATATTCTAAGAATAATTGTTTTAATTTCATTATATCCAATTATTGTACAATTTACAAACATAATGATATTTGATGAAAGTTCATTCACATTGATTCCACCATTATTGGGAGGATTAGCAGTAACATTAGTTTCAGCTACAATTCTCTTCAAAAAATATAGAAAACAAAAAGATCAAGAAATGATTTTAGATTAACATCATCAGATTTTAAAAAAAAATAAAAAACATAGATATCATCATATATTCATCAAGGTTCAAAGAAAAATAGAAATGGGTAAAATAAAAGATGTTGTTTTACAATTATCAGGGTTATACAAAATATATGGTAAAAAACTAGAAACTGAAATTAAAGCAGGGGATATTCCAAATCATATTGCATTAATTTTAGATGGGAATAGAAGATGGGCGAAAAGAAATTTAGAAATTAATAAAAAAGGTCATTGGAAAGGGGCAGATGCAGTTGAAAATTTACTTGACTGGTGTGAAGAATTCAATATTAAGATTGTAACATTATATGCACTGTCAGCAGAAAATTTAGATAGAAGAGATGGTGAACTAGAAGATCTTTATGAATTAATTAGAATGAGATTAGAAAAATTATACAACGATCCTAGAATACATAGATGTAAAATGAGAGTTAAAGGGATTGGAAGAATAGAATTACTACCAGAATCAATTAGAGAAGTATTAACGCGATTAGATAACGTTACAAAAAATTATGACAATCATTTTCTAAACATTGCACTGGCATATGGAGGCCAGTATGAATTAGTAGATGCAGTTAAAAAAATAGGAGAAAAAATAAAAGAAGGGAAATTACAGATAGAAGAAATTACAAAAGAAGAAATTGAATCAAATTTATACACATCACACCTACCACAGCCATCACCAGACATGATTTTACGTACATCAGGAGAGAAAAGACTAAGTGGGTTTCTAATATGGCAAAGTGCTTACAGTGAATTAGTTTTTATGGATATTTTTTGGCCAGAATTTAGAAAGATTGATTTAATGAGAGCGATTAGAACATTTCAGGAAAGGAAAAGAAGGTTAGGAAAATGATAGAAGAGACATCTGCAGGAATCGTAATATTTAGAAAAGAGGAAACAAGAAAATTATTTTTGTTGCTACATTATCCATCAGGTCATTGGGATTTTGTAAAAGGTAAAATGGAAAAAGGGGAAACAACTCATGAAACTGCAATTAGAGAAACAAGAGAGGAAACAGGCATTACAGATATTACATTTCTAGAAAATTTTGAAGAGTGGATTGAATATAATTTTAAATATAAAGGAGAGTTAGTTCAAAAAAAAGTAGTCTTCTTTTTAGCTGAAACAAAAACTGAAGAAATTGAAATTTCACATGAACATAGCGGGTATACATGGATGGATTACAATACAGCAATGGGGAAAACTACATTTGACAATGCAAAAACAGTATTAACAAAAGCACAAAAATTAATTTAAAATACTTTGTAAATGTAATTCTTTTGCCATGGCAACAGAATTTTTAGCATTCAAAATAGTTCTACCCACAATTAAATAGTTAGTTCCAGATGAAATTACTTTTGATGCATTTCCACCTTGAGTGCCAACACCAGGTGAAAATATACTTAGATTTTTTCCTGCTTGCTTAGAACAGTATTGAATAATTTTTGGAAATGTTGCACCTACAACAATACCGTCAACTTTTGCAGTTAATGCCCAATTTAGAAATAATTGATATAGTTGCTGCCTTTTACCCATTTTAATTTCCATATCATAAGATAGTTTTGCCTCAGGTGCACTCATGTGACACAAAGTAATCACACCTTTCTGTTCTTTATGAGATGATTTTACTAAATTCTTCAAACTATCCAACCCCATGATAGGATTTGCTATTACTGCATCAAATCCTAAATTCCATAAATGTTCAGTTGTTACACGATTGGTATTTCCAATATCATTAAGTTTGATATCAGCAATAGTTTGCAAGCCATAATCATGAGCAGTTTTATTGATTTTGATAATTTCTTTAGCACTAAGAGGTAGAAGTAAATGGAAATTGAGTTTAATTCCACAGAGATATGGATTTAATTTTTCAATATTCTGAATAGTTTTATTTTGTAAATTTTTTACAGATGAATCATAGTCATTTGCAAGTATTACTTTCCCATTGCTTTTAGAGATCTGTGAAAGTCTAGTTTTGAAGGTGGTCATAATCAACTAGTGGATGAGTCTCCTTCAATTTTATTATTTTGATATAGGAATAACCATGTTCAGATGGATTTTGAACAAAAGTAGGGCTAATTCCATCTGTTGTTGAAAATTTTATGAATGGATTTCCAGGATCACTGTTCAAAACCACATGACAAAAGTAGGATGTTCCCTCATCATTGAAATTCATAAAAACCCCAAGAAGCCATTTATCATTATGTGGGAATAGAAATAGAGGAAAAGGAAATTCATCAAAACCCCATGTGAGTTTTGCAAGGCTAGATAGATCTTCTAATTCAATTGGTTGATATCTATCAAGAGTTCCATTACCAGGTTGTAGTGTTTTTGGAAGAGATTTAATTCGAATAATTGGAGAATAAAGCTTACTAGAATCAGAAGTAGAATTAACAATATTAGATTCTTCTTTTCCAGATTTTAATCCATAACAAAGATAATCACCTGTACTTTCTAAAGGAGTGTAGTAAACAATTGGTTTTTCTTTTAAAACATCCATTTGTACAGATAGAATTTTTTTACCATTATAGTTATGAGAAAATGATACACGAGGTGCACGCTCAAGTGCACAAACTAATCTTGTGAATTCCAAAGTTGAATTAACTTGAATGTAACGAGGTAATTTATCAACAACAGGAGGCTCTAATTTATCCATAAGGATTTGTTACAGATTATCAAATTAAACTTATCCAAAAATTTAGAGCCTAGTTTCGTCTATCAACAACATCATTGATTGCAGGACCAGTTCCAATAATTGTTACAGGCGTGTGTAATTCATTTTCAATATTTTTGATAAAAGATTTAGCATCATCAGATAATTCATCATAAGAAGTTTTACCAGCACAATCAGTAAAGAGAACATCTAATTTTGTAATTGAAATTTGTGTTGCACCATTAAGCATGATTGCACGTCTTGCCAAATCAAAATCAAAATCAGCAGCGCGTCTTTGACGACCAGTAACAGTACCAAACTCGGACCAATTTTTCTTTTCTGCATCTTCAAGAGATAATTCATTAGCTAAAGGACCAGTTCCAACACGAGTAACATAAGATTTGAAAACAACAATTACTTCATCAACTTTTGTCGGTCCCAATCCAACATCAGCACAAATTCCAGACGCAGTAACATCCTTTGAAGTTACAAACGGATAGGTCCCATGCCATAAAGAAAGAAATGTGCCTTGAGTTCCCTCAACTAAGACATTTTGATGTGCATCTAATGCAGAATTAATTTCTTGGGGAACATCCACAATGATAGAAGATAAGGAATCAAAATCTTTTGCCATTTTTAAAATACGCATTGCTCTATCAGCATTAGCAGGACCAGTACCAGAACCAGTACTACCAATTTTTTCTTTTAATTCACCTTTGGAATCTCTTATCAAATGAGTTTCTTCAATTACTCCACAGTGTTTATCGATAAATACACGACCTGATGCATCAAAATCTTGAATTTCTTTATCAAGTACTTTAGGATTAATTACAACTCCAGGACCAATCATTATTTTAGCATTTTTATTTAAAAATCCACTTGGGAGCATTCTAACTTTGTATATTTTATCACCATCCATTATGGTATGACCAGCATTAGGACCAGCACCTCCACGAACTATGATTTTTGGATTATCTTTAATTGCCAAATATGAAATAATTTTTCCTTTGCCTTCATCTCCAAAAAATCCACCAACAACAACAGTGCATACCATATTGGGAAAATCTATTTGCTTTATTTAAGCTAAAGTGTCACTACGTGATTTTATATTCAGGAAAAATTAGTTTAGATCTATGTCAGAAGAAAATTTTGCAGGAAACATAATAGTCAATTTAGCTAGTCTTCCAGATTTTCTAAGAACACCAATTTTAAAAAAAAGAATGATTGAATTTGATTCAAAGTCAGAATCAGAAAAAACTGAAATCATAAACAATGCATTAGAAGCAGGTCCCAGTATCCCATTTCTCAATTTTGCTAAACTGTTTAAATCTTGGCTAAAAATCATAGCAAGTATATCAGAAGAACATAGAGAAGGGATGTTTTTAGCATACATCACACAATCATTACGATCACCAGAAAAATTAATTGCATTTAATTTAGATGGGATTTTAGAAATATTTTTACAATTAGAACAAAATGAGAAAGAAACTATTTCAAATACAATTAAAAAAATTATTAAAAATCTTAATGATGAGGAAAGAAAGAAAATTCTAATTATGATACCAAATAATGCTAAAAGTCATTTAAAAATTTAGTTAGTCTGTGGTTCATCAGGTTTACGATTATCTTCATTTGAATAATCAATGATTTCCCCTTCAGCAGATAAGATACCTACAAATATTTTTTCGTGTTTTTTTAATAATTTTCTATGATCAGCCATAGACATGTCAAGTTTCATTTCATTCATTACCATTATTTGGTATTCTTTCCATTCAGCCCAACATTTGGTACATGTAGGATATTTTTCATTAACAGGTCCTAGTTTCTCAGTATCTGGAATTGAATTTTTGCATTTAGTACAGGTTAAACTCATAAAAAACAACAAGAAACAACTCCTTTTATCTTTTTTTGATGTAAAGTAATAATAATTCATGAACAGGAAAATAAAATATGAAGATAAAATGTCCAAAATGCAATAAAAATGCAGAAATGCCTTTAGATTATTCAATGGTAAAATGTGGTTCATGTGATTTGGATATGAGTTATGGAGAATATGTGAAATTTATTGCACATAATCAACCCACATATTCAGATATCCTAGGAGATTATACAGGTAGTACGGAAGGTCAGACAGCAGGTTCTTTAGATGAATGGGATTAACAACATAGTAAAATAATTCATCAGATTAAAATAATTACTTCAATAGATTACTAAACATAATTGGAATTTTTATTAGAAAATATACTTAATCTAATTGGTTTTTTGGTAGGACTTGCCATAGGAATAATGGCATATATTGGATTTAGAAATACAGGAAGTCCAACATTATTTAGATTAGCAATTGCATTTTTTTCAATAAGTTTAGGATTTTTTGTAATATGGTCAGGATATATGATAGAAGACTTTCTAATAAAATCAGGTACAATTGAAAGAGGAATTCAAACTATAGGTATTGTAATTCAAACTGTAGGATATTTTTTCATTGCATTTTCTCATAGCATAAAATCATTTTTCCCAAAATCTAATTACTTTAGATCAGTAGGAATTTTACCATTTTTTCTAGTATCAACTGTTCAATTAGAACATATTTTCAGATCAATATCATTTATCTTACTAGTATATGGAGCAATTGAAACAATGTTATCATACAGAGATAATAAAAACAAAGGTGCAGTTTCAGTAGCAGTAGGATTAGCACTTTTAGCATTTGGAGAATTTTTGGGATGGTATTCTTTTGTATTTCCAGAATCAATGTTGTATTCAATATCAATGACCATCAAAATTGGAGGATTAATCGCATTGTTTATTCCAGTAAGTAAAATCCCACTAAAGAGGATAAAATTTGATGATGACTTGGATAAAATCTAAACTAGGCTCAAAAATAAAATAGTCAAATTCTTTTATGTTTTTAGTACATATCAAAATAGCAATTACATATCATACAGATTTAAGAATAAAAAAGTAAGAAAATGGGAGAATACAGAACACAAATGAAGATTATCGGAGACATATTATCAACGACAAGAGATGATCTTCAAGATGAAAATGGAGCAACAGTCACTTATCTAATTAGAAAAGCAAATATTTCACATTCAAGAATTTCTACAATTTTAAAAACACTCGTATCACAGGGATTGTTAGAATGCGGAGATTCTCAAGGTTCAAACAGATATAAAATTAGTCAATCAGGTAGAGAATTTCTGGAAGCATATAAATCATTTACAAAGTTTGCAGATAATTTTGGTTTAAATATTTAATTTTTAGTATCATCAGATTCTTCAAAACTGTCTTCAAAATCATCTTCAAATCCATTATCATCGTAATTAGGAGTGGAAGACATATCACATGGATCAAGTAAAACAGAGATAAAAAGATAGTTAAAGCAAATAACAATTAAAGAAAATAGAATACATATGATATTGAAAATAGATTGTGATGAAGAAGGTATTGAAAAAACATTTCAAGTAATTAAAAAAGGTGGAATCGTAGTATTTCCTACAGATACAGTCTACGGAATAGGATGTAATCCATACAATGCAAATGCAGTAGAAAAAATCTATGAGATCAAATCTAGAGAAAAAATAAAATCATTACCAGTATTAGCATACTCATTAGATACTGTAAAAAAAATAGCACACATTGATACATTCACTGAAAAAATTATAAACAAATATTGGCCAGGTCCATTAACATTAATTTTAGAATTAACAGATAAAAAATTAAAAAAATCACTAAATTTGGATAATAAAATCGCAGTAAGAATTCCAGACTCCAAATGCACTCTAAAACTATTAGAAAAATGTGGATTGTTAGTAGGAACTAGTGCAAATATTTCTGGAAGTCCACCATTCACAGATCCAAAAGAATGCCTCAAAAATATTACAAATTATGATGTTTTTCTAAACGGAGGAACAATTACAAGTAAAGGAGAATCAACAATTATTGAAATAGAAAATGAAGAAATTAAAATCATCAGAAAAGGGGTATTAAAAAAAGAGGAAATTATGATATGATGAACCTAATTATTACTTGTGCCAGACATCTTGAAGAAGACACTGAAGAGGAATTAAGAGATATTTTAGATGAATTAGGAGATTCAGAGATAGAAGTGTCAATAAGTGATATGTCAGGAATTTTAACTGCACAGACAAAATTAGATCCAATTGAAGTTGTTAAAAAAATGAAAGAAATGTTACTGGATCAACCTTGGAGCATAAGATATTGCCTCAGAATAATACCAATTCAAAAAGTGATTGAAACAAAAATAGAAGTAATAGAAATGGAAATTTCCAATATCTCAAATCAAATTCTAGATGGAGAAACATATAGAATTTTAATTGAAAAAAGAAACTCAGACATATCAAGCAAAGAAATCATTACAAAAATAGCACATGAAATAAAAAATAAAGTTTCACTAGATTTTCCAGATAAAATAATTTTAATTGAAATATTGGGTGGTGTGACAGGAATTTCAATATTAAAAGAGGCAGATATACTAAGTATTGAAAAAACAAAACGTAGTATGTCAGAATAAAATAGAAGCTTTTTCAACTAAAATATCTTCTAATGGAGTTTTTGAATAAACACTGTCAACATGTTTTTTTGAAATATTGAATTGCTTTTTGATAAATATAGAATTATTTTTTGAAAATAAATCTGAAGAAATTAAAGATAATTCATGATTCAAAGAATCAGGAAAAATTTTATTTCCAATCATAATTAAAATAAAATTAACAGAAGGTTTTATTCCAGCAGAGTCTATAGCATTAGAAATTTGTAATGTTAATGCAAAACGCATTAAAATATCAGTTTCAATTTTATTAGAAAGTAAAATATTATTTTTTTCAGCATTAATTGAAAGAGATAAAATTTTTTTAAAATGTGATGTGCTAAGTATAAAATTAGTAGATACAGCCTGAAATTTAATTTTTGGATATGTTTTTCTTAAATTATCAATAAATTTAACATCGGCAGTTTTTTGACCAATGATTTCAAAAATATAAATTTGTTTTTTTTCAATTTCAAAACTTAATTTTTTTGATGAACCACCATGAATTATAGGAATAATACTTACAATGTCGCCATTATGAACAATAGTAGATTTTCCTTCCATTGCAGAAGAATCAGAACCATTAACAGCAATTAAAATATTTTCAACATCAAAATTAGAAGTATCATCAGGTTTTCTTTTTAATAATAACTCAAGTAAATCTTGAATAGAAATATTAGATTCACTAATTTCTAATTTTTCAGAATTAAAAGACTTTTTTGCGCCACCAAGAAATTTTACAATAATCATAAGTATACATCTAATTTAGAAATGAATATTTAATTAATTATTCAGTTTTCTCATCTACAGATGGAGTTGAAGATACAATTGTTTCAACTTCTTCATTGGTAAGAGTAATTTCTTCACCAGATTCATCAATTTCTTCAGAGTCTGTAATTTCTAATGTAGATTCTTGCTCTTCAACATTAGAATAATCCATACCGCTACGATCATGTTTAATTTTATCTTCGCGAATTTGTTTTTTGATAAATCTTGTAATATAACCAGCAACCTTGTTTTTTAGACCTTTAGAGCGGACAATAGCAATTTCATTTAATGCCTTTTTATTTTCAACAAAATCTTCACCGAATTTAGATTTGTGTGCATCTAATACTTCAAAAGAAATACGTTTTATCCTATCCACGCATGAATTAACGAAGGGGGTATTTTATACTTATATTCCAAGAAAACGTTTTGTGTTAGATTCTAACAAAAATGCCATTTCATCAAATGTTTTTTCAAGAATTTTTGAGGCACAAAATACAACACTGGGAATGAAACTAATCTGTCCAGATTTCATTTCAAAACATCTAGAAAATCTAACAGGTCCATCAGTTTCAACAAGAAGTTTTGAGGGATTAGTTTTAGATAACAAAGTTTGTTTGTCATTGGCATAAATCGTTACAGGCCCAAAGGATACAAAGAAATCCAGATCCATGGCTTTTTGAAGTTGTTTTTTACTACCGTCAAACCAGTGCAATAAAGCATTTTTGCTATTATAGGAAGTCATAATTTCAAAAACATCATCGAGACTTTTTCGTGAATGAATAGATATCGGTTTATGTAATTTTTCTGCAGATGAAAGTAATGATTCAAAAACTTGGACTTGTCTTTTAGTGTCATCTTTATTTTTTACATATGTAGGATCTAATCCAATTTCGCCTATTCCAGAAATATTATTTTGGTTTAATTCTATTAAATTAGTGATTTTTATAAGATCATCATTTGCAAATTCAGGATGAATTCCAATGAAAGGTAAAACAAGATCACTTTGTTTTGATAAAGATAGAGTTTCTAAAGAATTTTTGAGATTAGTTGAAACACAACATGCTTTAATTTTAAGAAATTCCATTTGTTTTAAAATTAAATTAATTTCAGGAAGATATGTAGGATCAGAGAGATGTATATGAGAATCAAAAAGCCAAGTCATTTTCTAATTAATTCTGAATATAGTCTGTATAAATCGATTCCTTAGTGATATTTTTTCACTCGTTAAGTTTTTTCACAAAAAAATAAATTAAAAATTATGAAATCATCAGAATTAGGATTATCTGCAATGTATAGAATTTTAAAAAAAGCAGGAGCAAATAGAGTCAGTGATGAATCAGCAGATGAATTAAGAAGAACTATAGAAGAAATTGCAGAAAATATTGCAAAAAGTGCAGTAGACTTAGTTTCACAAACAAAGCCAAAACGAGTAACCGTAACGGGTGAAGATATAAGAAATTCATGGTTACAAAAAGAAAAAGAATCCAACATGGATCGTTTTAAAGTAATTTAAAAAAATTCAATCTAAAGAGTTTAATTGTTCATTTCATGTTTTCCAAAATGGTACTCTGGCAGAACGGTTATGCGTGAGCCTGCAAAGCTTATACAAGGGGGTTCGACTCCCTCGGGTACCTTTATTCAACAATAACTTGAGCTTTCATCCAAGGATGAAGTGTACAAAAATAATCAAAAGTCCCATATTCATCAAAAGATAATGTGTAGGACTGATACGGATCTAAATAATCACCAGTATCTGCAGTACTATCAAAAAGTCCAGTTGGTTCACCATAAAATCCAGAAGTGACAGTATGAAAAGATGAATCCTCATTAATCCAAGTTACAGAGTTTCCTTTTTGAACAACAAAAGTGGATGGAATGTAACAAATATTTTCAATATCACAGCCAGGGCGTGAAACTTTGATAGGTATTATTATATCAGATTTGATTATTTCCTCAATGTCAGCATTCGTGTCTTCAACATTTGTTTCTTCAAAATTATAATCAGATAGAGATAAACCAATTATTGAAACAGATATTCCTAAAATTATTGCTAAAGTAATTATTTTTTTGATCAATTTATTTCACAGTCATCAGAGAGGTATTACACAATTACCTAATCTTCTAAATATATAATGCATTACAAAAATTAATGTCACAAAATTCAAGCGGCTTATTAGAATACATACCAGGTTCACAAAAGTTACTAGTAGAAAAAAATTCTAGTCCACCGCTGGAAGGATTTGCAGAAAATATCAGAGACAATATTCACGAGTATGCAGAGGATTCAAAAAATGAAGTTGAAAAAGGAAAAAAATTTCTTCAATGGATTCTAACAAGAGTTTTTGAGGCTACAGAAGATGATGCAGCAGATGCAATTGTAGATGGAGCAAATGATCTAGGAATAGATGCCTATCTGCCAGTAGATTTTTCAGATAACACAGTTAGATTATTTCAATCAAAATATGGTACATCACATTCACTAGAAGCAATTGCTAAATTCAAAGAAGATGCAAAAAGATTACTTTCAAAAGATGTAACAAAAATGAGACCAGAATTAGCTCAACTAGTTACAAAAATTAAAGAAAAAAATCTAAAAATAAAATGTTGTTATGTTACGGATCAAAAAGTAGAGTATCAAGATGAATTAGTAGAGATCATAGATGAAGAAAAAATAATTCAAAATTTATGGGATAGAATCAAAAAACCAGCTGCAGGAAAAAAATCATCTATTAAATTAGAAAGAATGCTAAGACATGAAAATACCATACTAGGTATTTTAAAACTACGAGAATTAACAGAATTTGTAAGTAAAAACAAAGAGTATGTTTTTGAATCAAATATCAGACAATGGATGCAATTTAAAACTACAGTGAATAAGGGGTTACGAGAAACATTACAAACAAATCCAGGAAAATTCTTTTTTTATAATAATGGTATTACAATAGTTGTTAGTGATTTTACAGAGTTAGGAGAAAACATGATTGAACTTTTTGCACCACAGATTGTCAATGGTGCACAAACATCAAACTCAATTTTAGATCATTCAAAAAGAACAAAAAATATGGATGGTTCAATGACAGTTACAATAATTAAAGCAGATGATGAGCAAGAACAAAATAACATTACAAAATATCGAAATTCTCAAAATTCAGTAAGAGGAAAAGATTTAGTATCATTAATGGATTTTCATAAATCAATTAAATCACAATTAAAAAACTGCGGATATTTTTATGAAATTCAAGCAGGTTCATTTGATACAAAATCAAAATCAAAACAATCAGAATACGGAGGAGATACAGCGTATAACAATTATCTTCCAGATAATCATAAAAAAGTGATTGTTGCTAAAGATGCAATCCAATCACTAGTAGCTGGAATTGAACAAAGGCCAACAGAAGCATATAGTTCACCATCACAATTTCTTCCAAGAGGTAGCAAATATGATCATATTTTTAATGATAATCTTAAAGATGATTACAGAATCATACTATACCCATATCTTGTAAAAGAATTTGCAAAAAAATCACTAAAGTATGGAAAGCAAGGAGGGCATAAAACAAAAAGATACGCAACATTATTTTTTGTGGCAGTTTATTTCAGAATATTACATAAAAAAATTTTAGAATCAAAAGGAGATTTTAAATTAGATATTAGAAAATTAGAACCAATTTTTCATAGCTTTAAACTTAACACCAGAATTTTAAAAATTACAGATGTAATTGTGACTAAATTTTTAGATGATACTGTAGTTGATGACGAGATTGAATTGGCAAATACAAAACATAATTTTTTCTCTCAGCATGTTTGGAATGATTCAATGCTTCGAGTAATAGATAAGAAAATTAGGCAGGAGGATGAAGAGATTATGGAGTTAAAAAAGATAGCAAATAGTTTATTTTAATTTGAAAGGCAGTAGCCTAACCAAGTAAAAATCTTGCAGGAGGTTTACATTGGTTAAACTATCTACCTAATTTTATCAGAATTATGTATTATTTAAGATAATTTTCATTAATCCAGTTGTTTTTTATATTGATAAAAAATAGAAAAAATACTTTGGGTTTAAAAGAAAAATGTTCAATTTGTAACGGAAAAATTGAATTACGGTATAAACCAATGAAAGAATGGAATATTGAAGGAACATTGTGTGGAACATGTTATTCAAAAAAAGTCCATACGCATTATCCAGGTGAACACACCAGAGTAAATTTACATTTAGATTAACTATTTTAGTTTTGAATATTTATTTACATTGAAACAATTCCATGAAAGAGCATCATCCTTAACATTTTTTTCTTCTAAAAATTTAATATCAGTGATTGTTTTTTTTCTTTTTAAAAGGTTCACTTGAAAACTAGAAAATTCTTTACAACTACAATCATTGAATAAACAAACATCAGCATCACCTTCATCATGATCTTGAGACTCATGACCACAAGTGCATAAAGCATCTTTTTTTACATCACTAAGAGACTTTTTTGCATATACACCCAATCTAAGATACGCCTCACCTCCATGACCTTTTTTAAATCTCTCATAGTGTTCAGATTTTGGCAATATTTTAAAAAAAGCTAAATTAGTATCAGGTTTTTGAGAATCAGAACCCATGATGAACCAGTAATGATCATCCATCTCTACAAATCGAATTTTAATTGATGAATCCAACCACCAATGAATAGAATCATGCCAAAGAGAAGCAGATTGTTTTCTATCAGTAATTAATGGAACAACATTCATTCTAAGATCATAGTATCGATACGCAACACCTACAAAATCATCAAACCACGGAATTGGGGATTGAGAAGACACTGTAACAAAATATAGTTAAATCTTATTTATCTGATCCAAATTTATCAGAATACGCTTATATCTCAGTTTGAACATACAGACCACATGGTAGTTTATAGAACTAGTATGCAAATTGTTGCAGATCTATTGACGGTTACCCAATTATCAGGTCAAGAAGGTATCAAAACAACATCACTTCTAACAAAAGCAAATTTATCACATTCAAGATTATCTAAATTTTTAAATAATTTAACAGGTGCAGGTCTGATAAACAAAATTGAATATGATGGAAAAAATACTTTTGTCATTACTTCTAAAGGAAGACAATACTTGGAATCATATGTTAATTTTTCAAGTATTGCAGAATCATTTGGATTAGAACTTTAAAATTTATTTTTTAGATCTTTTTCTGTTTGCATTAAGTTCTCGTCTTTCTTTTTTATCCTTATACCCACCATAGAAAAGAATCAAAATCATACCAGCTATAGAACCATAAAATAGTACAAGAAGTGGAGGGTCACGAAATTCTCCAGTCGTTGGAGAAACAAAAGCAATAGGAATTCCCACAACCATAAAAATTAACAAAACTGTAAGATACTTATCCACACATTACTTGTTTTACAAAACCATATATCTTTTTGATTTTAGAGAAGAAAGTAGAAAACTATGTCAAAAATGTTAGAAATAATAGGATTAGTACTTGTGGCAATTATGAGTTTAGGTTTTGTTGGTGCACTTCAATCAATTGGAATTCCAATAGGTGCACAGAATCCATATTTTTGGGGATGTGCAGGTGTAACTCTAATGATAATCGTATATAGAAAAAGAAAAAGAAAGCAAACAGAACAAGAATAAAAATAATTCAATAAAAAATTATGAAGTATTGATCAACCAACAGATCTATTAAGGACAATAAAAAAGTAGAAGGATCATGACAGAACAAACAAAACAATGGTGGGCAGGTTTAGGTAAAGAGTTAGAAATAGATATTGAAACATTGGATGAATAAAACTACAAAAAATTTCTGAATAATTTAAAAAATATAAAATAAAAGCCTTGAACGGGATCTGAACCCGCGACCTACTGATTACGAATCAGGTGCTCTACCGGGCTGAGCTACCAAGGCACGTTTGAACAAATCCATCAGAGTTAATAAAAAGCCTTACAGAATTTGTGTAATTGAAAAAGACAATTTCAGGAATTAGAGGAATATTTGGAAAAGATCTTAATCTAAAAGAAGTAATAGAATTTTCTAACAATTTTTCATCATTAATTAAATCACAAAAATGTGTAATTGGAAGAGATACAAGACCCTCAGGAATAATGATACAAGAGACAATCAGTGCAATCCTAATGAAAAATGGAATAGATGTTTTTGATTTAGGAATGGCACCAACTCCAGTGATATTTAGAGAAGCAAGAAAATATGGTGCAGGAATTGTAGTTTCATCATCGCATAATCCAATAGAATGGAATGGAATGAAATTTATTTTAGATGGAAGAGGTATTAATGAAAAAGAACTTCCTCAAATAATAAATCATCAAGAAATTTTGAAATCAAAAATAGGTAAAATTAAAAAAATAAAATCAACATACATAGAAGATGCAAGAAAAATTATAGGTAATATAGAAAACGCCCCTAAAATTGTAATCGACAACGGAGGAGGAGCTGCAAAAGATTTTGCATTAAGTTTGTTAAAAAATATTGGGTGCGATGTAGAAATCATAAATCAAGAACTATTAGGTTGTTCAAGAGGCCCGGATCCTACATCAGATGAATTAATGGAATTAATCAAGACATCAAATAGTAAAGAAATTGGATTTGCATTTGATCTAGATGGAGATCGTTTAGTGGTTGTAAGAAAAGGAAAAAAACTGAGTCCAGATATAACATTAGGTTTAGGAATTGCAAAATCATTAGAATTAGGATACAAAAAATTTGTCCTAAGTATAGATACAAGTGTATCAATTGAAAAATTCATCAAAGAAAAAGGAGGAACTAGTGTAAGATCAAAAGTAGGGGAAGCAAACGTAATAGAAGAAATGCTTAAAAATAATTCCCAAGCTGGTGGGGAGGGGAGTAGTGGAGGATTTATTTTACCAGAATTTAATTATTGTAGAGAAGGTATTCTCACAAGTGGTTTAATCGCATCAATGTTAGAAAATAAAATATTTCTAGAAATTTTAAACTATATGGGAAGTTATTTTCAAATTAGAGAAAAAATTGAAATGGATTCAAATTATCACGACAAAATTATTGAACATGTAAAAAATAATTTAACAAAAAAATATTCAAAAATAAGTACATTAGATGGAATTAAAGCAATCATAGACGAAAACACATGGATTTTAATTAGAAAATCAAATACAGAAGACATCATAAGAATTTCAGCAGAATCAAATAATGAAGAGAAATGTAAAATAATAATTAATAACATAAAACAAATGGTAAAAGAAAGATATGACAAAATTAAATGAAGATAAAATAATTAAAATTTTTCAAACAAAATTAGGAAATAAAAAATTTATTTCAGAAGATGTAGAGACATTTACCTTAGGAAAAACTAAGATTATTGCAAAAATAGATACAATGGTAGAAAGTACAGACATTCCAAAAAAAATGAAATTATCAGACGCTGCAAGAAAAAGTGTAATTGCATGTGTGAGTGATTTTGCTGCAAAAGGAGTAAAACCAGAATATGGAATTATTTCAATAAATTTACCAAAAACAATTTCACGTGTAAAAATTGATAATATTGCAAATGGATTTAAAAAAGCATGTAAGGAATATGGAATTTCAATAATTGGAGGAGATACAAATTCAGGTAAAGAAATTGTCTTCAATGTATGTATTTTTGGAAATTCAAATAACATAGTTACTAGAAAAGGATCAAACAAAGGAGATTTGATATTTGTAACAGGTCCGTTTGGATATACATCAATAGGGCTAAGCATATTGATAAATAATAAAAAAGAAAAAAATAACTTTGTTGAAAAATCTATCAAATCAGTGATAAATCCAAATCCGAAACTTAATTTTGGATTAAAAAATAAAAAATATTTTTCATCATCAATGGATTCCAGTGATGGGTTATCAACTACATTAAATGAAATGGCAAAACAAAGTGGAAAAAAATTTATTGTTAGTAACATACCTTCAAACAAAGATTTAGAAAATTATGTAAAGAAGAAAAATCTTAATCTAAATTCAATAATATTTAACGGAGGTGAAGAATATGAATTTGTATTTACAATACCTGTCAAATATAGAAAAAATATAATTAGAAATGCAAAATTATTGAAAACTCCAATTATAGAAATTGGCTATGTTGCACCAGGTAAAGGTGTTTTTTTAGAAGATGTTAATAAAAATATTATTGTGAAAGATTTAGGTTGGAAACATTTTAAATAATTATTCCCCATAAGACAAATTTCTTTCAACATTATTTATAATATTAAAAATAGATTCAGCAGGTAAAATAGAAACACATTCTTTCATCCATAAATCATCAATGTACAATAATCGCTTCATATCATTATCAAGAAGTTCATCAGGATTAGAAGTAGGGTAAAGTGTATGTATTTTGTATCCCTCATTAGCAATATCTTGACATTTTTTTTCTACTGGAGATAAAATTGCATTATTGATCGGAGTAAAAGATTGAATCAATACAGAACCCAATAATGCAGCAGCAACAGCAACTATAATTGCCAATAAAATAATCGAAGCCATCAAAATTATTTAGTGAATTGAAGTATATCAATAATGAAGAATTTTAACCCAAGTGACCAAATTAAAATAATTTTAAAAAATCAATGTTTTTTAAGCCCTTTAAGATGTGATATGCATTGTCAGAGATTGAAGCCCAAGTTGAAGCACCAGTAGTAGAAACTGAGGCAGTAGTAGAAGATCAAGAAACTGAGGTAGTAGTAGAGACAAAAAATCAACCAGAAACCAAAAAAGAAGTTCCAGAAAAATGGGGAATTGCACATATTTTTAGTACTTTCAATAATACAATTATTCACATGACAGATCTTACAGGTGCTGAAACAGTTTCTATCAGTTCTGGTGGAATTCATGTTACTGCAGATAGATACGAATCATCACCATTCGCTGCAATGAAAGCTGCAAATGCAGTGGTAGAAGCTACAAGAACAAAAGGATTTACAGGATTTCACATTAGAGTTCGTGCAGTTGGAGGAGTTGGTTCAAGAGTTCCAGGCCCAGGTGCACAAGCAGCTATCAGAGCATTAGCAAGAGGCGGATTTAAAATTGGAAGAATTGATTATGTAACACCAATACCTCATGACACCACTAGAAAGAAAGGTGGAAAAAGAGGAAGAAGAGTCTAGTTAACTGGATTTATTTTTACATTACAACCTCTAGAAAGAAAGTAATCACCCATAAATTTCGCAAATGTTTGTGATTCATCATTTAATTGATATTTTAGAAGAGTATCTGAAAATTTTTCAGAAATACTAATTTGTAAATTAGATTTGAATTCTAATTTAAAAAATGTCCAACCAAATTTTGAAGAGGGTTCACTAAGAGTATAACTAGCGTGACAACCTACAAGAGTTTCCATATGAGAAAGGTGTTTTTTAATGCATAGTAAATCATCTAGATAATTTTTTGTTCCGATTTCTAAAACAACATTCATTCTACATCAGTATGATTATCAGATTTATTACTAAGCTTATCAGTTAAAGATACAAATTTTCCATCTTGCTGAATATTTATTTTTGTAGCCATTCTGATGCTTAATCCAATTGAACGAAATAATTTTAATAACTTTCCACCGTCAAGAATTTCAGAAATTTCACCAGTTTTAATTAATTCACATAACTTTTCAATTACAACCTTAGCTTCATTAGGAAATTGGGATTCAGCATTAGTTAAAACTTCTAATCCTCTAAATCCTAATTGTTTAACTACTAAATCTCTAGGACTAAGGATTTTTTCTTTTGGAGATTCAGAAGTAGGTTCAACAGATGCCATAGTTTCTCGTGAAGAAATATTTTTTTGCATTTCAGCTAGACGTTTGGCTTGTAACCTTTGAAGTTCAGAATCATCTTCGCTCAACCTTTAATCACACCTATTGGTATTAATTTTGCAACTTTAGTGGCAATTCCTAAATTATGTGAAACATTAACTACTGCGTCAACATCTTTGTAAGCCTCAGGTGTTTCTTCTACAACGCCATCTCGAGTTAATGCTTTGATAAATATCCCTTTATCATTGAGGGATTTTTTTACATAATCTTCAGTATAATTTCTTCTAGCCTGTGATCTAGACATAGTTCGTCCAGCACCATGAGCAGTGGAACCAAAACTCAAATCCATAGAATTAGGTTTTCCAAGTAAAATCCAACTTGAAGTTCCCATAGAACCAGGAACTAAAACAGGTTGACCTAAATCTCTGTATTTAGATGGAATTTCATCACGATTTGATGGAAATGCTCTAGTTGCACCTTTTCTATGAACAACTAATTTTCGTTCTTTACCATCAACCTTATGTTTCTCTACCTTTGCGATATTATGTGCAACATCATAAACTAATTTCATATCAAGATCAGATTCTGTTTGATTAAATACACGTTCAAAAGATTTTCGAGTCCAATGAGTAATCATTTGTCTATTACTCCATGCAAAATTTAATGCGGCAAACATTGCTTTTCTATAAGATTCACCCTCTTCAGAATTATTTGGAACACATGCAAGTTCTCTATCAGGTAAATGGATGTTATATTTTTCCATGGCCTGTTCTGCAACTCGAAGATAATCACTACAAACTTGATGACCAAATCCTCTAGACCCACAATGAATTAAAACTGTAATTGTTCCTTCTTTAATTCCCATTCTATTTGCAGCTTCTTCATCATGTATTTCTGCAACTTTTTGAATTTCAAGAAAATGATTTCCAGAACCAAGACTTCCAAGTTGAGGCGCTCCTCTTTTTCTTGCTTTATCAGAAACTTTATTTGGATCAGCTCCAGGTATTTTACCATTCTCTTCACAAACATCAGAATCATTTGATGAACCATATCCATGATCAATTGCCCAATTAACACCGTTTACTAAAACTTCATCAAGCTCTGAATTAGTAAGTCTAACTGCACCTTTAGAACCAACGCCAGAAGGAATAGAACTAAACAAATCATTAACTAAATCTTTTAATTTTGAACGAACTGTTTGTTCAGTTAAATTTGAACGAAGTAATCTCACCCCACAATTAATATCATAACCAACGCCACCAGGACTAATCATTCCCTCTTCAGCATCCATAGCTGCAACTCCACCTACAGGAAAACCATATCCTTCGTGACCATCAGGCAAAACAACACTATGACTAACAATACCAGGAATAGACGCAACATTTCGAGCCTGCATGATAGTTCTATCAGACAACATTTTTTGTAATAATGGCTCATCAGCATAAATTCTCACAGGGACATTCATTCCAGTATTTGGATCAGCATCAATTTGATATTGATTTTCTCCAATTTTTTTTGGAATGTTTGATGTCATAAGTATCGGTAAAATTTTCTTTCAATCCAATTTAAATCATCATAAGTATTCTAAGAATAATTTTAAATCAACAAGAATTTAATGAAAAATATGTTAGATAAAGCAACAATTACAGAAAAAGCAAACCAGTTACTTGCAGAATTAAGAGCAAATCCAGATGGGATAATTGATAAAAAAATTCAACCAAGGTTATTTGAAATCACTGGAATGGGTATTATCAGATACAGGAATAAAACAAAAATAACTTAAAAATTTTAATCAAAAAATACTCAGTAATAGAGATTAATCGTACAATGATCGCAAAAATAGATAGAAAAACAAGTAGATTTATTTTCTAATATACAGATACCAAAATGTTGGCAATTTTACCTATTGATAATGGCCGTTATGGTACTAAAGAAATGATGGAAATATTTGGTGAACAAAAGAAAATAGACTATCAGTTAGAAATAGAAGGAGCTGCTGCCATTGCCCAAAGTGAAATAGGAATTATTTCAAAAAGTATAGGTAAAGAAATTCACAGAGCTGCAATGTCAGGAAAAATCACTGTAAAAAGAATCAAACAATTAGAAGCAAAAAGTGATCACGATACAGCTGCATTAGTAGAATCACTTAGTGAAAAATGTTCCAAAAGCGCAAGACCTTGGATCCATTATGGTCTTACAAGTAATGATTTAGTAGATACAAGTAATTCCATGCAAATGAGAGACGTATTACAAATCATTGAACCTAAAGTTGCAAAAATGGCATTAATTCTTGCAAAAAAATCTAAAAAATATGCAAAGATACCAGCAGTAGGTAGAACTCACGGACAACATGCAAGCATTATTTCATTTGGGTTAAAATTTGCAAACTGGGCTGCAGAAATGGCAAAACATGTAGAACGAATTGAAGAAATAAAGAAAAGAATTTTGATTTGTAAAACATTAGGAGTTGTTGGAACGGGCTCCTTAATGGGTGCAGAGGCATTAGAAGTACAAAAAAGAGCTGCAAAGAGATTAAAATTATTTCCAGCAGAAGTTACAACACAAGTTGTTCCTAGAGAAAGATATGCAGAATATGTATTTGAATTAGCATTAATTGGTACAACGTTAGAAAAAATTGCAATAGAAATTAGAAATTTACAAAGAACTGAAATTGGTGAAGTTGCAGAACAATTCAAAAAAGGTCAAATGGGAAGTAGTGCAGTTCCTGTAAAAAGAAATCCAATAAAGAGTGAACGAGTATCATCATTATCTAAATTAGTAAGAAGTCAAGTTGCAGTTGCATTTGAAAACATTCCATTATGGCATGAAAGAGATCTTTCAAATTCAGCTAATGAAAGATTTGTAATTCCAACAGTTTCAATTTTAGTTGATGAAATGTTAGAAACAATGACTAAAATTATATCAAATTTGATAGTAAATGAAAAAAGAATTGTAGATAATCTATACATTACAAAAGGACAAATATTTGCAGAATTTGTGTTAGAGGCACTCATCAAAAAAGGCATTCCAAGATTTGTAGCCTATAGAGACGTACAAAGAGTCGCATTTGAAGCAAATGATAAGGGAATATTCTACAAAGATGCAATTAAAAAAGATAAAGCATTCTCTTCAAAATTAACAAATAATGAAATAGATTCAATTTTCTCGCCAGAGAAACATCTTGGAGCATCACCTAAAATCATCAGTAATGTTGAAAAATCAGTTCAGAAAACAATAAAAAAATTTATCTAATTTTTACTAAAGATTTATGAATTTTAGAACCATACTGTAATGCTTTTTTTCTTTTAGTGCAAGAAAGTTCTGGAACACCTACATCACTAGCTAATTTACGTATGATATGTTTACGAAACAGATCATCAGAACTATGAATTTTTTCAGAAATAGGAACAGTTTTGGCATATTCTATGAATTGTGCAGAAAGTAAAGGTTGTAGAATTTTTACATTAAATTCCGAAGCAACCACATTTACAGCCTTCATCATTTTTAATTCATTATCTAATTTCAATTCCATAACTTCATTAATTTTTATTTCACCACCAGAAAAAGCTTCACGATATGCATTATATCCACAAAATAATTCATCAATACCGTTACCAGTAATCACAGTGTCAAGATTCAAACTTTTTGCGAGTTTAGATACATAATGAAAAGCAATACAGTTTTCATTCCAAGATAAATTATCAGTATCAATCACATTGCGAATATTGGAAGTGATTGTAGGAAATGTTTCACTATCAATTTCTAAAATATGATGAGAGTATTTTAGAAATTCATTAACTTCTTTAGAAAATAAAATATCATGAGATTCAGGAAATCCAATAGTAAGTAAAACAACATCAAATCCCATATCTGAACAAATTTTTGAAACTAATGTACTGTCAACACCACCAGAAAAAGCAACACCTATTTTCTTTTTTGGTACTATCTCAGAGCTAGAATTTTTAATATTTTTTAATAATGTTTCACTCAGGAAATCCATATCACTCACATTAAAGAATAGAATTATTTTTACATATATTTCCATAAACTATGTCTAATAGAGAGAAAATAGTCATAAACACAATAATAACGAAATGTTTCACTGGAAAATAAAATGGAACCAAAAGATATTTTTAAAAAAAGAAATTTTTCAAAAGTTAATTTTGATTATGAAGAATTAATTGGAAGAAATTTATCAAACACAAATTTGAGTGGAGTTAATCTTAAAAATAGAGATATTCATAATGCAAATTTGAGCGGGGCAGATTTAACTGGAGCAGATTTAAGTGATACAATATTATTTAATGTAAAATTAAGAGGTGCTGATTTACAAAATGTAAATCTTTCAAATGCAAAACTTTGGGATACTGACTTGTATGGGGCGGATCTTACAAATGCAAACATTAGTGGAGCAGATTTATTTTATGCGGATTTAAGAAATACAGAAATAAAAAATGTGGATTTAAGTGGAGTAAATTTAAGGCATACAAATTTTGAAGGTGCAACTTTTGCATCCATAGATTTTACAAATGCAAATTATGATTTAGATACAATAAATACAATTTCGAAAGACATAAAATTAATTTTAGAAATGCAAGGAAAACTATGGTAAAATCATTAGTAAATTAAGAAAATAAGTAATTCATCAATCTTTTAATCTAACAATAACAACAACACAATATGATGAGATTATCAGAATTAGAAATAGAAGAAGAATTAAAAAAATTATCAGAATGGAGTGTAAAAAATGATAAACTACATAAAGAATTTAAATTTGATAATTTCAATCAAGCATTTGGTTTTATGACTAGAGCAGCTATGGAGATTGAAAAAATGAATCATCATCCAGAATGGTTTAATGTGTACAACAGAATTACAGTAGAATTAACAACACATGATGTAGGAGGGATTACAAAAAATGATGTCAACCTTGCTAGAATTTTAAATTCATTAATTTAGTATAAAAAAATTATATTCAGTCAGATTATTACAGAATTTATATTGTATCCACAATCAAAAAATGTAACATGACTACAAGCCCTACAATTTTAGATTCAGATTTTAAGTATATAGACAAAAAAGGAAATTTACTAAAAACTAGAACAGAATTAACAGTAGCTCAAATGCTCACATTTTTAGAAAATGATTATGAATACAATCATGAAATTACACTAAAAAATGGAACTAAAGTAAAAATTGATTTTAAAACTGAAAAAGGGTTAATCGAAGTAATTGACAATGATAAAGATATTGAAAAATATAAACAAGTTAAAGAAGATTTTCCTGAAAAAAAAGTTATGGCAATTGGGCATGCAAAATATGTTGCACAGATTAAAGAATTACAAGACATAGTATTTTATGATAAAACACCGCAAACAGGATCTATATTTTTAGAGGATGCATCATTTTCATTTGATTATGCACACATACTTCCACTAGTTGAAAAATGTTCAATTCTGCACGGACATACATCATCAGTTATGGTAGAATTGGTGGGTCAAATGAAAGATAATTTACTTGTTGATTTTGGAATAGCAAAAAAAATTATTAAAGAAGTTGTTAATGAATTTGATCATAAATTTTTCATCAATAGAAAATATCTAAAGAAAGAGGATGATTCTCATTATCAAATTAATTTTGATGGACCAAAAGGAATGTTTGATTTACAAGTTCCAAAAGATACAACATATCTTTTAGAAGGAGAAGCTACAGTTGAAAATTTATCAAGTGAAATTATAAAATTATTAGTTCCAAAAATGCCAGCAAATGTAGAAGCAGTAGGAGTTTACATTTATGAAGGATACAACAAAGGATCTCACATAATTTCCAACATTGAAAGATAAAAAAAAATGGAACCAAAAATATCAGAGAAAGCATGGAATCCAGAATTAGAAAAAAATATTCTAAAACAATGGGAAGAGGATAAAATTTATGATTTTATACCTAAAGAAAATAACTTTACAATAGACACACCGCCACCATATCCATCAGGTAGACCATGGCACATAGGTGCAGCAGCACATTATTCACAAATAGATATGATTGCACGTACTGCAAGAATGGCTGGAAAAAATGTATATTTTCCAATTGGTATAGACAGAAACGGATTACCAGTAGAGCTGTATACAGAAAAAAAGCACAAAATTAGAATGAGAGAAACAGATAGGAATGAATTTCTAGGTCTATGTAAAAATGCTTTAGATGATTTAGAAGCAGAAATGATTCTAATTATGAAAAATTTAGGAATTAGTGGCGATTTTGCAAATTACTATAGAACAGATTCTGAAGAATATAGAACACTAACACAATCAACATTCATTGACTTGTGGAAAAAAGGTCAAGTGTATCTTGCAAATAGACCCAACAATTACGATTGGATTTCAGGAACTACCATTGCAGATGCAGAAATAATCCATGAAGACATACAAACCAAATTAGTTTACATGAAATTTAAAATAAAAGATACAGATCAGGAAATAATTATTGCAAGTACAAGGCCAGAATTACTTTGCGCATGTAGAACAATTATTGTAAATCCAGAAGATGAGAGATACTCAAAATATATCGGCAAAAAAATAATTGTTCCAATTACCAATGCAGAAGTAGAATTAACAACTCATAATTCAGCTAAACAAGAATTTGGATCAGGGGCAGTAATGGTATGTAGTTATGGTGATCAAAACGATGTTGCATTATTTAGAGAGTTACAATTAGAAGAAATAATTGCAATTGGACTAGATGGAAGAATGACAGAAGTTGCAGGCGAATATGCAGGCTTGAAACCAAAACAAGCAAGAACAAAAATTATAGAAGATTTAGAGACCAGAGGATTTGTTGAAAAAATTGAAGACATTATTCATAGAACTCCAATTTCAGAAAGAAGTAAAGCTCCAATTGAAATAATACCAATGGAAGAATATTATCTTAAACAAAAAGAAAAAGTGGAAAAAATGAAAAAAATAGGAGAAGAAATAACATTTCATCCTACAATGCATAAGCAGATTTTGATGAATTGGTTAGAATCAATTAATATTGATTGGCCAATTTCAAGAAGAAGATTTTACGGTACTGAAATTCCAATTTGGTATTGTAAAAAGTGTTCAGAGCCACATGTTCCAGAACCAGGAAAATATTACAGGCCTTGGAATCAAAAATGTCCAATAGCAAATTGTACAAAATGTAAATCTACAGAGTTTATCGGTGAAGAAAGAACATTTGACACATGGATGGATTCCAGCGTATCACCACTTTTCATTAGTAAATTTGGAAAAGATGAGGAATTTTTCAAAAAAGTTTATCCAGCATCAATTAGACCACAAGCAAAAGACATTGTGAGAACATGGCTATACTACACGTTATTGAGATGTGAAGAATTAACAGGAGAAAAACCATGGTCTGAAGCTTGGGTAATGGGGTACGGTTTAGATGAAAAAGGAATGAAAATGAGTAAAAGTAAAGGAAATGCAATAGATCCATTACCAGTAATTGAAAAATTAGGTGCAGACACTTTTAGATTTTGGAGTGCAAGTGAGATTAATCACGGATATGACTTTAGATGTAATGAACAAAAAATTGAATCAACTAGAAAATTTTTAAGTAAATTATGGAATGTGTCCAGATTTTTGTCTAGTTTTCCAGTAATTGATTCAGGAGTTACAAATCCTTCAGATAAATGGATTTTATCTGAATTAGATAAGGTAGTAAAAGAATGTAAGAAAGGTTATGAAGAATATAATTTCTTTATTCCTGCAATTGCAATTAGAGAATTTACCTGGAATGTATTTGCAGCACACTATATTGAAATGGTCAAAACTAGAGCATATGGAATTAATTTTTCAGATGAAGAAAGAGATGGTGCAATATTTACACTTCATAAAACATTGGCAACAATTTTAAAATTATTAGCTCCAATTACACCCTTCATTACAGAACATCTTTGGAAAATATTGTATTCAAATGAAAGTATACATAAAGAAAAACAAGTTGATGTTGAAAATATAGAAGAACAAACAGAAATTACTAAACAAATAGCTGAATTCAATTCCAAAGTTTGGAATGAAAAAAAATCTCAAAATTTATCATTAAAAGATTCAATTAAAATTGAAATTCCACAAATACTAAAACCATTTGAAAAAGATTTAAAATCAATGCATAATTTAGTAGATTAAATTATTATTGTAGATTAAATTGGCACTAGAAATATATGATATTAATATTGAAATAGAAGAAAAAGATTTTTTCATTATTGAGTAAACAATACAAAAGTTTCATAGAAGAATTAAAAATTCAATGTCCAGAGTTACCAAAAGACAATCTAAAGGAGGTTACAACTAATTCAGGATTATCCACATTAGAGGACTTTACCAAGGCTGAATTTGTTAATTTCGAGGCAAAGAGAGAGGATCTATATAGATTAAGTATGGATATCGAAGCATATGCAGTAAAAAATTATGTACCATTGCTAGCTACATTTGAAACTGAAAAATTATACAAATACGTACAAAAAAGATATACAAATATTTTGAAAAAAATTCCCCATGCATGGGTAATTGGAGGTTTTGATGATCCATTTTTAATTCCACCAGATTCAGTTCCAAGTACAGCAGAGATTCTAAGTTGTATAGATACAAATATTGAAAAAATGTGGATAGTAGTCACAAAAGGACCAAATGGTCCATTTGGTTTAGTTGTAGAAGATTTAGGTGATGATAAATTTAGAGGTTTTTTCTCAATGGATTCAAAAATAATTGAAAAAGTTATAAAAATTATCAACGATATAATGCGAATTGAAATTAATTTTTCTAAATAATTATTATAGATAAAAAAATTATTCTAATTATTACAAAAAATAAAAATTAGTTATGTCTCGGAGTTGCAGTACCAGTTACTTTTACAATTTGTGGATCTGCACAAATTTTTTCAATATGCCTTATACCCATTAAGCCTGAAAAAATAATTCCATCACCCCATTTGTTAGTAGTAATTTCTATTGGAAATTTATTTCTGCATTGTTCTTGTTTTTCATGTAAATCAATTCCTTTTTCATAGGTAACATCCAAATGTACATGAGGAATATCAGGACCAACATACGTCTTCAAATTTAACTCAAACATCATAACTCGAATCATAAGTTCAGGTTCAATTTTTGGGTGTGTAATCTGAATTTGTTTAAAGAACTGATCAAAGTATGGTGCTATAGATGGAGGAGTAATTTGTTCTGCCATAAAAAAATTTGTGTTTTATGATATTTAATTAAAAACAAATAAACAAACTAGTGCCAATCAGGTAGAAATAAAATCAATTATTTGAATAAGTTAATTTTTTACAGTATTTGTAAGATTGACAAAATATTTGTGAAGTGAAATATCACTAGTTAATTCAGGATGAAATGCAACACCAATCACATTATTCTTTTTTACAGCAATGATTTTTTCATTGAATGTAGATAAAACTTCTACATCAGAACCAATTTCAGAAATTGATGGAGCTCTTATGAATACACCGTTAAACTTAGGAATACCAATAGAATTTAGAGAAATATCAGACTCAAAAGATTCCCGTTGACGTCCAAAAGAATTTCGTTCTAATTTAATATCTAAAATATTTAAAAGAGGTTGATCAATTTTTCCTACAACTTTATCATTGGCATTGTTAGACAACAATACCATTCCGGCACATATTCCCAATACAGGCATACCCTGTTCAATTTTTTCTTTTAAGATCTTTAGTGAACCGTTAAACTTAGAGAGTTGTCCAATAGTAGTACTTTCACCGCCTGGAATTACGAGACCATCTACTTTAGAAATTTCATCAGGAGTTCTAACAGCAGTAACAATTCCATCAATGCCTAATGCATCAATTGCAGCCTCTATAGATAAAATATTTTCAAGTACATCCCCTTGTATGGATAAAACACCAAAAGTAAGACTCATGCTGAACCGCCTCGATCTTGCATACGTAAATCTAATGTTTTGACATCTAACCCGTGGATAGATTGTCTTTCATCAATCATTTTTTGTGCTTCCATAACTTTATCAGATTCATTCCAAAAAGTAGTTGCTAAAACAATTGCATTTGCTCTTTGTTGCGCATCATCAGCACTAAAAATTCCAGAACCAACAAAAATACCATCACATCCAAGTGACATCAAATATGCTGCATCTGCAGGAGTTGCAATTCCACCTGCTGCAAAATTTACAACAGGTAATCTTCCAAGTTTTGCTGTTTGTTCTACAATATCATATGAAACTCTAAATTCTCGAGATATGCGTACTAAATCTTGATTGTCACCAGAATCATAAATTGATTTTATTGTTCTTAATTCATCATTAACTTTTTTAATATGAGTAATAGCTTCTGCAACATTTCCGGTTCCAGGTTCACCCTTTGTTCTTATCATTGATGCACCTTCCTCAATTCGTCTCAAAGCTTCAGCCAAAGACCGTGCACCATTAACAACAGGTGTTGTAAGATCCCATTTCCAAATATGACGTAACTCATCTGCAGGAGTTAAAACTTCAGATTCATCAATCATATCAACATCAGTTTCTTGTAAGACTAATGCTTCACTGACATGTCCAATTCTACATTTAGCCATTACAGGAATGGTAACAGAATTCATAATTTCTTCAATAATTTTTATGCTTGCAGTACGTGCAACTCCACCAGCTTTTCTAACTTCAGATGGAAGTTTATCTAAAACCATAACAGAAACTGCGCCTGCTTCTTGTGCAATTAGTGCTTGCTCAACATTGGTAACATCCATCACAACACCATTTTTTTGCATATGAGCAAACCCACGCTTCAATCTGCTTGAACCACGTATTGTATCAATAGAATCTAATTTTTCAGAAATAATTCCTTTAGCATTAATGCGTTCACCAGATAGTGGTAACATACTCTAATTTTTCCTCAAGGCTATTTGTACCTATTCACTAATTTCAGACATTATTTTATCCAATTCAGATTCCACCATGGTAATTATTGGTGGAATAAAATCAGATGTTGCATTAGATTCTGGCCAATGAATTTGATTAACGCGTCCATTAAGAGTAATTTTAACTGAAGATTTTTGATAATCAGTTACATTTTCTAAAACTGAAAAAGAATTAGGCTCTATTGCAATAAAACCGGTTTCTTTTATCAGAGCTTTAATTTTATTCAATTTTTTTTCATCTATTTTTGATTGAATATCAGGCTGAGGATATCCTTTTTCAGTTATAGTGTATTTTATTTCTCCATCATTTTTTATTAAAAGAATTTCAGTTTTTTGGGAACCAGTTCTCTCAGCAATTCCATTAGATATTTTTTTTAATTGATGTTTAGTATATTCAATTTCAATTTTATCAAAAGAATTTGCAGCAGACATAGGAATTTCATTTTTTGTTATGAGTGGAAGTGCAAGTAATATTGCAGCAATTACTGGAATCGCCCCTAATAGAAAGTAAATTAGTTTAGCCATATTATGTTACAATACAGCATTAGTGATTATTGCAAATAAATCTTGGTTAAAAATAAGTTAAAATTCAAGCAAATTGTTTCGATTCTTGTGGGTTCGTAGCCTAGCCTGGTAGGGCGATGGTCTCCAAAACCATCGATCGTCGGTTCAAATCCGATCGAGCCCACTTAAAATATTATTTTTTATTACTTAGAACGTTTAATGCAGAGCCCTGTCTAAACCATTCAATTTGTAATTTGTTATAAGAGTGATTTAGTAGAATTTCTTCTTTATTTCCATCATTATGAGTAATAACACAAGTAACTTGTTTTTCAGGTTTTAAATTATCTAAATCAATTAAACTAATTTTATCATTTTCACGAATTTTTTCATAATCATTTGGTTCATTAAAAGTCAATGCTAACACACCTTGTTTTTTCAAATTTGTTTCATGAATTCTTGCTAAACTTTTTGTTATAACTGCAACACATCCCAAATAACGAGGTGTCATTGCAGCGTGTTCTCTACTACTTCCTTCACCATAATTATCATCTCCAACAATCACCCAGTTGAGTTTTTGTTGTTTATACTGTCTAGCAATTTTTGAAAAGGGTTCAATCAAATTATTTAAAATATTTTTTCCGTTTCCAACTTCATCATTAAAAGCATTAACAGCACCTAACAACATGTTATCACTAAGATTATCCAAATGACCTCTAAGAGATAGCCATGCACCAGCAGGGGAAATATGATCAGTAGTGCATTTTCCTTTTGCCTTAACCATTATTGGAAGTTCAATAAAGTCATCGCCACTCCATTTTGTAAATGGTTCTAAACGTTGAAGACGTTTACTGTTAGGATCAATAATGACCTCAACATTATTTGAATCAATAGGTGGTGCAACGAAAATACCATCAGGGATCATAAATCCATCCTCAGGAACTTCAGCTGCAATTTTTGGAGGTTCTAGTTTAAATTTACTTCCATCAGATGCAGTAAGATAATCTTTCATAGGATTAAAAGATAATCTACCACCCAATGCTAACGCAATAATCATTTCAGGACTACCAATAAAATTTAGAGTTGTTCTTTGTCCATCGTTTCGTCCAGGAAAGTTTCTGTTGAATGTAGTTATGATAGAATTTTTTTCATTTTTTTCTAATTCAGGTCGATTCCACTGGCCAATACATGGGCCACAAGCATTTGCCAAAACAGTTGCGCCAATATCTTTTAGAGAATCCATTTGTCCATCTCTTTCAATAGTACCTCTAATTTGTTCAGATCCAGGAGTTACAAGTAATGGAATTTTAGATTTAATTCCTTTAGATTTTGCTTGTTCAGCTAAACTAGCTGCTCTAGACATATCTTCATACGAAGAATTTGTACAGCTTCCAATTAATGCAACAGATATTTGATCTACATAATCATTAGAAGACACATCATCAGCAAGTTCAGAAATGGATCTTACTAAGTCAGGAGTATGAGGTCCAGCAATATGAGGCTCCAAAGTAGATAAATTAATTTCAATTATTTTATCAAAGAATTTTTCAGGATTAGATTCAACTTCAGGATCTGCAACTAGTAATTCTTTATTTTGATTTGCAAGTTCTGCAATTTCTTTTCTGTCAGTATATTTTAGATAAGTTTCCATTCTTTCATCATAAGGAAATATAGAACAAGTTGCTCCAATTTCTGCACCCATGTTTGTGATAGTAGCTTTACCGGTACAACTAATAGATTTAGTACCAGGACCAAAATATTCAACAATAGCATTTGTTCCGCCAGAAACAGTTAGTTCTTCAGCAACTTTTAAAATAATATCTTTAGGTGCAGTCCAGCCATCAAGTTTACCAGTTAATTTTATACCAACTCTTTTTGGATAAAGTAATTCCCAAGGCAGTCCAGCCATAGTTTCTGCAGCATCTAAACCTCCAACACCAATTGCTATCATTCCAAGGCCACCAGCATTAGGAGTATGCGAATCAGTTCCAATCATCAACCCACCAGGAAATGCATAGTTTTCTAAAACTACCTGATGTATAATTCCTGCACCTGGTTTCCAAAATCCACATCCGTATTTTGCACATGCAGATTGTAAAAATTTAAAGACTTCACTATTTTCATCTAATGAAACTTTCATGTCAACATCACCTTGAACTTCTGCACGGATCAAATGATCACAATGAACTGTGGTTGGCAAGGATGTTTGTTTTAATTCAGCTTGCATGAATTGAAGCATCACCATTTGTCCAGTAACATCTTGTAAAGCAACTCTGTCAGGTTTAAGAAAAACATAATCTTTTCCACCTGAAAAATTTTGTTCGTTAATTTCATTAAAATGTCCAGATAAAATTTTTTCAGTAAGTGTAAGAGGTCGACCAATAACACTTCTAAATTTGACAACATTTTCTTTTAATTTTAGATAAACATTAGAAACAAGTTCAGGAGAAGTAGCAATTTCCATAATATACATAAAATTCTCCCTGAATTTAATATTTACAATTTAAAAATGGAAAAAAATATCAAAATGTTCTGACTAATGCTCAACAATTATAAGCTAACTCCAGCTTAATAATGCGTTGTCAATAAATTCAAAATTATCTAAAGAGAAGTTACAATAATGGTCAACAAAGGATTTCCAAAATTTGGAATGTCACAAGCAGGTTCATTTGTTGCAGCTCTTAAAAATTATAATTTACCAGATTTTATTTTAGTTTTAATTGCTAAAGAATGTAAATCAGAGTTACTGGAGAGAGGTAGAATTGACGATAGATTACAAAGCATGAATGACGATGCTTTACATTTATTGCATAAAGTCTTTGTAGGTTGTGAAGAAGATGATGCAGGCAAATATGCGCAGTATAGATTTTTTGCATATGTTTCAAGCATGTATCATAAATGTGAAGTATTGGTAAATGAGACCATACCAGGTGCAACAGGCAAAGATCATAAAGTTCTCGTTGCAGTAAAAAATAATGGAATGTATATTTCATTAGCACATAACAAAGCAACAGGAAATCCAGTCAATAAAAAAGAAACAGACAAATTTTATGAAATGGTAGACGATATTAAAAAAGGAGATCATGGAACGATGCTAACAGATGCAGTGTATGGCTCATCAGTAGGTTTCAGAAAAGAAGCGCTAGAAGATCTTGCAGCATTAAGTAAATCAAGAGATAATGATCCTGAAAACAAATTAGATTTCAAAATAGCAAACTTTGAAAATAATATTTATTCAGTTACAAAGTGCTAATATTTTAAAAAAAATTAATTTTTGAATTTACTAATATCCATAGTTAAAAACATAGGTTTACCATCAGTGTTTTGAAAGTTTTCACCGTATTGTTGAAATTCTAATTGATCATAGAAATGTTTTGTCCAAACATCATGAACTTCATGAATGTATTTTCTATTTCCTTTAAGTCTCAACATTTCATGAATAATTTCATGTGAGACAGTTGTACAATTTTTTTCTGCTAAAAATAAAATATCTGGTGATTCTTTAGGAGATTGCCAAAAGATCATCCCAAAATTTTCGGCATGATACCCTTCACATGTACAATCAGTCCACAGGGGTTTAAAATGAGTTAAGTAAAAATGATAAGTGTCTTTTCCTCGTTGCTCATGATCACGTACAAGTGTATGTGTATCAAGTTTCTGAAAAATACTTCTAGGTTTTGTAATTAATTCATCGCATTTAATTTCATAATCTATTCCAAAATTTTCATTAATCCATACTTTGTAAAATTGAGCCATTTTTTTGACATATTCAAATTCATTTTTTTTTTTTTCAAGATCTTCTTCTTTTACAACAAAAATAAAATGTAAAAGCATAATTAAAAAAAAGAATTTATGTTTGACCTTCGATACCCATAAGGGTCAAAGTAGAACGAATCTTTTCAATTTTTCTAATTTTCCACGTAATTGTTTCTCGTAGTTTTTCAACTGTATCAGATTCGATCTTGGCCAAAATATCGTATGCGCCAAAAGTTCCATGAACTTCCTTAACACCGTCTAAGCTCTTTAGTTGCTGAATAATAGCTTCCTCAGAACCTAGTTCACAGTTTATTAAAACATAAGCTGTTGCCATACACTAATAGTATAATTCTACTATATCAATAAACCGATTACAATTAGTCTTGAGAAATTTTTAAAATTTGATCCCAAATAGATTTAGGTACAGGCATTACAGATAATCTTGAAATTCTAACAAGTTCCCAGTCCTTAAATTTTTTATTATTTTTTATTTCAGTTAATGTTACAGGTCGTTTTAGAGTTTTTTTATATTTTACATCAACAACAATAAAACGCTCAACGTCCTCTTTTGGATTTGGATAAGGTTTTGAAGTAACTTGCATTATTCCTACTGCTTGTCTTTCTTTACCAGTATGGTAAAACAAAATCAAATCACCAGATTTCATTTCTCTCATATGTTTTAGTGCTAAATTATTATGAACACCATCCCAAACAGTTGTCTTGTCTTTTTTTAGTTGTTCAAAATTATAGCCTCTAGGCCCACTAGGCTCTTGTTTTGCTAACCAGTAGTTTACCATTAGAATATTTTGCTTATGGCTAACGTTTAATGGTTTTTGAATGGATTAAATGTTCCCCGGTTCTGACTCGCAAAATTTCATTGGACATAGCCATACGCCTCATTACGTTCTGAAACCGGGGTTGCCCACAATGTACCACACCTGGGTGAATTAGAAATCATTGGTATCGATTACGATCAGCGTCATCCTATTCCGTTTGTGTGGCTGCTCTTGGGCATTTTTTCATATTAGACATCCTACTAAAAAGCATTGAAAATATGAAAATAACTAATAAAAATAATTTATGAATTAGTATCTAAATAGATTTAAGAATAGAATCAGAAAGTGAAATTTCAAATCCAACTACAGGTACACGAATTTTATAATTATCAACAATTTTAGAATCAATTTCACCAATAATTCCAATAATATTTTTATTAAAAATAATATTTGCACAATTACCATTTTTAAAACTAGGATTAATGGCAGTTTTAGTTTCAATTTGAATTCCAAATCCAATTTTTAATGCAGTTTGTAACACAGACTTAATTTCAGTAAAATTTGCGTCTTTATGAGCACTGATAACAGCAAGATTAGTTTTTTCAGATAGGGGATTATCTAAATTGAAAATACTTCCAGTTTCAAACATTTTTTGAGGATAAGATACATGTATGTTTCTTGAAAGATTTTCAATTAAGCCAGGAAATATACAATCACGTAGAACGGTATGTTCTTGGCTTTTTGAATCAAGTACAGAAATAATTTTTTGAGAATCTCGATTAGTCATATCATATAACACACGCTTACTACTCAAACTAGAATTTAGTGCTTCAAGAAATCCCAATCCAATCATAATTTGATCTAAAGATTTTAACTGAAGAGAGATAGGATTAGTTTGACCAATAGTTTGAGACGGGGATATAGTAGGCTCAAAATTTTGAATTCCGTAACCTAAAGCAACTTCTTCGACTAAATCCATTGGACCAAAGATATCAAATCTATATGCAGGTATTGTGCAAACAATATTTTTTCCTCGATATACTGCATCAAGTCTAGATTTTTTTAATGAAGCGATGATTTTTGAAGTGTTAAGATTCAAACCAAGAGTTTGATTAATCAAAGAAGAATCAACACTCATTTTCTTTTCTTGAAGTTTAGGTGAAGAATTTTTTGCTCCAGAAATTTGAATATTTTCTAATGTGAATCCAGCACTTTGTAAAATAGTTGCAACAACTGAAAGCATATCTTCAGCATCGTCTTTATTGATTCCAGTCACTTCGACAAAGAGATTTTTAGTTTTTGTTGTAACGGCAGTTATTGCAGCATTGATAATTGGAGGAAAAGAAACTGTTTTTTTATTTGAATCTATAATTATTGGTACCTGGGTAGATTGTCCAAGAAGATGACCATAATCTTTACCTGTTTCAGTATCACTAATGATTTCAGAAATTGAAAGTTCCTTTTCAGAATTTAATGGAACAAATTTATGATTTCTAGTTGTTGTGGTGTATAGTAGAGGAAAAGATATTTTATTCAAATCATGAATACCAATGGAAGATTTCTTCCTTTTCCTTCCAATTCCCATATGAAGATCTTCTTGCATTTGGATAAGCTGTTCAAGAATATCTCCATTAATTTTTCCATTTTTGGCAATTATTCCAGTTACATATGGGCGAATTTTTGAAATGGAAGGAGTTACATTAATTTTGTATTGAGTAGATTTTTTTATTTTAAGTTTTATTCCACCTGTTTTGATACCAAATAATCCTTGTAATCCAAGTGCAATTCCAAAATCAGTAGAATAATCAGGTCGGTTAGGACTATACTCAACTCGAATACATGTTTCGTCTTCAGATTCTACATCCAATCCAAGAAATGGTAATGATTCAGAAATTTGTTTTTTTGAAACTTTACCAACTAATTTTTGAAGTCTAGAATAATCAAGTGTAATTACTGGCATTTTGTGTTACTCCTTAACCATCCCAAATCATTATTGTAAAATTCTCGTACATCAGTTAAACCATACTTTAGCATAGCAATTCTTTCAATACCACCACCCCAAGCTAAAACAGGTTTAGTGATTCCTAGAGGTTTAGTGACTTCAGGTCTAAAAATTCCCATTCCAAATAATTCAATCCATTTTCCTAATTTTTCATTGTAAACCATAGTTTGAAGAGATGGTTCAGTATATGGGAAAAAAGTTGGCCAAAATTTGATTTTAGTAATTCCAATTCGTTTGTAGAACTCTCTTTGAATTCCCATTAAATTTCTCAAATTAGCATCTTTTCCAATAACTATACCTTCTATTTGATTAAATTCAACAAGATGTTTGTAGCTAACTTTTTCATTTCTAAATACACGCCCCAATGAAAAAATTCTTGCCTCATCAGGCTTTTTTTCAGCTAAATGTTTGATTGTTACACAAGTTGTGTGAGTTCTTAAAACCATTTTACGGGCTTCGTTGATATCCCACTGGTATCTCCAATTTTTTTTATGAGAGTCAGAAACTTTTCTAATTTGTTCTACAGTTCCAATTTTTTTAGCAGAAACACCATCTAAGAAAAAAGTATCCTGTAATTCTCTTGCAGGATGATCCTGAGGAGTGAATAAAGCATCAAAATTCCAAAAACTAGATTGAGTCATATTTCCAAATATTTCTGAAAAACCCAACGTAACAAAAATTTCGCGTATTTCATCAATAGTGTCTTTTAATGGATGTCTTCTTGCAACAAAGAGTTCAGGTACATTAGCTTCAACATCTATCGCTCCAGAAGTGTTTGAAACATCCATAGATTTTGCAGAGTCAGTTAAACTAATTTTTTTAGATGTCATAATATTCTCAATGATAAAATCAGGTCGTTTCAAAAGTTCAGTTAAATCAATTTTATCAATTTGATCTTTAGATAAGTTTCCACTTCCAATTTGTTGAAGAGTTTTTTCTCCAGGTAGTATAGAAGGAATTATTTTAAGAATAATTTCATCAGAAGAGGTTTCAATCCAATTATTTTTTCTAGATAATCCCATAGCAGGACCAAAAATAAATCCTAATTCTTTTTGTAAATCAGATAATTTTCTAGGCCCATTTGTAAGTAAATTCAACAATCTTCGTTCAGGTAATCCTTTTTCAAAAGAATCAATACCATTTTTACCTAAACTCAAAGTACTTGATTTTGATTCATCAACTATAGCCAAATTTTTTAATTTTAGCCATTCAATTCCACGTCGAATTTGATCTGGCAAAAGTTGAGTAGATTTTTCAAGTGTTTCAGGGGTTTGAATTGGATTTTTCTTTAGCGAATTGATAATTTTTTTTTCAATATCGTGAAAAACTTGTGACAATAGATCAAATATCGAAAAAGACTTTTTAAACCTTAACCTAAGTCATGTTGAATGTCATCTGATGAATTTATTGTAACACCGTGGCATGTTGAGGGCGATATTGATTATGACAAATTAATTGAAAAATTTGGAACTGAAAAGATATCACCTGAATTACGTGAGAAAATTAAGAATTTAACAAAGGAGGATCATTTTATGCTCAGAAGGGGAATTTTCTTTTCACATAGAGAAATGAACAGAATTTTAGACGATTATGAAAAAGGAATTGAATTTTTTCTATATACTGGAAGAGGTCCTTCAGGGCATACACACATAGGTCATTTAGTACCATGGATGTTTGCAAAATGGTTACAAGAAAAATTTGATGTGAATTTATATTTTCAATTAACTGACGATGAAAAATTTTATTCAAAAGTAAATTTAACTTTAGAAGAAACTAACAAATATGCATATGAAAATGCTTTAGATTTCATAGCATTAGGTTTTAATCCAGAAAAAACAAAAATTATAATCAACACAAAAAATATTCAAACATTATATCCAATTGCAGCTCAAGTTGCAAAAAAAATTAATTTTTCAAACACAAAAGCAACATTTGGATTTACTAATGAAACAAATATTGGAATGATTTTCTATACATCATTACAATCAGCTCCATGTTTTATAGAAGATAAACCTGTTTTGATACCATTAGGAGTAGACCAAGATCCACACTTTAGATTGACAAGAGATATTGCACAAAAAATTGGAAAACAAAAACCCGCATTAATTCACAACATAATGGTTCCAGCGTTAACAGGTCCAGGGGGAAAAATGTCAGCATCAGATGAAAAAGGAACAATTTACACAACAGATACACCAGATATGGTAAAAAAGAAAATTAACAAATATGCATTTTCAGGGGGACAACCAGATATTGAACAGCATAGAAAATTAGGTGGCAATCCAGATATCGATGTATCATATCAATATCTAAGAATATTTTTTGAGCCTGATGACACTAAATTAAAGAAAATTTATGAAGATTATAAATCAGGAAAGTTACTTTCAGGAGAACTAAAAGCAATTTTAATTGAAAAAATTAATGATTTTCTTAAAATTCATCAAGAAAAACGAGAAAAAGCAAAAAAGCAAATAGACCAATTTCTTTTAAAAAATAAATGAAAGTCAGTATAACATGCGATGATGAGTATGAAGCTCAAAAATTAATGAGTCTCATTTTCATAAAAGAAGAAAAACAGACATACATTAGAAGTATTTTAAATATAATACAAAATGAAGTAGTTATTTCATTGAAAGATAGATCAGCTCATAGTATTGTACTTAAAGATGAGGAGAATGTTGAAAAATTTGCAGATTTTATACAATCAGTAATAGACAAAGAACATAATTTAGTTTCAACAAAAAAGATTAAATCAATTATTGAAATTATCAAGGAATAATAAAATTAATTATAAATTATCTAGAAAAATATTTACTTCTTTTTGATTTTGGACGATCGTCTCTCGGTTTAGGAGTAGGTTTTACAGAGTCATTACAATTTGAACAAAATACTTTAAGTTCCTTCTTAGCGGTATCAGGTGCAGAAATATATTTTCCCCATGATCCTGCAGTACTACCACGTCCAGTATCAGCAGATATCTGATTATTATTTGCGTCACAAATACCTAAAGATTGTTCATCACTAGAACCACAGCTAGAACATTTTTTTCCACCTAAAATTTCATATAATTTTTTCTGTAATGATTCATTAAATTTAGCAGAACCTCCAGAATAGAAACTTTCTTGTTTTCTCAAAAATTTGTCACTTCTTCCGCTGCTCGGTCTAGAATTAGATCTAGATGAATCACGACCATAGGATGATCTTGAACCTCTGTCATCTCTTCCGCCTCTGTCATCTCTTGGCTCATCTGGTTTGTATTTTCTAAAACAATCACTACAGTAAACTGGTTTATTGCTTCTTGGAACAAATGGAACTGTACATTCGACATTGCAATCAGAGCAAGTTACAGTTGTTTGTTCTCTATCGCCACCATCTCTGGAATTTCTGTCATCTCTTGAATATCTTGAACCTCTGTCATCTCTTCCGCCTCTGTCATCACGATCCCCAGAATTTCTAAAAGAACGAGATGGTTTATCATTAGATGATGAATCACGATTAGAAGGTTTATCAGAATGTTTTGATCTGTATAGGTCCATTTTATAATAAACTTGAGAGTTGTTGGATATAGATACCTAGATCTCTAATTTGTGCCTATAATAAAAAAAAATGTCAAACTAATGATTTATCCATTTCTGTGGACATTAATTCTTGAACTTTAAGAAAATATAATTTTGTAGAATATGGCATATCGTCTAAATTATTGTCAACTATAATCATAAAATATCTAACAGCCCGCTTTGAAATATCTAAATTAAATTTCATGTGAAGGATAGGATCTTGATGAACCTTAACTTTATCTTGAAGCCACGGAGGGACCATTTCAATTGTTTCTCGAATAATTTTATCATACCAAAATGAAAGATTTTCAGGCTGGAGACCTTGTTTAAGATCAGACACGTCAGCATCTATTTTTTTCATCATGTGGTTAATTATCGTCATGAAATTAAATCTAGAAATTTTGTTTTATTCAGATTACTCAAAATACTGTAAGCAACTAGTCAATTGCTAGTAAGTTTCCATCAGAATCAATTTCAGAATTTTTAATTCTAGTAGTAGAAATTCTCACACCGTCTTTTGCTAAAAACATTGGAACCACGATAATTTCAACAGGGGGAAGATTATTTTTAGATCTTAATTCATTTAAAATATTTCCCTGATTATTTGTTTCGTCACTTACAACAAGTGCCTGAACATCTTTTTCTAAAACTGCAGGTCCAAAATCATTATCTAATTGAATAATTTCAAAAAGCATGTTTGGGAATTCTTTAAAAATAATTAATAATAAATTCTTAAGACGTTCATCATATTTATGAACGGGGTTCTTTCCTTTCTTTTCTATAAATTTATCACTAGTTAAACCAATTATGACCTTATTAGAAATTTCAAATGAGTTTGCAAGTAAAGTTAGATGACCTCTATGAATAATATCAAAAGTTCCACCCGTAGCAACAAGAGAAAATTTAGACATACAAATCTACAAAATCCTGTAAAAATAAATCTACTAATTTACCAAGATCGATACAAGAGGCCCCTTGGCTGCAATTGGGACATTATTTCCATCCCAAAGGAATGTTTCAATAAAAAATAATCCTTTTTTTTCAGGAATCCAGTCTAATGACTGTAATTTGACTCCATTTCCAATAAATTGATCATCAAAGTTTCCAATATATTCAATAGTTGAGGGCACATCAAGATTAGAATGACTTTCTTTAATTTGAACATAATAGGTGTAAGTAATTTCATTAGTATCAAATTGGAGTAAAGTTTTACTTTCAATTTTTACAGTGGATCCTACTTTAATTTCAGACAATGTTTTTCCCAATGTGCTTGTTACAATAACGTCAGAAATAGTTGCTAATTTTGTAATAATTTGAGGCGGAGGTAATTTTACATTTACAGTTGTAGAGTAAAATGTGTCAGATTCTGAAAATAATAAAAATCCCACTGCAGAAGAATTAATTTTTTCAGTTAATTCTAATGGGATTTTTTCATTAATATCAACATCACCAATTTCAATTGTGGAGACTTGAATTATTCTATCAAAAACATCATAAAAAGCAAGATGAACAGCAGTTTCTTGAATTAGCGCAGACCCATTTTGTAATTCTCCTGAAAATGATAAAGTGTAAGTAGAATCATAGAAATCAAACATTGGATCTAAAAAAACACCATTAACAGATACAAATAATTTATTTTGAATAGATTTTGAAGTATCAAAATTTAAAATAGATAATTGTACCTCAGATATATTTGGATTAGGGTTTTCTGAACGTATGATAAATGGAGATTTACTATTAGGCGGAATTACATTGAGAACAGTCTTACCCTCAGAAACGTCTAGGGGGTTAGAATTAAAACTGTCAAAAAATGTTGCTTGAATTACAACATTTGTAAGAAAAGCTAATGGATCATTATTTTCAATTAATCCAATTACAATTGTATAGCCATCAGAATCAGGATAAATAAAATTAATTTCAGAATTTAATGATATACTCAATGTAGGATCAGTATCAGTATATTCTTGAGAAAATATAGGAGAAATAGGAAGTAGAAGTACAAATAAAATAATACCAAAAATAGATTTCTGCATTAATTTATTTAAAAATGAACCACTATTTTGGTATAGTAGATGAGATAGTCAACAAGAAAGGTAACAAGCTTAAACCTAATTTACATTAAATTCAAAATAATAAAAATAAATTAAAAATGGATGTAAATTTTATTTTCTCTTTGCTGTAATTGCTAACCAGTATACTAAACCTGGTGCTAAACCAACAATGAGTGGAATCCATACTGGCCATGCATCTGCTGCGCTTGTCATATCTAAAAACGTAAACTTATCCTATTTAAATCCACCCAGCAGTCTGAAATCCATTATTTATTAAAATATAAAAAGTGGACCGGACGGAATTCGAATCCGTGACCCCCCGCGTGCAAGGCGGGTATACTACCAGGCTATACTACCGGCCCACAAATACAATGCCTATCAAGTTGATTTTAATTGTTGGCTTCTTGAGAAGAATTTTATTTGAATAGAAAATTATCCCTACATGGTACTTTTAGAATCACAAACTAAATTAAAAAAAGGAGATATTGCACCAGAGTTTGAATTACTAGGAATTGATGATAAGAAACACACACTCAAAGATTATGAAAATTATAAAGGATTCTTAGTGATTTTCATGTGTAATCACTGCCCATATGTTAAAGCAAAAGTAGATGCCTTGAATGAGTTATATGAAAAATGCGGTAAAGACATAGCAATAATTGGGATTAACAGTAATGATTCTATGGATTATCCAGAAGACAGTTTTGATGCAATGAAACAAACTGCAAAAGAGAAAAAATTTCAATTTGATTATCTAGTTGATGAAACTCAAGAGATTGCAAAGAAATATGGTGCCATGTGTACTCCAGATCCATTCTTGTTTAACAGTAAAAAGGAATTAGTTTTTCATGGAAAAATAGACAATGCCATGAAACCAGATGACATAGTCACAGAAAAGACAATGATTGTAAATATGCAGAAATTAATATCTGGAGGAAAAATTGAGAATGATTTTGATCCATCAATTGGATGCTCAATCAAGTGGAAAGAAAACTAAACTTAAATGACTCCTGCCTAAAGATTTCTTTGTGGGCTCGTAGCTCAGCTTGGCTGGAGCGTTCGACTGATAATCGAAAGGTCATGTGTTCGAATCACATCGGGCCCATTTTCATTATTTTAAATTTTCAGACATGGTTTTTGACCATTGTAAAATATCACCAATTTTATCAGATAATAAATCAGAATTGATTTTAGTTTTTTTAGATGTATTTCCACACAATGCTAATTTTATACGTCTATCATATTTTTTCTTATTAGAATTAATTGAATCAGCAAAAAAAGACAATCCTTCAGAAGTTTGAGAAAATATTACAACTAGCAAAACACCAATTTTTTGTTTCCAGATTTTTCCAATTAATTTTTGAAAATCTAAATCAAACAAAATATTGACAGCAGAGGACATATCTCCTAAATGAGAAACATTCCAGCCATTAAAATGATAAGATGCAGATGCCGATTCAGAAATTAGAATACTTTCAGGATCAGCAGCAATTACAACCACATTTTTTTTAGGATCAGTTACTACCGAAATTTGATTAAAAATGTTAAGAGATTTAGAAATAGTAGTTCTCAGTAAATTCTTCTCAGCAGAACCAATTTTTCCAGATTCATACAGGTTATCTAAATAATCAATAGCAGGGTAAATTACTTCAAGTATTAATGGATTTATGGATGCACCAGAATTTAGACAATTTCGGATAAGAAAGTAAATTTGATCTTCAGTACCTTTAACTAATAATTCAATATAGCGTGAAGTAATTTTAAAATAATCATCAGGAAAAGTGAATGATTCTTGCCCAGGTTCTAAAAACCACAACGTAAGATTCCCAATATTTTTTTGGCGAAGTAATCCTTCAGCTGCAAAAACTTTTAGAAATTTTATCATAGTTATTCTACTAACGTTAATTTTTTTAGAAATTTCAGTACCAGACATTCCGCTATCAGAATTTTTTAAAATAGAAATTAATTTTTCTCGAATTTCCGTACTAAGATAACCTCTAGCCATAATGTTATTCAGTGAAACTATTCTATAAAGACTAATTTTTAAAAAAGATAAAACATTATATACATCAGTACTTTAATGTACGGTAAGGAAAAGTAAATTGCCAAAAGCCGGATTCAAATCAATAACAGTTTCAGAAACAGTCTACGAGAAATTCCACGACGTTTATGAAAATAGTAGAGACAACCTTACAATGAAAGGTGTCAATAGTTTTTCAGGTTATGTAACTTACATGTTAGAGGAGATGATGCAAAAGGACAAAACCTTTGCAAGATATGCTCCAAAAATTGAGAAAATTTCAGTAGATGATGATCGTGTAATTCTAAAGGATAATATGAAAAATAGAATTGTAGAAGTAGCAGTTCAGAAAGGAGAATTGTTTTGTCAATTATGTGATGAAAAAGATTGCGTTCACGTAGGATACGTATTTTCACTACCAGATGTCTATGAAGTATTAAACTCCAGAGGCATTAAACATCCAAAATAAAGGGTGGAGGAGGTGGGATTCGAACCCACGAACTCCTGAAAGATAGGATCTTAAGTCCTACATCGTTGGCCAGGCTTGATTACTCCTCCAAGAGATTACAAATATCTATGAAATTTAACAGTTTAGAAAAATAGGGGTTGAAATCAAGAATTATAAGGATTTTCTACAGAGAGTTATTGTGCTTCCATAGCTCAGTCTGGTAGAGCGTTACATTGGTAATGTAAAGGTCACGGGTTCAGATCCCGTTGGAAGCTTTTAATAATTTTTAATTAATAATTCAAAATGGCCAGTTCGCTTAGTTGAATTAGAGTTAATCGAACGATTTGCCTTAATCTTATTAATTTTCCAAGGTTTATCTGAAAATATATCTGCAACTTCTTTTGAATTAGAATTAGATAAAAGAACGTGGCATCCTTTTGAATCTAATTCCATACAAAGATCTGCTAATCGATTTAAATCATCATAGGTAAAACTTCGACTCGTATAACTAGTAAAATTAGCAGTGTCAGTAACTGGTTGATAAGGAGGATCAAAGTAAACTAAATCGCCTTTTTTTGCATCTCGTAAAACGGATTCAAAATCACGGCATTGGATAGTAACTTTACTAGATGTCAAAATATGGCTAACTGAACGTAAATTATCTTCGTTTACAATATTTGGGTTGGTGTATTTTCCTAGAGGGACATTGAATTGGCCTTTACGATTAACACGATATAATCCATTGAAACAGGTCCTGTTCAAAAAAATCAACCGGGATGTTTTTTCAATTTTATTTGTAGGACTACTTTCTCTAATAGAATAATAGTAGGACTTTGAATCTTTTTGATAATATTTTTCATGTTGTCTTAATGAAGAAATTAAATCCTCAACATTGTCTCTAATAGTAGCATATGCTAAAACAAGATCAGAGTTAAGATCTGAAATGTTACATTTTTGTTTATTTCTTTCAGTTAGCATATTGAACAATAATGCACCACCTCCAAGAAATGGCTCAAAATAAGTACCAAAAGAATCAGGTAAGTTTTCATTTAAAACTGAAATTAATTGACGCTTCCCACCAGCCCATTTTACAAATGGTTTTGGAGTAGTGAATATCTGATCATATTGTTGCTTCATATGTTATAATTACAAAATTGCATATTGTCAAAATAGACAATAAAAGATCACAAGATGTGCAGTATTTTTTAATCAAATTTGTTTAGGGAGTCCCCTAAGTGAAAATAATAAAGTAAAAAGGATTGGGTATTAGTCCCACTTTGACCAAGCGGCCATCCATCTGTATGTCCAAGTGTTCAATTTACAACCTAATGCTGCAAATGTACATGCCAAAACTGCACCTGCACCTGCGCCCAGTGCGACTGGACTGTTATAGAACTTACCTACTTGCGGTTCTATTGGTGTCATATATGGTGGCAATGTTGGTCTTGGGTATTTGAATGCCGTTTCAAGTGGGTCTGCTACTGTTATCAGGTTTACCATATTGAATAATGGTAAAGACATTCCTACCAGTACGCCGCCAAACAGTATCAAGGAGTGCTTGTTCTTCTTTGTTGCCCAGTAGACTAGATCCAAAAGCATTGCTGATGGTAACCAGACTGGGGTTACAATGAAGTCATATGGGTAACCGAGTGCAAACCATGCACCTTTTGCTATCCATGTGTATACTGTCATAATTAGTGCGTAGTACGTCGCTGTGCCTGGAACGCCCGTAAATGTAAGATAGTATGTAGCTCCTACAATAAGCATCAAAGTTTGCGATATTGAAAATACCGTGTACGATGTCCAAGCCCAGTCAGTATAGAATATGTAATCTCCTGCGTTGATTGTTAACAAAGTAGAGTTAACTGCAACAACTACTATGAATAAGTAGTGTGTACATCGTCTTAACCAGACCATATAAAATGGATGAAAAGTTCTGTATATATAATTTTAGAGTATGATGAAGATCGGCACTTCATTTTAAAACTAAAATTAAAAAGAAGTAATCTGAGGTGGTTTTTCTATTTTCCAACGAGTAATGCTATTAATATTGTACCTACTGTAACAGCACCTATAACACCAGCAACTAAACCATTGCTATTTTTGTTAGAACCTTCTTCCATTACTTTAACACAGAAGATGTAACCTATTGCCTCAATGATTGTTAGTACGATGAATGCAAAGTGACCACTTGGAGTTGGATATGCCCAAGGATAATAGAAGTATCCTGCTGCAGTTCCACCAAAAGTTGCTAACCATGCTGCGATGAATGAAATGGTAATCATACCAGTCATATTTTCAACGCGTCGTCCAATCATTCGTTCAACGTCGGCACTTGATGAACCACCAGCACCGCCAGAACCGAATCCTTTAGGAAGAGTCATTATGAATTTAATCCAAATCAGAATCCTTTTAAATCTTTCTTAAAATACTGATTCCAGCACGATCAGTTAGACTTTGATAAATAATGAAGGTAGAAAAATAGAAAAATAGAAAAAAATGTGCAATTGCACGGTTGTCTATGGGATGCTTCTACTGTACAATTTACCTTCTAAGGCCATCTTGTACATTTCTGCAACATATGGATTCTCACCAGGAGTTTCTGCACCTAGTTCTACGAGTCGAGCATATACTCTAACTACGTATGCTAGTGCGCCCATGAAAGCTACTACAACTCCCATGTTGAACATCCAGTGATTTGGTACTGCAAATATCTCTTCTACAAACCAGAAATGCCACATCTCATTGACCCCAATTGTAAACATTGTTGCAAGGTAACCAAGAATGGTCATCTTTAAACCAGTGTTCATTGAATTGTTAGGACCTCTAAGAACAGGTATTTTTCTATCATAGATTGCTGCTGCTCCCCATCCAAGTGGTAATGTGATGAAGTGGGAGTATAGCCACCAGTGTGCTGGTGTAAATGCACTATCTCTGATAGAGGTTTGATGCAAAGAACCGTCAACGAAATTATCAACTTCGACTGAGGCTGCAGTGGATCCCATAGCTATGACGATGAGCCAGACTTTCTTTAGTCTCTGGATCTCAACTTCTTTTGGAATTAATGCGGGCATCTGTGCCATGAGATACTATAGGTGAATTATAGATATAAACCAAGAGTTTACAAACTGGCTAAATTTTATAAATTTTTTACATAAGTTTTATAAATAATTTGAAATAAATGTATTTTATTACAGATTAAATTATAATAATCATATTAATTTTTTAATACTTTCATTATTTAACATTAATGATAAACATTGATAATAATAGATCCACTTAAGAAAGTAAAACATATAACGATGAAATTTGCCGCTGTTGATAGGGATATAATATGAATGAAAAACAAATTTTCGTATTCGGACTAGCTGTAGTACTTGCACTAGGAACATTAGGATTCAACTGGGTTGAATCTATTATTCCAACTGCAGATGCACACGGTGTCCAAGCACAACTCCAAAGTCGTTTCATCAGAATTGAAGATGAAACCTTCAATAGACAATCTCTACAAACAGGCGAAACCTTGACACTTCAAGGTACATTAGTCAGTCTTGTAGAAAGAGACCTTAGAGGATGGTTATCTATCTTCTCAGAGTCAACCAACGCAGGTAACAGATGGGAAATGTTAGCAAGAGATCCACCAGGAAATGTCTTTGACATGCCAGGTAACTCAGTTATAGATTACTCATTATCTGCAAAAGCACTTGAAGCAGGTGTATACCACGTACACACCCAACTCAATGTAGCAAAAGTTGGTCCAGGACTTGGTCCAGGTCAAACAGTTGTCGTAGAAGGTGATATTATACTCAAACCAATTCCATATACGAACATCGCATACCAATCAATCATAATTGGTGTCGGATATGTTATTACGTTTGCAACAAGACCTTGGCAAGTTATCTAAAATAACCCACTTTTTCATTTTCTAAATACGTCTTACGCTTTGCGTTAAATTATCAAAATACCTTTTATGCAGAATAAAACAATAGAAAAGGAATGCTAGAATTTAAAATAATAAAATTAGATATCAATCAAAGTTATTTTTTTGGAGAAGTTGAATTTCGTTCTGACAAATACAAAGTAAATATTCAAAATGAAAGAAGAGGTAAAGTTCTCAAATTACCTTTTAAAATAAAATCAAAAAGTGAAAAAATTATTGTAAGAATGACAGGTCCAGAGGGTTTGTTTGTAGAAGACTATCTGCCATACAAAGGAGAATCAGAATGGTTAGAAATAGACTCAAATGAAATTACATATTTTCTTGCAGATCATCAAGACCAATTTGATACAATTGAAATTATGTATGACTAAAAGAAAGAACTTTAAGGAATCTAGGTAAAATATTGACATGATTTGGCCAGGTACTGGAGATCCATACAAAAGAAAAAAGGCGATAAAATTTCTCCTCATAAGTGCCGTGATAGGAGGTATTGCAGTATTACTTACAACTGTGGGAGTAAATCCAATGATAGCTCAGCAAGCACATAATGCATGTATTGATGATATGGATACGGATTGGAAAATATCATTTACATTTGAAATGATTATGGATGGTCAAAAAGCTGAAGTTCAACCAAATATCGGAATTACAGATGAATGTCAAAGAGCAATATACACACTGTCTAATGACGGTACAGTGTATGCAGAATGGATAGAAAATCCCGATTTTGAATTAGGACATTTTCTATACATTTCCAAGTTTAAAATCAGAGATATGGAAGAATCAAAAACCGAAGTTTATGTGAATGATAGATTAGCAGAAAATGGTCTTAAAACACCATTACAAGATAAGTATCATTACAAAGTAGCATTTACTACAAAGAATTATGATACTTCTAAAGACAAAGATTACTTGCCACCAGAAAATTAATTTAAAAAGACACATAATTCAGACTTTGTAGATTTAGATAATTATTTTAAATAATTCAGAATAAAGTATTTTTAAAATATAAAATTCGTGCAAGTATTAACTTGAGAGATTTAAAAATAATGAAAAGATGAAAGTGGTAATTACCAGTATTTACCGTTATCTGGAATAAGACCGATACCTTCTCTTTCAAAGTGTCTGTCTAATTCATCGACCCATCTCTCACGGTTGTCTTTGTAAGCCCAGCCGTGTACACGTAACCAGAATGAAATTACTCCAAGAAGGAATACTGTGAACATAATGGTTCCGAAGATGTAAATCATTACATCATAGAATAATGGATCATAGTTTGGTCCTAATTGTCCTGTTAATGTTGACAGGATACTTAGGAAAGTGCCTACTATAGGAATCATAGTATTTTTCGTCTATTTCAGCGATATATACATTTCTTTTATTATTACAGAATATGAGATCAGTACAACGTACAGAATATGAGATCAGTACAACGTACAGAATATGAGATCAGTACAACGTACAGAATATGAGATCAGTACAACGTACAGAATATGAGATCAGTACAACGTACAGAATATGAGATCAGTAACACTAACAGAATATAATAAAATGAAAAGATGAAAGTGAGGTTTGTTTTATCCTCTGCCCATTGCTGCGTATTTGCCAGATCTTCCTTTCAAAAAGAAAGCTCCTGCAATACCACCGAATACGGCTCCTGCAATAATTGCTGCACCAACAACACCATCTGCACTAATGTATGGGGTTCCTGATCCAGCTGCTGGATTTGCTTCAGCAGAAGCAACTCTTCGAGTTTGAATCTCGAGTGCTTCTTCTAAAGTGTATGATCCGGTTTGTCCTTCAGTACCAACGTTACCCATGTATTGTGCAAATGCTACTGCACTTTCTGCATAGAGTCCGATAGAGAAGACAGCGATTAAGGATGCTGCTAATAGTATTTTTGTATTCATACGTTTTACCTGTGATTTTCCATTGAGAGACTTATTTAACTTTTATTCTAAATACCAAGGTTATGATTAATTTACGATATCAGCAAAAAGTAACGTTTAATTCTACTTTTAATTGAGCCAAATCATGGGGCGAATGCATACACACAGACATGGTAAATCACATTCAATTAGACCAGCAACTATACGTGCACCATCATGGATCACATTAACACCTGCAGAAATAGAAGCATTGGTGGTAAAATATTCTAAAGATGGTTTAACCCCAAGTCAAATTGGAATTAAATTAAGAGATCAACATTCAATCCCATTAATCAAAGCAATTACAAAAAAAGGAATTAATCAGATTCTAGAAGAAAATGATCTAAAACCAGAGATGCCAGAAGATTTAGAAAATATTGTCAATAAAGCAGTAGGCCTTCAAAAACATCTTAAACAAAACAAAGGAGATAACAGAAATGTTAGATCTTTAGAATTGATCGAAGCTAAAGTTCACAGGTTATCCGTATACTACAAAAGAATTGAAAGGATTCCTAAAACGTGGAAGTATAAAGCTGTAGTTGCTCAATTAGAGTAATGACAAAAGGGTTTGAAGAATCTCTATCACTATTCAAAGATAAAATTTCAGATTGTATAAAATCTAAAAAAGCAATTTCAATTACAACGCATATTGATTGTGATGGATTAACATCTGGAAGTATTATTGCCAAAGCGTTAATCAGAGAAGGTGCAAAATGTACCCTTAGAACATCAAAAGAATTTAGTAAAAACATAGTAGAATCATTCAAAACAGATTCTAGAGATTTTCACATTGTAACAGATCTTGGAGGAGGGTTTGCAAAGGAGCTAAACCAGACATTAGGGGAGGATTGGATCATTTTAGATCATCATCAAATATCAGAAGAAGAAAAAGATAATCAAAACGTCATAAATGCATGGAAATACGGAATAGATGGAGGTTCTGAAATTTGTGCTGGTGGAATGGCATATTTAGCAGCAATGGCACTTGATGAAAAAAATTCAGATTTATCAGAAATTGCAGTAGTTTCAGCATTAGGAGACAGACAAGATCAAGGAGAAAGAAAATCATTTACAGGTAAAAATTTTGAAATTGCCAATACTGCCAAAGAATTAGGTTTAGTCGAAATAGATCTAGATCTACTACTAGTTGGAAGGGAAACAAGACCACTTGCAGAAGCCATTGCTTTCACATCACAGCCATTTATTGAAGGATTAACATGGAATAAAGAAACATGTCTATCAATTCTAAAATCATCTGGAATTAAACTAAAAGAAGAAGGTAGATGGAGAGTTCCAGCAGAACTAACTGAAGAAGAAAAAAAATTAGTGATAAAAACAATAACTGATTTTTCTCCAGATAAAAATACCACAGAAGTAATGTCAGAATTGATTGGATATACATACACGTTTCCAAAAGAAGACAAGAGAAGTTTTCTAAGAGATGGTAGAGAATATTCAACGATGCTTAATTCATGTGGAAGAATTAGCCGTTCAGGAGTTGGAATGGCGATATGTATGGGGGATAGAAACCAGGTACTAACTGAAGGGGAAGGAATTCTAACAGATTATAGAAAAAAGATCAAAGAATACATGAATATTTTATCAAATGAAAGATGGAGAATTTCAGAAAATGAAAATTGTATAATGGTTAACGGAGAAGACATAGTACCAGAAACAATGACAGGTACAATATCATCACTAATTGCAGGATCACCAAAAAATATAGGAAAAATTGTAATTCTAAGAACTAGAGGAGAAGGAAACACAATAAAATTTTCATCAAGAAAATCATTTGGTTGTAAATCAAAGATTAATCTTAGTGAGTTAATGAGAACAGGCGCTGAAAAATTTGACGGTATTGGAGGAGGTCATAATGCCGCTGCAGGTGCAAAAATAACTAAAGACAAATTGGACGAATTTTTGAAATATTTAGAATTAAATGTCGTTAACGTGTCAAGTTCAAGTGATCATCAGTAACATATCGCAAGCAAAGGCAGAAACTGTCAAAAAGGCACTGGAGCCAGATAATGTAAATTTTCCAAAAGGACTGAGTCTTTATGTTGAAAATATTGATAGTAAACTAGTTTTTAATTTTGAAAGTAAAGAAAATATGAAACATCTTGTAGGCACGGTAGATGAAGTGTTAGAACATATCCAAGTTGCATTAAAGGTGATTGAATAATGTTAGATCCTAAACTAATCAAAGAAAAACCAGAAATGATCAGAAATATGCTCAAATCTAGAGCAGTAGAATTTGATCTAGATGAATTAATTAAAACAGATGAAAAAAGACGAGAATTTATAATTAAAACAGATGAGTTAAGAAAAAAGAAAAACCAAGTGGGAATAAGAATTTCAGAAAAAAAGAAAGCAAAAGAAGACGCATCCTCAATTTTAGCAGAAATGAAAAATATTTCAAATGAATTAACAAAATTTGAATCAGAGCAAGAGGAAATTGAAAATAAGTATTTAAAATTAGCATCGACAATTCCAAATCTAGTTCATGAATCAGTTCCAATAGGAATAGACGATAGTGCAAATGTAGAAATAAAAAAATGGGGGAAGATTCCAAACTTTGATTTTAAAGTAAAAGATCATATCGATATTTCTGAAAATTTGAATTTAGTAGATTTAGAAAGAGGTGCAAAAGTAGCAGGAGCAAGATTTTATTATCTAAAAAACGATCTAGTGAGATTAAATCAAGCACTGATTAATTTTGGATTAGATTTTCTTGTAAAAAAGGGATATTCACTAATTCAGCCACCGTATATGATTAATCGTGAATCAATGGAAGGTGCAGTGATTGCAGAAGATTTTGAGGAAGTTATTTACAAAATTCAAGATGAAGATTTGTACATGATTGGAACATCGGAGCATGCAATGGCAGCAATGCACTCAAAAGAAATTATTGAAGGAAAAAATATTCCAATGAAATATGCAGGGATCAGTCCTTGTTTTAGAAAAGAAGCAGGTGCACACGGACGAGATCAAAAGGGAATTTTTAGAGTTCATCAATTTGACAAAATTGAACAATTTGTTTTTTCAAAACCAGAGGATTCTTGGAAAGAGCATGAAAAATTGCTTGCAGTTGCAGAGGAATTTTATCAAAAATTAGAAATTCCATACAGAGTTATGTTGTTATCAACAGGCGATATTGGAAAAATTTCAGCTAAAACATACGATATTGAAGCGTGGATGGCTGGACAAAATGCATATAGAGAAATTGTGTCTTGTTCAAATTGTTTAGAATATCAAGCAAGACGGTTGAAAATTAGATTTAGAGATAAAACAAACGAAGATACTCAGTATATCCATACTTTGAATAGTACACTGATAGCTACAACTAGAGTTTTAGTATCAATAATGGAGAATTTTCAAACAAAAGAGGGTCATATTAGAATTCCAGAGGTTTTACAGCCGTATATGGGAAATCAGAAAAAGATATCTTAACATACCCTTATATTTTGGATTTGAAATCCTTTAAGAATTGGCACGCAGAAAAGGTCGAATAAAGGATAAGTGGCGAGAAAAACGCTGGATCACAGTTCATGCACCGGATTCATTTAACAATGTTCCAATCGCATATGTGCCAATTACAGATGAGGAAAATGCAACAGGTAGAGTAATAGAAATTACATTATTTGATATCCTTAAAGGAGATCCTTCACAACATCAGTACAAACTATATTTCCAATTACACAAAATAGATGGCGAAATTGCAACAACTATTTTCAAAAGATTTGAATATTCAAAAGAATTCTTGCGTAGTTTAGTTAGAAGAGGTTCATCCAAAATTAATTTCATAATAGACATTAAAACAAAAGACGGATACATATTCAGAGTTAAAGTACTTGCATTAACACATAGACCACTAAACACATCAAGACAGCACGCACTAAGAATTATTGCAAGAGATGTAATTAACAAAACAGTTCCAGAAATGACAATTGATCAATTTGTTCAAGCCACATGTTACAGTAAAATTAATTCAGATATCATGGCTGCATTCAAAAGAGTTATCAAAGTAAGACATGTTGGTCTTGAGAAAGTAAAACTCATCAGAACTGCAGATAAAGAAACAAAATTACTAGAAGCATAAGTAATTAGAATATAATCTATTTTCAATTATGGTTCATAATATAGAAATTACTATTGATGTGATTGTTCATGCAACAGAAGATATTTCAAAAATATTACAGTCATTTGATGAGATATTAGGAATTAAAGAAGAAGAATTCACATCAATAGAAACCACAGGTTATTTTGAAAATCCAATAATAATGTTAAGTGCTAAACTTGTAAAAAAGCAGGGTCAAAATTTTATAAAAAAAATGTTAGAATTACTAGCAATTAATCAAATTAATGAATTAATTGAAGAAATTGAAGAAAGAACGATAGATTCAAGATTTCATCTGAGAGTAGATAAGCAAGAATTAGTTAAAGGTAAATTGATAATTAGTGAAAAAGACACCGTAAAAATAAAAATTCATACTCCAATTTACAACAAAAAAGATACTGTAAAAATATTTACTGAAATTTTTCAAATGGTCAACTAGATTAAATAGGAATAGATCAATAATTTAATTTGGGAATGAGGAGATATTAGCCGCTCCAGTCTGAGCTAACGCCTTGAAGACGCCGCGACGAACCGACCCCAAATTAAATCATAATCAAGAGAGTTTCAACATTAGAACAGGGTTTATTATAAATACGGATAAACAAGTCCGTAATCATGACAGATTATGACGTTATAATTGCAGGTGGAGGATTAGCAGGTACAATTACTGCACAATCAATAGCACATTATTCTAATCAAAATTTAAAAATTTTAGTAATTGACAGAAATACTGAATTTTTGCCAGGAAGAAAATCACTAGCAGGCTGGGTATGTGGAGACGCATGTTCAAAAGAAGCAGTTGATTTTATGGCAGAGAGAATTAAAGTTCAATGGACTAGACCAGAGATTGAACATGATGTAAAAGGAGTAATGGCATTTTCACCAGACAATGAAACATCAATTCCATTTGATGGAGCAGGTTACATGTTAAACCGTGTTAAACTTCCTGAAATACAAAATGAACGTTGTAGAAAAGCAGGAATTGAATTTGAATTTGAAATTAATCTTACAGGTCTCATTTATGATGGATTGCAAGTAGTAGGAGTTCAAGGGGTAGATAACAAAACAAAACAACCATACAAAAAAACATGTAGAATAGTAGTAGATACAACAGGTGTAACATCAGTTTTAAGAAATGGATTAAAGAATTCCACTAAAGTTGAAAAGAGAATAGATAGACGAGATTTAGAATCAACTGGAAGAGAAATTATGTACTTTGAACCAGGACAAGAAAATCTCAAAGAATTTGATCCGGACTATTGTATTATTCATTTAGATCAAGACATTGCACCAGGAGGATATGGATGGGTATTTCCAAAAGCAGATAATAAAGTCAACATTGGCTTAGGTGTTGAAAAAACATTACTAGATAAAAGAAATAAAAGATTAGGTAAAAAAGATAATGTTCAAACATTAATGAAAGAATATCTTAATAGAAACAGTGTAATTAAAAATCCAAAACTTTCAGAAGATGTAGAAGATGTTAACAATAACACAGGTGTTTTCCAAGTTTCAGTAAGAAGACAAAATGATTGTATGGTATCTGGCGGATATATTTTAGTCGGAGATTCAGCTTGGATGCCAAAACCAATTGACGCAGGTGGAATAGGACCAGCATTAATTGCAGGAACAATTGCAGGAAAGAACGTAGTGGAATCACTTCAAGCAAATGATATGTCAGAAGCATCATTGTGGCAATACAATTTAGATTACATTAAAGAATACGGATACAAAACTGCAGGATTGGAACTTTTTAGAAGATTAGTTCAACAAATGACAAATGATCAAATCAGTTATGGAATGAAACATTTCTTGGGCGGTCTAGATGTAGAATCAATCAGTAAAGGAGAACATCCAGACTTTACAGGATTAGGCAAAATTGGCATGATCATAAGGGGTGCAATGAATAAAACCGTAGCAGACGGTCTTAGATATACATCAAAAGAAAACCAATGGTTAGTTGAACATTATTATGATTATCCAAAAGATCCATCAGGATTTGAACAATGGAATAAAACATTACATCAAAGATTAGAGGCATCATTTGCAAAAGTAGAAACATTTGGAAAATAGATCCAACATTAAATATTGTCATAATTAATAGAAAGAAGTCTTGTAAGAAATACAATATCTAGATTGGAACAATTCAAATCAAATCATTAAAAAAGCATATGAAGCAGGACTTTTTGTTCTCATAATTGGGCCAAAAGGAACTGGAAAAACATCACTAGTTAGAGATTTTGCTAAAATCAATAATATCGATTTACAATCAATTAATTTTAGTTTAAGAACCAGAGAAAGTCATTTGGTTGGAACAAAAACACTAACAGATGGAACAGTCAGTTTTGATGAAGGTATTTTAATTAAATCAATGAGAAGCGGAAATTTACTTTATTTAGACGAGGTTAATGCAGCTGAGGCAGATGTGTTACTTAGATTAGATGAAGCATTAGATGACAGAAGACAAATTGTACTAAAAGAAGCAACAGGTGAATTAGTTAAAGCAAAAGAAAACTGGTTTGTAATTGCAACAATAAATCCATTAACGCATAGTGGAACAAAAGAACTTCCACCACAAATTCTAAGCAGGTTTCCAGTACGAATAAGATTAGAATATCCACCAGAACAAATAGAATTAGATATTGTAAAAAAATATGTTTCAGGGAATCACGAATCAGAAATAGTTCAAGGAATTAAACTGGCAAATACATTAAGACAGGCTGCAGCCGTTGAGGAATTATTTTATTCACCAAGTTTGAGAGAAACCATTGCATTTGGAAAATTATTAGATAAAGAAGTATCACCAAGAGAAGCTGCCAACATTGTTTTTGGAAATATATACACACAGTGGGGAGATATAGAATATCAAAAAGTGAGTGACATAATCACTTCAATGTTTAGAAGTTAAATGCAATCCATTCAACTTCAAAATGATTCTTTAGTAGAAATTGCCACTTTTCTTATCAGAAGATGGTCTGAAAAAGAAGATACAGTAATTGAAATTTCAAGTAATATTGAAAATAAAACAAGATTAAAAGAAAGAAAAGTAATCATAACATCACTAGAAAAAAGAATAGGGAACGATTTCCAAAAATACAGACAATTTAGAACATCATCATGGTATGAAGCAATGAAGATAAAATATTCTGAAAAAATTCTTAGCGATGATCATGCTTTTGGATTTATTCTTAATGCGATGGAAACACAAAGAGTAGAGCAGTTAGGAAGAAAGATTTGGAAGGGAATGGATGAAGAAATTATTTTTAATTATTCATATATGCTTGTTGCACGACCACAGCTTCATACAGTTTATGGCAAAGCAAGAATTGTAGAAGCATTTTACCAATATTTCATGTTTGGGGTAATTAAAGGAGAGATACAATCAAGTCATTTTGAAAAAATAAAAAAAGCTAGCATGTTTGCAAAAAAAATTGTAAATGAATCAATAGAAAATAATCAAAAAACAAGTTGGATTGAAAAAAATGTAACACAGATAATTAAAATTTTAGATATTGATTCATTATTAACAATTCCAATATCAGTTGCATTTATGAAAGCTGGAATGGCATTATCAGAAGAAGAATTAAGAAAAGTTTTAAAAATAATTGCTAAAAATAAATAAGGCGATTTTGGTTCAATTGATCCATCTTCAATAGTAAAAGGCGACGATGTTTATGAGGAATACAAAGTATTAATCAATGAAAATAAAAAAAATGAAAACAAAGGATTTTCATCAGAAACAGTAGGAATACAAATTCCATCTACAAAAAATATTGATGAAACGATAATCTATGATATGAGTTTGATTAATGGATTAAAAATGAAATTTAAAGAATGGAAAATAGGTTGGAAAGAACAGCATTTAATATCTGGTGATGAGTTTGATGATGAAAATTATATTGAAGGTAATGAACCATTTTTTTCAGATATTAAAAAATCAATTAAAACAAAAATTGTGATCCTATTGGATCATTCATCAAGTATATCTTCAGATGCAATTGAATACAAAAAAGCAACTATAGCATTATGTGAAGTTTTATCTTTTCTTAAAATAAAATTTGCAGTATATGCATTTAGTACAGAAAATAGATCAGTAGTATGTTGGTCAATAAAAAAAGATAATATGAAATGGAATAAGACTACTGCAAAAAGACTAGCGCAAATAGTTGCAAATGGCTCAACACCATTAGCAGAAGTTTATGATAAAATGTTTTCAACATTACAGACAAAACGACCAAATATTTTTTTAACATTAACTGATGGAGAGCCATCAGATTCAGATGCAGTTAGAAAGAGAATAAAATCACTAAAAGCATTAGGAATAAGCATGATTGCTTTAGGATTAGGTCCAAATACAGTGAGAGCAACCACCATAGCAAATAATCTAAAACATTTAGGATACGATAAAACTATGGCAGTAAGTAGACTGAAAGATATTCCAAATAAAGTAATCAATATTTTGAATGTATGAATAGTAACAAAAATAAATTTAATCGTAAACTATCAGATATTTTATATGACCTTCTAAAAATTAAAAAATGAGAAAGGGAATTGGATCAAAATCAAGAAAATAACATTGACAAAGTTTTGCTGGAACGTTTTGAAGAAGAAATATGGAGTAAAGTACCCCACTTAGAAAATAATAAGGAAGGAGCAAAAATAGTTAATGCAACGCCACTAGTAGACATTACAGATGATTTTAAAGAATGTGCAAAAAAAATATACAACTTAGAACTTTCTAATTCAGAATTACAAGTTTATGGAAAATTAGATTCTACATTACCTACAGGATCAATCAAAATGAGACCAGCAGCAAACATAATTCATGATGCAATCATGACAGGAAAAATAAAGAGCGGTCAAACAGTAATTGAGGCCACATCAGGTAATTTTGGAATAGCATTAGGAATGTTATCAAAACTAGGTCTACAAGTAGTTACAATTGTTTCAAGAAAATTACAAGAAGGTGTATTTCATGAACTAAGAAAAATGAATATCAAAATAATGGATTTAGAAATGGATATTTGTCCTGCACCAGGAATGGAAGGAAAAAAAGATGAATTAGTTGCAAAAGCAACAGCTGCTAACATTCGTTCACAATTAACTCAGTTGGAATTTGATCCAAGTATTTTTGATAATTCAATTACTGAAATTGAAGCATTATTAGCTAAACAAGATATTATTAATTTAGCAAAATTACTTGCAAAAATATACAATTGTTTCTGTCCAGAACAATATGATAATGATTTGAATGTAAATGCACATAGAACCATAACTGGAGTTGAAATAGATCAACAATTGCATGAAGAGGGCAACTCACTTGAAAATTTTAATATTCTATGTACATTTGGTACAGGCGGTACTTCAGGTGGATTAAGCAGATACATATCTGAAAAATATAACAAAAAAAGAGTTCACGTGATATTTCCACCGGGAGGACAAGATGTTGCAGGAATTAGAACTCACAATAATGCAGATGGTTTAAAATATTATCAACCAGATAATTATGCCGGAGAATATGAAATAGATTTTGAAAAAGCAAAACCACTTCTCAAATTTTTTGTAGAGAAAGGTCACGATATTGGAGAAAGTAGTGCACTAGAACTTTATGCAGCTTTACAATTGGCTAGTGCAAATAAAGAAAGTAAATTTGTAGTAATGATTTGTGACGGTATAGAAAAATATAGAAAGAATTTGGAAAAAATTGGAAAAATTCAACCTCCAGGACAAGTATCACCAGAACAAGTAGCCTCAAATTCAGGGGATTATGATAAAGTTATTTGGATTCATACACAATATACGCCTCAAGAAGGAGGAATAGAATTACTTGCAAAATCTCTAGGTATTGATAAAAGCAAAATAGTTGTACCAAATGCAAGAACAGCACAACAGCTATTATCAGGACAGGGAATTCCAGATGAAATTAATAATTCTCTGCAAGAATCAAAAGGAAAAACCCTAATGGTTTGTATGGCTGGAAGAACATCATTAATGGCTGCCAATGTATTAGCAGAAAAAGGAATTGTAACAGATAGTTTGATAGGAGGAATAACAGAACTTCCTGAAGCAAGAAACAGTCAACTATCAGAACTAGTCAAACAAGCTTCACAGTTTTAAGGTATATCAAATTTTTATTATTATAATAATCATGAAATGTCTTTCAATTTGTCAACCATTTGCAGAATTAATTATTCAGAATAAAAAAATAGTTGAATTAAGAAAATGGAATACAAATTTTCGTGGAGAATTTTTAGTACATGCTCCAATTAAAATTAGAAAAGAAGAATATAAGAAATTAAAAATAAAAGAAAAATTAACAACGGGTGCAATAATAGGTAAAGTAGAAATTTATGATGTAAAAGAATATACATCTTCCAAAGAAATTCAAACTGATAAGAAAAAACATTTTTCTTCAAGGACTTTTCAAGAAAAAACATTTGGATTTATGCTAAAAAATGCAAAACCACTTAGAATTCCAATCCCATGTAAGGGGCAATTAGGATTTTTTAATGTTGAACTACCCAAAATAAAAAATAAAAAAATAATTACAGATATGATTGATGAAGAATTTTGTTATCAGTGGATTGGGCATCATTAGAAAAAATTGTCTGACAATAAATTTGAAGAAGAAAAAAGGAATTTAACACCAGAAACAGGCTTTAATTTGGTTGGAATTGATTACTTTGGAGATACAGAAAATCAATTATACGTAATTGAACATTTTGATATGTATCAAGATGCATTAAATGCAAAAAAAGATAGAAAAAATCAGTAAGAATATTTTGTATTATACAAAGATCAAAACAATGGATTTTTCTGTAGATAAATTAAAACAAATTAAACAATTATGAAGTAAATGAAAATTTAATGGATTTTATTTCAGAACCATTGTCTACTTTCATAGTATAGGTACCGGAATTCTCCCAACCAGGACCTCCAGCTAGAGACAGTGTAGAATACATACCATTATTTTTTACAGAAACTTGTTCTGCCCATACAAGTTCATTGTTTTGATTTTCAATAGAGATGTTCACCATATTGGAATTAGTAGATATTCCATTAATTGAAATAAAATCTTTCTGAGAATATGAAGATAAATCAGTTTGAACAGATAACTTCAATGTAGGGTTAGACGTAGGGTTAGGGTTAGACGTAGGGTTAGATGAAAATGAATCAAATGTACCAGAAGATAAAATAGCAGCAAAAATAATTACTAAAACAATAGAAGTAAATCCCAAAATTAATTTCGGATTTTTTAAATTAAAACTAGGAGAAGGGTGAGATTGAAATGTTTGAGTTTGTGTATAAGATTGAGTTTTAGGCATTACAACATCTGGAATTATAGGAGCAATATTTTCAGGTTTTTTAGGAATAATTATTTTAGGTTTTTTACCCAGATATTGTTCTGCTAATTTTTGAACGTAATTTCTTTCATAATTACTAATAACCTCATTATTTTTACATGCTCGAGATATTTGTTTTAAAATTCGATCATCACCAAAATCTCCATCTAAAAGAGAAGTTACATCATCAAATAATATATTATTCATGCTAATTTTTCCACATATTCATTATTTATGAATAGCTTGTTTAAGATTTCTAATAATTTCTCCATGGCCAATAGAATAGATTTTAATTTTTAGTGTTTATATATAAAAATTATTTTGAATATGATTTTTGGGCTTGTATAATTACAGTTCTAATGTAATCTTTAGCAGTAGAATCAGTTACACCCATTTGTTTGGCTCGACGGTAAATCTCAGTTTCTTGCGGGTTAACAAGGTAGCATTTTAACAGATAATTTAGTCGATGAGACCGTTTTTCATCACTTTTCATAATTATTATTAATTTTTTATATTAAAAAGAAAGGAGGATTATGCAATAACCTAAGTGCCGAGATTGAAAAATATTTGTTTATATTTTGAACTATAATTAAAATAAACAATATGAAAAAAATTGAAGCTACTATTCAAATCAATAAAGTAGATGTCGTAGCGAGTGCAATTAGGGACATTGTAGAGGGATTTACAATTTTAGAAGGAAATGGAAGAGGATCAGGGAAAAGACAGATTGTAAGATCTGGAAGAGGTACAGGTACAGTGGTATCAGATTATAACAAAGTTGCAATAATTAGTACAATTGTAAAGGACTCAGAAGTAGAAAAAATATCTGAAGTAATTGTAAATGCAGTATTTACTGGGGAAGAGGGAGATGGAATTATATCGGTAAGTGATATTGATAGTGTTCTAAATATTACAACAAAAAAGAAAATTTCTGAATCTATTTAATTAAAAAAATAGGAAATTAAAGAATTTAAAATAATCTGCTGAGAGGGTTACTACTTCTCTCAGGTCGTTATCCTTTTGGAGGACGTGTTGTTAAAGGGATATTTTTAATTACAAAATTAGTATAAAAGCGGATGAAAGATTATTCTTGTCCGTCTATGCCCATCAACGTCAAGGTTGAACGTATTTTTAGGATTTTTCTAATTTTCCAGGTGATGGTTTCACGTAACGACTCAACCTGATCTGATTGAACTTTTGCAAGTATGTCATAGGCGCCAAAGGTGCCATGAACCTCAATAACGCCGTCAATTGAGTTCAGTTCTGAAATTACAAATTCCTCAGCGCCAAGTTCGCAGTTTATGAGAACATATGCTGTAGCCAATTAAATTTGAACTCCAATCATAATGTAAAATATAATGTATTAAAAGATATAAGAATAACGGAAGATTTTCAAAAAAATAATTTAAAAATAAATGAAATTATAAATAAATGTTAAGTTTAAAATAATAAATTTTTAGGATATCAAATACGCATTTGTCATAATTTTTTCTAATTCTTCAATGTTTGAGGCAAGAGTAATTTTAGAACGTATTTTTGAACCACCTTGCATAGATTTAGTAAAACGCATTGCCTGGCCCTTAAGATTTGCAAATTTTATTTTATAGTTATCAGTTAAATGCAGATAATCAAAAAAAGCATCTAATCTATCAGTAAAAGAATATTCCTGATAAGTATTAGTTTTCAAGTAATCATTAATTTGTTCAAATAAAAATGGATTACCCATAGCACCACGACCAATCATAACATAATCACAATTAGTTTCATCAATCATTTTTTTTGCATCCTCAGGAGTAGTGATATCACCATTTCCAACAATAGGAATTCCTGAAATTTCCTTAAGTTCTTTAATTAAATTCCAATCAGCATTTCCCGAATAACCTTGATTTACAGTACGGGGATGAAATGTAATCATTTCAATACCCTCATCTTCAGCAATTTCTGCAATATCTCTAAATAAAAAACGACTTGCGTCAGTTACACCGGCACGGATTTTTAAAGTTACAGGTTTTTTTACAGCACTAACAAGAGTTTGAAATATTTGTTTAGTGAGATTAGTCTGTTGCAATAGTGCACCTCCAGCCATCTGTTGTGTAATATGAGGTGCAGGGCAACCCATGTTGTAATCGATTATATCAAAATAAGGTTCAACAATTTTTGCAGCTTGTTCTAATGCAGATAAATCAGAACCAAATAATTGAATTGAAAGAGGACGTTCTTGATCAGAATATTCAATAAATTCTCGAATAGTTTTCATATGATCTTTAAGTTGTTTTTCTTTTGCAATGATGCTATGAATATTAGTAAATTCTGTAACCACAAGACCTGCACCCATTTTCTTACATTGTAATCTAAGTGCAGGATCACTTACTCCAGCCATTGGAGCTAAAAACGCTCTACTAGAAAATTTTGGAAGCATGTAATGATTTGAAATTTTGTAGATATTAATTATTTTATAATATTATAAAATTAAATTTCCTAAGGAAGAGAATCAGGGCAACCGTCTAGATCATTATATTTATTCCAGGTTTCAGGCTCAAAAATACACGAATCTAGTTCATCTATGTATCCATCACCATCTGAATCAGTTATCGGTACAATAGTGGATTCTGCACCAATAACATCAAAACATCCATCAGTATCGGCAAATCCATTATAATTTTCAGATTCATCAAGACATTGATCCCACCTATCATCAACACCGTCATTATCATTGTCAAAGGGTTGATATTTTGTAATAGTGTTATCAGAAATAACATCAGGGCAACCGTCTGTATCTTCAAATTGATTGTAAGTTTCTTGTAGATATTTACAATTGTCTAATTCATCAATAATTCCATCAAAGTCAGCATCAGATAAAGAACTAGTAGGAACTACATCAGGGCAACCGTCTGTATCAAAATATCCATTGTATCTTTCAGCAAGATTAGGACATAGGTCTACAGAATCAGCAATGAAATCATCATCAGAGTCAATTAAAGAAGGAGTACCAGAGGTTGAAAAACCAATAACATCAGGGCAACCGTCTGTATCGGCAAATCCATTATAATTTTCAGATTCATCAAGACATTGATCCCACCTATCATCAACACCGTCATTATCATTGTCAGGTAATGAATAAGAAAATAGTTCTATAGTATCAACAGAATCAGGGCAACCGTCTGTATCTTCAAAGTTGTTGTAAGTTTCAGAAACTAGTGGGCATAAATCTACTGCATTAGAAATCCCATCTTGATCAAAATCACTTAGAATTGGATCATCAGGGCAACCGTCTTCGTCTAAAAAGCGATTATAATTTTCAGCAACATTTGGACAATTATCTAAATTATCTATAATTCCATCATTATCAGAATCTGCAGCATATCTTTTGTCATAAATTAAATCAGGGCAACCGTCTTCGTCTTCAAAGTTGTTGTAAGTTTCTTTGGCATATTTACAACCATCAAATACATCTAAAACTCCATCATAGTCAGAATCAGTTTGAGATATAAAGTCAGGGCAACCGTCTGTATCTTCAAAGTTGTTGTAAGTTTCAGGTAAGCTTAAACAATTATCCAAATTATCCATAATGCCATCATGATCAGAATCATAAATGGTATTTTTAGTAATTACCTCATCAGGGCAACCGTCTGTATCTTCAAAGTTGTTGTAAGTTTCAGAAACTAATGGGCAATTATCAACACTGTCTAAAATCAAATCATGATCAAAATCAAAATCAGAAAGATAGTCAGGGCAACCGTCTGTATCTTCAAAGTTGTTGTAAGTTTCAGGTAAGGTTAAACAATTATCAATTTTATCAAGAATACCATCAGAATCATAATCATGCATTAAATTATTTATGAATAAATCAGTAGAAGGCGTATCAGGGCAACCGTCTAGATCTTGATAATTATTGAAAGTTTCTTTTTCATATATACAAAAATCAATAGTGTCTCGAATACCATCAGAGTCAGAATCAAGGGATTCTACAAATGGAGACATATCTGGGCAACCGTCTTCGTCTTCAAAATTGTTGTAACGTTCACGCTCATTAATGCAATTATCATCAACATCTAAAATTCCATCATAATCAGAATCATAATTTACTACTTCATCGGGGCAACCGTCATAATCTGCAAAACCATTCCAAGTTTCAATAGTAGTCGGACATAAATCTAAAAAGTCTTGAACACCGTCATTATCAGAATCCATTGCAAGTATATCCGGGCAACCGTCTTCATCTTGATAACCATTGTAAGTTTCAGAAACTAATGGACAGTGATCTTTTAAATCTGGAATAGAATCATTGTCTTGATCAAAAATTAATTCTATTGAAATATCATCTGGGCAACCGTCTTCATCTTGATAACCATTAAAATTTTCCTGACTTGTGATACATTGATCTACATCATCAGCAATAGTATCAAAATCAGAATCACGTGGATTCACAGTTTTAGATGGGCAACCGTCAATATCTCCAAAATAATCTTCTTGTAAACGAGGACAACTATCAATATCATCTAAAACCCCATCATTATCAATATCAATACTAGATGCAGCTAAAATAGGAGAAATAGGAATACTTAGTGTAGAACCAAGTAAAAACAAAAATATAATCACATATTTGACTTTCAATTTATGATTTATTTCAGTAATTCCAGTTATTAAATTACACTTTAATTTTGATCAATTAATCCAAATTTTTTAGAATAAATGGGAATCTAGATGAATTTAAGTAAAGTAAATTCAAGTTTCAATGTATGAGTTGTTCTGGAGAAATTGTTGATAATGATGATGATAATTTAATCCAAATTAGACCAAGCATAGTGGCTCAACTAAAAAAAGCAAAGTATGGAGTAGCAGATCACTCAACAGTAGAATTATGTCATTGGACCAAAAAATCATTTAAACATGAAGGCAGTTGCTATAAGCACAAATTTTATGGAATTTCAACTCATCAATGTATGGAGTTTTCTCCAGCAGGAATGTATTGTGAAAATCGTTGCGTGTATTGTTGGAGACCAATGGAATTTTACGATTCAATGAAGATGGAACCAGAAAAAGTTGCAGAACCTGAACAAATTATGACAAAATTAATGGCAGAAAGGAAAAAATTAATCGACGGATTTTATGGAGATTCAAGAAATGATAAACAACGATTAGATGAATCATTATTACCAAGTCATTATGCAATTTCACTTTCAGGTGAACCTACAATGTATCCAAAACTACCAGAACTAATTAAATATCTAAAAACACTTGAAGCAACAAAATCAATTTTCCTTGTAACAAACGGACAAGAACCAGATATGATTCAAAAATTACAAGATGAAGATGCATTACCAACACAACTGTATCTATCAACTAATGCTGCAGATTATGAATCATTTTTAAAAATAAACAAACCAAAATATGATGATTCATGGGAAAGATGGAATAGAACACTAGACATGCTAAAACATTTGGATACAAGAACAGTTCTACGAATTACATTGATTAGAAATTATAATGATCAAAAAGAAATGATACCAGCATTTGCAGAGATGTTTAGAAAAGCTAGTCCACATTTTATTGAAATTAAATCTTACATGCACATTGGACGTTCAACTAATAGATTAGAACATGAAAATATGTTAGAAATGTCAGAGGTAAAAAAATTTAGTGAACAAATAGCAAAAGAAAGTAAAATATTTTCAATTATGGATGAAAGTCTTGTTTCAAGAATATCAGTTTTACAAAATAATGAAAGATTTATTGATCGCTATATTCCTACTTATTCAAATACCAACTAGAAAATTTTTTTAATGCTTTGTATCTGTGTGAAAGATTATTTTTATCAATTAATTCAGCAAAAGTTTTCTTTGTGTTTTTTGGAATAAAAATAGGATCATAACCCCAACCTGTTCCTTTTTCAGATTTAGATATACAGCCATCAAGTTTTCCCTCAAAAGATTCTAAATTTTTTTGATCACAGTAGGTAATATTTGAAATAAATTTTGCATCTCTATTTTTTTTTAATAAATCAAGTATCCCTTGATTTCCAATAGTATTATACACGTAAGAAGAGTAAGGACCAGGAAATCCATCTAGATAATCAATGTAAAGTCCATCATCCTCAATAATCAAAGGTTTTTTACATTTTGAAAATGCATTCTGTGCCTTCTTTAATGCAATTTCTTTAATGGAATTTGATTGAATTTCTTCTAAATTTAATTTAAAAAATTGAATAGATATATCAAAAGAATCCAATATTACTTTAGCCTCTTTAAATTTATGAATATTTGAAGATACAAAAAGTAAATTAGACAACTTCCGCATACCTGCCACGACTTTCAATATCTGAAACTAGTTTTACAATTTTAGTTTGATATGTGACACCAACAACGGATTTGTATCCGGCTAGAAAATTTTTCCAACAAGATTGCATTATTTTTGCATGTGCACTGTTAAGAATTTCTTTTATTAACCGTAAATCAACTGCATGATCCTCAGGTTTTATTGTATTTTGAGAAAGTCCAAAATCAATCATGTAAATAATATTTTTAAATAAAATAAAATTAGACGTTGTTAAATCTCCATGCATGACTCCATTTTTATGTAATAATCCAACTAATTTTCCGATTTCTTTAGAGGATTGAACAATTTTTAATTCAGATAAATCATGTACAGGTTTTCCAGGAATTTCTTGCATTACAATCATAGTTTTCTCTAAATCAACAAAATAAACAAGGGGTGAAGGAATTCCAAAAGATTTTACTTGTGAAAGTATTTGTGATTCTTTAATTGTTCTTTGTTTACGTATTTTTGAATCAAGTGATGCATTTCTATAATTTTTAATTTTCCGAATTTTAAAAATAGATTTATAATTTTTCCATACACCCGTGTAAATATCAGCCTCAGCACCTTTTTTAATTAATTTCACTAACATTATATCCAAAAGAATTCAATAAAAATTAATCATGGAAGACGGAGAGAAAAGAGTCAAACAAGAAGATTGTAATGAAGATAATTTAGGTCCAGGCATTTTAACATTAACAAATAAAAGATTAGCATTTGATAAAACAAAATCAAGAATAATGGACTTTACAAAACGTATGGGAGAAACAGTATTGGATATTCCATTAGAAGACGTGACTAAAAGTTGGAAAGAAGGATTATTCATAAAAAAAGTATGTTTTACAGCAAAAATTAACGAAGTTGAACAGACATACAAATTTGGAGTTTTCAATACAAAAGGCTGGCTAAAAAGTATCGAGCAAGCCATAAAAGAAAAAGAAACTCAGTAATCTACTTTAACTGAATCTAATCTCCAAGATTGAGTCACAAATGTATCTTTTAATAAAACACCTTCTTTAACTTGTGATTCTAAAAGTCCGGTCCAACATATTTGACTACCACAATCTCCAGCATATTGTAATGGCACAACAAAGAATTTGCAACCATGTCTTTTACATACATCTTTGAGCATTGCAGATAATCTTTTGTTAGCTGCAACACCACCAACAACCATTAATTCTTTTTTAGATGTAAATGATAAAGCACGTTCTACAGTTTCACTAATCATTGCAAAAGCAGTTTCCTGAAGGGAAAAACATGCATCAATTTTACTTTTTTGAGAAACAGATTTTGTTGCAGATAATAATCCAGAGAAAGAAACATCATTTCCTTTTACAGAATAAGGCAATGAAACATAATTAGAAGAAGTGGATGCTAACTCTTCAATATTTTTTCCACAGGGTGATGCAAATCCAAGGGATCTACCAAATTGATCAAGTAATTGACCTAATGTAATATCTAATGTTTCACCAAAAACTCTCCACTGCTTGTCAAGAAATGAAAGAAGCATAGTATGTCCACCAGAAACTAAAAGGACCAAAGGATCGCGTGCACCAGTAAGTAATTTTCCTAATTCAATATGACCAATAGCATGATTTACAGGATAAATTGGAATTTTATAAAATGAAGAAAGAGATCTTGCAACTACAGCACCTACACGAAGACAAGGTCCCAATCCAGGACCAGCAGCATATGAAATTATGTCTAAATCCCGAATAGAAACATCGGCTTCTTTGAGACATTCAGATAAAACAATTGGGCTATTTTCAATATGATGTCTAGATGCTTCACGTGGATGAATCCCCTGTCCAGCCTCAGGACGAAAAATTTTTCTAATATCAGAAAGAATTTTACCTTTTTTACCTTTTTTTTCAATTACGGCACAAGAAAATGTATGAGCAGTACTCTCAATTCCTAAGCCTATCATATTATCCCCTACTTAATGTAGATACAATTTTGATTACGTCACCGTGTTTTAATTTTTGATCACCACTAATTCTTTGTTTAGTTTTACAATCTATTGCATGCAAAAATCCTTTTGCAATATCAGCATGAATTAAAGCTGCCAAATCTTTGGCAGTAGAATCTTGAGGTATTAATTTTGCATCAGGTAAAATTACACCATCTTTGTTAGTTAGTTTAGATTCATCCTCTACAGGGTACACAGCAATTAAATTTAATGAATCAAACACTGCAGTGTTTAGAATTTTTTGAATTCCAGTTGAAGGAATTTTAGAAAAAATTGTTTTAACTAAATCAAGTGCTTTTTGTTGTGGTGCTGGAAGTTCTTTTTCTTCATTAATTTTAAATCCATCATCACCAGAAGTGTAATTTATTATTCCAGCTTTTGTAGCTTTTCGTAAAAGTAATTCTGTTTCAGCACTACATGGAATTACCACACCTGAAATTTTTTTAAGAATATCAAGATCTTTACACAAATCGGCTTTATTTGCAGCAATTATCATTGGCTTGGTATTTTGTCTCAACTCTTTAACAAAATTCTCAATATCAGAATCAATCCATTCTTTAGGATTTTTAGCGATGAGACCTTGTTTTTGCAATACTGATTGAACTTCATGTTCCTTAATTCCCAATCCACTGAATCTTTTTGCAATCCCATCAGTTAGTTTTGCTCTTTTTTGATCTACTTCACGGGTTACCTTATCCCATTCTCTTTTAAGAATATCAATAAACCATTGATCAAATTCATCTTGAACAAATGCAACATCTTCTAAAGGATCATGTGTTCCAAGCGGTATAGGCTGTCCTTGAATATCAGTAGTACCTGCAATATCAACAACATGAACTAAAATTTCAGCTTGCCTTGCATCATCAAGAAATTGATTTCCTAATCCCTTTCCCTCATGTGCACCAGGAACTAAACCAGCAACATCAATTAATTTTACTGGAATTAATCTAGTACCATTAACACATAATGGATTTTCATGTTTAACATCAAAATGCTTACAAGCACAATCAGATTGAACAAACGCCATACCAATATTTGGTTCAATTGTTGTAAAAGGAAAGTTACCAGAGGCAACAATAGTTTCAGTTGCAGCAGAAAAAAATGTTGATTTTCCAACATTTGCTTTTCCAATTAATCCAATTTGCAATACACACAAAAATCTAATTCTACTTATTAGTATTGCAGAAATCGTTTAATCTAGTTATATGGATTTAAAATTATGTCAATAGTAATAACTGGAAATCCAGGAGTCGGCAAACATACAATTACAAAAAAAATTTCAGAAATACTAAATTTTCCAATAATTGACATCAACATAATTGGAAAAGATTCAGGATTATTTGAAAAAAATGAAAATACAAATGATGTTGATACTGAAAAACTAGGAAATATACTAAAAGAAAAAGTATTGGATAAAACCATAGTTGTAGGTCATTTAGCACCATATGTTCTAGAAAAAAATCAGGTGAAAAAAATTATCATATTAAGAAGAAACCCATACGATTTAGAACTAGTGTATAAAGAAAGGAAATATTCAGAAATTAAAATTAAAGATAATACAGGTAGTGAAGTATTAGGAATTATTGCTCACGATACAGTTGAAAAGTTTGAAGAAAAAGCATTTCAAGTAGACGTCAGTAAAAAAAATATTCAAGAAGTAGTTGAAAAAGTAATAGGAATTATTTCTAAAAATGGAAATAATGAGGAAGTGGATTGGTTAGAATTAGTAGCAAAAAATAATGATTTAAAAAAATTTTTTAGTGATTGATTAAATAACGCTTTAAATTTTATCTAATTACTTGTTTGAAATTTCTAAAACAGATCTAGCAGGAAGGATAGGAACTCTATACACAAATCATGGAAAGATAGAGACACCTGCATTTGTTCCAGTTATTCATCCAGTCAGACAAACAATACCATCAAAAAAAATCAAAGAGATGGGTTTTGATGTCGTTATTACAAATGCATACATTACAAAAAATAATTACGGTGATGAAGCAGTAAAAAAAGGCATTCATAAAATAATAGATTTTGATAAATCAATCATGACAGATTCTGGAGGATATCAAGTGTTAGAATATGGTGATTTGGATATATTGCCACCAGATATGGCAAAGTTTGAAACTGGAATATTAACAGATTTTGCAATTCCGTTAGATAAACCAACAGGATATGGATTACCAATTAAAAAAGCTGAAGCATATGTCAAGCATACACTTGAAGTGTGTAAAGAAACTCTGGATAATAGTAAAGATAACGGACAGATTTGGATTGGTCCAATTCAGGGAGGAGAGCATTTTGATCTTGTAGCAAAGTCAACAAAATCATTAATTGATATGGGTTTTCAAATGCTAGCATTAGGAAGTCCAGTTGAATTTATGGAGTCATACGAGTATAGGTTATTAGCACAAATGATTGTGGCTGCAAAAAAACAAATGCCAGAATCAGTACCACTGCATCTCTTTGGAGCAGGTCATCCACTTACAATACCATTTGCAATAGCATTAGGATGCGATACATTTGATTCAGCTTCATACATGTTGTATGCTAAGCAATTAAGATACATGACAGATGATGGAACACGATATTTAGCAGATATTACAGTATTTCCATGTAATTGTGAAATATGTTCAAAATATACCCCTGATGAATTACGTCAATTAGAAATATCAAATAAAATTAATGAGTTAGCAATACACAACTTACATGCAATAAAATTGGAAGTTGATAAAGTAAAACAGGCAATTCATGAGGGCAGATTATGGGAATATGTAATTAAAAAAGCAAGAGCACATCCAAAATTATTTGAAATGATTGAAGTGATGACTGAAAATTATGAATTTTTAGGTTTAGGTACACCAAAATTTAAAGAAAAAGCAATTTTCCTATATTCTAAGGAAGATCAATATCGTCCAGAGGTTCAATCATTTCATAAAATAGTTAGAAAATTCAAATCAAAGAAAAAGAAACTAATCATCATCAAAGAATCACGTACAAAGCCAGGATATCTGTCTCAGGAATACAAGTTACTAAAAAAGAAACTAAAAGATTTTGAAACATTTCAAGTGTGTCAATATAATCCACATTTAGGATTAATCCCAATTGAAATTTCAGATATATTTCCTGCAGCACATCATGAAAATTCTAGAATTAATTATGATCCAAAAGAATTTCCTACATTTGAAAAAACTTGGAAAGAATTCTTTACTAAAAATAAATTTTTAGAGATACATTATGATAAAGATAATGAATTTTTAAAATATTTTGTAAAAATACTTCCAAAAGAAATTAAAAAAAAGAAATTCGGGTAAAAAATAATTTAAAAAATAAAAATAAAAAGAATTTGCTTAAAGATTTAGCGTTATAGTGCTGCGTCTTCAGCCCAACCTTTGATGAAGATACCGTTTTTGTGTAGAGGTACTGGTTGTCCAGCAGTATAATTCATTGGTCTCATCCAAAAGATTGATTTTGTTGGGCATACACCTATGCATGCACCATCAGAAATACATCTCTCTGGGTAGAAAACGAATGCTTTTCCTCTTTTCCAGCCTTCAACAGGTTTGACTCTTAGGACATCAGGACCAAGTGTTGTACAGATTTCTACACATAGTGCACATCCGATACATCTTTGTTCATCAATGTCTGGAAGTATTGCTATTGGCATTACAACGATAAAATGTCAATATGTCTATTTAAACCATGATTGAATATCATAACTCTGTTATGAAAATGATCGGAGAAAATGTATGCGCAAAATCTAGAATTAAAAAATTTAAAAAACAAAAAGTTGCGTGTTGTATACGCTTATTTTCTCATTGCATCAATTTGACCAGAGGTTACCCAATCGAGTAATTCTGCTGATGACGGATTAAGGTCTGCTTTCTTGTTCATAAGATTGTTAACCCAAATCCAATTGATTTGGTTTAGAAGTACTTTATTTCCTTCATCGCCTGCACGAGTTTTTGCTACGACAGCTTGGTCTTGTTCTGCTATCCATTGATCATAGGTTCTTCCCATGAGGATCGAATCTTAGCTGACACTAATTAAAGCTTTTGTAGATTCTATGGTAAGTATAATGATCGGGCTGTAACTAAAAAGGTTTTAACGTAGAAAAAAATTCATGTAATCCTTGGACATACAAGTATTAGGTGCTGCAAACGAAGTAGGCAGATCAGGATTTTTAGTTAATTGTAATGGTACAAAATTATTATTAGATTATGGAGTAATGTTTGGAAGAAGGGGTTCACCACCAAAATATCCTCTACACGTAAAGCCTAAAGATTTGGATGCAATCATAATCACTCATGCTCATTTAGACCATTCAGGAAATGTTCCATCATTATTTGTAAGTGGTAATACAGATGTTTATGCAACTCCACCAACATTTGATCTTTCAAAATTATTAATTAATGACATGTTAAAAATTGCAAAAGAACAACAACCATTTGGATTACCAGAACTAAACAACATGATGAAAAATGCAAAAGAAATTGATTTTAAACAAAAAGTAACTAAAGGTAATGCAACTTTTGAATTTAGAGAATCAGGACATGTAATTGGTGGAAGTACGGTATTAGTAGAATCAGAAAAGAAAAAATTATTCTACACAGGGGATATCAAAACAAACGGATCAAGAATGTTACGAGAAATGGATACAGATATTGGAGAAATTGATATGTTAATCACTGAAAGTACATATGCCAAAACAGAACAAATTCCTAGAAAAACATCAGAGGATCAATTAATAGAATTTGCAAACGAAGTAATGGATAGAAAAGGAATTTTATTTATTCCATCATTTTCAGTTGAACGTTCTCAAGAAATGGCATGTATTTTACGAAGTGCAAATTTCAAACATAAAATCATAATGGACGGAATGGCACTAAAAGTTAATGAAATAATGTTTAAGCATCCAGAATACCTTAGAGATCCTAAAGTGTTTGCAGAGGCAATTAAAAGTTCAACAGCAATTAAAGAACATGCAGAAAGAAAACGTGCGATGGGAGAACCATGTGTTGTAATATCTCCAGCTGGAATGTTAGTTGGGGGTAATGCAGTGTATTACTTGCAACAATTATCATTTGATAGTAAAAATGGAATTGCTCTAGTTTCTTACCAAGGCGAAGGTACACCAGGTAAAAAATTACTAGATACAGGTAAGGTAGAAACTAGAGGTAAAGATCTTACTGTAAAAGCAGAAGTTAAGCAATTTTCATTTTCTGGACATGCAGATAAAAAAGAATTGTTTGCAATGATGAAAACAATCAAAGGAAATCCCAAAGTATGGACAGTTCACGGGGATTCAGAGTCATGTCAAATATTTGCTAAAGAAATTCATGAGCAATTTGGTTTTGAAGCATATGCACCAACGGTTAATGATAAAATAACCATCTAAGATGAGAAATCAATTTTCAATAGATATAGATAATTCAATAAACAGTGGTCAGGTTTTTCTTTGGGAAAAATGTGGATCTGACTGGTATGGAATAAACGGTCAAGACATACTAAAAATAAATAAAAATGCAGTTATCAAATCAATCCAAAATTCAAAGACAGATTTTTTTAGAAAAAAGGATAACATGCAAGAAATAATTAAATCAATTTCAAAGGATAAAACAGTAAAAGAAGCCATAAAACAATACGAGGGGCTAAGAATATTCAAACAAGATCCATTTCAATGTATGATTTCTTTTATTGTTTCATCAAATTCCAATATTCAAAAAATTAAAAATAGTCTAGAAAAAATAACTAAAAAATTTGGAGTAAAAGTAGAAATAGAAAATAAAGAATTTTTTTTATTCCCTAAACCAGAAAAACTTGCAAATGCGTCAATTGAAGAAATTAAAAAATGCGGAGTAGGGTACAGAGCCCCATTCATAAAGCAAGCTGCAGAAATGATTTTCTCAAAAAAAATAGATTTAGAATATTTAGAAAAATTGGATTACAAAGAAGCAAAAAAAAATATTTGTTTGATCCCAGGTGTAGGAAATAAAGTAGCGGATTGCATACTATTATTTTCCTTGAATAAATTAGAAGCATTTCCACTAGATACATGGATGATTAAGATTTTAGAAAAATATTATTCAAATGAATTTAAAATAGAAACAAAAACAATCACACAAAAACAATATGAAATACTTCATGAAAAAATTGTAAATTATTTTGGCCCATATTGTGGATATGCTCAGCAATTTTTATTCAAAATGGAAAGAGAAAATTATAATAAAAAGTGGCTGTAAACCCTTAAAATGGCAATGAATTTGGAGGTTTCTGGGCCTATGGCGCAGCATGGATAGCGTGTTGGATTTCTAATCCAAAAGTCAAGGGATCGAAGCCCTTTGGGCCCACTTAACAAATTATTTATTCGCAACAACAAGGAATTTGACATATGGGAGATTTAGAATTTAAAATAAATTCAACAGATATTCATCAAAATTCAGAAATTACTGGAACAATTACGGTATCATATCCAGGACGATATGATGGGGTAGTAGTAAATACAACAATATTAGATTCAAATGAACATATCATCTACAAGTCATACAATCAAAAAAAGATCTCACAGCACGTTTCAAGATTATTCATCAATAAAGATACAATGCCTGAAAATAAAGCAGAATTTACAGCAACAATTGAATTTGAGCCTAATCAAGAACATGAAGTAAAATTTAGAGTGTCAATAATTGAACAGCATAAGGAAATTGAAAGTAAAATAATTTTTGCAAAATATTCTAACTAAAATCTACTTTTCTCAACAATTAATGATCCTGTCATCCACGGATGTGGATCACAGTGATAATGCAATTCTTGAGGTTCAGTGAATATGAATTCATAAGAATCTCCAGGCATTACAACTCCATTAGAACCAAATTCACCACTGTATGAATCCACATGTCTATGATCTGCAGTTACAGTATGCGGAGTCATATCATCATTCATCCACAATACACGATTATCTATTGTTAAAGTTATTTTGGGATTATTTGGAACATAACTAGGATTTCCTTCAGTTGCTGCACCTTCAGCAATACTAATCATAAAACTCTCAGTTGGCTCCAAAATATGTAAATCGACAGATGGTTTTTCTAAAGATTCAGGAAGATAAAATGAAGTATAAAATAGAATTGAAGCACCCATTCCAATAATTAACGCAACTACACCAATACCATATGCATGACTTGATGCAGGAGCACTCATAATTTTTGTAAATCTTCCAAGTTCTTATAAAGCTTCTTTAGATTTTTTAGCATTAAGGTTTTGTAAGATCTTGAGAACCTAAATTAGAATTATTATTTCCAACATCTAATTCAGCTTTAGTTGCCGATGTTGAAACTGTAGGTGCTAACTCTTTTGGTTTTTCTTCAGAAGTGATATCATCTAAAAGTTTTGATGCTGTACTAGTTGAATCTCCAGATATTTGTGGAACTACTTTGGATTCAGATAATTCAGGCAAGTCCTCTACAATTCTTACAGGTGCAGGTGGTGGAGCATTCTTTTGTTGACTCATGGCATATCTGTAGATGTGGAAGAATGCTGCAAATACCAGCAAGATAATTCCAATTAAGAATAATGAAATATTTTTCATTCCAGTTAAAGCTGCATTGTATGCTGCAATATTGAGGAATACTTGGAATGCTAAGAGTGCAACAAGTAACCAATTAATCCATTTTTCAGAAAGATTAATGGTTGCCACTTTTTTTGGACCAGTATTTTTTACAAGTTTTGATTTTCTCTCAGATTCATTTGCAAGTTTAATCATCATGTATGTAAATCCAAATCCTAGCGGAACCAGTAGAATCATAGTTCCATAGAAGAATATTGGATCAATAACCAAACGTTCTACTAACGGAATTGATACATCTGGAGAAATATAGAATCCCCAATAAGTCGTAACCATAATTTGTGCAAGACTGGTAATACCAAATGCAGTAACCATTGGTCTATCTCTCCATGAGAATTTCTTGTATCTATCAAGGAATGGAATTAGTACAAGAGATATGATAAACACTAACGGCCACAGTAATCCTGTAACAAACTTGTCATATTGAGTCCGCATGAAAGCGTAAATTCCAGTAAGATACCATTCTGGTACTGTTACTCCAGGAGGCACTGTAGGTTCAAACTTGAATCCCATATCAATTGGGAAAACACCGCCAGTGATCAAAATAGCACCACCAATTGCCATAACCATTGGAACATCAAATACTAGGAATCTTGGGAAGTGAACTGCCATCAATCCAAGCATGACAATAGGTAGCAAGAACACATGTTGTGCATAAAATCTTAAAACAAAATCAGAGAACCCACTACCAAGCGCCGCATCTCTAATTGTCGGCCCTACAATAGGAATCGATGTTGTCAGCGACGCCGCAATACTAATCGCAAGCTCCGCCCTTTCACTAAATATTACATCATACCCAGTGAATGCTTCAAGGATTGTAACAACTCCAAGAATTACACCAGTCATCCATAAAATTTCATTTCTAATTTTGTATCTTCCACTAAAGTATTGATAATACATGTGAAGAACAGCAAGTAAAACCATTGCATTAGAACCGTGATAGTGAATATTTCTAATGTGAAAACCAAATGGCACTTCATCATTAATGAATTCAACACTATCCCATGCCCTATCTAAAATTGGTTGATAGTAAAACATTAGCAGAGCTCCTGTAACTCCAAGAATAATAAACACAGTAAATGTAAGCATTCCTAAAAATCCAAACGGACTTACAAATCTTGCAGGGAAAGAAAATTTAATTGCAGTAAAAATAGTTCTATCTACACCGTCCCAAATCCAATACAGTAGGGCTACTATGCCCGTTCTTCTACTAAGTGAAACGGCCATATCCAATTACTCCATTTGCATTTGCATCAAATTTAGGTGGCAAAATAAAAATAAAACCATCAGAATTAATTTCTAAAGTTAACTCAGGCAAAGTGTTTGATGGTGCAGCTTGTACTGATGCAGGTCCAACAAAAGCTGTTCCAGTTGTTGGATCATACATACTTCCATGACAAGGGCATTCACCTCTTTTTCTTCCGTCCTGAGGCCAATATTTCCATAGACACCAAAGATGAAGACAGATCATACTATATGCGCGAAGACTAGTTGTGTCAGTTTTTCCTCCACCTAGTTCTTCAGGAAGTCTAATGAATTGCCATTTACGAAATGCTTCTGCATCAAGTGCAGCGTCCCCTGTAGAAGGATATGTGATAACTTGTGCAGAATTAATTTCATATGTATTGATATTTGCATGACTTCCGTCAGGTAAAATTACTGGAACTTTTTCTAAAGATGCTTGATTAGGATTAGGCATAAAATTACCAAATGGGATAAACGGAGCAAATGCCAGACCTGTACCTGCAGCACCCATCAATCTTAGAAAGTCTCTACGGGACAATCCATCAGACTTTTTTTCACCTAACTGCGACATTCAAGCTGGAATACTCGCCAAATTGGTTATAAATCTTATTCAATTATGAGTCATGATTTTGCATAATGAGCAATAAGAAGGACATTACGATCGCAATTTCAATAATAATTTCAATTACAATCCAAGATCAAATCCAGAAATAGGGTTTATTTTTTGAAACAAATATTGACACCAGAAGTTAATTTCACCGTTTACGATATAATGGCAATTATCTTCTTCTAGCGATAATTGTAATTTGTAATGCAACTATAATTCCTATAGATGCTATGATTGGAAATAATAAAGAATTAAGCTGGGATGATGCCTCACTAATAGATTGGACAGATGTGGAAATAGTACCAGTGCTTTTATCAATTTTTTCACTTGCTTGTAGTAGTGTGCTATCAAATCCTGCAATTTCAGATTTTAAAACATCTAATTGATTAGAAGTCTCACCTAAAATTGAATTTAATTTAATTATTTCTTTATTAATTCCACCAAGATTTTGGCTCAAAACATGTGTTGCAGCAAAGCCTTTGGATGAAACACCCTCATTAAAAACAGAAATTTGAAAAACATGTGTTCCTTCCTGTCTAGGGGTAAAATCAAAATAATAAACTCCAGCATACAATGTCTTAAAAGAATTTTTTAAAGATAATGATGAACCATCAGGCAAGTGGATCATAGAATTTCCAAGAAGTTTAGTTGGATCATTTCCAATGTTTAAACCATCACGAGTTGTTTGAATAAACACTCTAAATGATTGATTTAACGCACCAGTTTCAGGGGCAAAAACTATAGTATCAATTTGTCTTTCTACTGCAACTGAAATTAGTTCGGTTGTCGATGAAAATTTGATATCAATTTTTTTTGATAAACCTTTTTGTTCAGTACTTAGTAACTCAACAACATAAGTTCCATAGGGAGTTCCAGATGAAGGACTAGGCCAAGTTAATAATTGGTGATTAAAATGTCCATCAGAGTCTGTTTGAATTTGATCAAATTTTGTAATGGATTCATCAGGTCCAAATAATCTTAAAATTAGACTTTCTCCAGGTAAGCCTTTCCCATAAACTTGTAAAGTATGCTCAGTAGAATATACCTGAGAATTTGTAGACATTTCTAATTCTGAAAAAGAATCGTGAATTGGAATTAATAGAAATAGTATAGAAAGTAAAATTAAGAATTTCATTTTAATTTATTTTTAATGTTCTCCTAGATATTACTTTACAAAAAATTGTGCATGACCTTAGTTGAGATGTATTCAAAAAAAAAAGAAAAATTAGAACTAGTTATTCTTACTGTACACTTATTGTTGTACTAACTGGTGGTGATAATGCCGTTGGATTATCTACTGATTCCCATACAAATGCAGTTGCTGTGTAGCTACCGCTTTGTGTTGGAATCCATGATAATGCAGGGCTGAATGATTGACCACTAGATAGTGAACCTGTAATCCATGCGAGTGAAACTGTTACACCGTCGCCATCCTGAATTTGTACTAAGTATGCGAATGATTGCTCTCTATCTTGACCATTTGCTAAGTCAGCGCTGATTTGTACTTGTTGATCTACGCTAACAGAGTTTAAGCTGTTACCGAATGCATCAACGGTTCTCAAGTTAGCAGCTGGTGCTCTCTCGAGAGGTGGTACAATTGTGCCGATTAGTGTTGTGGCTGTGATATCAAGTTCATCTGCAGTAGTATATGGTTCAGGTAATGTATTGTCCTCGTATTCTGCGGTGACTGTGTCACCTTCTGCGACTCTGAGTCTGTGACCTGAAGAATCGTTAGAAACTGTAAAGAATACAGTACCTTCGAAAATTCCGGTTGCCTCATTTGTCTCAGTTACAGTAAGATCAATACCTCCGGCATCGGAGTCAGACCAAGCGTCAACTGCAAAGTTGTCGATTGCCTCTGGATTTAAGTTCATATCTGCGTCAATTATTCTTACCACTCCTGTTCCGCTTGCTGGATAGCTGGCCTCGAGCCATTGTACCTCACCGATATTCCATCTGATTAATGCTGAGCCTACTACTGTTTCATCCTCTGAGAATTCAAAGGAGACAGTGAGTCCATCATTGTCAGTTGTTGCAAGTCCACCCTCAGTAGGACCGTTACCGGTCGTTAATGCTGCGGCTGTTCCTGTAATATCGTTTGTACCATCGCCATCTGCATCAAAGGCAAATCCTTTGAGAGTTACCTCACCAATGAAAATACCTGTGTCAGCACCTGATTCAACGAGTTTGTATTGAGATAGTTGGTTTCCTCTGGTAGAGACCTTTATTGGGTCACTACTAGTGTTACCAATTTCGTCAACTAAATTACTGTCGAAATTATGGTCTGGTGCGACAATTGTGATGTAGACTTTGTCGGTCCATGTGTATACTTTTTGATCGAGTTCTATAGTTGCACCAAAGTTAGAAGTATAGACAGTTAAGCCAATATCTTCATCCTCTTGTCCAACATAGTCAGCTCCGGCAGGACCCCAGTCAGTATATTCTAAGTCGATTTTTTCACCTCTATCTAACAAGTTTGAGTTTAGTGTATCAGGGATTTCAATGACTACTTGGAAGATTCCAGTAGAGTCACCTGTTTCTCTGAGTGCACTTGGCTCAGGATCAAATGCTGCGTTAGCACCAGAGAGACCTTTTGCTCCCATGGTGGTTGTTGCAGCATCAGAATCCCACTCGATCAAATCGAGTGTGTAAGATTGAGCGCCGTCATTATCCAGATCGAAATCTGGCTCGATTAAGGTTAAGATCATATCTGAACCAATCAAGTAGACGGATTTATCGGCTTGTAATACACCGTTTCTAAGGTCGAAAGTAGCAGAGTCAGTAACAGATTGTGCTTGTCCGGAAGCATCTTTGACATCATTGTATGTTACAGTGAGAATATCACCTTGTAGAACACAACCAGTTGATACGAATACTGCTGGACAACCAGTGGTTGGTCCATCAGTAAATGTAATTGTTTGGTCATATTCGAATACACCTGATGTTGGAGATGTTTCTAGAATTGGGAATGTAGAGTTTCCGAATTGGGCTACTGCATATACGTTAGAGCCTCTCTCAATTGAGACTTGAACTCTATCGGAAACAGCAGAACCGATACCAGCTAAGGCACCGTTGGTACCATCATTGATGGTATCTTCACCAAATGCGGAAGTATCGTAATCAGCATCAGTAATTCTGATGTGTACGACTACATTACCTTGAGCAAGAGCGTTTTCAACACCAGTTGAAACATCGGTTGCACTTGCGTGCAATGCGAATCTTTCATCACCGGCAGTGCCGGTTGTGGTGTTACCCCATGGTACAGGATAGACAGTTCTATCAAATGAGACGGAACCAGTGTTTGCATTAATGCTTGCACCGGCACCGACCTCTATAGTTTCACCAGAAGCATCACGATGATCGTTGTAGTTGACCTCGATGTCTGTTCCTGTTGTTGTATGAGTTTTTGCAGTTGAAGTTTGTCTTGCAGAATCATAATAGGTACTTGGTACTTGGAATGAACCTGTGAATAGACCAGTAGCAATACCTGTCTCTACTAATGTAAAGCCAGATGCTTGTAGTCCATCATCAGGTGTTCCAGCATAAGTACTATCTTGTGCATCTGCTCCTGATTGCCATAGAACATCATTAAATGTGATATCTAGTACGTGATCACCAGAACCATCACCGACTTTATCATCGCCTGATGTAATGTATACATCAATTAATGCAGAGTCAGTGTTAAGGTCTTGGTCATCTAACATTACAACTACTGTATCAGCTGTTTTGTAATTGTCTGAATCAAATGTAACTACACCACTGTGTGATGGAGCTGCGACTTGATCAGCAATTTGAGTTGATACACCATCTGCACCTAGATCCAAGTAATTGATTCTAGGAGAATCCTCATCAGTTAAGTCCTCGTGGACAATGATGGTGATACTATCAGATATTGTTGTAATGGCACTATATGTTGCAGCTTTATCATTATTGAGTTGATTCAACATGATAAATTCTACATCACCGATAAAGACACCAGTGTTATCACCAGTTTCCTCTAAGAGTAGACGATAAATTGCATTGTTGACTCTATCACCAAAGGTGAAGATATCAACAAACAAAGTCTCACCGATTACGGCATCCATAGCGGCACCACCTGTGAAGTTAAGCTTTAGGGCTGCGGCTTCATCAGATGCTGTTACGGAAGCACCCGAAACTGTGAATGTATTACCAATGTTAACTAAACCGGCTTCTAAGGTTGTTGCTGTATTTGGCATTAATTCAGTTCCGTTGTTCCATGCTAAGGTAATACCTGCTACGTCTGAAACTACTTGAGTTACGTTATAGTTGACGAAAACAAATGATGCTGCGCCTGCTGCAACTCTGAATTCAGCAATAGAGGTTGTACCGTAAGTGACTGTGACGTTAGAACCTGTACCAGCTGTTGATCTTACAACTGCATTGGTCTCTGTAATAGAGCCAATCTTGTTGAAAGTACCTACAGTCATAGCAGAGGATTGTGTACCTAGGTCATCGTTTCCAGAAAGCGTAGTGGTTGCATCCAATGTAATTGGAGAACCGATTTGCAATGATGGAATCGTGACGTTGTGTGTTCTAAGTGTCATGTCTTCATCTTTTAATGTGTTTTTGTTTACGTCTTGATCGACAAGTGTTACTGTTAAAGCCTCACCAGAATTCCATTCATCGCCAACAGAGGATTCATCCATATCAATTGTACCAAAGTCATTTGATACAATGAAGGATTGTGCACTATCGTTATAATTGAAAGTTGCTGTTGTTCCTCTTTTTGCGAGTGATTTAACTTCTAAGTTAGCTTGATCACTATCATCCACATTAGAGAATGTACCTGTATTATCTGCATCTTCTACGAAGACAAGATAAGTAAAGCCAGATGTTGTGGCTATTACGGTATCATCAATTGTTGCTGCTGCCTTTTCTAAGACTGCAACTGCTGCTCCTGATGTGTTGTTATTGATAAGTAACTTACCGTTATCACCGAATCCGTGTCCTACTCCTGCTGCATGGTATGCACCATCTGGAACTGCGTTCATTACACCTGAGTCTGCCATTTGCCAAGGGATTGTACCATTGGTAAATGCGACACTAGATGTTGATGCGACTCCACCTGTTGCAACTTTAAAGATTACGACATCTTCATCGGTTGGATCGATGTTTAGTTGTTGATCTACAATAAATAGCATAACTTCAGCGCCTTGCGTTGCTGAGCTTCTATCTAATGTAAGACTAGAATAGTCATCTAGATCATCATTGTTGTGATCTAAAGTAACAACTTCATCTGTTCCGGCTTGCTCGAGTTTCACATCGAAATCTCCTTGTGTAAAGTCAAATGTTTGGATGAAAGGCCACTCCCCACTAGCAATACCAATTTGACCACATGCTACGCATGAGGCTGAGGCTGCTAATCCAGTACTATTCCAGTTGGATAGTGTTGGGGGGTTGTCAATGACACCACCATTTGCAGGTATACTTGCGTGTACCGTTGATGCATATGTTGTGTGTGTGCCAGCGTTTGCTGCGGTCAATGTTCCAGATGCTGTGAAGTTTAGTAATGTAGTTCCGGCGGTTTGTTCAGCAACTAATAAGCCTATGTCGGTTTTATCACCGAAATAACCATACCAGTTACCATCCATACCTTGGGCCAATCGAAGTCGTTGGTTATCAACCAGTACGGTTGGTTCACCAGCGTCTTCATTGACTTTAGATCTGTTAGGATCTTTTACAATGACTTCAACAACCATTGGACCTCCAAAGAGGTTATCGAATTGTGCGTTTTCTGCGGAGACGTATAATGCGCCTGCAGCTGCTGCTGTTGGCACCATTGAAGGTGCGGCAACAACCATACCACCGGCTAACATTATAGTCATTAGCGTAAGACTAGTTAATTTACGTTGTATTTCGTTATTCATGTTATTGACTTATTTCTCAAAAATTTGTATTTAAGCCTAATGGACGATTAGTCCACAAAAACGTGTTTTTTTCTAGTTATTTTATGATATTTGGTATATTATTAATAATATTATATTTATTATTACTATTTATTGTAATTATTTGTTTTTTATGTTATTGATCCACGTATATTATAATAAAATGGGTATAATTATAAAATAATTAGAGCCTATTTTTGTAATTTTTGATACATTTTTGAATTTCAGTGATACATGCAGTTAATTTTCCCTCATACATCATTCTCAAAATGATACCCTTTTGGGTAGAATTTAGTTTAGAAATCATACTGATGTAATAATTGATTTTATCAATTTTGGATAGAGTATCAGGGGGTTGAATTAATGGCTTTAAGTGATTTAGTACAAGTACATTGACAAGAGCAAAAGATAGTTTTTCCACCCTATACGTGGACTCTAGTTTTGATAAATGAAACTTTAGGGAATTAATAATTAATTTATTTTGTGTATCATTGATGACTGAATCAGAGTGTACCAAATCAATTGCATCACAGTATAATTTCTCCAAACTATTCATGCAGCACCGGAGGGGTGAAATGACGATTTTATATTCTCATCAATGTAACATAATGACTTTGCAAATGCAGTGTGGGAAATTTTTTCTCGTATACACCAATTAATCAAGTCATGGATAATTCCAGAAAATATCAAAAGTACTTCAACAGTAGGTACTGGTAATCCCTTTCGTACCTTGTAAAGTGCTGAGAATTGCTCTGCTTGAGATAATATGACAGTATGAGACAAGATTTTTTCATTTAATTGCAATAAGTTATCAGCTTGTTTTGAAAATGATAAAATAAATTCTTCAATGGATGCAATTGAAGAGGATACAGAATTTTTAAAATTATTACCATTTTCTCTAAATGAATTGCCAGTGGAAATCAAAGAGTGACTTATCGCACTGCTCATAATTTCTTTTAGTTTTTTATCCAGTTGGAGTAATGTTTTTTGGATAGATTCTAGTTTTGCAATGTTTAATTTTAGTTGAGTGATATCACCATCATACCCAGAGATTACTCCACGTAATGAATTAATTTCAGAATTTAGAATTTGTTTTTTATCATCAAGGGATTTTATCAGATCAATTGATTTTGTAATTTTAGATACATCAATGTCATGTAGCAATTTATCCCAAGATTCTATATTAGATAAAGTAACTCCTGATTTTTGTAATCGTTTTATTGCACGTATGGAATTTTGGATATTTTTGTGCTGTGATACCAGTTTATCATGTGTATCATCTAAATTTTTAATTTGTAATTCCTTTGAGTTTATTTGGATATCTTGAGAGGCTATGATGTCATTTAGATTCTGTTGTTTTTGATTGAGTTCAGATATACGACTATTTGCCAAATCCTCTTGATTCATGTGTGTGATTACTTTGGGGATATCATAATTTTCTGCCTTTGCAGATTTTAGTATATTTTGTAATGATTCATAATCATTCACATCAACTCCCATCAAATGTAGAGAATCAGTAACGCTGCAAAATGACTCTAGTTTTTTTGTAGTGGTGCCTTTTGATTTTACGATATCTTGGAGAGAATTTTCTTGAGTTTTGATTTGAGCATTAATTTGGGTTAATTGTTTTTGGGATGATTCACACTTGTCTTGAAGGGAATGGTATTTTTGTGGTATCTCAAACAAGGGGACATCAGAGGTATCAGTAATTTCTACTAGTTGTGTAGAGGTATCAAGGAATTGTGTAAATGGAATATTTTGAGATGTAATTTTTTCTAATAACTGGGAAATTTGGGGCAAACTATCCAAAGAGAGGTTGTGTTTTTTTAAAACAGATTCAAGTTCCAAAGCAGTATGAGCATCATTTGGTGTAAGGTTATGATTTTTCCAGTTTTTAGATATGGAAATGGTTGCATGATAGTCTTGTGAGTCTATAGATTTTTGATATGCTTTGAGAATATTTGAAACACTGCCAATAGAGATTCCCAAACTCTCAGAGATGTCTTGATTTGTATTCCCACAATAGTGTAAATCAATTACTTGTTTTTTTTGTTGAGGAGTTAGTGGTTGACTCATTGTTTAGATTATTTTAATATGTACTTTAAAAGAGTGTTGTAATAAAAAGTACTGCTACCGTACTATGTCAACATATACGCGTTATATAAAAAAAATTATATAAAATTACACGAATCATATAACGACTAGACATTATTTAGTTTTTAAAAAAATGTAGTTAATTGATTTTTTAGAAATTCAATCATACTCAAAAGTGACACCTTGTGAAATTAATCTATCAAATTTTTAATTATTTTTTTTAAATCAGAATTATCAAATCACATAGTTTTCATCAAGTGTATCATCAAGTGTTTCAAATTTATCATCAAGTAGTTTTGTATGATGTGTAATTGTATACAGGCACGATTCCAAGATGATGTAGATAATTTTATTTGATGATACACTTGATTGGTTTGATGATACACTTGATGGATGTATAAGAAAATTATTACTCTAGTATCTTGGAATAATACTAAGTTTTAATTTATGCAAGTAATTCTTTGTACAAAGAAATAGCTGATTCCTCATCAGGGGACCCAACAACTACAGCAGATCCACGCTTCATAAAATTAACAGATATTTCATTTGTTCGCATAGATAATCCCAAGTCACCCAAATTCTCAACTGTAAATCCTTTCTGCTTTCCAACGGCACTAACACTGGCAACATCAAGGGTGAAAGTTTCAGTAGGGGTAATAGAGTAGGTTCTCTTACCTCTGTTTCTGCCACATAACTCTTCTAAGATTAATTCTTGTTTTTCTACAACTTCTAATTTTCCAGTTCCACAAATTGGACATTCTTCAGCTTTGAATGTTCTAGTACTGTTAAAATCTAAGTTTTCTAAGTCAATATGTAAAATTCTATTTGACAAGTTTGGGGGTTTTCCAGTAATTATTTTTACAGCCTCTGCAACTTCTATTCCACCAATAATAGAAAGTATTGACGGATGTACACCCTCAATGCTACAAGTTGGCATTGTATCCTCATCAAGTGCTGGAAACATGCAATAGTAGCATGCAGATTCATTTGGTAAAATTGTAAATGCTTGTCCTGAGGTTCCAACTGCAGCTCCTGTAACAAATGGAATTCCAAATTTAACACAGGCTTTGTTTAATGCATATCTTGCGTTAACTGAATCAAGTGCATCAATTACAACATCACATCCTTCTACAACTTCAAGTGCAGTGTAATCATTTACAGAAACAGTTAGTGCTTCAATGTTACATTCAGAATTTAATTTCTTTAATTTTTTTGCAGCCACTTCAACTTTTACTTGTCCAACATCATCCTCATCAAACAATGTTTGTCGATGTAAATTAGATAATTCAATTACATCTCTATCAACAATTCTTAATGTACCAATACCCATTGCAGTTAATCTTGTAATGATTGGATGTCCCAATCCACCAGTTCCAACAACACAAACTTTAGAATTTTTTAATTTTAGTTGTCCATTGTAACCAATTTCTTCAAGCATAACTTGACGTGAGTATCTATCAAGTTCTTTTGAAGAAAGATCTTCTGAACCTCCAGCAACTGCTGGTAAAATGTATATTTCATCTCCATCTTTTAGAGGAGTTTCCATACCACTAGAAAATTTTGCATTTTTTCCATTAATGTAAATATTAATCAAAGAACGAGGCGTGTTATCAGCCTCCAATACTCTACGCTTAAAATCATCACCTAAAAGTTCAGATATTTTTACAAATGAATCCTGTATAGAATCAGCAGAGATTTCAATTTTTTTCTCACCGCCTCCAGAATTTAGTACTGAAGGAATTGTAAATGTAATACTTGCCATGTTACTGAACCACCGCTGAGATTTCATTAATGTTTGGCTTGTAAACAGTTGGTTGTGGTAGTACTTGCATAATTGATTCAGTTGATTTTAGACCATTACCAGTAACGTAACATACTACTTTGTCATTTTTATCAATTTTACCTTGTTCAACCATTTTTTGCAATACAGAAATTGCTACACCGCCAGCAGGTTCTGTAAATATTCCCTCAGTTTTAGCTAAAAGAAGTATAGCATCTAAAATTTCTTTATTGTTACATTCTTCTGCAAATCCATTATACTGTTGTAATCTTTTCAAAACATATCGTCCATCGCCAGGATCACCTATTGCCAAACTCTTAGCAATGGTGTCAGGATTTTCAACAGGAATGACTTCTTTGGAATTTTTCTTAAAAGCCTCAACTATTGGTGCACATCCATGTGGTTGTCCTGCAATCATGTGCATGTTAGAAACATCATTTAACAATGAAACAGTTTGTAATTCTTCAAATCCTTTACAAATTGCATTAAGCATTGCACCACTTCCAACAGGAACTATTAATTGATCAGGTACTTGCCAACCAAGTTGCTCTGCAACTTCATAAGAAAATGTTTTAGAACCTTCAACGTAATGTGAACGTAGGTTAATGTTTACTATGCCAATTCCTTTACTATCACCAATTTGTGCTGCAATTCTATTTGCATCATCATAAGTTCCATCAACTGCGATGTAATTTGCACCATAAGATAATGCTTGAGCAATTTTTGGCATCTCAATATTACTTGGTGCAAATACATGACATGGGAGTCCAGCTTTGGCTGCATGTGCTGCAGTTGCAGATGCTAAATTACCAGTTGATGCACAACCAACTGCAGTCAATCCAAATTCTTTTGCTTTTGATATTGCAACTCCAGCTGGTCTATCTTTAAATGAAAATGTTGGATTTACAGAATCATTTTTTATGTAAAGATTGTTTAGTCCTAATTTTTTTCCAAGATTATCAGCTTTGATGAGAGGAGTCATTCCAGCTCCAATACTAACAATGTTTGATTTATTCTCTATTGGAAGTAATTCAAAATATCGCCAATAGGTATTCTCACGATTAGCAAAAGTGTTTTTTGTTAAAGTAGGAAAGTCATATTTTACATCTAGTGGACCAAAACAGTCATCGCAAACATACTTGAAAGCAGTTTCATACTCTTTTTTACACTCCCTACACTGTAATGATGTTCTAGCCAAGATCAATAATGTACATAATAAGACACATAAAAAATTCTAATATTGAATTAAGTATTACTTAATTTTAATCTAGAAAAATATAATGAATACTAATCATTATAAGGTGAGTCGTAGGAAACATAACAAAAAAATCAATTAGGAGGAAGGTTTTTAGATATTTCAAAAAAAATAGTATCATGATAAATCTTAAAATTATAATTGCAATAATTGTCGGAATAGGAATTATTGGAATAATAATTGGAGGAGTGATTGAATTTAATTCAGAAAAAGAAATGGAAGGAATACCATGGAGAGAAGCATCAGGACCATTTCAAATAGAAAAATATGAATATTATTTAGGTGAAAAAATTTTCTTAAATGCAATAGATATACCAATAGATCAAAAGGGAGAAATAATATTTTTTCGACCAGCACCAGATGGAGTTAATAAAGTTCCAAAGGAGTATGATGGAATTCCCGGAGAGTTGATTTCTGCAAAAGTAAAATACATGGCAATACAATTTGATGGAAAAGAAAAACAAAATTTCAATAAATATTTTGAGCCAAGATTTAATGAATGGAAGGGAATATGTTCAACAAATGATCTTGTAGGGGAGTGGATAATGACATTTTCTGGAACGCAGTATGAACCCATACATTTTACAGTTCTTAGTGAGATAATGCCAGGAGATACAAGAACTTTTGAGCCACTAGTTGACACAGGGAATTGTTAAATTATTTTAATTCGTGATGAAAACAGACTTTTTCACCAGTATGGCATGCAGGACCTGAGGGTTCAACAAGATAAATAATTGCATCAGAATCACAGTCAACTAAAATTTCTTTAATTTTTTGAGTGTTACCAGACTCTTCACCTTTCATCCAAAGCTTATTTCTTGAGCGACTCCAAAACCAAGAATTTCCAGTTTTTTTTGCCAATTCTAAAGATTCCTTGTTTGTATAAGCAAGTGTAAGAACATCTTTTGTGTTTGCATCTTGAACAATTACAGGCACAAGACCATCACCTTTTTTAAAATTAATTTCATCAATAGACTTTTTCATAATCACTACCTACAACCTAGATATTATAATCTTACAGGGATTTTTTTCTCTTTAAGAAAAGATTTGACACCTTTCACACCATGAGTTTCATAGTGAAAAATGGAGGCTGCAAGTGCTGCATCAACATTTGATTTTTCAAAAATTTCTACCATGTCAGCAGGTTTTCCACATCCACCAGATGCAATTACAGGAATAGATGCATTATCAACAATGGATTTTGTAAGTAAAATATCATATCCATTTTTAGTACCATCAGCATCAATACTAGTAAGTAAAATTTCTCCAGCGCCGAATTTTTCAGCTTCTTTTGCCCATGTAATTACATCAATTCCAGTCCCTTCTTTTCCCCCAAAAATAAAAACTTCAAACCAGAATTTTTTATTATCTTCTGAAAAAATATTTACATTTTCTTTAATTTCATAATTTCTTTTTGCATCAATTGCAACTACAACACATTGTCTTCCAAATAATTTCATCAATTCAGTAATTAATGTTGGATTTTTTATTGCCGCAGTATTAACCCCAACTTTATCAGCACCATTAAGTAAAATATTTCGAGCATCATCAACGGATTTAACTCCGCCACCTACAGTAAATGGAATATTAATTACAGATGCAACCTTACGTACTAATTCTTTAATTGTTTCTCGTTGCTCATCAGAAGCTGTAATATCAAGAAATACAAGTTCATCAGCACCCTCTTTACTATATTTAGCAGCTAACTCTACTGGATCTCCAGCGTCCTTAATGGATTCAAAATTTAATCCCTTAACGACTCTGCCATTTTTTACATCTAAACAAGGAATAATTCTTTTAGTTAATGTCATGCTAATTCCTTACTCTCCTGAATTGTAATTTTATTCTCATAAAGTGCTTTACCTAAAATAACGCCCCATGCATTTCGTTGTTTTACTTTAGGAATATCATCAATATTAGAAATTCCACCACTAGCAATTACATTTGCATTTTTTAAATCACATGCATCTTTAAGAAATTCTAAATCTGGTCCTTCTAAGGTTCCGTCACGATTAACATTGGTTAAAAGAAATTCTGTAAATCCAACATGTAAAAATTCCTTCATTGAATCAATTAAGGAAATATCAGTAGTATCTTGCCAACCATGAGTTACAATAATTCCATCTTTATGATCAACGGAAATGACAATTTTTTCAGGACCTAGTTTAGTTAGTAAGTTTTGTAATAATTCTGGTTCCTTAAATGCAAAAGTTCCAATTACAACTCTATCGACAATTTTTAGAGCTTCAAGTATTAATGATTCAGAGCGTAGTCCACCTGCAATTTCAACAGGTACGGAAACGGAGGAAACAATTTTTTTAATTAATTCAAAATTAGAACCCAAACCCAAGGTAGCATCTAAATCTACAAGATGAATCATATCAGCACCAGCATCTTCCCATTTTTTTATTATACTGATTGGATCATCACTGTATACTGTTTTTTGATTGGGATCACCTTTGTACAATCTAACTACTTGACCACTCATAAGATCAATTGCAGGGATCACTTTCATTTTTTACACACACTTAGAAAATTTTGTATCATGATTTTTCCAACATCGCCAGATTTTTCAGGATGAAATTGAGTTCCAAAGAAATTATTCTTTTCAACAACTGCAGGAATTTTAACACCGTAATCAGATTGAGCAGTTATTACATCATCAAATTTTGGTTGAGCGCGATAAGAATGAACAAAATAAACCCAAGAATCATTCTCAACTCCTTCTAAAATAACTCCAGGTCTTTTAATTTCTAAATTATTCCATCCCATATGAGGTACTTTTACAGTAGATGGCAAAACTACTATTTCACCATCAATTACATTAAATCCTTTTTCAATTCCCTCCTCACTTTTTTCAAAAAACATCTCCATACCAAGACAGATACCTAAAACAGGGGTATCTTGTTTTACAAAATCTTGAAATTTAGTTTTTGAATTTTCATTTATGCTTTTAATTGCAGGATCAAAATTACCCACTCCAGGCAATAGTAATCCAGAATAAATGTTAGGTTTATCAAAAGAAGTAATAATATCTACAGAAGCACCTGCTTGTTCAAGGGAATTTTTGAGACTAAAAATATTTCCAGCACCATAGTCAAAAATTGCTACACTAACCATTACATTGAACCTTTAGTACTTGGAATTCCTTTTTGCTTTTTATCATATGATGATGCAGTTCTAAATGCAACAGCAAGTGATTTAATTGCAGATTCAACCTTATGATGATCATTATCACCATACTTTACAGTGAGGTGAATACAACTATTCAAATTTTGAAGTAGAGATTGAAAAAAGTGATCAAGATCTTCTTTGGAAACATTTTCTGTTTTATTTCGTTTTAATAATAAAGTTAATTTTGAAAATGGGCGTTTTACTAAATCAATTGATGCCTCAGCTAAAGATTCATCCATAGGTACTGAAGCATAGCTAAATCTAGTTATTCCACTTCTTGAGCTTAATGCTTTGTCAATTGCCTGTCCAATAGTAATTGCAGTATCTTCAATCAAGTGATGTTCAATACCATCATTTGATTTTGCATTGACTTTTAGATCCATCATACCATGTTTGCCAAAAGATGTGATCAAGTGGTCGATAAAATTAATTCCAGTTTTAATATTTGTATTTCCAGTACCATCAAGATTTACAGATACAGAAATGGTAGTTTCTTTGGTACTTCGATTAATGGATGCTTTTCTTTGAATCATATTTTTCACAGATTATCTAATAATATTTATTCTAAATTTAATACCTTTGGTAGTAAAGTAATAGAGTCTAAAACAAGAATGGCTCCATTTTGCTCAAATAATTTTAATTTTTCCTGAGGATTTTTACTAGTTCCAATTATTCCACAAAAAGTAGTTTTATTGCCCAAAATTGTTGCCTTTTTAGCCATGATAAAATCCTCCATTGAATCACCAACATATAAACAAGATTTACTATTCATCCCATTGATAGAATTTACAAGTGCCTGTGGATTTGGTTTTGCAAGATCTCGTGATTCATCTTCTAAAAATACTGAATTTGGTAGATCAAATTTTTGTAATAAATTTTTTAATGAATAACTAACAGATTCTTTACCTCTTCCAGTAACCATAGAAATTTGTTTACCAAATTTTTTTTGTAATTTTATACATAATTCATCATCAATTATCACATCATCATTCTCAATTAAACCAGAATTAGAAAATTTTGAATTATTTTTAAATAATTTTAAATAAAGTTCAGGACCATAAAATAATTGATCAAATATCTGATACAAAATATTTTCTTTATGAGAACCAGGATATGATAGTTGATTAATAATTTTAGAAATATCAACTTGGTTTTTTAAAAAAAGTTCAACTGATTTTATACCAGTTGAATCAGAATTTTTTATAACAGTAAAAATAAACTCAGTTTGATCTTTTTTTAATTTTTTTGCAGCAACAATTGAAAGAATTGCAGCATAAGTTAAATCAACTTCATCATTAAACCCTCCAGTAGATTTGAATCCATCAATAATTTTAAAATCTATATCAATTGAATCGTCAATGTTTGCTAAAGTTTCTAAAACATATTTTGCGGTGGTAATAATTGTTTGATCATATGATTTTGTAATATCAATTAATACACCATCACAATCAAAAATTAAACTATCAATGTCAGTATGATTAAATGAATCATCAATGTATATTCCTTCTAATTTTTGTTTGAGAGTCATTCCAATAAATCACGAATAGCCAATAAAAATTTTGAGTTCATTTCTTTTGTTCCAATTGTTACTCTAAGGCATCCTTCATGATTTCCTATTTTACCTAATTTCCTAATAGAAATTCCCTGTTCTGCAAGTGCTGAATAGACTCGTTTGTAAGAGCTGTGTGCATCAAATAATACAAAATTAGCCTTAGAATCAAAGACTTCAAAGGTATCAAATTTTTGTAACGTTTCAATAATTCTTTTTCTCTCAATTTTAATTATTTTTGTTGCATTATTCATCAAATTCACTTTTTGTAAGGCTAGAATTCCAGACTCAATAGTGATGGTGCTTAGAGGGTACGGGTATTGTAAAACATTAAGAAATGTATCTGTGAATGTTTTATTTGCAACAAAATAACCTAAAAGAATACCTGCCATTCCAAATGATTTGGATAGAGTTCTAACTACAATGAGGTTGCTTTGTGTTTTTACAAGACTAGAAAGAGAGTAATCAGAAAATTCACCATAAGCTTCATCGATAATTATTAAACCATCAAATGATTTGATTAATTTTTGTAATTCTATTTTTGAAAATTGAAATCCAGTGGGGTTATTTGGAGAATCAAGATATAAAATATCTGCATTTTTTGATTCTTTAAGAAATTTGTTAACATCTAATTTCATATCATCTGAAAATGGAATTGCAATTAATGGAATTGAATATAATTTACATCTCTCTTCAAAAAAACTAAAAGTAGGATTTGATGTAAGAACTTTAGTTTGTTTTGATGCAAAATTAGATAAAATTAAATCTAAAATTTGATCAGAGCCATTACCAATACCAATCATCGATGTAGGAACTTTAACAAATTTTGAAATCATTTGGATTAATCTTTCAACTCCACCAAGAGGATATTCTCTAACATCAGAATTTTTTCTAGCTTCAGATACAATATCATTTTGAAATTGTTTAGAAAGAACATAATTTTCATTTGAATCTAATTTAACAGAATTTTCATTTAATGGAGGTTTTTCATATCCACCAATTAAAGAAAATTCTTTAACTTTTGAATCAAACCAATTTTTTTTCATTATAATCTACCCCTAACTGCCTCATAGTGATTTGGTAATCCTTCAGATGCAGTTAATGTATCAAGATGTTTTGAAATTTTTGATAAAGACAATTTTGAGGCTGTAACTTCAGTGTTTATCTTAATGAAATCAATTACTGAAAGAGAACCACGGGTTTTTCCAAATCCATTAGTAGGAAGAATATGATTTGTGCCTAAAATATAGTCACTAGCAGATGATGGGGAATAATTTCCTAGTAAAACTAGTCCTGCAGTAGTTATTTTTGATGAAATTAATTTTGGATTTTTTGTCATGATTTGTAGGTGTTCAGGAGCTAGAGAATTTGCTAAATTTATCATATCAGAATTATTTTTACACACTGCAATAAATCCATTTTTAGATAAACTTGACTTAACTAATTCTGTTCTTTGAATTGTTGGCAATAATTTTGAGATTATTTGATTGACAAGTTTTGCAATTTTTTCTGAATTTGTAATTAAATAACAAAATGTATCACTGCTATGTTCTGCTTGAGAAATCAAATCAAGTGCTATAAATTCAGGATCAACAGAATTATCTGCAATAATTCCTAATTCAGTAGGTCCAGCAAGCATATCGATTCCAGTATTATCATTAACTAATGATTTAGCTAAAGTGACAACTGCACCTCCAGGTCCAACAATTTTATCAACTTTTGAAATAGATTTAGTTCCATAAGATAATGCAGCTATTGCTTGTGCACCTCCAGTTTTATAAATCTCAGTTGCACCACAAATATCGGCAGCAACAATTGTTAATGGATCAATTTTTCCATCAGAGTTTGGAGGAGATACAACTACTATTCGTTTTACTCCAGCAACTTTTGCAGGGATTACAGACATGATAACAGAACTAGGATATTTTGCCAAGCCACCAGGGATATAGCATCCAGTACTTTGAATTGGTATGAATTTTTTTGTTATCTGTATACCATCATGATTAATTTTTTTATCATTAAAAATAGATTTAACTGCAACTTCTGTTTTTTCAACTCGACTTTTTGCTAAATGTAATGCAATGAGTTCATTTTTTGAAACTTTAGAATATGCATTTTTAATTTCTGCTTTAGAAATACGTAAAGTGGAAATACTAGCACCGGTAAACTTTTTTTCATACTTTTTTACTGCAGAATCACCATTTTTTTGAACATTTTTTAAAATAGATTCAACAATAGACTTGTTTTTTTGAGCCTGTTTTGGAATAATTTTTGCAACAAATTGTTCAATATTGATTACTTTATGGATTTTCATCAATTTTCTTCGTCGCGTTTAATCTCTTCTAGTTCCAATATTTGACGCGGTTCATGAACTACAAGTCCTTGTGCAATTTTTCTTAATTTAGGAATAAGTTTGTGAAATTCTTCTTTTTTGATCACAGTGTTTACACCAAACCAACCATCCTCACTAAGAGGACTAATTGTAGGTCTCTTTAAAGAAGGCATTTGTGACAAAAGTTTTTTCAGATTTTTTTCTTCGACATTAAGATAAATATGTAAATATTTTCTTCCGTTAACTGCACCTCGAATTAATGTAATCATATCAAAAATCTTTTCACGTTTTTTGGGATCCTTTAATGATTTTTTATTAATAATTAAATGTGCAGTTGAAGTTAGAACTTCATCAACAATTTTTAATTTATTTTGTTTTAAAGTTGTTCCAGTTTCAGTAACATCCATGATTGCATCAACATCATCTGGAGGTTTTGCTTCAGTGGCTCCAAAGGATAAATGAATTTGAACATCTTTATTATCTCCCAATCTCATCCATGGAGTTACAATTAGTGGATCTTTTTTACCATAATACTTTTGATATGATTTTAAACCTTTGATAAATTTGGATGCAGTTCTTAAATATTCAGAAGAAATACGGAGGGTTTTTTTCTTTTTTCCATAATCAGCAATCATTGCATCAAGATTTTTGTAAGTATATTTATCAGGAACTGCAATTACAAGTCTAATTTTTCCATATTCTAAATCAAGAATTGATTCAACATCAGAATTAGTTTCCTCAACCCAATCTTTACCAGTAATACCAACATCATACAGCCCTTCAGATACAAGAGTAGGGATTTCCTGTGGACGTAACATTTTGACTACAATACTTGGATCATCAAGATAAACACGGTATGTTCTACTTTTTCTATTAACTTTAGTCCATGATTTTTCTAATAGCTTGAATGTTGCTTCTTCTAAACTTCCTTTAGGTATGGCAAATTTGACATCAGGCATTTTCATTAATTTTCACTTTTTAGCTATATAATAGGATGTTTAAATTTGCTGAAGTAATTTTTTAGCGTTATCAAATGAAATGGATTTTGCTTGAATCATTTGTTCAACAATTTGATCAATTTGTGCTGAAGTTGCTCCTGCTGCTGCTGCAAGGTTTCGTGCATGTAATCTCATGTGTCCTTTTTGAATTCCTTCAGTAGAAAGGGCTCTAATTGCACTATAGTTTTGAGCTAATCCTGTAGCAGTCATCACACAGGCAAGTTCTTGTGCAGATTTAACATTGAGTATTTTTGCACAAACCTTAGCTACAGGATGTACATTGACAATTCCTCCAACAATTCCAACTGAAAGGGGAATTTCTAAAATTCCAACTAAATTTCCATCACTGTCTTTACTCCATTTGCTTAAGGATCTGTATTTTCCTGAAATTGCAGCATATGCATTTGCAGCAGCTTCAATAGCTCTACTATCTTGTCCTACAGCATTGGCAACAGATATGATTCCATTCATAATTCCTTTGTTATGAGTAACTGCACGGTAAACATCATTGTCTGCAAACTCAAATGCTAAGATGATATTATCAACTACATCTTCTCCGCCAACAGATTCTTTTTCAAAACTAGCTTTTGCTTTTACCATACGTCTTGTAGAATAATTTGATAAAATTCTAAGTAGTGCTCTCCCTCCAGTAATTTTTTCTATAAGTGATGAGACAGCTTCACACATTGTGTTTGTAATATTTGCACCCATTGCATCACCAACATCAATTAATAATTCCACGATTAGCATATTACCAGAAGGCGTATCAATTTCCCTACATGTAATTTCTTTAGCACCTTTATTCATCTTAGAAAGAGTATTACTTTTTGAGTTTGCTAATTCTAAAATTTCAAAAGTAGAATCTTGAATTTTTTTAATAGCTAAATTTGCATCAACATTTAAAATTTGAATTTGACCGATACTGTATGATTCATCAGCAGTTACTTCAAATCCACCTTTAATTCGTGCAATTTTAGCACCATTTGATGCAGCTGCAATTACAGAAGGCTCTTCAATAACCATTGGAACCACGTAATCTTTGCCATTAATTTTAAAATTTGTTGCAACACCTAGAGGTAGCGAAAAAGTTCCAATTGCATTTTCTATCATTTTATCTGCTTTATCAAAAGAAATTCCACCGTTAGTATTTTCTAAAATATCTAATTCATCTTTAGAAAGATTTGCAAATGTTGCAATTATATTCAATCTTTCTTTTCGAGATTTTTCAAAAAATTTAGAAATGGATGAATCAGGCATTCTATTTCATTATCCTCAATAATCTATCATCCAATCTATCTGGAAAACCTTTTCCATCAGTGTTAGAAGTAATTACGTAGAGACTTCCATCAGATCCCTCCACCACATCACGAATTCTACCATTTCCACTAAGAATTGATTTTTGTGAGCTTAATCCATCTTCAAAATTAACTTGATACAGATTAGAGGCTCGCATTGAAGCCATTATGAATTTAGATTCAAAATTAATTCTATCACCAGAGTAAAATAATATTCCTCCAGGCTCTATACTTGGATCATAGCAAATAACTGGATCCTCAAAATCAAGATTTCCAAAACATTGCTGTTCAGGCCATCCATAATTTTTTCCGGCTTTAATTAAATTAATTTCATCATTTTTTTCAGGTCCAAATTCGGCTACAAACAAATTATCATTATCATCCCAAGTCATCCCTTGCGTATGTCTATGTCCTAAAGAATAAACAAATGAATTTGGAAATGGGTTATCATCAGGTATTGTACCATCATCATTTAATCTTAAAATTTTTCCAGATAGAGAATTGATATCTTGGGGTAAATGAGATTCATCTGAAACGGTACCAGTACCAACATATAATTTTCCATCAGGTCCGAATTTTAGAAAACCACCGTTAGTAAAAGAGGAACCTGGAATTTTATCTAAAATTATTTCAACATTTTTTAATTTATTATTTTCTTCAGTAATTTGTAAAATTTTATTCCATAAATTTCCATTTTCTTCATAAGTCAAAAAAACATACAAAAGATGATTATCTGAAAAATTTGGATGAAGTGTAATTCCCAATAATCCACCATCAAAAACATTTACAGTACGAAATGTAGCTAATGGTGACTCCAATAATACATTATTTTCAATAACTCTAATGTAGCCATCTTTTTCTGTAACAAAAACTCTATTATCAGAAACAGCAATCCCTCTAGGTTTATCAAGATTTTCAGCTAAAATAAGTACAGAATCATTTTCAGAATATGAATTTGGTTGAGGTAATGGAATTGAGGTTTTGTCAGGAGAAGTCAAAATAAATATTGAAAATGCTACGGCACATGCAATTGCAATAATTTGAATTTTTTTATTCATCAAAAAATAATCTTATCAAATCCTATTAATTACTTTCAAAGATTTGATAAAGCGTATATAACGTTGAACTTTATTTATTTTCAGCGGGGTGGGGAAGCCAGGTCATCCCGGCGGGCTCATAACCCGCAGTTCAGTAGTTCAAATCTACTCCCCGCTACTTATGTTCTATAAACACAAAACCAAGAAAGTGTTTTATCAAATTTTGAAGCCTTGTTAATTAATCCAGTTCGCTGAAGTGGTCGTGTTAAATGTCGGTGAGCCGAAATTTTAGGAATATACAGTTGTTTTTTGAGTTGTCTTGGAATTTCCACAGTTATTTTTTTAGAGTTCTTTTTTCCACACATTACACACTGAAATCCTTGATTTTGACCTTTAGATTTCATTTTTTTATTACATTTTTTACAAAGTGGATTAGATTTTGACAGATTTTTTTTAAGATTTAGAATTTTAATAAATTCAAGATTAATTATTCGTGGAAAATTTTTAGAGGCTTTTCTAACGCCTCCACCAATTGAAATATCATCACCAATAATTAAATTTGAAGCAATGGTAGAAATTCCTGTTTCCTTATACACAGCACACCAAAATTCATGATTTTTGGAAGTAACAGTAAAAAAAACATGACCACCTTTTACTACTTTTGGAATGCTAGATACGATTCCACTTAGTGTTCCAGAAGCATATGGTTTCATTGTTTCAAAATTTAATTCATTTTTTAAATGATCACCAGTTCCCTGATTAGATTTAAAAATCATGTATCCATCTAATTTCTCATTACTTTTTAGAATTTTAGTTGCATCAATTAATGAATTTACATTTTCTCCTCGGATTCCATAAAAAACTGGATCAGGTCCATGAGGAGTAATTAAAACTCGATCTTTTTTTATATCAAAACTATTAAACGTATACGGAAAAGTTTTTTCTTGCATTTCCTTAACACTCTTTACTGAAATTTTTCTCTCTGTTCCAAATTTTATTTTTTTTCTATAACTTAACAGTTCCAATGTATGATCATGAAAATCATATCCAATTGCACTAATTGCTCCAACTAAACCTTGACCATTTCCTTCATAAAAGAAATCAAGATTATATTTTTTAGCTAATTTTTTAGCATCATTTCTATTAATTAATTGCCATAAAGCTAAATTACTAAATTTTGTAAATTCAGAAGGAATAATATCACTTTCAAAAAAGACAAGTCCAGGATTTGCTCCATTTTTAATATCAGAATATTTTGAGACTAAATTTTTAATTTGATTTTTTATTTTAGAAGGATTTCTAGTCTTAATTTTTAATGAAACAGCTCCATTCCCTCGTGTTTTCCATGGAATGTTAGGATTAAATCTAATTAATTTTGGAAAATCAAGAAATTCAGTTTTTTGTTTTTGGAGTAAATCAACAATTTTGTAGGCTAGAAATGTAGTACACATTCCAGTAGGTGAATCGGTATCATCAAATCCAATATTTAGAACAGATTCCTTAATCATGATTTATCTAATTGGTTCAGACATTTTTAGTTGTTGTAAATTACAGTTGGTTTAAATTAATAACATTCTGTTTTAAGCTAAATTGATAATAATTGATGAAGCAAGAATTTTCAAAGAAATAGATGAAAAAAACCCAGCATCAGTTTCATTAAATGGTCCAGACGGCATGTTACCGCAAGTTCAAGATATGGCAATTAAAATTTCAACAAAATATGACATACCAGCATATGTTTTAGCAGATACCACATGGGGAACTTGTGATTTGAATACAACTGGTTCAAAAATATTAGGAGCAGAAATTCAATTTAATATTGGTCATACAATCAATACAGAATCATTAGAAAAAAATTTAGTTTTAATTGATGCTTTTGATGATGTAGGATTTGAGAGTGTTGCAGAAAAATGCACAGATCTTCTAAAAGGAAAATTAATTTCACTTGTTACAGATAGTCAGCATTTACATCAGATGGATACAGTTGAAAAAATTTTAACAAAAAATGGAATTAAAGTAAAAATCGGAAAAGGAAAAGGACAATTAAACGACGGTCAAGTATTTGGCTGTGAATTTTATCCTGCAACAGAATTAAAAAAAGAGGTTGACGCTTACGTATTTTTAGGACAAAGTAATTTTCATGCAGCAGGAATTGCATTATCAACAAATTTACCAACATTTGTTTTAGATCCTTACTTTAATGAAGTAAGAGAAGTAACAGAATTTGCACGTACTCTAAAAAAGAAAGCAACAATGGCAATATACAAAGCAGCAGAAGCAAATTCATTTGGAGTGATTATCGGCTTAAAGGAAGGCCAATTATCAAAAGTATTTGGTTTAAAATTTAAAAAAGAATTAGAAAAAGAGGGCAAAAAAGTTCAATTATTTGCCTTGACAGACATCACAAATGACAGATTAAACAATCTAAGAGGAATTGATGCATTTATTCAAGTTGCATGCCCAAGAATATCTACAGATAATCAATTTGATAAACCAGTTTTATCAACACCTCAAGCAAATGCACTTCTCAAAGTTTTACGAAAAGAGAATATTGATGAATATTTAGAAATTCCACATTGGTTGTAAACAAAAATGAAAGGAAAGGTACTACTAATTTTTTTAATTTTAATAATAATTTTACCAATTTATGGAGTAGAGCAAATTCCAGAATGGGTAAAATATAACGCAAAATTATGGTCTGAAAATCAAATTGATGATCAAAGTTATTTTAATGCATTAGAATTTTTAATTGAAAATAATATAATTAAAGTAGAACATATTGTAACAGGGGAGGAAAGAATTCCAGAATGGGTAAAATATAACGCAAAATTATGGTCTGAAAATCAAATTGATGATCAAAGTTATTTTAATGCATTAGAATTTTTAATTGAAAATAATATAATTCAATTAGAATATGTTAGAACTGGAGAAGAAAGAATATACATTAATGATACTTCAGAAATTTTTCATGCTTGGTCATATGAAAACGATTTTTATTTAGAATTTGAAAATTTCATATCAAAAGATATTCATTTTAAATTAATGGAAGAAAATGAACAATTGTACAAAGATATAGCGGTTACAGATGTAAATGCAATCGTCATATTACCAGTTTTTACTTCTAGTGCATATTCAGAAAATGGATTTTATGAATACTTTTTTGATAGATGTGATGATTGTACAACAGTAAAAATCGTAGAAAATAATTATTTAGAATTTTTTATAGCTAGTCAAATGGGGGCAAGAACTTTAGAAATATTAGGATATAAAACAATTACAGACGTTGATCTTGATAAAAATCCAAATATTTTAAAAGAATTTGATACGGTGATTTTACTCCATAATGAATATGTAACTCAATCAATGTTTAATTCAATAGTTAATCATCCACATGTGATCTATCTTTATCCTAATGCACTATATGCAGAAATTGAAGTTGATTATAAAAAAAATGAAATTACATTAATTCGGGGTCACGGTTATCCTGAATCAACAATAATAAATGGATTTGATTGGGAGTTTGACAATACATATCCTTATGAATATGATATTGAGTGTGAAAATTGGGAATTTTATGATATTCCTAATGGTGAAATGCTAAATTGTTATCCAGAAAGGAAATTAATCTCAAATATAGAATTATTAAAAGAACTGAAAGATTTAGTTGATTAAATTCTGAAATCTAATATTATCAGATAAATTTTCAAATGATTTTGATTTTTTTGCTTTAATTTTGTATTGAAGTCCTTGAGAAATTGCATGTTCAAGTAAATCTAAAGCACCATCAAAATTAGAAAGCATTGCAAAATTAGATGCTTTATCAAAAAGAACATCCCCATTATCAGGATAATCTTTCAGTATACTATTGCAACAAGAGATAGATTCAATAAATTTATTCATAGAAAATAAAATTCGCTCCTTGTGATATAATACAATATTATAATTTGGGTTATTTTTTAAAATATTATCACAAATGGATAAAGATTCAATTAAATTTCCTTGCTTTCGAAAAGAAGATATTTTGTTAATTAATACAGATAAGTCATCAGGGCATATCTCTAAAGCAGTATCATAACATTTCATTGCATTGGTAAAATCTTTGAGTTTACTTAGAGCATATCCTTTATTGTTAAGAGAACTAATATTTTTTGGATCTTCATCTAGTATTTTATCATAATATACAATTGCTTGCTGAAATTTTCCTTGTAAAAATAAGCGATTACCTTCATCTAAAATTGAATTTACTTTAGGATCAGTCATAACTAATCAGAATTAGGTTTAATCAAAATTTTACCAAAAAGACCCTTACCATTTAGCATTTTATTATGAGCATTAACAGCATCATCTAAAGAATATACAGAATCAATAATAGATTTAATTTTACCTTTTGACATCCAATAGAAACACTCTTCCAATTCAGCTCGAGTGCCTTGAGTGGAGCCTAAAATATTAATTCCTTTAAAGAAAATATGTCGTAAATCTGTTTTAGCATCATATCCAGTAGTAGCACCAGTTGTGACAAGAGTTCCACCATAATTTAACAAAGTCAATTCTTTATTCCAATGTGAACCACCAATATGTTCAAAAATTACATCAACACCAGGAACATCACCATTAGGTTTAGGAATTTTTTTTGCAATTGCTCTAACTTCTTTGTGCCAATCTTCTTTTCTATGATCAACTGCAAAGTCAGCTCCCAGTGAGAGTAATTTATCTAGTTTTTCAGGGCTTGCTGTTGCAATAACTGTACAGCCAAATAATTTTGCAATTTGAATTCCAAAAGTACCAATTCCAGAACTTCCACCCATTATCAAAACTAATTGCCCAGGTTGAATTTTAGCTCTACCGAATAGCATGTGCCAGGATGTTAACAATGTCATTGATGCAGCTGCTGCT
>FLOH01000352.1_pt1 | contig 109084 bp, 167 predicted proteins | sample 756751 | NCBI WGS metagenome assembly FLOH01 (sample SAMEA4026879, study PRJEB14308) | marine metagenome | biome: coastal water; material: water | depth 74 m
GAGTATAATAATAGAGTGGGGCAAGATGCCGTAGATTGGTGGTACGAGACGGTTCAGAAAGCAAAGGCCGAAGAGTCTTTCCCTGCATCCATAAATGACTTCTTTTGTGGAAACCTTTGTGGGGTAAGAGCCTCTTGTGAGCCTTATAACAACTATGTCAAAGAGAAAATAAAAAAGAAGGATGCGAAGAAAAATGGTTAATTTACAATGTATGGACAACATGGATTTTGTTTTAGATTCTGGAAAATTGGCAACACTTATTTATGCAGACCATATTTTTGATGAGAGAAATTTCTCGTGGATTGACAAGTATTGGGGGTACTTAAAGCCAAGTGGTATCTTTGCCGTTCACACAGACCACAAACTGGTATCTGATTTGACTGTGTATATGCGAGACTTGGAACACTCCGTTTGGGTGAATGACATAATCACCATTCAAAGATGGGGAGGCGTTCCTCGAAATCGCTTTCCGCAGAAACATGACTACATCATTGTTTATGCAAAGGGGGAGGGGTGGCACTGGGACTCAAGCTCAATCCAAGTACCAAAACAAATGGTCAACGAAAAGTTCAATCCGTCAGGAAGAACAATGAAGACCCCTGACGCCTGTTGGGAAGATTTAGGAAACTTTTCTACCACGAGCGGAGAGAGAGTTAAAACGCACGACGGAAAAAACATCCAATGGCAGAAACCAGTAAAGCAACTTTACAGGCTGTTTTCTCCCTTCGTCCAAAAAGGAGATTTAATTATCGACCCATTTATGGGGTCTGGAACAAGCGGGGAGGTTGCGATAACATTAGGGTGTGACTACGTTGGAATTGAGAATGACCCTGACATTTTTTCACTAGCCGAAAAGAGGATTTTTAATGTCAAATGAATATGGAAAAAATGACTTCGTGTCATACGCGATTTTATACGGGGCAGCCCTTCTTTTTCTTTCTATGATTGCAATGGGCGTTTGGTGGACGGTTAGCTGTTTTCTTCTAGAAAGGGGTTTCCTGTCCCGCCTAATTCCAGTTGTGACGGCATTGGGTTTTTGGCTTATAGGAGTATATTTTATTCTTGCTCCGACTATAAAAAGTGGGACTCGCGAAAACGAAATCTTTTTAGACGGACGGGATGATGATTTGGATGAGTTTGACAATGATTTAAGCCCAGAGTCCGAAGGGGAAGATTGCACCTATGATGAAGATGAGTATAAATATTGGGACGAATAGGAGACGGTTATGCTAAAGGGATTTTTGAACCTTAATAAAAAAACAAAAGTTCTTTCTCTGGTGGTCATTTACACATCCGGTGTGCTGGCAACTATTTTTATTGGAATTATGTGGAAATGGGGAACAACAACATGGCAGTTATTCTAACAAAAGAAGTTATAGACGGGGGAACATGCTACCGTTTTCACAGCCTTGAGAGGGCTAGTGAATATGAGTTCTTGATAGGAAAAGATGGTAGAATCGAGGTAATATCTACGCGGATTGCCAGACCTTATCAGGGCGAACAGGCGTTGATGTTTATGGAGAACTTCATTAAGGGGACTAGGTCTGGAGAAGGATTCTTGGATGTCGCTGTGGCTACCGAAATGCGCCGTTTGATTGAATCATTGAAAGGAAAAAAAATATGAACCTGATTGGAAAGAAGTACCGAGCTCTTCGCAGCTTTCCGTCCATCAACGTGACAGTTGGAGAAATGGGGTATGTTTTCAATCAATATCAGGATTTTGACTATCCTGACAAACAAGGTGTCCAAGTTATTTTTGAGAACGGTGGATATGATGGTTTTGGCTTTGCCGAACAGGGAGCGTACCTTGAGCAAATCCCATCTTTAGAAGACGAGTTCTCCCACCAAGGATATGTATTTAACAATGTAATGCAGGTTGCTAAAGACTATCAAAATGGTTGGTGGAGTTTTTAAAAGACAATGAAAAAAATAACCGTAGTGTTTGACAAAGAAAATATAATTCACGGAAAGACTGTTGGATGGGAATTGATAGACTCAGAAACCGAGGAGACAGTCTTTTCAAAGGTTCTTGGATTGAAAGAAGATGGAACAATGGACTTGACAATAACCGACAGAGAAGCGTTCAGCATTCCGATAGGGAATTTTAATGTAGTAATTTATTTCATGTCTGACATCGGAGAAATGTCAAGAGAAGTTGCCAAAGAAACAGTAGTTGTGGAACGCGACGAGAACGTCCCCGTCTAGCCTCTGATACAAGCTAGATGACCTGAATGTTTACAGGTATCGCCCAGATACGCGGCTGGGAGTGGGATTTTGAAAGGGCGTGTATAGCCACGCCTCTTTTTTGCACGGAGAAATCGTTAGGCAGGTTTTAGTTAGCAAAGGCACTAAAAAACAACCATCCATAAAAACTTTTTCTGGATAAAATGAAACTTTCGGATGTTATCTTTGTTGATTGGAGATTTATGAGATATATAGAAGTCATCAAGATGAATGAAAAATTATTCAAGATTGTTTTCACTAGAAGGTTGTCAAATGGAAGTCTGATTTCTCATAGCTATGACATGGGTAAGGGCTCGTATGGCAACAGAAATCTTCCGAGGATATTAGAAAAAGCGAACTATTCTTTTCATGAAAACTTTAAACCAAAAGGAAGTTCCGTAAAATGGACAAGCGGTGTTTGGAGAAAAGACATTCCAGAAAAGACAACCTATACTTTTAGCCCAGAAAACAATTCTGAATTTTTCTCTGGGAGAACGGATGATTTGGAAATAATATAAGGATGAAAATAAATGCAAAAATTGATATTTGGCGACGCAGTCGAAGAACTGAAGAATCTCCCTGACAGCTCTGTAGACATGATTCTAACAGACCCTCCTTATGGGACAACAGCGTGCAAATGGGATATAATTATCCCCTTCGGTGCAATGTGGGAACAGTTGAAAAGAATTATCAAAGAAGATGGGGTGGTTGTCTTGTTCGGTTCTGAGCCATTCTCTAGTTTTCTTAGAACGAGCAACATTGAAGACTACAAGTATGACTGGATGTGGGTGAAAACTAGGTCAACTGGGTTTACGCATACAAAGAATTCCCCTCAGAAAAAACACGAAGTTATAAGCGTGTTTTCTAAAGGGAAGATAAAACATGCAGGGCAACCTAACAGAATGCAATATAACCCACAGGACTTAGTCGAAGTGAATAGAGTTGTGAACGGCGACAAGTCCTGTTCTGCGGATAGAGGTGGGCATAGACTCGCAAGACCGTCAAATAAGATTTATACTCAACAGTATACCAACTATCCAAATTCGGTTTTAGAGTTTCCATCAGAAGGAAAACCAATTCACCCTACGCAGAAACCGATTGAGTTGATGGAATACCTAATCAAGACATATAGCAGTTAGGGAGAAATAGTTCTAGATTTCACCTGTGGCTCTGGAAGCACCGCGGTTGCTTGTAAGAACACGGGTAGAAAAGGCATAGGAATTGATAACGGATTTTGTGAGAAAGAGAAAATTATCAACGGGATTCAAATCAAAGGTCTTAGGTGGGTCGAGATTGCCCAACTCAGATTGGACGGCAAGATTTAATATGAATAAAAGGAACATTCTATGAGCAAAAGTTTTCTAATACCCGCGTCATCATCAGAGGGATTTTCTGATGACGGAGAATTGATTTATTCTATCAGAGCAATCTCTGATAGAAGCCTTAGGCTTATGCTCAGAGATTTTTTTGCTGAAAATCCAAGTCTCGAACCATATGAGATTATAGAATCTTGGCAAGATTCGGACACAAAAGGAAGTATATGTGTGGACAACGGAGATGTTTTATGACTGATAAAAAGTTTGACTCTATTGAAGAAATGTTTGAAGATATGGGCAAAGAATGGAAAAAAGAACACCCCTTCTTTTATTGGATAGACCACACATTATTTAAAAGAACGGATGGAGTATGTGGGGAGGCGCCCCATAGTTTTCTTTCTCATCCTTGGATTTTCTTTAAGTGGTTTTATGACAGAGTCAAGTGGGCTTGGCAAAGAGTCTTTATTGGTTATGACGAACGGGTTATATGGAGTGTTGATTTTTATTTATCCAAAATGATTCCTGTCTGGTTGGAGAAACTTAAGACAGACAAGCACGGTGTCCCATCATCTATGTTTGAAGATTCAGATTGGGATTTTGAAAATTCTGTGTTGTTAGACGGTTCTATGGAAAGAGCTACGGCAAGATATAACGAGATTTTGAACGAAATAATTGAAGGTTTTAAGTTATATGAGAACTTAGACTGGAAAAATCCCGAAGATAACGACTACGATTGGATGAGCCAAAAGTTTGAAAACGGGTTTGACTTGTTCAGAGAATATTTTGGGACATTTTGGGATTAGAGCGACGGGTGGCATCTTGGGTGCGCATTGTTTTATGGAAAGGAAGTAAATTCTATGAAGAGAAAGAATGTTGGACATGCAGACGACTATTTTCAGAAAACGCCATTGCCAACGGTATTTGCAGGCTATTGGGATAGCGTCCACCCTTGTGACTTGGATGAAGAAGAGCCTTTAGACAAATGCAACTGCAAGAATGTCCTTCCAGACCCAGCGGATTTTTTCTTTGGGGACACTTGGGATTGTCCTGATTGCGGGGCTGTGTATCAGGTTTTTTGCCAAGATACACCCGAAGATTCTCTGATATGGGTGCGCCTTGGATATGGATGGAATGAAGAAGAGGAAACAAATGAATTATCTTGAATTGGTAGACAAACGCAACTGTATAGACGGAATTGATTTAATGAACATGATTCCAGACAACGCTATTTCCGCTTGTATAGCAGATTTTCAGTATCGAGGGGTTCTAGAAAAACTATCCTACGGCAATGAAGGCCAACGTCAGGTTGGCCGTTCTGAGCTTCAACAGATGCCAGAAGAGCTTATTGCGGAATTTTGTCAGAAGATTGCGCGTGTCCTGCGTCCTTCCGGTCATATGTTCCTATGGATTGATAAGTTCCACTTAGTTCAGGCAAGCGCCTTGGAATGGACGGATGAGACGAATCTAACTCCCGTGGGGCTAATCACTTGGGACAAGAAAAGTTTTGGGATGGGATATCGAACCAGAGCTTCTAGCGAATATCTCCTAGTTTTTCAAAAAGAACCTCTCCGTGCCAAGGGTGTCTGGACGGATAGGGCAATCCGTGACATATGGGCATTTGAGCACGAAGAAGAAATGTCTTCCGTATTATCAGAGAAGATACCCCTTCCCCGCTCAGGACACCCTCACAGGAAGCCCGTGGGACTTACGAGTCGCTTGATAATGGCAACCACCTTAGATGGAGACCTTGTTTTAGACCCCTGTGCAGGCTCTTTTAACACCCTTTACGCCACTGCTGCCACAGGCAGAAGGTTTATTGGCGGAGACATTGACCCAGAACTATGTGAGTAACACAATTGTTCGGCACACATTAAAAACTCTGTTGGGGGTTGACTCCGGCAGGGTTTTATGATATACTTGAATCACATTGAAAATCCAAGCGGAGAAAATTATGTCAGACAAATCAAACAAAGAAAGAGTCGAATCCCTGATGAGAAAAAACCCAATGCTTTGTTCTTATAACGAAGTTATATTTGAATCACATGGCGGAATCAGTATGGCGTTTTTGAATCCCCGCGAACAACACATTTTCAACTATGGATTGTTTGAGTATAAAGACTTCGAAGACTGGGCAAACGGAAAAGGAAAAATTGTAAAAGGAAACACTCTTGATGAGAAGATTGAATTCTTCAAGTTGGCGAAACTCGAACGCGCCCATGCTGGAGCTGAGTATATTTTTTGGCATTATAAATATTTCAATCTTATAAGAGACGAGCATTCGCAAGCCCCTCTTGTGGTCACATCTGACAATCACGAAGAAATAATTTCATCATCTTTTGGGAATATTTTTTCGTGGTATAAAGAATTGAACATGACAGACGTCCAAGTTAAAAATATGGAACGCGAGTTGACTGGCGCAAAAGGAAATTTGAACCTATTGGGGGTCGGATACTACGGCGCGTGTAATGTTCCGTCTCCTGAAAATCTAAGCTGGATGTCGGATACGGCTCTGGCTAAGGCTCTCTGGTTTTCTTTGTCAGAAAGGTTTCCCAATGATGTCCCAGACTATGATTTTTTAATTAGGCATTCAAGATGAGAAAAAATCAATTCGCGCCCCATATTTGGCTTGTTTTTTTTGGTGCAAGCTCTCAATGACATTTTTCGAGGAGAATTTAGATGATTAAAGTATATATTAGAGAAATAGAAGATACAAAAAGGGCTTTTTTAGGAGAGTTTTCCGTTTCAGATATACCTCTCGTGGTAAAAAGTTTTAAGGATAACGAAACTTATTTTGAAAAAAGAATGGATGCGTTCGAGCATGATTCCCAAGTTGAAAATTTGTATACTCAATACGTTGTAGATGACGACAGTGTTATTTTCGAAATAGTCATGGAGATGTAAAAGCTGTAAATGATGAAAAAGGGCATTCAGTGTTTTGCCTGTGGTGAAACGCGGAATGGAAACATAGGCTTTTCGAGGAGGCATATGAACAAAAAGGTTTTTCTGGATATTGATGGAGTTCTTGCGGATTTTTCAAGTCATTTCTTTCAGTGCTATGATGTGATAGAAGACAAAACATCTCCGATTTTAGAATGGGGGGATGAAAGAATAACAAAAAATTTTCATCTATGTGTTGACGATTATGACTTTTGGCTCTCGATTCCGCCTCTAATAAGCCCAGAAGATATTAGTTTCACGATTGATGGATATTGTACACAAAGACCTGTCCCCAACTGGGTAACTGAGAGGTGGTTGTTCGAGAAGGGTTTCCCCTCCGCTCCCGTATTTTCCGTAAAAGGAAGTAAGACAAAAGTGTTGCGGAATGAAAACGTGAGTATATTCCTCGATGATGCTCCCCATAATTTCCACGAGCTGAACGACGCAGGGATTAGAACTTATTTGTTAGACAAGCCCTATAATAGAAACATTAATACAAATCTCCGAGTATCGAGTGTAGAAGAGTTTGGGGTATTTGCAAAAACTTCCATCTTAATTGTTGGAAATAAACGACACGGGAAAACCACTGTTGCCGAGATAATACGAGAAATAAGCGGATTAAAATTCTCAGACTCGTCAGTCGCAGCATCGGAAATCTTTATCTATGAGAAACTTAGAAATCAATACGGATATTATAATTCGTCAGAATGTTTCGAAGATAGAAAAAACCGCAGGGCAGAATGGTTCAATCTAATTTGCGAGTACAACAAGGAAGACCCCGCCCGACTAGCTAAGGAGATACTTCGTTATAACGATATTTATGTGGGGATGAGGTCAAAGAAGGAGCTCCTTCACTGTAAGGAAAACGGACTATTTGATGTTGTTATTGGAGTGTACGATAAACGAAAACCCCTTGAAGATAGAAGTTCTTTCGACTTTGACGTGTTCGATAGCGACATTGTTATTCACAACGACGGAAGTCTTGAAGATTTATCAGATAAGGTTGCCAATGTTTTAATTGGCTTGCACATTCCAATAATTATTTGTTAGGAGAACAAAAAGATTTCCCGTTAATATCTTTTCTTAATTCTTCATCTAAACCTTAAGAAACCTCGCTGGGGATTGACCACAGCGGGGTTTTATGATATACTTTAAGACTATCAAAGAAGGGATGTTCCAATGACGGTTGAACACGATGAAATTCTGCCAGAGCATAGAATTTCCAATTTAAAAGCTGGACAATACAACTCTTGTGTCAACCTGTGCATAAAGTGTGGAGAACATTTACAGGTTAACACGGAAAACTATCTGGGTTTCTGCTCAGACCCTCCTCACAGGTCAGAACTCATAGCCAATGATGTGTCTGTGATATATGAATGCCCAGTATGTTTCACTGTACAATGGTGTCACGGAAATATGAGCACCTATAGAGCCTTCTTGCGTCTTCTATCCGAACAAAAAAAAGGAATACTCGTATGAGATATGTCAACCAGCACTGCCACTCTGAGTTTAGCAATATCGCAACCCCAGATGTCACTATCACAAATGAAGATAGGATACTTCGGGCTGTTCAGCTTGGGCACAAGGTTGCATCTGGAGCGGAACATGGTGGCATGGGAAATTTCTTTCAATTTATAGACCTTGCAAAAAAGAATAATATCAAGCCTCTTCTTGGCTCAGAGGTATATTTTGTCAAAGACCGATTCGAAAAAGACCGTACCAATGCCCACCTTCTCTTGCTTGCCAAGAACGAACGGGGACGCAAGGGAATAAATCGCGTTATCAGTTCTGCAAATCGTGACGGATATTATTATAAGGCCAGAATCGACTTGGCGTTGATTGAAACGCTTCCAGAGAATGACATCTGGGTAACAACTGCTTGTTTGGGCGGAATATGGAAGTATGATGATTCAGAAGAAATTCTAAAAAAATTGTTTGACAAATTCGGGAAAAATCTTTTCTTGGAAGTTCAAACACATGAACCTCTTCCGCAAGTTGTATTGAACCATAAAATTTTGAGTCTGTCTAAGAGCTATGGAATTCCTATTATCGCGGGGATGGATAGCCATATGATTCTCCCAGAAGATGCCGTCAAAAGGGATATTTATCTTGCGTCTCGTGGGATACAATATCCAGAAGAACAGGCATGGTTTTTAGACTTTCCAACATATGAAACAGCAGTAGAGCGCTTCGTATCTCAGGGTGTTTTGAACGGCTCTGAAATTTCTCAGGCCATGGAAAACACTTTGGTATTTGAAGATGTGGACGTTTACAATTCTCCCATTTTCGAAAAGGATAGAGTCAAACTTCCAACTATTTATCCTACAAAGTCTCAGGAAGAACGAGACAATGTTTTTTCACAATTAATCTGGGATAAGTGGGCTATTGAAAAAAACAATGTTCCCGAAGCTAGATGGAACGAGTACGAAAAAGAAATCCACTTTGAACTAGATACGGTTATAGAAACCGGCATGGCCGACTATTTTCTTCTCAACTATGAAATCATTAAAGAAGCAAAAAAGAATGGAGGCAAGCTAACGCTTACGTCTCGCGGCTCTGCTGCTGGATTTTACCTCTCAAGGCTGTTGGAATTCACAACGATTGACAGGCTAAACATTCCTGTCAAACTATACCCCCAAAGATTTATGTCAAAAGAACGCATTCTGGAAGCCCATAGCCTTCCGGATGTTGACTTTAACGTGTCAAACCCGAATGTCTTTTCCGCTGCCCAAGATGAAATTTTGGGGGCAGGCAAGGCATACCGTATGATTACATACACGACCGTTCAAACAGCGGGGGCATGGAAGATGTATGCGCGGTATGCAAACGTGCCTTTCGATGACGCAAATGCTGTTTCAGACCAAATCAGAGAATATGAAACCGCCGTAAAATACGCCGATGATGGCGACACGGTTGATGTATACAAATATATCGAAGAAAAATATTGGTCGGAATATGAGAACTCCAAACAGTTTTTAGGCATGGTGAACACAATGTCTTCCCATCCCTGCGCCTTCCTGTTGATTGATAGCGGGACGATTGATGAAGAAATTGGTCTTGTGAGGATGAAGAGTGGGGGAGATGTCGTTTTATGTGCGTCGCTGGACGGGTACACAGCCGAGAAGAACCTTTTTCTGAAGAATGATTGGTTGAAAGTTGTGGTCGTGGAGCTCATTCACGGAGTTTATGATGCCATTGGCATAAAACCCCACACGGTAACTCAACTCATTGACGTATGCAAAGGGGATGACGACGTCTGGAGCATCTACGAAAAAGGCATCGTCATGGGAATCAATCAGGTGGAGGTTAGAAAAACAGCCGAAAAAGCTATGCGATATAAACCCACGAACATAGCCGAATTATCTGGCTTTGTAGCAGCTATTCGCCCAGCGTTTATGAGCAACTACTCTCAGTACGAAAGAAGAGAAGCTTTTAGTTATGGGGTCAATTCTCTGGATTCTCTTATTCAAACAGATGAATTTCCCTATAGTTATCTGTTGTATCAAGAACTTCTTATGGCTGTGTTGGCCTACGCGGGGATTCCGTTGCACGAGACGTATCAGGTTGTTAAGAGCATTGCAAAGAAGAGACACTCGGAAGTATTTAAGTACAAGGGAATTTTCATTCCGCAAATGAGCGGAAGGCTGGTTAACGACGAAGGGTCTACAATAGATGACGCCAAGGATGTTGCTGAAATGATTTGGCAGGTTATTGAAGATGCAGCAAGTTATAGTTTTAATGCTTGTGTTTCTGGATGTACAATCATACAAAGGCTAGGCGTCACAAAAAGTCGGTTCAACCCTACCGTAGAAGAGATGTTCCTAATCAAAAATTCTCACAAATATGCCAAGGAGACTGGTCACATTCCCCTTCATAAGAAGTATCAGAAGAATGGATATGGAAATGCTCTCTCGATGTTTGACGACGGTAAAATTAGAAGAAACAAGATTATTGACATTTATAAATCTGGATATCAAAAGGTTTACAGAGTTGAAACAGAGAGTGGTGCGTCAATAGTTTGTACTGCAAACCACAAATTTCCGACTCCTAGCGGAGAGAGAGAACTCGAAAAAATCGGGATAGGAGGTCTTGTATATGTAAAAGGCGAGTACGAAAAAACCCTGGACGTCGGTCAAAGAAGATTTTCGAGAGCTTTCGGAGAAAACCTCCCATCCAAAGGACAAAAGGGATTTCGGACACTTGAGAACTCTCAGTCTAGACTATTCCTCGAGACAAGATTTGAGTTAGAAAAAAATATGTCTCCATGTGAAGAATGTGGGCGCAAACACAGTTTGAATTTTGAACTACATCATATAGATGGAGATAGGACAAACAATTGCAGAGAGAATCTGCGCTGGTGTTGCAACTCGTGTCACAAAAAAGTTCACTATAAAACATTGGGCAGAAAAAAGGTTTACGAAAAAGGTATTCCGGTAAAGATTGAAGAGATTGTTTCTATTGTTTATGCTGGAAATGAATGGGTCTATGATATAGAAATGGAAGACCCCGCTCATACCTTCATTACCGACAGTGGTTTGGTTACATCTAATTCGCATTCTGTATCAGTCGGCGCTGACAGTTTGTACGGAGCGTATCTGAAATCCCATTACCCGCTTAAGTTCTATGAAACACTCCTGATTATCTACGAAAAATACTCTGACAAAGACAGAATCGTCTTGGCAAAATCCGAGGCCGAAAAGTTCTTTAGAATCACATTCCCATCGTTCAAGTGGGGACAGGACAATCGAACAATCGTTGCCAACGAAACAAGCAATTCTATTACAATGTCTCTGTCAACCATCAAAGGGTTTGGCAGTGGCATTGCCGATGAACTCTATGAGTTATATAAGACATTTACGGGAACTACATTCTTAGACCTGATTATTTTTGCCATAGAGAATGGGTTGTTCTCGAAAGCCAAATGGAAGCAATTAATCCGAATAAACTATTTCTCTTCTTTCGGAGCAGGTAAGACCCTAGAGAAGTTCTTCGATGAAGTCGTAGGAGGAAAGTCTAGATACTCTATCTCTCACAAAGACGCCACGAAGGAAAAAAGACTATTGGGATTATCTGAAATTTGGAACGCAACCACCCCAGAATCTTACTCGATACGAGAACTCATAGATAATGAGCTTGACATTCTCGGAAAGGTGAATACCCAGTTCAAGGGACTGTCCCCCCGCTTTGCGCTTGTGTTGGATTTGAACACAGATTTCTCTCCAAAGGTTCTTCTCCAATCTCTCTCGAAGGGAACGGTTCTGAGGGCTAAAGTTCCAAAAAAATCTTTTATCAAAGATGAATTCAAAATAGGAGACGTTATCTTCTGTGACTCTTTTGAGGAAAAACCAAAACAGAGAAAGTCAGAAGATGGGTGGGAAGAAATTGAAGGAAGTCACGAATGGTGGATAGTGTACTCAACCACGGATGGAGAATTAGAACGCTATTTGACAGCACCCTAATAGTGTGGTATAATTATTTATAATGAAAAAATGGAGGTGTAAGGTATGTGGTTTATATATTTAATATTAGCATTGGTGGCTCTAGAAGTTGTTCTTATGGTCTATGAGTGGTGGACGGGGCTTCCGAGCATCTATATCATAGATGAAACTTCTCGCAAGTGGCTGACGCCAAACTGCCGCTTCTCGGACGACCTGAATAACGGTGTAAAGTTTCATTTTTATTCCCCAAAGAAGAATCGGATACTCCAAAGAGCAAAAGATATTTATTCTTTTGACGATTCGGTGAAGTTGAAATATAAAAGAATGGTTATTCCTAGAACCGAGTTTGCCATGAAGCCAGTCATGGACACAAAAAAGTCTTCTAAAAAAGATGCCTGAGTATACCTATAAGTGTTACTTGTGCGGGGCTGAAAAAACCGTAGAATTTTCATACTCAAAAGACGTTCCAGAAAAATGCGGATGCCCAAAATGTCGAGAACTCCTTTCGATGAGGAGAATAATCAAATCAACCCCATTCATACTAAAAGGGTCTGGATGGGGAAAATCAGGAGAACACAATGGCTGAAAAAATGACAAACGCTCAAAAAATTGAAAATCAAAAAATGATAGTTGAAGGATATGAGCTTCTGCAAAGAGGTCACGATATTCTTTGTCTGGCACTTGATTCTTATGCTGAACAAGCATTGTCAGAATCTTGCACCCAGCTACTGGAAGAGGCCAAAGCCGAACTCTCGCAAATGATTATGATTGATAAATCAAATGGCTAAGACGCACAGAAAAAAATGTGCTGGAAAAACCTGTCAAGCAGGGAAGATTCACACGTCTGATGACGGGTCGGCGTGGGCATTGTGTTCAGTTTGTGGACACAGGCTCACCCTGAAAGAAACGTCTCTCGCTGAAATGGATAAACTTTCTCTCTCGGAAATAAAGATGGCGGATAGGGAAGAAAACAGTCTCCCTCAGACAAAGACTATCCTAATTCCCAGAGAAAAACTTTGCCGAAAATGTTCAGCACAACTTTTTCCGGTGTTCCCCGAAATCAAAATGGGAGAAAAAATCCTGTACGATTGCGGTGGATGCGGAGAAAGAGAATACAGATAGAATGGCTGTAAAAAACAGGAGAATTTCATGAAAGACAGTGAATTCAAAAAACTTACAAGAATCATTGACGCCAATGCTGATGCCGAAGATAGGATTCAAAAGACATGAGACCAATCAGGCACAAGGATGACCCTTTCAGCGTCGAATGTAAAGTGTGCACACAGTGGAATTCAAATGAAGACAGCATCCTAATGGTAGAAAAGCCAGACCATAGAGAAAATGTTTGGTGTTGCAAAGTCTGTTCTGCAAAGATGGAAGCATCCTTAAAAAAACACTGCGTGTTTTGTGATGGATGGACTGTTGAGAATCTGTATATTGTTGATGGAAAAGAAATCCCCGTATGCTGGTCTTGTGATATGGATTTGGAGAGATAACAATGGATATTATTGAAAGACTTGATGATGAAGAAATGTATGTCGATGCCATTGATGATGCAATTGAAGAAATCCTTAAAGTCAGAGGGATGATAGAAAGAGCAATTAAGGCATACCAACACGAAGACATGAGATTGCTTGAAATTGTTATTGGCGATATGAATGAATATATGTACCCCACTGAAATTCGTAAATAAAAGGACAATTTTATGTATAGAGACGATTTAAAAAAGAAGCTAGAATTAATAGATTCTGAGAGTGAAACCTTGCTGACAAAGAGACTGGAAATTCAAGACGAACTTGATAGGGAATTGATGCTCGAACTTGTATCCTCTTTGAGAGGAACATATTGGACGGTTACCCCAAACATTTATGGAAAAGCCACTCTCACATCGGAAGAGTTGGGGTATGATGACGTAACAGAAGCCATTTCCGCTGACCATTGCTATGTATCTTTTGATTCATTGTTTTCAGGAGGGGGAACAATGGGGCTGTCCTTCTCTGATGGAGATTGGAGTATGGCAGGAGACATTTCCTCAATTTTGCAATTCTCAATTTTTTATGATTTAAATCTATCAACGCACAAACTCTTGGAAAAGATAAAAATTTTAAAGAAAGAACAGGGTGATATAGAAGTTTTTTTGGCAAATTTCCCAATTGATTTAAACGTATAATGGAGGACAATTTTATGAAAATAATTGCGAAAATATTGGGAATTCTAGCCGTTGTTTTAGGTTGTTTAGCTTTAGTTCATATTTATAGGTGGGAAATCTACGAGCTCACAGGAGTGTTGCTAGTCTTTTTTGGTGCGTTCTTGTTTTTGGATTGATAAAAACACCATTCTATCAACAAAGGAAAATTAAATGTCAAAAAATAATCGTCAACAGCATTACGAGCCACGAAGGTCTATACAGAGGAGTGTTTCTTCTGAAGGAAAAAGCCCATGGTTGGCAGTGGGATTTGTTTTAACAATACTTCTTATTGCGCTTCTACAGAATGCTGGCGCGTTTGGGGGGATGTAACATGGGACACGGTGTGGGAAGCTATTCCCCCTCCTATCTCCCATCAGCGTTCAAAGACACCTTGGAATCCACATGGAAAATTGTGTCTGAATATTATGAAAACGATAGGGATGACGACCAATTCACAAGGGAAATTGTATCCATGATGAGAGCACGGGAAGCCTTCGTGCACACAAAATATGGGGTATTTTTAACCCCCAAAAGTGGCAATCGCAGCCTATCAGAAGCACTGGAAAAAATACTCGATTTTGTGGCATACACCAAAAACGCGGAACTGGAAGAAACAGATGAACACAGAAAGGCTTTTCTTTCGGACAGCTTTGATTTAGGGCTATTGCTCTTAGATAATATGTATATTCTCCTGTCTTCCGTTCAGGAAAGTTAATAAATTTATGTTTTATCAATAAATAAAAAGGATTAGAATATGAATGTATTAAGCTTGTTTGATGGTATGAGTTGTGGGCAAATTGCATTGGGAAAAAATGGAATAAGCCCACATAGATATTATGAAAGTGAAGTAAAGAAACATGCAATTAACGTAACTCAACATAATTATCCGAACACGATTCAATTAGGAGATGTTCGTAACATTGAATTAGCCCCACTCCCAAATATTGATTTGCTTATTGGAGGGTCTCCGTGCCAGTCATTTTCTTTTGTTGGAAAAAGAAGCGGTATGTCAACAAAAGACAATATTGAAATCACTTCTTTGGGACAATATTTGCGATTAAAAACAGATGGGTTTGAATTCGAAGGACAATCATACTTGTTTTGGGAATATGTTTATATTCTAAAATATCTGAAAGAAAAAAATCCAAAGATAAAATTCATTCTGGAAAATGTGTGAATGGAAAAAAAATGGGAAGACACAATATCTCAAACATTAAGAGTAAAGCCTATTTTTATTGATAGCATCGACTTTTCGTACCAGACACGGAAAAGACTTTATTGGACGAACATCCCCGTTGAGCCGTGGGTAAAAAAGAAAGTAGATTTTCAAGACTTCAAAGATACGGATTATGAATATTGCAAAAAGTTTAAGGTAAACAAAACCCCCAGTCGAATAAAGATGTGGGAGGGCAAGTGTCCAGATGTGACAGAAAGAAGTCGCATAAACTGCCTGACGGTAAAGCAAGACCGTTGGAACAACGCAGGTCTGATTCGTTTTGATAATTTTTGTCGATACCTAACAACTAGGGAACTAGAACAAGCCCAAACGGTTCCAGTTGGCTATTGCGACATTCTGAGCATTAGACAGGCTGAGGATGTTCTCGGTGACGGTTGGACTGTAGATGTAATTGCCCACATTTTCAAGAGGTTGAAAATCAAATAGAAGCGTTATTTTATGCATAAATTAGGAGAAAAATATGACGAGAAGAAAAAAAAGAAAAACAGAAAGGATGCATAAAATTATGTTTTATGCAATTTAGGAGAATAAGTCGAACAATGAAATCACGAAGGATAGAATCTTCGACCTGTTAACTTTCACCTTTCGTGGAGACATTATTTCAGTTCAAGAATACATTCTCTATGCTTGCCCTAAATGCGGGGCACACCTTCAAGAGTGGGAATCATGTCCCCAACACGGCTATCCAGCAACAAGTAAATATCATGCTCAATATAGGAGAAAAAATGAAAATTGAAAAAGAAGTTCTGGGCGTATTAAATAAATCAACAGTAAACGAAGAAGATTTTATTCTCTTTTTGCCAAACATTCAACTGAATAGAAATCTTTATGTTTCCGTAAACAAATGTCTGGAAAGCATTGGAGGCAAATGGAATCGAAAGGCGAAGGGTCACGTTTTCGACCACAACCCATCCGATGACTTGGATGAAATGATTAACACTGGTGAGTGGACAGATAAGAAAAAAGAATATCAGTTTTTTGCAACGCCTAAAGAAATTGTTGAAAAGATGATTTTGTTGTCGGACATCTGTTCTGATGAAGTATTACTAGAACCATCGGCAGGAGATGGGGCTATTTTGTCATCGTTCCCAAAAGAAAATCCCTATATCTCAGTAGAGTTAATGCCAGAGAATTGTGCAAAACTCATTGACGCTGGATATTCGGTTCATGAAGGAGATTTTCTGGGGATGGAATTGAATGCGGATAAGATTATCATGAACCCGCCCTTTTCAAAACAACAAGACATAAAACACGTTTTTCATGCGTGGAAAAATCTTTCCTGTGGAGGGAGACTTGTATCTATTGTCTCTGAAAGCCCCTTTTTTAGAGAAAATTCTTTGTCCAAGGAATTCAGAGAATGGTTGAACGAATATGGATATTCAATCGAACTTGGCTCTGGGAAATTTTCAGAATCCGGTACGATGGTAAAAACAAGGGTTATTGTTGTCGACAAACCTGAGCAAGGTGGGAAAATCAAATAGAATCGTTATTTTATGTACAAGGAATAATTGAAAATGCAAATAAACAAAGTATATAATGAGTCTTGTTTAGACACAATGACTCGAATGGAAGATGGCTTTATAGACCTGACAGTTACATCACCTCCATACGACAACTTACGAAAATATAAAAACGGAGTTGGGGACGAGTGGGGCGAGCATGTATGGAAGCCAGTCATCAAAGAGTTGTTTAGGGTTACAAAAGATGGAGGGATTGTAGTCTGGGTAGTTGGAGATGCCACTGTCAAGGGGAGTGAAACTGGCACAAGCTTCCGGCAAGCTCTTTACGCTATGGAATGTGGTTTCAGATTGCATGATACGATGATTTACCATAAAAATAACCCAGTCCCTAATGAAGTGGGGGGGAGATACCAACCATCTTTTGAATATATGTTTGTGTTTTCTAAAGGGAAGCCAAAAACGTTCAATCCAATCATGGTCAAATCAAAGTTATACGGAAAAGCAAAGCCGAAAAAGGATGGGCGACAATTTCGCCAAGCAGACGGGACAATGAAGAGTAGCCACGGGTTGAAATACAACAAGCCACTCAAGTTCAGCCACAACATATTTTCATATAATCTTTCTGGAAGAAAGTCTCATCCAGCAACATTTCCAGATGATATTCCGAATGACCATATTATCTCTTGGAGCAACGAAGGAGATATTGTTTATGACCCTTTTGCGGGGGCGGGTACAACTGCAAAGATGAGCATAAAAAACAATCGCAATTGGATTGCTTCTGAATTGGCCGCTGAATACTGTGATATAATTGAAGAAAGTATTAAAATAATTGAATAAAATCAATATTTTATGCGTAAATTAGGAGAAAAATATGACGAGAAGAAAAAAAAGAAAAACAGAAAGGATGCATAAAATCTATGTTTTATGAACAAGATGGAGAAGATATGAACACAAAAAACTATCCAAAAGATATATTAACGCTTCTTGCATACAGCAAATCACCATATAATGATTTGGTAAAGCAAACAATAAAAGAATTTGCGGCGGAAGAACATTGGAAAGTGAAGAAGTCTGAAATGATGAAGATGGGGCTTGTCTATAATGGTGAGCATTGGGTTGTTTTCTACGACAAAAGAAAGGAGATACAGTAGAAAATGAAAAGATTGAATAAGTTTAGCAGAGAAAATACGTTGGTGGTGGTGGATTCAGATGACATGATACCTAAGATACACTCGATGGGGTTTAGCTATGTCTTTACATCAAAGAAGGTCAACCACGACGCTTTTCAACTAAAGCATGTTGACATAACAGATATTGTGATGTTGAATTCGGATAAGTACAAAATCCATAAGGAAATAGAATGGAAGCTGAAAAATTACAAAGAAATAAACATAAAGAAATACAAAACGTCTGGAAGAAAGAAAAAGAAAGTTGTTTACAAATATAATGATGGAACGACTCACATTGTTCTATTTTCTGGTGGGCTAGGTTCTTATTTCACAGCCAAACGACTTTTGGAAACTGGCGTGAAAAAAGAAAATATTATTTTGCTATACACAGATACAAGAATAGAAGACCCAGACCTATACAGATTCATGAAAGACGCAGAGAAATCCTTGGGGATAAGCATAACAGAAGCATCTGACGGAAGAGACATTTGGGAAGTTTTTAGAGACGTTCGATACCTTGGAAACTCTAGGAGAGACCCATGTTCTCACTGGTTAAAAAGAAAACAGTCAAGAGAATTCATCCATCAATATAATCCTAATAACGTCATCGTCTACTTGGGATATGACTACACAGAACTTCACCGCTTGGAAAAAGCTCAAAAAGCGTGGATGCCATACAAAATGGAATCCCCTCTTTGTGATAAGCCATATCTAGACAAAGAAGATATGAAAAAACTTCTTGCGGATGATGGGATAGAGCTCCCTAAACTATACAAGCTAGGATTCTCTCACAACAACTGTGGTGGTGGCTGTGTGAAGGCTGGGATAGGTCACTTTACAATGCTATATGAAACCATGCCAGATGTGTTTCAAGCGTGGGAAGAAAACGAACAAATGATGCGAGACTATCTCAAAAGAGATATTTCTATCCTGCGAAGAACGAGAAATGGCGTAAGAAAAAACTTCACCTTGAAACATCTCAGAGAAGAGATTGAAACGATTACGGAAGAAGAGCGGTGTGATATTGGTGGGTGTGGTTGTTTTTCTGGTGATGATTGATAAAATCCTTGTTTTATAAATAGAATAGAGTATTATGATTATGAAAGAAAAAGTTTTTGAGTGTATTGCATACGGAATGCTTCGGGTTATAGGAATTTTAATCTTAATCGTCGTTCTTCTAACTTTCCCAAACGAGAGACTGTCCGAAATGTATTTTGGTATGGGTGTTCTGTTCTGCATCACTCTTATTGCAGCTAGTCTTCTTTTGGGATGGCGAAATAATGAATAAAAGTGAGATTTTATAAACAATAGGAGAAATAAAAATGTTTGTACTGAATTTAAATAAAGTTCACTCGTATGTTGATATTATTACCAACTCTTCAACGGTTATTTATACTTGGTCTGAAGGCTCTGTAGAAAAGGCAAAAGACCTCTTGTCGGCGATGTTTGATTTATTTGGACACAGAGACGTCAATATCGAAGAAGAGTTTTCTTTTGGCATTCTTCCAGAAGATTTTGCGGTTAGCCGAAAAGTATTAGAAGAAGAAGGATACACCTTCGTCCAAGATGAACCAGAGCCCTTCTGGGAAAATGAAAGTAGAGATGCCCGTGAAAAATACTTCGCCGAGGCTGCTGTAATTTCGGATAAGTTGAAGGAAGACTTTGTTTTGAATAACGGGAGCGCCCCCGAATGGTTTGCAGAGAGGGTGAAAGAAGCATTGGAAGATGACGATGGGTCTTATTATCGTCCAAGCAATACTCTTGTGATAATTCCTAAAAATGATAAATATAAGGACATAATTGATAAGATGATTTCATTCTTGTATTCCACGGTTAGCGACGGCGAGCGGGATGGCTAGGATAAAGATTTACTCGGAGTCAAACTATAAATCTGTATTCTCGAAAGGGAAGACTCTTAGATTTACAATCAACGATTCTTCCCCCATCGAAAAACTTCCCTATCCAGAATTTCTAGATGTTGATATTTTCGGTTTCGGTGGGCTTTGTAATGGTGGTTGTTCCTATTGTTATTTATCTGGCTCACACAAAGGCGGATATGTAAAGGATGCCGTTGAAAAGATTTTCGAATACTTTGGGAATATGGATGAACACGACCGTCCCTTTCAGGTTGCCCTACCTGGGTCTGGGGAAGGATATCTCCACCCCGATTTTTTACAGATTTTGACCGCCTTCAATTCCTTGAAAATAACTCCAAATTACACAACAAATGGAATGTGGGTCAAAGAAAAACGTGGTTATATAGAACGTTTGATGGAAGCAACAAGAGATTTTTGTGGCGGAGTAGCTGTAACTTGCCACCCACATTTGGAGAGTTTCTGGACAGTTGCTTTGAGGTGGCTGAAAAACTATGGGATAAAAACGAACATTCATGTAGTTATATCAGACAGAGATTCTGTCGATTACTTTTATAGGGTGTTCAACCAAAGAAAAGACTATTTTGATAGTTGTGTTCTCCTTCCCTATGGGGCGCAGGGAAGAGCAAAGTATCCAAAGGATATTTCATGGGACTACTTAATGGAAACCATTAAAGATGGGGACATGAAGAAAGTCTCTTTCGGAGCAAACTTCTATCCGTACATTATTGCAGATAAAAGCGGAAGGTTAGACAACCTATCTCTGTACGATGAAAAAACCTTTTCTGGGTTTCTGGATTTATCAAATATGAAAATGCACGAAAGCAGTTGGAGTTATGCGTAAGGCCGTTTTTTTTATCAACGAAAATCTTTTTGTACACTTCCGTGTCAAAGGAAACATCATATGAACGTTTTTAAGTGGATTAGGATACCCCGAAGGACTTTCTACTGTTATGCTCCAAGTAGGCTTGAAGAGAAATTAGTCGGTGGCTTCACCCTGAGTTTCACCCCATGCCCATTCTATAAACATGAAGCCATCTCCAAAGACATTTTGCTCGGAAGATGTTCTTATTCAGGACTTGAAATCACAGACATGGTCAAGGAGTGCGGCTGTAGATATCCATCAGGAAAAGATATATTCAAATGACCATGCAGGGACATGTTGTCCCGAATAATATATAGAGAGGAGTATGATATGTTAGAAGATAAAGAAGAGAAGGAAATAGCCCATCTCAGCTTGGGATATGAGGGAGGGGACGCTTATGTCACAGAAGTATCTAAATACTTTGAAATAGATTGGGCTGGAACAGAGTTTGAGACTTTGCTTACAGAAATTATCTATGGCTTGAGAGCCATTGGATATTCAGATGCTCTAATAAAGAAGTATATCAACTTGGAGTTTTGACAAATAGGAAACGTCAAATGTTCTCAAGGCGTGTATAAAACAAACATTTTATCAACCCAAAGAGGCGCCCAACATGTGGTCATATTACGGAAGCAAATCTAAAATCGTAAAGAAATACCCAAAGCCAAAGTTCGACATAATAATTGAACCATTCGCTGGCTCTGCCAGATATTCTCTTGAACATTGGGAGAATGACGTCATCCTTGTGGACAAATACGATGTGATAACTCGTCTCTGGAAACACCTTCAGGAGTGTTCCCCAAAAGACATACTGAGCCTTCCTAAAATTGAAGCAGGAGAAACAACAGATTCCTTTGCTTTTGATTGCATTGAAGCGAAGTGGCTTATGGGGTTTATGGTTCAACAAGGGGTCAATGCCCCTAGAAAGACGGCGTCAAAAGTGTTTTGTGGGGGGAGGATAGGAGAAGGCATCGAACGAGACAAGAGGCGAATTGCATCTAATCTTCATAAAATTAAGCATTGGAAAATCATTCAAGGCTCATATGAGTGTCTGCGAAACATGGATGCAACGTGGTTTATAGACCCTCCATATCAGTTCGGAGGGGAATATTACAGGACGCCTGTCAGCAACAAATTTATTGACTTTCCGGCACTAGCAGAGTGGTCTCGCTCTAGACGTGGTCAGGTGATGGTTTGTGAGAATTCTAAAGCTGACTGGATGGAATTTGAGTTTTTATCTGACTTGAGTGGTTCAAAGAACAGAACAAAAGAAGTTGTTTGGACTAACTCATAAAAGGAACGTGTCATGTCGGAGATGCAAATGATAGAATTGAACAAGATATACAATGAAGACTGTGCGGAAACCATAAAGAAATTCGAAGATGGTTCTATCCATCTCGTTCTCACTTCTCCGCCGTATTTCAACGCAAAGGATTACTCTAGTTACGATAGCGTAAAAGATTACATGGAAATCATGGAAGGAATATTCTCCACAATTCTTCCTAAAATAAAAAAAAGCAGAATGTGTGTCGTAAATATTTCTCCAGTATTAATCCCTCGTAAAAATAGGTCTGGACAGTCGTATCGCATACCGCTTCCCTTCTACTTTGTTCCTATGATGGAGAAGATAGGATATGAATTCTTGGAAGACATTATATGGGAAAAGCCAGATGGTTCGGCTAAGAATAGGAACGGCGGGTTCTATCGTCACAGAAAGCCAGTTGCATATAAACCGAATATTGTGACAGAGAGCACTCTGGTTTTCAAGAGACCTGCCCCTTTCCTGATTGACAAGGTTGTTCGTAGCTATAGTGGCGATGTTCTATCTGAAAGTTTGGTTGGCAACGGATATGAAAGAACAAATGTATGGAAAATAAATCCAGAGACTAAGTCAAAGCACCCAGCCCCCTTCCCAGAAGAATTGGCAGAGAAAGTAATCAGATATTACTCATATATTGGTGATACGATATACGACCCGTTTTTTGGCTCTGGAACAACGGGGGTGGTATCCGAGCGTTTGAAAAGAAATTGGGTTGGGAGTGAGATACACAAAGAATATTGTGAAATAGCAAAGAAAAGAATTGATGCATAAAAAGGAACAACTGTGACATGTTCAAAGAAGTGTTTGACAATTTTGGATTTGTCGCCTAGAAAAAACTAAACTAAATTATAATAATGCAAGTTCTTATTATCATTTTTTGATTTAATTGGAGGTAGAAATATATGGAATGGAAAGAGTATCAAGAAGAAGCATTTAGAACCAATGCGAATTTGGGAAACAGACAGTTGGACAATCTCCACATGGTTTTAGGGATGCTCACAGAAGTTGGAGAACTCGCAGATGTGTTCAAAAAGAATTTGGCATACGGAAAAGAAATTGACTGGGTAAATGTGAAAGAAGAAATTTTTGACACAATGTGGTACGTGGCAGGATTTTGCGAATTCAATAACATTGATTTTGAAAAAGGTTTGGAAAACAATATCGAGAAACTCAAGGCTAGGTATCCAGAGAAGTTTACTCAAGAAAGCGCTTTAAATCGAAATCTGAACGCGGAACGTGAGATACTCGAAAATGAGTAAGAAATTTATCCCAAAGTCCCGTCTGACGGACGTAGCTAAAAACATTCTCCCACAGCGATATTTGCACCCTGATGAAACAAAGTGGAGACATGTTGCTGAAAGAATGGTTCGTGCAATCTGTTCAGACTGGGACGAAGATTCTCGTTCAAATATCTGTGACTTCCTATATAACCGATACGGAGTTCCAAATTCCCCTCTTATTGCCAATGCAGGGAAATCCCATAACGCCGGTTATTCTGCTTGTTTTGTAGTCCCATTCGAAGATACCACCGAGGATATTTATAAGACTAAGTATAATTTCGCCTTAGTTGCCAGAGCAGGGGGTGGGTGTGGAACGACGTTGAGTAATATCCGCCCACAGGGAGACCCTGTCGCAGGTTCGTCTCATGACTACGCTGGAGGAGCAATTCCTTTTGCAGACACAATCTCCCATGATATGACCGTTTTTACCCAAGGTGGCTTCCGTGAGATGGCGTTGATGTTCACAATGAGGTACGACCATCCCGATATTCTAAAGTTCATTACAGCAAAGACAGATGAAGGAAAAATACCAAATGCCAACATTAGCGTATTTGCAACAGATGAATTTATGCGAAAAGTGGAAAACGAAGAGACGTATTGGACTCACTTCAATGGCAAGAAATATAAAGAATTAAACGCAAGAGAAGTTTTTGACGCCATTGTTGATGGGGCTTGGCACAATGGAGAACCTGGAATTCTCTTTGATGACAGAATTAATGAATCTCCATATAAATATGATAATGTAAAAATTGAGGCGACAAATCCGTAAACAATCACCATGCGGCTATGGAGCGGTGACGCCCATAGAAAACTCAGAATATCGGTGAAACGCCAGAAGTGGTCAACGCCGAGGGATAGGGCAAGAAATTGCCAAGCCCGTAGAGACTACCAATGAGCATCTCAATAGAGATGATGGCATAGTCCACCCCCCAAATATAACAAAATAAATTGTGGAATGTTCGGTGGTGAGCAACCTCTTGTTCCATTTTCTAGCTGTAATCTCATGGCTTTAGACCTATCTAAATTCACATCAAAAGATGGCGTATTTGATTGGGAACTTTTTGAAATTGCAGTGAAACTTACAATCAGGTTTTTAGATGAAGTAATAACAAAAAATACATTCCCATCAAAGGAATTTGAAGACACGGCAAAAAGATACAGACCCGTGGGCGCAGGAATCATGGGATGGGCAGATGTTTTGCTAAAAAAGAAATTGGCGTATGGCTCAAAAGAATCTCTCGATGTCCTAGATGAAATAATGGGATTTTATAAAAAAGTAGCATATGCTGAATCAGAAAGATTAGGGGAAGAAAAGGGTGTACCAGAAGGGTGTAAAAATCTCCCTGTCCCCCGAAGAAATGTTACAGTAATGACCATTGCTCCGACTGGAACAACTAGTATCATCGCTGGATGCAATAGTGGAATCGAGCCATTCTTTTCTGAAATAACTCAGAGAAAAGATAAGACTGGTGAATATACTTTGAATCTCGATAATAGTGAGCAACCCTACTTTAGGTGTGCCGTCCCTTCAGATGGAGACAAATCCAAGGAGGTTACATGGCAAGAGCATGTTCTAACCCAAGCAACAACCCAGAAATGGGTGGACAGTGGGGTTTCCAAGACGATAAACTTTCCTCAGCTAACACATAGGGAAACAATAGGAAAAGCTTTCATGCTTGCATGGAAATCTGGCTGTAAGGGAATCACGGTCTACAGGAACGGTTCTAGGGATGTTGAAGTGCTGACCCCCAAGAATATCCAGAAGAATTTGTGTCCAGTATGCAAAGAACCTACAAAGAAGTATGACGGATGTACAAACTGTACGAAGTGCGATTGGTCGATGTGCCACACCTAAAATGGAAAAGGAGCTAAATCTTGAAAGTAAAAAGTGTGGAGGTGAAATAAAATTTGAAAATGGGAGCACAGGAAAAAACTAATGAATGATAAAAACAAAGTTCTATACTACATAGTTGACAATGAACAAGTTTTGGGGACTGTTTATGAACATCCCCAATATGGGAGAACCCTAGTTCTTGCGCAATCCAACATGAACCTGAACAGCGACATACGTGTTATGAGAGTCAAAGGCGATGGCTACCACGAAAAAGTCTCTGATTCCAACTTGGTTGACTTCTTTCAGTCAATGATACCCTCACCTGTGGGTCTTGACACATAACACACCCCCACATATTGGGGTAAATTAAGTGATAAAAGTATCATTTTATGACTCTTGGTAAAAATAGTATAAAAATAGGACTCTATTTTCTAGAGTCCTATTTTTATTTAATACCCCTTACTTTACGCTGTTTAGCTCCTATGTAAACCTTCCGCCGTCCATTATGAAGGCGGTTATTATCTGTAATAAACGTATATCATATAATGCTACTCCTGCATCTTCTATGCAAATTCCCAAATTACCATAATGCCGTTTGCCCCAGCACCACCTGCCGTAGCCCCTTCTGCATTACGGGAACATCCTCCTCCACCACCGCTTCCGTACACACCCCCAGCAGCCCCAGCAGCAGTGGATGTCTTACCCAATCCGCCGCCACCCCCGTGAGGCCCAATGCCGTTTCCACCGCGCCCGCTCTGGACAGACAAAGCAGCTAAGCTAAAAGCAAATTCGCCTGGGCTTCCGCCTGACGCAACATCGCCTGTACCTGCCCCCCCTCCTGAACCGTAGTTAGCATGAAAGTTCGGTGGGACAATAGTGTTACCAGCCAGCCCGCCTCCTCCGCCGTTGGCAACTACTGTCGTAGTATTAAATGTCGTATTTGTGCCATCCGTTCCGTTATTTAATCCTGCTGTGCCACCAGCACCGCCTGCGCCTACTTGTACTGTTACGGGAGAGCCGGGGAGTGACGTAATAAAAGACTCGCTATATCCACCCCCGCCGCCTCCACCACCACCTGACGGATTAGAACCTGTACTCGCCTGTGCGCCACCACCACCACCACCGCCACCCAGGGCCTGAACCAGGATGTATTTTGTCCCCGCCGGAATAGTGTATGAAGTAGTCCCTTGAAGAATAACGGTTCTGGATTTCGCACCACCACCAGCCGCTTTCCAACTGCTAGTACCATCTCCGTCCTCGCCTAAGAACAGCGTTCCACCTGTCTCGCCAGTAGAGAGTATATCTACCCCCTCTGCTCCATTTTGCAACAAACTAAAAGCATTTGAGTCCACCGTAAACTCTTCCCACGGGCCTGCGCCAGCCGAGTTTCTTCCTATAAGCGAATACTGAGCAGTTGCATCAACCAATTTAGTAAGAGCAACCGAACCATCTCCAATATTTCCTTGGATAATGTCCCAGTAGACACCTACAGCGGCTTCATCTCCAGATGGAGTTGCGTCTGTGTTACAGATAATCATATCTCCAACTTCAACATCTTCTCCAGATGCTCCACCAATTTTGCCAGCAACACTCATGACATATAAATCTCCCGCATTTGCCGTAGGATAGTTTGGATTTGTGGAACAATCTATGCTTCCCAAATATATAAGAGCATTCGCCAAATCTAAAGCCGCTATGACTTCAGCGGATGTAAGCTCTTCTACGACGCCACTGCCTGACGAAACTCTACCTAAGATTTTTCCGCTGGAAATGTCTGCCATTTTAGGAAGAGTGATAGCACCAGTTTTTACTGTGTATGCGTTTGTGGTTGTAGAAAAATTCAAATCTCCGTTTATAGCATCGTTTACGACGAGTTGATTTAAACTGACCCCGTCCAACAAGACCCAAGCCGAGCCATTGAAAAAGAATAAATAATACTTTGCCGTCTGTAGGTCTCCACTTTGTAAGTTTGAAACACCATCTGTTTGAGCATACACCTTCAATAGAGAGTTTATATCTCCTCCGTTTATCTGAAGAGTACAGGCTCCTGTATTTGAAGTATTCGGCTTTAAAAGTATCTTTGTTCCAACGGGAACAGATGCAGGGAATGTTGTCGTTCCATCTAATAGATATATACCAGTTGCAGTATATGCCGCTCCAGTCCCGCCAGTTGTAAATGGGATGCATCCACCAGCAATAGCTGAACCTGCGAATGCATCTATTCGTGACATATTTGACCCTGTAGACCCAGATGTTCCCGTTCTATAGTCTAGAAATGTTTGTGCTGTATCTCCAGAATCATAATAAGTTAATCCTAAATTCGTACTCGTACCTGTCATATTTCATCCTTTCTATATTTCTGTGAAGTCCATTTCTCCAAGGGTAAGGGAATCCAAATCCCCTAATATCGAATCATCGAAATAAAGAGACGACGGATTTCTCCCAACGAAATCTCCCAAATAGTTTTTTGCTCCAACAAGAACAGATGAAATAACAAAAGATAATGGTATTTCATTTGTCCCACTCAAAGAATATTTTAGATGGGTGATTGCTGTAATAATTGGAGAGGGGAAGGAGATTGTTTCGGTATACGCATAGGCTAATCTCACGGTTGAAATAGCTGTCTGTAACTGAAAAGAGATATTCGTCTGCAATGAGTTTTTCAAATGAATAACAGAAGATAAAACAAAGTCTCCTATTTCAATATTCCCTTCCATTTTCGCTTTTATAATTGCAACGGCGGTTAAGACAAACTCTGGTATCTGGATGTTCGCTGTCCATCAGTGCCCCTGCCGCTGTAACATTAGTTACATCTGTGACATCTGCCCCGTTTTCAACGTTCAAAAGGGCTTGAGCTTCCGAAACGGTCAGCGCATCAATTACCCCAGCCGTTATTCTTCCCACAAGAGTTTGTTCTGGAACAGAAAGCGCCACGGGGGTGTCGTCCGCCGTAGCTGCAAGAACAGTGTTCGCGTCAAAGAGAGCTTTCGTCACAAAATCAGATGGCTTCGCCGCGCTGTCTTCTAGCTCATTGTTCGCGTTTATGTGTACGATATTCCCAACAGTTCCATTTATATTAATTTGGTCTGCGGCGGTGGCATCCATCCAGACATATCTTGTCCCATCGTACTTGCAGTTGTATTCCCTTGTGGCTCTCATGTCCGACCCCGCAAGATTCACGTAAGTCCCAGCGGAGCTTACCTTCATGACACTTTTGATTCCCAATGCGTTGACATTCAACGTAACAGTTCCAACAGAGTCTGCATTTAATTTTAATGCGATAATTTGATTTGTATCATAAGAGGTTATGTCGGACACCGTTGCTTCATAATAGTTTGGGGAAACATATGTTGCAGCGACGGCTATGATGTTTTTTCTCCCCTCTAAGGCAGTTATTTGAGTATCGTGTGTGCCTAGTGCATCATCAATGATGCTCATATTGCTTGCAGCAGAAATCCCAGCGATGGTTGTTCGGTAAGTCAAAAAACTTTCTGCTTGGTCTGATGTTGCATTATAAAGTGCAAGCCCATAATTAGTCGTAGTAGAAGGCATATTCTATTCCTCCTTTTATTTTTAGATTTCCCGTTTTCAATATTCTCTCCTTAAGCAATTGTATAATCCATATCTCCAAGTGTTTCAACATCCAGAGTCCCTAAGGTTTCTGGGTCAAAAGACGAGAGGGGGTTAAGTATAGCCACAATAATGTCCCATACGATTCGGATTCTTTTCAGGTTGAATCCCGATGTGACCTTATATCTTAATTTGGCGATGGCTACAAAAACAAGGGTGTTTCTAAGAGAGACCAACACTTTATATCTCAGTTTTGCCAATGCCACAATAGGACTTCGCACGCTCAGAGCCGTTAAAATCTTTGTGGATAGAAACATCGTTCCAAAAACAATCCGTACTCGTTTTAGATTCAGGGCTACCAATGCCTTTTTCGTCAGTGCAATTGACGCAACTATCCGATTCTTGATTTGAAATGATTGAACCCAAAGAGTTGTTATGCCGAACCCTTTTAAGACAAGGGAAAAAGTCTTACTGTTTTTTACGGAAAGTATAAATGTTTTAGAGTTAACTCTTGTCATTTGTCAACATCCATTTTAAGTATTGTTCATACGAATGGAGATACCGCCCACGGCGAACAAAACTGTTGTTGAAATCGCAACGGTTCTTGACGAAGTTAAAGCTTCATAATAAAGAATGTTTCCTGCTGTGAGGGCATCTGAAATAAAAACATAGGTAATTGTCCCCCACGAAGCGGTAGACTCGGCAAATTCAAGCGCCACAAGATTGGATAAAACTCCAACCACTGCCGTGCCATAATTTGTTTTATTGTTTACAAAAGACTCCCTAGCATACGCACCCCCCGATGGTTCTGTTGCTCCCGTTCCATCCAGCGCAATCGGTGTGGTGCTCAACCCGTAATAATGCGTTACGTTCACGGTGAACGACGTGTTCCCAAAATTTCTATCCAAAATTCGATTGGATTGGTATGATGTAATTGACATGTTTTATTTTCTCCTTTTTCTTTATTAAACTGTGTTCTGTGGAAGGATTATGAGATTCCCCTGTCCCGCTATAAAAAGACTTCCTGAGCTATCTGTGACCCGTGGTTGTCCAACGAACACACCGCTGAGTCCTTCCGTATCGGCTGTCAATAGCTTCGTAGTCCATGTCCCCGCCGCGGCAGAGACAATCGTCCCCGTCTTATTTATAACGGAGTTCTCCGGCTGCCCAAGAAATGCGACACGATATTCAACCGTTGCTCCGGTTATGTCTATTATTGCCCCGTCTTCATCGGTGACAGTGTAGTTCAACTCATATTCCGTTCCCGCAATAAACTCTATGTCTTCCAGATTGTTCAATCGTTCGTATGCGGTTTCTGTCATTTATTCCTCCTTGGCGGCAGGCGTCTCATCTTCCACGGTGTTTATTTGTTTGAGTGCCTCCTGAATAGCGTTCATGGCATTGACCAGATATGTTGCGTTTCTTTTTCCACGAACGTCCGTATCATTCAGTATGTTATATGCTTCAATAAGCATTCTTTCGGATTCTTCATTTATTTGTTTCATGTTATTTATTTGTGTACCTCAACAAGTATTCCATTTTCGAATTCTAAAATTAGAAATTCTCCGTTAGACAAGACGGGGACAGTCGTTGTAATCCCCATTTTTCCATTTATAGAAATGTCTCCGTTTAAAGCCGTTCCAGAATAAACAGTCAGCGAATTAGAATCAAGATTTTCCCACACATGGAAGTTCCCCGTTACATAAGAATCAGGTGTCTGCATCCAAATGTTTGGGGACTGTATTTTCAGCGTGGTTGGAGATAAGAGAAAATGTTGCCCATAACTATTCGTGTAAAATTGGGCTTCTCCCCATCCAATATCGCTCGGCTTTGCTTCATCCGAATAATTGACAAGCACAACACAGGCAAGTACATTTACAATTATTGACAAACACATACTCCAATTTCTAAACAGGTTTTTTTTCATTTTAAACAATCTCCTAAAACTACGCAACAGATATTAATACACCATATCTCCAAGTAAAAGTCCTATATCCAGAACTTGTAAAAATGCTATAGGCGGTCGAAAGACCTGAGTTCCCACTCACAGTGATTCCTCCGTTCATATAACTTCGCCCAGATGCCGTACAAGTTCCATAGGAATAGACCGTATCTGACACCATGTTTCCCCAGACGTTCAAGTTTCCAGTGGCATAAGCCGTGGTAGCCTGCATCCATATTTGAGGGGACTGCATTTTAAATGCGTTGGATGCCGTCAAAAAACTTTGCCCGAAGGAACTTGTATAGAGCTGAACCCCGTCCCATCCAATAGTCCCTCCGTAAACACGGCTTCCGCTGAGCGTCCCCGTTGTTATCCCCGCAGCAGAATACCCCGTGCCACCATTGAACTTTGATGTTGGAATAGGAACATTCACTATCTGACTCCAATCCACCGTTCCCGACAGTTTGCTTGCGCTAATTGTGCCACTGAAGGACGCCGTCGCACCAGATATAATCAGACCTCCCCAAGTAATGTCTCCATTATTATGGATAAAGTGGGTTGCATCAACGTCAATCCCGTTAGATGTGATGGTCATACCACCAATGCTGCCAGATGTGGCTGTAATCGCTCCACTAAAAGTCCCTGTCGCGCCGCTTAAGTCTCCGGTAAAAATTATGTTTCCTGCGCTATCGGCGTAGAAAGACTTTTTCGGAGTTCCGAGCATATCCGACCATATTTCAATTCCCGTGCTCGGATTTAATATTATGCTATTTTTTCCTCCGTTGGCTGTCAGCGTGAAGGTTGCATTGTTCAACCACGCGCCCGTTGAATCGAGAAGAAAGTTGTTCGTTTCATTTTCTATAGACAAAGAATTTCCGGCAATTAGGCGACCGACAATGGCGTCGGCTACAATTCCGTATAGTGGGACTCCGTTAAAATCTATCTCCCCCACGGCCATCGCCGCCGTGTCCCATCCATCGTTGGTAAAAGCAATCATATTGCTGGTCATCCATATCTCGCGGGGGTCATACGTCCCTGTTCCCGAATCCCAGTGTTTTCCCCTTAAACCATTTTCATAGATTTTAATTTCCTCGTCAGAAGCATTTATAATATTGTTTAGAGATGCATCCAGCGAAGATGATATGAATCCAGTCACGGAATCTTTGTAGTCGGACGCCCAGTTTGCCCATTTTACCTTGTCAAATTTGACAGTCGTTCCAACTTTAACAGGTTGTCCAAATAAGTCTGAGTAAACGAATTCCCCGTTGTCAAGTCTTAGTCTATTGCTAAAAACCATTGAAAAATCTTCTGGGTTGTCATAGTCAAAGACCATCTCTAAGAGAACAATATTTAATATGCTCCCGTTCTCTTGTTCTACATAAACACTAGAGCCCAGAGACAATTGAGCCGTGAAAACATCGTATTCTTTAAGCGCCAACATGGACACCATGTCCATTGAGAATTCATATCTAGGTTGCGAAATTCTCTCTAGAATGGTAACAGATTGGTCATATAGCACCTGTGCAAGTTCTTGAACGGTGTCTGGGTCATCACTATCTAGCTGAACGAGGTTCTCATTCTTGTATGTGTTTTCAAACATAAAGTACGAAAGCTCAAGAATTTGAGCCTCTGTAAAGTTATTCTCGAATGAAAGGCCATCGTTTATAAGGGTGAGAGAAGCGCGGAGGAAGTCGATTGACAGACCTATGTTGTCTATTTCTGTTTGTTTATCATCCATCTCCACCTGTTTCGCGGCAAGGAGGATGTTTATGTCCGCAAAAGCAAGGCCAGATTCTATTCGCGCTCTTTGAACAGACTCTATTGCCAAATATTCGCTATTCAGGTCAACCAGTTCTCCTTCTAAGACCACCTTCTCCGAGAGAGAGTCTTTCAGGTCTGACAAAGTAGATGCATATACGCCCTGTTGTGCTAAAACAGAACTCTCCCATAAATCAAGTGCATCAATCAGCCCTTGGGACATCCATTCGGTTGTTTTATAATAATCAAAATTGTAAATTATGTTTGTTCCCAAAGGGTTGACCGTTCGTATATCTAAGTCTCCTCCTCCATAGACATAAAGAGCCGTGGTTATCTCATCCGATATTTCTCTCAAAGACGATGATTCAATCAAATTTCTGTGCGAAATGTATACATCCGTTTGATTTGTTACATTTTCAATAGCGACAGCAGAGATTGTCTTGTTTATTGTGTCGAAGGTGAATATACACCCAAAAGCTTCTTCCACGTCCGTCATCAAGAAATTGTATATATTTGTGTCTGAAACATCGAATGTCCTGTATTTCGCCAACAAGTCTGGGTCAACCGTCCCTATAGACCAACTTGGAATATAGGATAAAACCGTTCCCAATAAACTTGTCTCTGGTTCAAGGATGTCATATAGTGGATACGTTCCCCCAAAAACCGTGAGCTTCTTCGCCATTAGACTGAACTCAAGAGATAAACATCTAACTGTTTTTATTGGTACAAGATGAGATGTGTCCTCTGACACGTCCACTATGATAAAAACACCAACGTCTGTGTCATCCACACTGACGCGCCTTTTCTGCTTGATTGCATCATAGGCGGGTAGAACCACTCCATTATACTCTTTTGGAAAACTAAAACTTATTTCCGATGTGGCATTATATCTTTGCGTTGCGACAACTCCCGTCGCCATCTTCAATGAATATAGCGCGTCCCCATTCGGGTTTGTGAGTGTCAACTCTGGCTTTTCTTGTCTTTCAAATAAGTCAAATTTTTGTACCATATTTTATCTACCCCACTTTCCGCGCCAAACTATATGTCATATCCAAGGATGATATGTTTCCAGATAAGACCAAGTCATTTCTGGAAGGCAAGAGACGAAACCAATTTTTGTTAAAGAGAGGCATCCTCAGCAGTCCCGTGGATGATGTAAGAATACCCCTGTCGTTGTCAACCGTAAGGATTTCTCCCGCTGATAAGTCCGTTATTGAAAATATTCTAGAGTTATCCGTTGTGTTTGTCAGGGAAAAATCTCCCCCAAATCCATTGATAGTTATTACAAATCTTGGATATAAATAGTCGTTGTCATCAGACGTGTTTTGGAAAGTGTAAGATTCAGATGCAAGTTCTCCGGTGTAGGTCTTTGAGAGAGTTTTCTCATATGCCCACGCCCAAGGCGCATCACAAACAACGTCAAAACTATATCCTCTAATTGTATTCCCGACCCTTACTATCTCTGGGTTCTTGAGAAAACAATTGAAATAAACCTGCGTCATATCTCCTTGAAAAATTTGCAATTTTTTATGTGTAAGTGAACCAAATAACCATCTAGAAATTGCCCTAGAAACATCTGCGGATATCTCGTTCGGAGAAGAAATCATTGCGGGGAAACTCAGGACACTGTCTTGGGTTGCACCATAAAAATATGGAACTGCCCGACGGAAAATCCCTTGTGACTCGATGGAGACGTCATTCGTCCCCTTCGTTCGGACATCTCCTCCGTCTGTCCCACTGATGAAAACCCCATACGTTTGTGAAGGGATACCGTCAAACGCAAAATCCTTCGCAAAAAATGCCATTGTTACCTCCTTCTTTCATGAAGGCGGGGTTTCCCCCGCCCATGATTTTATTAAATTGAGAATTGATTTGCAGTTCTTGTCAACCCTCTTTTTTGCATTATGTCATTTATCTTTTGAATTGTCCTGTCCGCAATGGCGTCAATTTCTGGCATGACCGATGTGTCAAGGTTTCCTTGTACGGTTAGTTCTATCAAGTTCCCAATCGAAAAACCTCCCATATCCCCCCGCATTTCTACGGTTGTTCCCAACATAGATGGAAGAGTTTTATTGATAAAAGTTTCCATGTCGCTTTGGGTGCTGACAAGTTCTCCTGACAGGAGTCTTGCTACGACCTCTCCGCTACCACTCCCTGAAGAACCTACGATTCCGCCACTATGATACGTGGGCAGGGCGAGGGGCATTGCCCCAGCCGATGCCGGATTTTCAATTGCAGCCATTTGCCATTCAATATATCGTTTGAAGTTCTCATATTCAGCATCCAAAGCATCTTTTTGTATTTCTATTTGTCTGTCCACTTGGGACTCTGCTATATCAATCTGAATTTCAGACGCTTCTTCTTCCAAGGCTCTTCTTCGCGCTTGTGCTTCTTCGGAATCATCTAGTCTTAATTCTTCAATTTCAGACTGGATTCTTGAGAGAGAAGATTGTTTATCTGACAGCTTTCTCTGATAGTCCAGCTCATCTTGCATTGTGTCAAGAAGTTTTTTTCTGGCGTCTATAACCTGTTTATACCCATCGAGCTGGTCTTTTAGGGCATCTAACCTTGCCTTTTTCAATTCATCAATTGCGTCCAGTTCCGCAGAGGAAGCGTCCGATGACGAGCCACCTCCAGACCCTCCAAGAGATGTCGGAAGAGTCGGAGGACTCATTCCTTCCGGCATCTTGTATGAAGCCGCCGAAAAGTCTGATTTGAAGTTCTTTAATTGTTCCGCCCACATTCTAAATTGGTCAGAAATTCCACCCGTCTCTCTTGAAGACATGTTTTTAGATGGCACGAACGTTCCTCTTCCCCCAGAAATAGGAGCGCTTGTGTGGGATACTTTCGCGCCAACAGAGTAGTTTATTTCAGGAAGAGGATTCATTGTTCCTAAAATATCAACCATGGTAGGCCATGTGACCGTTGGGACAAAGCTTATATTGGCATCAAAACTATCAATCATCCCAGCGAGGGTGTCTAGCATCATTCCCGCGCCGTTTATGACCATGTCTGTCATCTGTCCGGTTGCGTCTGCGCTTTGCCCTGTTAATATCTGGAAGTTGCCGCTGGTGGCGGTTAGATACCCGTATATAGATTCCGCGCTGGAAAGAGCATTTCCTTCAATTGTTGTATATGCCACCCCAGACGCATACATCGCATCTGCAACCAGTCGCATTTGTTTATTGTATGCGTCTGTTCCGAAATCAAGAGACTTTTGCGTGATTTCGTACATCGCATTTTGTATGTGAATATTCGCGTCTTGGGCTGCTGAAAGTGATTCCACTCCCCCAGTTATTTTTTCTATTGCGCGGGAAACCGTCTCATTCTCGCCAAATAAACTGGATGCTTCTCCTATCTGGATGAACATATCCCCAACCCCTGCAAGTTGGTCTGTGTACTCAACGATAGTAGACTCGCCTTTGTTCCACTGAGAATTTATAAGACTAAGAGAATCGGACGCACTTAGAATCAAACCTGTGAAAAATGTCTCCGCTGCGGCAGAATTCCCATCAAAGATGCTTTGCATATCTAATGACGTTATTCTATTTGAAACCTGTGCAAAATATTCGTCTGGGGCTAAAAGACCCTGTTTAAACAGTTCGTTCAACTGAGAAAAATCTTCTAACAAGCCAGATATCCCCGCATCACCCTTTGACAACTCTTCTGTTGCATTTAAAAGGGACTGGAACGACCCTGTCAGCTTATCCGTTTCAACAACCACATCTGAAACTTGCTCTTCTATTGCCTTATATCCGCCTACAATCGCCGGATTGAGTTTTATAAATCTCCACTGTTCTTCGTTGAGCGTCGTTACCCCATCTAAATACACAGCATACTTGTTTATTCCACTTCCAACAGTCGTATATAGTCTGCCCTGCGCATCTACCAGATACCCAGATTGAGAAGCCATTTCTAAAAGGCCATCATTATAGTCCCCAAGAGAATCCGCTGAGTCTTGCAAAAGGGGGACAAATTCCCTAAGTCCTTTCTCGATATTCTTCTGTTCGTCAATGAAAAGTTTTGCATACCAAGGAGAATCTTCGTACTCTCTATTCAGTTTTTTTATTGAAAGTGTGTATTCATCAATTATATCTTTGGTTGTTGATGTTGAAACGGAAACCTTTTCCATGGCGCTTTGCCATATAGACGAAAATGTTTCTTCAATTTCCTTAGATTTGGTTATAAGATTCCCAATTTCAATTGCGATTAGTCCTATTCCAATCGCAACAAGACCAAGAGGATTTAAGGACAGCGTAGCCGTCAATGCAGAGATGGCCGGAATCAAGTAAACCATTATTCCAGCCGCAACACCTATTAATACCGTGTCAAATCCGCCTAGCGATGTTATAAATTCGGACACGCTGGCAGAAGCTTCATAGAATGTCTTTACTAAATCCCCTTCAATTGTTGCTTGAACCATACCTTCCCATGCAGCAGTAGCCTTGTTTTGCGCTGCTTCCAGACCTTCTAAGTATATAGAAAATCTGTCGGCGGCGAGACCCTCCGCCCCTATTGCTTCAGCGAGGAGGTAATGCATTGTTTCTTGATTTTCCATCAATGCTAGGAAACTTTCGCGTTGCCTTACCCCAGCAAACGCCTTTACAATATTCGCCTGTTCCATCTCATTGAGAGAATCCCACCGAGTTGAAAGTTGTTCAATTACTTCCGAGAAATCCTTGAATTCCCCTGTTTGTCGATTCATAATCGACATTTGTTCGCCTGATGCCAGTGTGACTCGGCTCAACGCCGCTTCAACATTATTTATAGCCCCCTCTCCTTCAAGCGCTCCGTTTTTAATATCTTGAAATCTTGCGAACATAGTTTTACAATCTATTACTTTGTGTTTCTTCTATGACCTCGTTTGCCGAGGCGGAGATGGTGCTTCCAAAAGTGTCTTTATACACTTGACCATCTCTCTCTAGTTTCATAATTACTTAAACCTTTTATAGCTAGAGTTTAGACTGGTGTATTCTCTCCAAAGAGAGATTTCTTCGCTACAGTCGTTTTTGGTGATTACACAAAACAAAATCTTTTCTTTCACGGTTGGGAATCCCATTTCCGCCACCTGAATTTTTCTAAACATGACCCCAAATCTTTCCACATAAGATTTTTGACACAGTGCTTTGATGAACAGAAAAAAGTTGTGCAATTCCTTTCTGTGTCAACTTTCCGCTTTTCCCCATCTTTTTTATCTCTAGAACCTTCTCTTCCGTGAGTTTTGAGGAGCTGTTCCCGCTCCCCGTCTGAGACTTTTTTATTTTTAATTTTGCGCTTGGAGAATGATATTTTCCATAAAAGGACGACTTTTCCCCAGTGTTTTTTTTATTGGCGTCCGAGATTTTTCTTCTGGTATCAGATGAGACGCTCTTCCCGTACATTGGGTTGTTTATTCCCATCAAAATAGGAGGTCTTCCAGCGGTGTTGTTCATATTGTAGTCAAATCCCCACCTGATGACATTGTCAAAAAACCACTGTTCTCTCTGAAGAATCCTGCTTGTATCATCACAATATTCTATGATTTCAAACAAGAATTCGGAATCTCCGTATTTCTTCCAAGAACGCTGAAGATGTCTATTGCAATGTTTGTCACGATTCAGCTTAGACAAATGGTCTTTCCATCGCATCTTTATGTTTTGACTACTTCCGATGTATATTTTTCCGTTTTTAATGTTTGTTATTTGATATATTCCACATGTCATATTTCACATCATTTCTCTTAGATTTGTTTTTAGCTCTGCATTTCTTGCTGCAAAAATTGTCCGTTCTAGTATGGGTAGAAAATGTGCCCTTACAATACTTGCACTTGAGACGATATACCCTCGAACTCATTTTTTTCCATCCCCCCCCGCATTTTTCCGAACAATACAACTTCTTAACATTCATTGCCGTGAACGTCTTTCCGCAATTTTTGCATTTTTTATCAAACTTCTTCTTTGTCATAAAAGTCCTTTGTTTTTATTTGTATTATTTTTGTTTTGTGTAATCTTCCAATTCGTTGTCCTGTGTCAACAGGATATTCGAGTTGCTCCATTCATTATGGGTATAAATAGAGCTTCAGAAGAAATTTTGCATCCTCCAAAACTATGAAAATTGGGGAAGGATGTTCCTACAGTTTCCGCCGACAACCTAGTGATGCTGGAGACCGTTCCTATATACGCTATTAAAGTGTTCAAATCCACACCTGCCGCTTGTGCAGAAACACTAGATTTCTGCATAGCCGTGGCTAATTCTTGGGTTGACGTCGCAGCAGCGTTATCCACTGCCACCAACTTGTCCACAACCCCCTCTGCGTCTTTAGCCTCTAACTTGAAGCCGTTTAGCACACTTGTCAAATATTCGGTTGCCTCTGCCGCTTCCACGTTGCCCAACTTAGACAACATCAATGTCGAACGCAAAAGTTCCTGCGTTTCGGCAATAGACTTCCCTTGTCGTGTCCACTCCAAAGAACCCGATGCTACTTCCAGTGTCGTCGCCCCTAGCTCCTTTGCGAGAATATTATAGTCTCCGGCGAGAGATTTTATCTGTTCGTCTGTATATCCAGCGACAATCTGGATATTCCTCATTTCCTTGTCGAGGTCTTTTATGTACTGTACACCCTCGCCCACTTCTCTGAGCGCCTTGTAAACAAGTCCAATGGACAGGGCATAGATGGCAGCAGTTTTTATGGACTGAAGCATGGAAGAGGCAAGGCCACCCGTTTTTTTTCCTACATCTTCCGCGCTTGCAGCAAGCGCCTTCTGTTCTGCCGCAAGCTCCTTGGCTTCCCTTTTCGCATTTTTGGATATCGTCGTTGTTTCCTGCAACGTCGTTCCCATCAACTTCATTTTTCCATCGACTTCGCCGTACGCCTTGACCATCTTACCGGTTTGAGATGTCACCTCTCCCGCAGCCGTAGCCCACTTTTGTGTGTATTTCTGTAAGTTTCCCTCTTTGTCTAATGTCACCTTCAAATCAAGAACATCCGTCCCAGTAGAACGCATTTTGTCCTTAAGTTTCTCTAGCGATGCCTGAACAGTCCCATCTTTTATTTGTGCACTTAGAATAAGATTATACTGCGCTCCTGTCATTCCTGCCATAAAAACCTCCTTTCTTCTCTGCTATTTCAAATTCTCTAGCTCGTCCCACGCCCTATCATTGATAGTAGAATCATCATAAATTTCAACTAAGTCTGCGCTCTTCCACCCTAAAAGTGCCTGAATTAAACTTCGGGGGATTCCCTTGAGAGACAGGGATGTGGTCATCCGATGTCTAGCAGAGTGGGCGTAAAATGTTTTTCCAAGCACATCAGATATTTGCTTGACCCAAGAATTAACAGTGCCAGTTGTTGCCGGAACTCCATTTTTTCTGATGAACAAAGAATCGTTGTCTTCTCCCTTTGATTCAATTATTTTTTTCCTCTCATCCACCCAGTCATTAAAGTAAGGAAGAAAATTCTTTTTCAAGATATATTTTGAATCGGCTCGGTTTCCGCCCCTTCCCTTTGACTTTATCGGAGATGTGTAAAGGAATATTCCATCAAATGCATCTTTTGCATCCGCTATGGTGGAAACATTCACCCTGAGGAGTTCTGAAAACCTCATTCCAGAATATATTGCCAACGCAAACCAACATGCTATTTGAACGTTCTCTTTTTTGAAATGAGACAAGATTTTATTAACATCTTCGTCTGATAGAACCGTCTTTTCTCTCCCCGCGTCTTTTGGGGTGCTCTCTACGGCATGAAGAACGATATTTTTGAACTGGGGATATTTCTCGTCTAAAACCCTCTCTACAAACTGGCTGAGAGATGACAATGTCGAGCGAAGGCGATTTGTCCGTGCCGAGCCCCACAAAAGCTCTTCTCTTGCAAAGGAAAAAAACTCAATAATGTCATATTTTTTAAGCTCAATAAACGAAACATTCTCGGCTTTTAGATATAAATAAGAGAAAAAAATATCTAAATCACTCTTATAGCTGGTTATTGTTGTTGCACTTGCCGTTAATTTTTTTTGTTTCAGAAACTGTTCCGCTAACTTTGAGTTTCTGGGGTTGATATTTTCCAAGGTCTCAGGTGTCACAATTTTTCTTCGATACGTTTTTCTTCCCATTGTCAAATGTCCTTCCATGTTACAAATCTAACGATACTTCCGATGGTCTCACACCCTACCCCAAATCGTACTCCTAAATCTTTTTGAGTGTCTCTTTCAGGCAAATTCCACAATCTTCTAATTTCGACAACCTCAGTTTTAGAAAGTCTTTTCTTCTTTCGGCTAAGATTTCCTCCAGCCCCCTTGTGTGTTTCAAACAGCACAATTCTCGCAACAGTTCTTTTGCTGAGTCCAAACAAAATCACCAAGTCTTCATATTCGTATCTTCCCGTTTCCCATAATCCCCTAATCTCCGCCGCAACACTGTCTGATACTCTTCGTTTTGGTAGCTGTCTTTTTCCGCCAACATGTTTCCACGTTTTTCCTAAAACTATGCTCCCAATACAACTTGGAACAACCCCATATGTCTTTGAGATGTCGGCATTGGAGACCCCTTTTTCTGCAAGAAACCTGACCATAAGAACATCTTTTTCTGTTAGTTTTGACGTATTAACAGATTCTCCGTTTGTCCGAGAAAAATCCGTTGTTTTTTTTCTAACATTATATTCCGGATTCCAATTGTCAAGATACCATTGTTCTATTTGCAGGAGGTCTTCCTTGCCGACTCCACTCTCAATAATTTGAAAATCAAAGGCTGTCTCGCCATATTTATTCCAAGAATTCTGAAGGCGTGGATTTCTGTGATTCCCCTTATTTAAAGAAGACTTATGTCCACTCCATCTGCCGACAATATTCGCACTGCTCCCGATATAAAACAGGTTGTTCTCCATGTTTCTTATTTGATATATTCCAGAGATTTTATTCATTATATAATCTCCAGTTTCTTCAAATGTGTCATGGCAACGCCCAAAGCGTCAGATTCGTCATCATTGGCAAAAACAACATCTGGGAATCTCTTCGAAAGAACATCTTGAACCTCCGCCTTTTCTGCCCATCCATTGCCGGTGACACTTTTTTTCAGTGTGCTTACAGCATATTGGAACAACTCAAAATCATAAAACACGCATTGAACTACCCCTAAAACAGAAAAAAGAGCCTGTGTGCTGGTTTTATGCTTGGAAAATGGTCTCTCTAGCGAAATAACATCTGGTTTGTACGTATCTCTCAAATAAGTCATTTGCTCAAAAATAACTCTTAGCCTACGCCCTCTACTGTCTTTCTTGGCTGTTTGGGTACTGCCTATCAATTTAATGGACACGTCTCCACATGTGTTGGCGTCTATAACACAAAATCCCGTACTTTCTAACGCCAAATCAAGTCCTAAAATTCTCATATAAAAACTCCTCTGCAAAAAAATAAAGGGACGAGCTTGTTACACTCGTCCCTTATTCTTACCTATTTCTATCCAACCGAAACATGAGATTCGTCGTCAAAATATTCTTCTCCGAGAAGTTCTGTTCCAAAACCGCTTATGGCAGAACCCTCTACACCTAACCCAAGAATTATAGCCATGACAAAATAAATAAACTGCATGACTTGTTCCTCTGTGAACGGGAACTCTGGGAAAGCAGCTTTTGAAAAAATAACCACCAGAGCCCCGACAGCACTCTTAAATTTTCTTGATTCCCACAACGTCTTAAGAATGTTTTCCGCGGGGCGGAAGCCCTCAAGACCCTCTGCCATGATATATGTTCCGAGCACCAAAAGTGCTGGTTCAATAATTTCGTCAGAGACAGGAAATTCAGGCCAAACCACCCTCACGAGAATTACGAATAACCCGACGACATACGCCCAAAGAGTTCTGGATTCTTTCAATCTTTTTAAAAATTCACTCATTTTTTATTTTCTCCTTATAATCAACTAACTGGAACAACAAACCCAAAAGCCTTGGCATGTTTATCTATGACTCTTTTCATTTTTCCTCCGCTCACATATTCCGATAAAAAGTTATCCCAATATGGGCGAGAGTCTCTTGACCATTCGTGAGATGTTCTTCCACTTTGATTGAGCAACTTTTCCAAATAGGTTGTCGTATCTGCCCCAAAGGGAGAGTAACTACTATGGACGTACAAGTCGGCAATGGAGTTGAGTTTCGTGTAATCTCCCTTCATTTCCATAGCCAGAGAGTCTGCAAGTTTTTCAACTTCGCTCCATCCCCAGATATTTCTGAATTGAGCCGATGAACTTGGGTTCTTATATACTGTAGGGCTTGGGTTGACGTCGTAAATTTGCTTTTCTATAAAGTCCCGCTTGAAGTCATCGAGGATTTCCTTGGAGACTCTCAGGAGCAAGTCTCTGGCCACGCCCTCTAAAATTCCATTTAACTGAGCATCATTTATTATTACCTTCATCAAATAGCTCGTCTCCCTTCAAATATTTCACCCGCTTGCGTTTCTTGAAAGATGCAGAGTATCCACATTTTGGGCAAACCATCGCGTGTCCATTTCCAACAACCTTTTCTTCGAGTTTGGTGGAAGATGCACAGTCTGGGCAGTAGCGACGTCTTTTGTCCTGCATGACTACACTCCTTCTTTGAGCAAGCCGGACAGAGGAGAATCTTCGGCCAAAACTTCCAAGTCCTTTACCGCATCTCCGAGTTCTTTGATTTTTTCGGGGTCTATCCCATTAATCATTTCGGGAATAGACGAAATTATACCAAGGAGAGAATTCTTTTCTTCTTTAGCATCGGAAACACTTCTCTCTAAAATTTCGCGAACATGTTCGATATTCTTAATCTTTGACTTGACCATTGAAACCAATCCATATTCATATGCCAAATCCATATTAAACCCTTTTGCGTCAACCTTGATGTTTGTCGCCAAATCTAACACGGCCATGTCGAACGCCGCTTCAGCTCCAAAGTAATCGGCCTTGACATCTGAAAAGTATCCGTTCTCTCCGTGGAAATAAACGTGGAGATATGCTCCGATAATTATTTGTTGGTCATCTAAACTCAAATGATTCTTGACCAAAATTTCTTTTCCCTCAAATTCAATTTTTTCGGGCTCAATATCCTTGGCTTTAGGAAAAACCAACGCGATTTTCTTCATTTTCTTTTTTTCTCCAAAAAGTGATTTTTTTATAAATTAAACCTATTGGGTTACAGATAGGTAACTCGATGTGTTTTTGTTGATAAAATGCTCATTCTATTACTTAAGGCGTAAACGCTGGCTCGTCATCTAATCCAGCATCTTTCATTTGTTCAATCAGTTTCTCTATGCCTGTTTCCAGTTTGCCTTTTTTTATTTGTTCCGCAACAAAAAGGTCTTTCAGCGAAATGTTTTCTTCTTTCATAAGGCGAATGGACTCCGACATACGAACGTTATCATCGGAGAGTTCTCTGTTCTTCAACAAGAGATTCTCGTATGAGCTTTTCAGAGACCTGACTTCTACTGAAAGACGATGGTTTTCCGCGGCGAGGTCTGAGAAGAGATTTCTTTGTTCTTCGTACAATTTAGTTACTTTATTTAGCCCCTCTATTAGATTGTTTATTACTTCCGATTCCGTTTTATTTGTTTGAGACTCTACGTTTTCTAGGTCGGCCTTGTCTTTTTTTCTTGCAAGAACTTTTGCGATGACAAAAATAATTGCGTTGGCGGCAAGGGTTATAACGGTCGTAATGATAGCTATTTGAGATGTTTCATCCATGGGTTAATAATCCTTGTTTTAAATTTTTTGCACAAATTATAGTCTACACCCACTCTTTCAGCCGCTCCGATGAAGACCCATAGTCCAAAGCAAATACTCTGGAACAACCTGAGTGTTGCAGACCATTCGTGAACTAGAACCCCAAAAACAAGGCGGGATACATAAAAAACTATTCCGCCTATCCACCCCAAGGACAAGTTTATGTAAATCCATCGAGCTTCAGGTTTTGAAACCACCGATAAATAAATTGAGGGTATTAGGAACACTATAAAACTTACAAGCGTAAACCACTGAAGCATATCCAAATTCATACCCTACACTTTCACTTTGTCGCCAGCAGCAAGCCCTTTCGGAAGTTTGTTTAGTGAAACTCTAACGTTTGTGCCATTGACGTTAACTACGGCAGAGGATTTTTTAATCAAAACTATCACACCATCCGCTTTCTTTTTGTCCACATCTTCTTTTGGAACATAGACTCTTTTTGTGTTAGAAGAATCCACTCCAATTTTTTTTTCGTCACTCATTCGTCCTCCTCTCCTCGCAAATACCAGTCAACCGAGGGGCTTTCCAACCCCTCGGTTATGTCATACCAAATATTACGCGGGAACGGTTACACCAACGCTGGCATCAATAGTTGGGTCTGCCGTAATTGTTGCAGTAATAAACGTAGAACCTGCCGCCACGCCTGTTATCAATCCTCCTGCTGAAACGGTTGCAGTTCCAGCGGCGTCTGTCGCAAAGGTCAAGTCCGCAAGAGGAGGATTCCCAATCGAGCCATCCTCATGCAGAGATTTGACAACCAACTGCGAAGTCCCAAGAGTTGCAGAGAGAGTGATATCTCCTCCTACAATTGCCAAGGCTGTTACGTCATCGTACCAGTTCGCGCCGTCTAAAGTTCTTAAAATATATGCCAAAACATCATTTGCAGAACAGCCACCCGCAGAAACAGGAGATGCCAAAGCACGTCCGGTAAGGGGTGTTTGTGCAACTTGGTCTGCCGTCATGTTCAATGCAAATGCGCCAGACAACTGGAATGTTGGGACAATAACCTCCACTCCACCGACAACGGCGGCGGAAGCCTCTCCCTTTGAAGCCAACTGCGCATCTAAAACAAGGCGAACCTTGTTCGGGATAATGTTGCTGTAAATAGCAACGGACTTTGCGGCGCTGTCCAAGTGAAAATATCTCACACAAACAATGTCGCCTTCAGCACCGCCACTGGATGTAAACGCCTGACCTGTGAATGTTACTTTCTCAACAGTGCCATCCGCAAAGGTTGCCCATCCATAGAGGGCTGTCCCCTGAATCGCCAGAGGTGTTCCGGCAACTGTTCCAACCGCCCCTGCTGCAAGAGTAATTGTTTCTTCAGTATAGACATTTGCACCGGTGGTCAGAGAAGACCCAACCGTCTGGGCAATAAAGTCTAAGTTGAATTGGACATCGGTAAGGGTAACACTCATATCTCCAGAATGGAAATAAATGAATTGCAGGGCGTTGCCCTTGCCGCCGCGAACATCTGTGCTGGACGTTGTCACATCAACAGAGCTGTCCATAAGTGCCTTCCCAATACCCACAAGGTTATCGGAAGCGTCGTACAGACGGGCGTCTGCTACGGATGTTACGAAATATTCGGTCATATTTTTGTTCCTCCTAAAATTTTATGTTTTCTAACTTTTCGCGCTTGAAATTTTACTTTCAACAGACCTATAGTCTATAAGACCATCAAATTCATCTGTCTTGAGTTCTGACAACCAGTGTTTTATCGCAGACTTGTCTTTAAATGTAACAAGGCCGCTCAACGATGCGCTAAGATAAATTTCGTAGTGCAACTTGTGGTCAATTCTCTCAAGAGCCTTTATAAATTTCCGTATGGACATACTGAAAATATCGTCCATAGTGACCCCAATGCTTATCATCACAGCAACCATTTGGTCTTCAAGAGACGCGGTCTTACCGCTATTTCCACTCAGTTTTCTTCGAAGCCTTTTCGCCTCATCCATTGAATCTCTCAAACGCTTATCTATTTTGTCGTTTGGAGGAACAAGTAGGTTCTGCTCGATTATGATTTTTCTGATTTCGTCAAAATCTGACCTGTCAAAAACATCTTCCCCAATCATGAAAAAAGGCTTTCCGAAGTTATCAAAAGAATATCTTGTTTTAGTGGCTGTTGGGGTTTTCAAGATGAGGCGAAGAAGGCCATCCAAAAGCGCAAGATAGTAATTGTCATCGTCTGACGCTGTATATAGGTATTCCAGATAGGACATGGAAAGAATTTTGATGTCCGGTATACTGTTTTTGTCGAGAAGAAGAACTGGGGCGGTTGTAAAAAATTGCAAATATTCCCTCATCGTAGGAGGATATATCTTCAGCGTTTTATAAACAACCGGCTCGTCGTATATGAAATTCAAGTCATACTTGCCCATTATGCAACCTTGTTCCCAAGCAATAGCCATTTACCTTTAAATGGAATTTGTCCCCCCATTTCCATACGTGTTGCCCCTGTCCCAACTTTATCAAAGTGGAGTCTCCCAATCCCAGAAATTTCCTCTCCGTTAAAAACTTCGAGTAACTGCTGTATTATGGTGTCAATTCTTGTTTTATAATTAGAAAGGGAATTCACCTTATAATGAGCATAAACTTCCATAAGGATTATCACCGTTCCAACCGTTCTATTATCTGGGAACAATTGGTAGGGGGTTATCCTCAAGATGGTATCTTCGCGTGTTTCAACGTCCGGCAAGCCGTCGTCCATAAACACATGAAAATCCGTGGAATCTCCTTCCCCAGCCCATATTAAAGATGCTTTTTCCGCATGGGTCAGGTCTCCCATGTTCCACGCATTTGGGGTTGGATATTTCAAAAGTTTCCATATCAGCTCATTCTTGTCCATAAGAAGACTTATACATTTATAGCTGAAGTCTGGTAATTCCGTATAGGGATTGTAACTATCAGATTTTTTGCGAATCATTGTCATAGTTTACCACGCTCCCTTAAGTAAAATGGAAATGTCGTCTACATAGATGCCAGAGGTTGCTCGTATGATAAGACTTTCAGGCACATATTTCTCCACGTTTTCAACGGAGAAGTTGTTCCCATCAATAGATGTAAGAACATAATTCGCAAGCGGGACATTTCCGGCCACAACGGCGAACGTAAACACATCTCCCTGTACAACCCCATTGAGTTCACGAGAGACATTATAGGTCTCAGTCTCTCCCTCTAATATATAATTTGTCGAAGGGGAAAAGACCACGGCAGACTCCGAAATAGGCGTTGTGTTCACTGTAACAGCGCAGGTTGCATAGACAGTTTCGTCCCCATCCAGAGATGCTGTTATTACGGCGCTTCCTGTGGCAATAAACGAAACCAACCCGTTGACCACTGTGGCGATGTCTTCGTCGCTTGACGACCACGTTGCTATTCGAGACACAGTTTCGCCGTTTCTGAAAACGGTTTCATTCAACTGGAATGTGTCTAAGACCGCGCCAGAGATAGAATTTTTATCTAAGGAAATGGTGTAAGCTCTTTCTGTCGCATTGGCATAACCATTCACTAAGTCATCAACCAAATCGTTGACATGAGTCACGCCCGTTGTTAGCGTTAGTAAACCTGTTGCAGAAGCAATCTCCGTTTCGGGGTTGTTAAAATTGTGGATGCCACCGCCCTGAATGACATATGCAGTCCAGTTGCGCGTGTTTCCGAATAAAAATCTGTCATTGGCAACAAGAAGATTGGATGTAGCATTCAACTGTGTTTTTATTTGAAGAATACCTGAGGGGTTAACGACCTTGCTCCCCCCAGTGCTATAGTTCCTATTTTCTTGGATACTATAATCTAGCACACACGGAGATGAGTGTCGAGCACCATTCGAATCAATCCAGCGCAAGGTGTTATTGCATCTTCGCACGGTACATTCCGATGTCATGTTCGAAAGGTTTCCCGTGTTAACGGTGAGCCAATAGTTGTCATCAAAAACAAAAAGAGACCCGATGCGAACATATTTAGATATCTGCGCAAAGATTAACCTCTTGAAATCATCTCCTTGATTAACTCCCGTGGTCGTGTTTACAACGTGGTTTATTCGGACATCCAAGTTCTGAAATTCCCCAGACGCAAAAGATGTTTCTTCTTGTATCGTGTACCAATCTGACGAGTCATAGAACTGGTCATCCACCAGCGCCTGCATTTCTTCGTGATAGTCTGTTTTAGGCGTTTTCGCAAGAGAACTTTCATAGACAGTATAAAATTCGTAGGGCATTTTTACACCCCCAAAAAGTTTCCAGAAATCCAGTTTGTCATATCAAACCCATACCATGCATATTCCGCGAGGGACTGAGCTATTTTTTCTCTTATAAAAATGAGATAGCTTTCCTTCGCTTTCAAATTCAACGCTTCAGACTTCACACGAAAGTCTTTGTCGTCCACATGGAGTTTTATTTGACGAATATCCTGAACTTCTTTATTCATCCACTTCTCGACCATCATTTGAGCCAACATTTGCTTGTTCTTGTCCGTCAAGTTCTCCGTAAAAAGATTTGTGGTATCATTTCTTGCAAGAGATTGGTCACAAAACACTTCAAATTCAGGGATTGATAGAACCAAAAACCCCTTGAGATAGGTTTCGAAATTAGGGACGCTTGATGTATAAAGAGCATCGAGTTTCCAATCTTTTATGGATTGCAAAAAAAGGTCGAAAATTAAATCATAGGCTGTTGTCATTGGCAACCTCCTTTTATATTCTTAATCAGCTTCTTTCACTAAAATTTCCTTGTATTCTTTTTCTTCCTGTGCTTTTTGTTCGATGTCAATCCCACACTCTTCGCTGGCTGCATAAACAAAATTGCGGTCAACTTCTTGACCATTAGCGATTTTCTGGATTATCATGTCTGCAATATATCTCTGCTGCCTAGGGTTGGCGGTTTTGAATATTGCCAACGCCACATCATCGGTAGCTCCAAGAACAACATCAATCTGTTCTTTAGAAATAATCGCATCATAATACTCAACAAGCCCGTGTCGATACACAACATCCTTATCTGCGATAAAGAAAAGTCCTTCTTCTGTGAAAACAGGATGCGTTTCAATAATATCAACAACATCTTGGTAGATGATTCTCTTCATATCTCCAATCTCTCTGAACCGAAATTGTTTCCCGCCAGTTTTGGACGTAGAGAGATTCAAAGGGTGGGGACAAAGGGAAATTATACGAATATACCTGTCTGGACGAATTTCAACTTCATCATCGGTGTATCCGGAAAACTTGGCATCAGGATTTTCATCGCCCTGCTGTTTGTCGTTATCCAAACCGATTTCGTTTTCCTTTAGAATAACGGCATTTGCTTTAGCATCGGCTTCCATCTTGGTGATGTGAGCCAGAAGTTCCGTTTTTGACATATTCGCAATCTTTTTTTTAGACATGTTCTCCTCTAATTTTACAAAGACAATTTTTTATATGGAAGGAGAGGGGCTTTGACGCCCCTCCCCTTTTTTCAAACTTGTTTACTTCTTAGAGCTCTATGATGCCACCCAACGCTGATGTGGCGATACCAGCTTCCCAAGCCGAAGAAATGGTCGCAACACTTTGCAGGTCTGCGTTGTCCATATGTCCGGTTGTGTTAGCAAGAGTGTTTCCTTCAATAGCCAATTTCACCATTTTGCCACGGGCAGGGCTCAGAAGCCAAATCTTGGTGTCATCCAAAACAAGGTCAAACTCTGTTTCAAATTTCGCAACTTGGGGGAGAATAATAACATCTGTTCCCTTGAAGTTGCGGACATAGCCAAGACGAACGAAATCATCGTCCAGAGTATAGCGATAGTTTGCATTATCTGGAAGAATTTGCTGTGCGGCGAGGGCCGTACAAACGGCAATCGCTTTGCTTTGATTCCACGCAGAAACTTTTTGAGCAAGGGTGATGAAACCACTTGCGCTAAAACCGGCTTCTGTCAGTCCAGCAGGGAGAGCGTCCATAGCAACAGCAAAGGACGCATAAGCGTCACGAGTCATCGATGCAGACATACTCTGAGCAGCCTTCATAACAAAAGTCGCCAAAGATTCTTGTCCAGCAAGGACGCGATACAAAGAAACGCCAACAGAAATTTGGTGCATCTCTGGGTTCAGAGCAACTTGTCCCCTATATTGTTTGCGAATTTGAGCCTGTCGTTTTGCGCGACCAGCCTTTGAAACCGCAAACAGGTCACGGGCTTCAATATCCCAAATAGCAGTGTCGCCCCATGCAATGTTTTTTACTTCGGTGTACAACCCAATGCTGTCAACGATAGCCTGAGGCACAACGGTGTCAATCAACGCCGATACAACGGCAAACGCCGCCCAAACCAGTTGAGGATTGGTTGCATAGGTTGCAAGAGGGAATTCGTCCATTTTGCCGAGTCCGGCAATGCGGAGAATTTCTTTCTTGAAAGCCATGTCAACAGCAGCTTCTTTCTTGGCGAAGGGGATAAGTGTATCAAATGTGATGCCCGTCTCTCCCTGTTGAACACGGTATTCGTTGAACAAATCGGCAAAGAGAACATAAAGTTCCTTGTTTCCGTCTTTTGCAAATTTCTGTACATGAGTAGGCAGTTTGTTAATAGTCATATTTTATCTCCTTCTATGCCACACCGACACATTCAATCAAGTAGGCTGTGATTCTTTGAGTTCCGAGAGAACCAAGTCCGATTGACATGTAGTCAGTTCCAACCAGTTTGAAGGATAAAACGCTTGCTGTCTGCGAAGAACCTGGAACTAGTTGCCAAGATGCGTTTGTAGCGTTGAAGAACGTTTCCGTGGTAACAGCCGCCGAAAAAGCGTCAGCACTTACGCGAATCAAATCTCCAACGCGAGGTTGGAATGCGCTACCAACATCACCAATCGCCAAGGTATAGTTTCTTGGGTCGGGGTCGATATTGCGGTATTTTCCGCCAGTAATATTCACTGGGTCTTCTGCCAACATCCACAAATCCATAAGGGCAGATGTGGTCGGGACGGTTGCAACGAAAACTTCCGATTCCCCGTTGGCAACTGTTCCAACTGTCAATAGGTCAAAAATAAAACCATTCTCTAATAGTGTTGCGCTTTTCACATTACGATTGAGCATGTCAACGTTCTGTGCCATTACGCCAGTTTTTTCAATAACTCCGTAAGCCATGTGTTCCTCCTAATAATCTTTCTTTTTATGTTTCTCGTTATTTCGCGTATGCTTGCCAGATTGAATCTCCGTCCAATGTTTTTTGTTGGAGAATTTCTGGGAAACTATATCTTAAAATACCATCATCAGAATCCGAGGGGATGCCTTCGGATTTTTCAAATGCTTTTGCTAACATCGCGTTTCTAAAACCGTCAAGGGTTTCAAGAGAATAATTCTCTTTTGCATCAATCTTCGCCACGTCCAATTCTTCTGCTGAAAACACTCCTCGCGTCTCGGCAAGAATAGCGCTTACTTTCAACTCAAACTGTTGGGTTTCCACATCGGCTTTAAATTTTCGAAGTTCTTCATTCTCAGACTCTAAGGATACAATGCGCTCTTGTGCTAGGGCAAATAAAGACGCCATGTCCTCTTCCTCTGCATCGTCTTCATCTCCGTCTTCCGACTCGGATTCGTCTTCCTCTGCTGCCATATCTTCTTCGGGAGACTCATCTTCTTCTACGGCCATGTCCTCTTCGGGAGACTCATCTTCTTTGCCCTCGGCGTAAATGTTCTGGTCTTCAGATTCAGGAGCACTTTCTTCCATCATCACGTTTTCATCCTCTTCTTCTGCCTCGGTTTCATCGACGAACTCCTCTAATTTTTCTTTTGTCATGCTTGTTTGCTCCTTTCTCCCATCAGCTTCTTCGGCGGAGGGTGATTCATTGAAATATGTCATCAACTGTTCGTCAATAACATTCATTTCTCTTATAATTCTGCCTGTCCACTTTAATGATGCTTTTCCCCCATAGAGTTGCCACGCAGTCCATTCCGGCGAATCTTTCCCAAAACCAGAAACATCTCTTTTTCTAAGATATTTGAATACCTGTTGAACCTTGTCCGAAGAAATTTCGGACTCTCGGATGAGATATTTTGCCATGGTAGTAGAAACAGCCGTTGTCCCAAACCCGAACTGTCTTTTTAGAGACAGTCCATCTTTTGAGTTTTTCTTCACGGACGTCGGGATATTGAAGTCAATGTCGGAATATTTGCTGAATTCAAGTTTATAGGCCATCTTTATTTCCTCGGCGTTGTCAGAAAACGACAAAACATTCATTTCAGCGGAGGGAATTGCCGGAGTCATATATGTTCCAAGAATAGTAATTGCTTCAAACGCATAGTCTGAGAGGAACTTCTTGCCATCCTCATCTTCTGTTTCTTCGAAAATGCTTATTTCAACGCTCACTGGCTTGTTTCCAGAATCTCGCGCCAAAATTTCCATTAGACTCCCAGAATATTTTTTCCAAATATATCCCACTACTCTCAACATGATTCGCCCATCTTCTAGGCGAATTCTCTCAATGGGCTCTCCGTCCATAATAAGCCCACAAACAACTTCTTGCGGGTCATGCGTACCCGCATCGTCGAACACGGGGTCATATTTCCAAACAAGCGGCGCATTATATATTGTGTCGGCAGTTCTTTCTAAAACGTCTTCCGATACATATAAATCATGGGCATTGTGGCCGCTTGCAAAAAAATCCACTGATATTTTGGCAAACTTAGAGTCCGTCACAGGCTCAGATACCGAACAGTTTTGCACTGAAAATTTTAGTTTTTTGCTCAAGATTCTACCTCCCTTCCTTTGCTAAAAATCTAATGAGGATGGGAGCTTCACGCAAGACCTTATCTAGAATCTTGCTCTTGCGGAACTGCCTTTTTCCGTCAACCGTTGCATAGACGGGAATTCCATTTTTAATCAGGTGGTTTTCAACGAGGAGCATGAAGGATACTATGTTTTCCTTTTTTGGGTTCAAAACATACATAGACCTACTCCATTCCCGCATCCCAAAGCATGACCGACTTCCAATCATCACCAAGGAGAAGGGTCTTATCCACAAAGTCTGTCGCTTCAGCGTATTCCGCCTGTTGTAACAAAATCATTTCTCTTATTCTCTGTTCTACAACGCCACACGACTCGTCGGATGCCATATCCCGTATAGATTCTAAACTTTTAGTTGTTTCAATTTCCCTATTAATATATGCGGTTGCAATGTCTGAAATTGAAGAAATAGGTATGGAAACAGAATCTATCTCTGGACACATAAAATCAGCCCCCAAGTCTGTCATCAAACTTAAAATTATATCGGCATGTTCTCGCTCTTCTTTGTATTGATGCTCAAACAACTTAGAAATGTTCCCCAGCCCTTTGTTTTTCAGAAAGGCCATGATGTAAATATATAGGTGAGAATTAGATATTTCGTGCGCCCACTGAGCCATGAGGACTTCTGCCAATGCGTCACTTATCAATTGCATTGCGTACCTCCTCTTTTTATGTTAACTAAAGTAATATAGAACGAAATCTAAAGAGCCAGCTACAACACTGCCCCATTCGGCTGCGGAAGTAATTGTGATAACAGGTGCTTTTGCTGCAACATGATATGCCGTACCACTAACAGCACCCAAGGCCATGCCACCTGCGATTGTAGTAAAAACGCTCGGCGTACCTGTATTGTATCTGTCCGTGTCAGTTCCGTCCCCGACAATAATTACCGCCGAAGTGTCTCCCGTAAAGCCAACTAGAGATGTCAATGCGCAGGCATAAACAGTCGCCCCTTGTGGGATTAGTTCCTCGAAAGTATATGTTGCTACTGCCGCGCCGCCATCTACAAAGTCAGCCAAAGCGAGAGACGCTTCGATTTTTCCAACGGACGCCAGTGAAGCTGCATCCTTGACATCCGCCAAGAGTGTCCCTAGAGCTACGTTTTGCGCGGCGCTCATAGAGTTATTCAGGTCGGCTTCTTGTTTTGCTGTAAAAGTCATAATATGTTCCTCCTAAAGTTTTATTCCTTAATGATATAAATTAACAATGGAATAGTTTTCTCCATTGGCTATATCTTTGACGACTTTCTTTTCAATCCGATTCACTCCATTTTTTCCAATTATTGGGAACGGAGTGCCAGTTTTGACACCATTGATTCTGAGCTGAGGGAAGTGTACAACTTTATACGTTCCATCACTATTCTTTATAATAGTTTCCTGTGTTGCAAAGCCATGTAGGTTTGGCCGACTCATAATATACTCTAGTCTAGGAGGTGGAAGCTCAAGATTACATGTTTCTATGTAATAGTATGTTCCATCTTCCCACAAAACTTTCACGGGGTTTCCTCCCATTTGAAGACTTTTTATCTGCATGTCTCCATTCGGGCTATCCAAGTTTTGTCCGGTTACATGTTCCGCAAAGCGCTTATCGGGTGTGTTCCATGCATGTCTGTCCGTCAAAGCACGAGCTTCGGCTGTCAGACTAAGCCACGCAACTATCAAATGTTCCGTGTCCATATCCCCGCCATGAGCCGTAGGCCATCCATCAACACCCCAAGTAACCGTTGCGTTGACAGCATAGGCCAGCATTTCAAACCATCTTCGCTGCCACGCCTTACTCAAAGGCTGGAAGTCATTTGGTTTGAGTCCGTCCATTGGAACAGTCTCAGGAAGGGCATTTTCTGGGGGGTCTTTTCTATAGGGAAGATTCCCCCCATTATTGAAAAGAGAGCGCGGGGCGTATTTCCAAATAGGGTTTTCCCAATCATGGAGACATATTTTCCACACTCCCGCGGAAGGTATCTTCCATTCCGAAATTGGAAACATATTTGGCTGAGGCGCAAGAAAATCTTGCATCGCAATGCCTCTCCCCGTATCTATCTTAATCCCGATTAAATTCCCTTTTGCCATGACTGTGTCCACTGCTCTTTTGTGACGGGGTCTTCAAGAGTTGCGTCAAAAGAAATCAACTCCGCTTTTCCCGAAGGCGCGGGAGGGTCTGTGGGAGGCGTTGTCACAACTTCCCAATATTCAATAACCTTCGTCCCATTCCATGTGGAAACAGACCATCCATCTACAGGCGCTCCATTTATAGAAGTGATGTGAAGCCACTCTTCCCCTCCATAAGTTCCATATTCAGATGCTGTTATACTTGCTCCGGCCTGTATAGACGCGGACAAAACCATTGCGTAACTTGTTGCATGTCCAGCGCGAAGGTTTACATTCTGTTTTACTATTCCAGCCAAATTCATAATTTCTCCTTCCTCTGGGGGTGGTATTACGATAGGGGGATTCTCTGGAGATGGGATTTCTTTCTCCACAAGCCGATTGTACCAGTCCTCGTCAACCACATTTATGTCTGCTAGGGCATATTTATTTCGAGGGTCATCTTTTCCAAAATACTCTTGGTACAAACCCTTTACTGCAATATGGTCTCCTGTGAATTGGTGTCCAACAAGCTTCTTTCTTTGCAGTGCAGTGGGGTAAAACGGCTCATAATTTGGCATCCAATTATCTTTTACTTCCTGCCAAGTAAGACGTGTTCCGGCAGTGGGCTGGTTTCTGTAGTGTGCCATAAACCAATCATAATTGTTTATCCAAGAATCGGAATATGGTTCGCAGTGTTCTTTTATAAAGTTCATTGAACTGTAGCCAAATGTATATATTTCTTTGCTAAACAAAGAGAACATGTCTCTCGCTTGGTTTGAAATGATTTGAGCGGACGCCTGCTTCATTAGATTCCATGCCATTGTCTTGTAGACATATACGGCATACCATTCCTCCCAGCTACTCCAATACTGTTCAACATCACACATTATTCCTCTAACAGGAAGACCTTCACATCTTTGAAGTGTTCTGTCTCTTTGCGCGTTATTACTTTCTGTAATGTCGCACCAATGATACCCCGCTATTTCCAGCCCCTTCTCGGCACAACGGGTTGCACTTTTTATAAAATTTTTGTCTACTTTGATTATTGCCAGCTTAACTCCGCCGTCTATCAGTTCTTGAGGAACTGCCTCTGGCGTATAATGAGCAAAGTCCGTGGCCAGCACTCCTGTTATGGGTTGTCCTACGATTTGGGGCATAGAGCCTCCTTATTATAAATAAAATGTATAATCTATCACTTTCCTTCGTTTCCGCCATCTTCGCGTGTTTGAGCGCCTGCCTCTCCCAATTCTTCATCAGACTTTTTGGGACGACCCGCTCCGTCTTCCTTTGAAATTTGAGCCGCCTGTAACACAGGAGTCAGGTCATCAACCCACCCATTGGCTCTAGCTTCATCCATATGGCGTTGCATTTCGAAGGGGGACATTCCTTGAGATGCAGCAATCTTCTGTGGCATGACGATACCTCTATCCATCATTTCAAGGGCTACGTCTCTTCTTCGGTTGGAATCTAGATAAAAATTTGTTCCCTCTAGTTTCACCTTGAACTTGAATTTCTTTGTTCTCTGGTTCACTTGCCAACTCAAGAACTCCTCGAACTGAGGATAAATGCTTTTCATCAAGATTTCGTCAACATTTAGAGAGAGCATCGTTTCTATTGTATTCGGTTTCACGTCTCCGCTAAACAAAAGGTTGGCCGCAACACCACTGGAGTCTAGCGTTGTTCTCAAATAGGAACTTTTAATGTCTGGGTCTGACTTAAAATCAAAAGCCTTCATGTCCGAAAGAGGGGATGCCGCAACCTTAACGGCGTCCGAATCTATCGCGGACTTCACCAGTGCTAAAAATTGACCTAGCAAAACCGGACTAATGGAAATGGCGTCCTTGACGGTTGCCTTTCCTTCTATCATCGGGACTTGCCCCATAATCAGCTTGCTTGCTGCTGCCATGTAGCTGCTGTTCTGTAATTCTCTTATAACGTTTTCTTTCACCAAATCTGGAAACAGTGCTACAAAAAAAGGGATTCTCGCTATGACTTCAGGTGTCATCTTGAATGCCCAAAATCCATCTTTTGGAGAACAGTCTACCCATTGAGCATACCCTTGAGTTCCGCGAAGACCAATAGAGTTTGCCGGAGCATATGTTCCGTGCCAAAGCTTTCCTTCTATTAACTTGGTGAGATTTTTTTTGAAAACAGGCGGAAACATTTCAATGTCAACGCCTCCCTCCATGAAATAGTAGTAATCAAAACTGAAAAGAATTCCCCTGTCCCATCTCCCCGTTATCTTTGCTCGGTTTGGCGGGAGTTCTTGAAAAACGAACTTCTGTCCCTCATCCCGAAACACCGCAAAAAACGCTTCGTTTCTCAATAATTGTCTCGATATCTTAGATAGCTCTGCCTTATGGTCAAAGCCATCAAAAAATTCCGCCATACGAGCCACGTCAGACTTATAGGATGAACTCTTGTAGTGCTCCTGTTTTGTAGCATTTGTGCAGGTATACGTCATATCAAAAGAAGGCATGTTTCCCATGTACGAGAGTATTCTCTTGTAGACTGACGAAACAACATCAAAGGATTCACTTTGCCTTCGGAGTTATTCTTCATTGTTTTTTGGGTCTGACAGTGCATCAGACACCTGAGTAGCCGTAACTTCTCCCGTAGAAAGGAGAGATATATCCTTAAGTTTTTGATTCAGAAGGTCAATTGTCAGAGGCATACCAGCGATACCCGTCCCCGCTGCTGCTCTCGCAAAGGCCAACGTATCCCAAACCTCTTTTTCTTCGAGAAGAGGGACTTCTCTCTTTATTTCTGTTTCTTTCTTTGCCATTCAAGTCTCCTTTCCCTATTTTTATACAACGGCGAGAGCCCCTAGCCATGCTTCGAGGTCGTCCTCTTCATCTTCTTCTTTGAGGAGCTCCCCTTCAATAAGGGAAACGTACCAATTTAAATAACTAACGGAAGAATATCTGTCCTTTCTTCCGCCAGAAGGCTCTTCTAATTTAACAAGTTGTCCTCCTCCCGTCATGCTCATTTCAAGGGAAATGCACTCGTTGATGAGCAATGTCGTCTGGATGTTCGCAGAAAGGAGAAATGCTTTTATTGTAAGGTCTTCTTGGTCGAGGATTTCAAGATTCCCCTTTTTTATGAAATACTCCTCTTGTTGGTTCTCGTCAAGAAGAAATGAGATTAGGTTTTTCTTCAACCTGTTCCTAAGCGCCGATGCGATATCCGAATTCAACTGAGCCGAACCGCTAATTGGATAAATGCAAGGCTGGGCATCCTTAGTCAAACACCTCTTGCTTAAATCCTTATATGTCTTTTCTGATATGGAATCATGTTCCATAACAGTCATTGCATCGTAGTCAACATCTCTCTCGTCATCGTGTGTGATTTGTGTCAAATTATCATAAACACCAATCCCTACATTCGCAATGTCCAAGATAAGTGCATCATCGGGATGGTATCCGCTAAATTCTGCGTATAACTGTTTTGCCCTTAAGGCTTGAGAAACGGTGTTTTCTCCGTTCCAAGACTCTATATAAGAAAGTTCTGTCAAGTATCCTCTGTTAGAAGGAAACAGTCTCGCAAGAGTAAAAATGGTGTTGTCATTTGTACTTCCAGCCCTCGCTGCTATATCCATGGCAACAAGTCTTCTTTCCCCCGTTTTTCTCTTGATGTCATATGCATTTTTTCCAATCCCATCTGCTCCAAGTCGGCGCGGAAGCCATGGTCTTTTTATCTTTCGCTTGAAAAATCCAAGTTTATAGAATGAAGAAGAACTGCCTCCAAATGGGATGTTTCCATATTCCATAGAAAAGGATATGGCATCCATTGTCGCCTTTTCCTTTGCCATACTTTTTTTTGTTTTTATGTTATGTTTTATGGAAATAAGATAATCTAAAAACAGTCCCTTTACATCTGGGTCTCCCTCTGCAATCATTTTAAGGAGCTTCTTCGCTTCTGGATACCACTCATGGGACTTGTAATATGCACTAGATATAATTATTTCTTGCGGTTCTTCTGGCGGAAGTCCCATATATTCTTTCTTTTTCATATATGGAGCTTGCCTTGCAACTAGGAATGGGCGGATAATGCTGTCAATTATCTCTGTCGGGATAAGACGCCGCTCTTCAAGAACCGTTATATTGCTTCGATGTCCGCGTCCAGATTCGCCAGAAATAACAACTTCTATTATACTTCCATTTCTAAATGTTGCGCTGTACTCGTTCATGTTTGTTGTAATTTTAATTATTTCTTGTTGGAGAACAACATGGTCGTCATACAAACCCTTAACTCCAACTGATATAATAAGACCCGCTTGAGATTTTGTAGATGAACTGAGAGATATGGTTGTATTTGGATATAGGATGCACCGCGCAACGCTGTATACCGCAATTATCCACGACTTCGCAGATGCACGGGAGGCAATTCCCAAAAATCTTGTCGATTGAGAGATTAAATAAATCCAAATTCTCTGGTAGAAGTATAACTCTACCCCCATATAATGTTCAACAAAACGATGCATGTTCCTGCGGTAATACGTCACCCAGTGCATGAGATGCTCCCGTTCTTTTTCGTCCATCTCATGATGTCGAACGGTTGTTTTGCCTCTTTCGCGGACATCTTTGGATTTTGATGTTCGTTTGTGTTTGTTAGACTGATAGTTTCTAGCCATAGAATCTCCTACTCAGACTTTTCATCATCAACGAGATTAAAATCAGGATGTCCAGTGACAAAGTTTCTAAGAGGTCTAACAAAGAAAGATTCAAAATACCCTTGAATGTTGTCTACGTCATGATATATTTTTTTGTCGGCAAAGAAATCGGCTGGCATATTCTCTTCAATTTCAGCAATGCGTTCCCCTAGAGTGTTTTTTGTTTTACCAACGTCTCCGGCTTTTATCATATCGGGAGAAATCGCAAGGTTCTTCATCAACCCCTGCAATTCTTTTTCTTCGCTAGATGTAGATTTACTGTCTGTTCTGCCCTTCTTTATATCTAAAAGCTTATAGCAAACCAGTTTCAATAAAACCTGTTCGGCGTAAGTGTCGGCTACATGTGTTTGTTTAAAGTTTCTATATTCTGTCTCTAAAAACTCAACATCATCTATCGGAAGGTGGTCTCCCCAAAACTCATCATTTGACATGATTTCCAAATCTTCTTCGGATGGTTCTAAATTACGAGGTTCTTGAAATGTCAAATCATGTTTCGTTGCCGATTCCATCTTGTCTCCACGAGATTCGGTGGAACTGAGCTTGCTCCGATACATACTAAAAACAGACTTTTGCGCCCGACCTTTTTCTTCATCTGTTGCCATCTCTTTGCGGACGGCGTCTACGGCGGCTTCGGAATATTGAACATTTAATATGCGGCAAGCTTTGAGCAGAGCTCTGTTGAGCGTCTTTTCAGTAAGTATAGCGCCATCATAAATTTCATAGCAACAAGTTTTACAGATGGACATAAACCCATTAGAATCAAGGCGCATATCCACAGCCTGATAAAAGTCTTTATATGACTTTTCTTCCATGCATTTTCGGCAATAAATAGGCTCGGTAATCTTAACCCCCGTTATGGAAATAAATGGCGAGGGTATCCTCCTGCTTTTTTGTACCATGATATTTCAATGTCTCCTTCTCGCATATGTCTTTAACCCAAAAATCCCTGCCGTTGGGCAGGGACTAATAAATAGAACTATAATTTTATCACTCAATCTCTGGCCGGGATATGATTCCCGCGACTCCCGCCCTTTGATGGACGAGCGCTTTCACTTGAAGCTACCAGAGAGAATCTTTCAGGTCAAGGTGGCAGGACTCGAACCTGCGGCCTCTATTTTCCAAAAATAGCGGATTATCCATCTTTCCCACACCCTGATTTCAGGGAGACTTCGACATTCCCCCTATTAAATGAACTTTCATTATCTTGCGCGGGAGGAGGGAATTTCCCCTCTCTTTGAAAAGATTAAAACCCTTCCATAAGAACCCTCTCTCCCAACTATATAATAATTATAGCATAAGCCATTCTATTTGTCAAGTCCCAATAATTAGAGGACGGGGATGGAATTTTACCACCCGAATTTGAGCGTTTCTTCGCATAAGAGGCTTTGCAGAGCTTATCTGCCCGTCCCAACATTAGTATACACTATTCCATGGCTTTTGCCAAGACGAGAATCTATTTTTCTATTTTTCGCGTCAGCCACTCTTCCCAGAGTATAGTCACCTTGTCATCTATATTTAGAGTAAGGGGAACGTCCCCCACGTCTTCTTCAACAAAATCGCCCCAGTCAACACTCGCAAAAACGCTAGGCAAAGGGGCATTTGCTGTAGCAGTCTCAGAGATTGTTGCAATCACATCCTTTTTTTCAACAGAGGGAGAAAGACCTAATCCGTCGTCAAAAACGACACCGTCAATATTTCCACTACTCGCAATCAACTCTGACCAACAATACTGTTCATATCCATTGTTGAAAGGGTTATAAATTACGACCATTCCACCATCCGCCTCTGGATAAACCTCGTTGAGAGATATCCAGTGGAGAATTCCACTTGTTGCCAGTTTTCCTGTATATTTGTTGATTTTGACACCCATTATTATTTGTTTGCCCGATTCTATGGCACTTTGTGCTCTTGCGGGTGAAAATACTGTTCTCTCAAGAACGGGGTCTCTAAAATATACATTGAACTTCACGGTGTTCGTTTCGCCAAATGCTGCAAACATATTAATCAGACTGTCAACACTTGTTCCCACATCCCGCGAACCCTTGAAAATTCGGGCTGTTAGACTGGGGCTCTTCCTGTCCCAAACGTCAAGAAGCTCGGAAATCGAAACCCCTAAACAATAACACACACATAGTTCACCGCACATGTTATATTTGGTTCTTCCATCGTATGTAATATACTGCTTTGGGTCATAAGGAGATGCTGTCGCAATGTCGATGTCTACAATGTCTTCCACAAACTCTGTTTTATACTCATCGAAGAACCCCATATACGAATACCCAATTCTTTCGTGGTATTCAATTTTTGCCCATATGGTATTGACACCCCCGTAGTCTACGCTGGGAACAAGCTCTATAAACTTGACAATTTCCCCCTTTGGAATGTCAAGTATTTTTGTGTTGCCTCCTTCGGAATGCCTAAGAGGGGCTTGAGATAATGTAATAAGTCTTTTCATTTTTTGCCGAACTCCTGTTTGTTTCTAATTTTCTATCAGAACAATATCAAAGCCAGCCGAGACCGCTGAAGATGTTAAGATTCCCCTGAATGTTGGGGACTAAAATACTATGGCTATCCATAAGTCCACAGCGTTCTCTTCTGTTACGATACTGGAAACAAGAACATCGTTCCCGTCTAATGAGAGTTTCCAAAGGTCGTCCTCGTCATCAGGGAATAGAGGAGAATAAGCTGTTCCAACACCATTTATTTTTACGCTAAGTGCGGCATCGGCAATAATTGTAACCTTTTTAGGATTCATGGCCGTAAGTCCAGCCGCACTCTTTACCTGAGTCATTAAATCCGCTCCGGCCACGGTCGTAAGTGAAGCACTAAAGAATTTTCCTGTCATATATTCCTCCTCTTGGTTAAACCAAAAATACCCGCCAAATGGCAGGTATTTTATCGTTATGTTTTAAATTGGTCAATCTTCTTTCGCACTGTCTCGGATGTTTTCCGACAAACTAAAAATGGTTCTGATTCCAGTTCTCGTGGGTGCTATGACTCCAGCCCCCGCGCCTTTCATTCCACGAACTGGAATGCGGCGTTTTCCTCCAACGAACTTTGTGAATCTAAAAGACCCAAGCCCCTTGACGTTAAACTCCCACTGATTTCTAACAACATCCTCAAAAACTTCAATAATTGTATCCACGATAATCCTGATGTCGCCCTTAGAAAAACGACTTCTTTCAGCAACCATCGAGATAAAAGCATTCTTGTTTATTTTTTTCATGGTGATTTCCTTTACTTTGATTCAGAGAGATATAATATTTATTATAAATATCTTAAAAAACATATATACCTAACCATTAAGTGGAAGTCAAAAAATAACATTACATATACGAAATGGTCAGTCCACTACTTGCCTCTAAACCGCGCAACACGGGCTCTATTCAGCGATTTTCTATTTTCGTCTCCGCAAGCTTCGCATAGATTATGTTTTCCTGACAACTTATAAAACTCTTTTCCGCAAGAGAGACACCAGCCAAGAACACCTCCCACAAAGTTTTCATATACCTTTCCTGCGTTCAAGAATTCCGTGTCGGATGACATAGACAGAACAACGTTTTGTCCTCCTTTGAGAAGAACCTTGTAAAATGAACTCTTCCTATTGACAAACTCGAATATCTCATTTTGATAGGCTATGGGGGACACCTTTTCTATGAAGTATTTTTTGCTGACCTTCTCTCCTGATATCCTAACAATGAACATCAGATTCTTATTTGAATCTGAGAAGAATTCAGGAGACCCCGTACTTTTGGCTTGGCTTATTGCGGAAAATATTATTTTTTGGGCGGGGAAATCGGGTATGCCTCTTATCTTTTCAATTTCTTCCCCCGAAAATACAATTGGGTATCGAGGCGTTCTCATATCTGGTTTTTTTATTGCTTCTTTTGCAACCTTCGTAAAAACCCCTCTGGATAGGGTTGTATTGAAATCCATTATCTTTTCAGAACAAAAGGATTCCAGTTCTCCTATTATTCTTTTCTCCCCATACCCATATGTGTTACGAAGGTGTTTTGCCAAGACGAGAAGTTCCCTGAAGGTAGGATACTTTTGGGAAAAGCCGTCTTCCAACATTTCTTCTAATAAAGATTCTTCGTTGAAGATGATTCTCATACATGGATTCTCCTCTTTGAATATCTTTCAAACATGAACTCGATATCTCCATAGTCGTCCTGAATGGGAAATGTCACTTGGTGTCCGTGTCTGTCCAATATGTTTTCGATTATGTTGTCTCCAAAAACGCTCCACGCAAACGATTTTGTCCGAGAGTCTTCAATCATCATCATTACGGCAAGATTCCCAAGTTCTGTTCTGTCCGATGAAATGTCCTCTTCGGCTGCTCTGCCCACTTCGGCAATTATATGATTGATGTCCTTTTTAAAAAACTCATCGAAAGTTCCCCTCAGTGCTTTCTTTGCGCTAGAATATTTTGTCGCCAACGTTTTCATTTTTTTCATTGCCCCATCTGTCGGGACAAAGGATGACGTTGAGAGCAAGGAAGTTAAATCGAAGCTTTTTCTCTTTGCCGATACGGTCTGCGAAATGTCTTTTAATTCTGTCTCCATCTTCCAGCATACCCTGTTCATTGGAGATGGCGTGAACAAGAAGAAAGAGTATTTGTAATAATTATCTATAACAGCTTGTTCTTCGGATGTTCGTATGTTTGACGTCAATATCTCGTCAAAAGACTTGTCGAGTTTACTCCAACAATATTTGTTTGCCCTGTCTCTCTCCGCCAAATATTTTTTATGATAAGAATCATATAAATAACGGGTAAAATATGGGCGCTGGTCAGAAACAATCTTTCTGCTCGGTTCGTCCGACTCTTGGTCATATCTTCCCCAATGAGACGGAACATTCCTCTTCTTCCCCCCGTTTTTTGCCCCATCAATTTCTTCTCCTTGGAATAATCGCAGGAGAACAAGGCGACGCTCTATTTCGTTTCTTTCTGGAGTATCTTCCAAAAATCCGTGCTTCATTGTGTGGAGGGTGCTGGACAAATTAGTTATATACCCTATTTTTCCATTCATGCCATCAAAGTCAGCTTTGGCTATTAATTTTTGTGCGAGGATTGTTTTTTCGGCCCTCCCATGTTCATAGGATATGGGGTGTCCTACAATTCTTTTTCTTGCGAACGTGTCGTGACTGGTTGTAAAAAGTAAATCTCCGTCGAACCTTTATACCCTCGGTTTCCCGATATTTATTAGGGGAGTAGACCATATCATAATCTCAATATTTTTTGAGATTCGTGGCGCTTCGAGCAAGGGATTTTCACCCATACTCTACTTCCTTGCGGAATGGTCGTTGCACCTTGCGAGGAGTTCTCCAAGCCTTGGCACAGGATTGTCATATTTACCAAAATATTTTATATAAACCTAAAACTAAAACCGAAATATTTATTTCTATTTTCTGTCCGCTTGTATCTGTAACCAGTACCTTTGCCAACATAAAAAACTTCGCCGCTATCAACATTATACCACTCGTAAACATAAAATCTTTTCGGTTTATCCTTGTTCATAAACTATATATTTTTAGTAAACTTAGATTTTTCCTGTTAGCAGGACAATTATCCGTCATTTCCTACGGAACACTAATGTTCATCCTACACAGCACAGGTGTGCCTTCACCACGTTTTCTATAATTGTCGCCAACTATAGGGACTTATTCAAATCCGCATCCGCCAAATAAAATACATCCATTGCATTATGAGGCAATATAAAAACTGTGTTGTCTAAATATTTATACCATTCTCGAAGACCAGCTCTGTCCACCAGTTTAAATTTCTGCATTTCCGACGTATGTGTCAAAGGAGACCGTGCCGCAGCCACTACATCAACACCTTCGTTGTTCCAATAGCCGGAATAGTGTTCATCTTCACCTAAAAGTCCCCTTGGCTTTAACCCACAGAGAACCTGTGCTTGGGCATACGGGTCTGAAACCATTGGAGCATAGTTGCCTCTAAAAATCAACTTTCCCATTTTTGCCTGTTTGGTTTTTTTCGCCAAAACATACTTGATTCTATCGGAAATATACTTTTCTGTCAAAAGAGGGGGATAGGACAGTATTGCACGGGAGAGGATGTCTAGCTCATAAAAATCGTCCGACACAAAGCTAGATGAGAAGATACTCGTTCCACCCAAATATAGAGCCGTCTTTAGGGGGTCGTCCATTTGAATATCCCTGAAGTACCCTATCGTACCTTCAACCAATGCGTTAATATCATCATCATCCAAGTCCAACGATTGGATAAACATGTAGTTTGAAGATGTGTCCATTCGTAGTTGCAGAGGGGAATATCTAGAAACTCTAAACCCTAAGTCTCTGTCCTCCATAGCAGAAATATATTCTTGCAAAGAACCATAGGCATCTAACAACTTAAACTGGCTTTCGGATAAAATCAAGTCGGTGTCATTTATAGAAAAAACGTTTCCCCACACGTCTTCAGCCAAGTTTTTTTGCTCAACAGATGCAAATTGATGGTAGTCAAACACAACAACCTGTCCCTTCACAAAAGGCGCTCTAATAATAAAGGTTGATGGAATATAGTCTATCTCAAGTTCTCTCGCCCATACCTCAGCTAAACGCGGAGATATAAGACCTTGTCCATCAAAAGCATTTAATACCACATCCTTCTCTTCAACAGAAACAGTGTCGGCATTGTCAATCCAATTCAACGTCGCCCTTCTCTCTATTTTACAGTCGGGAATTACGGCAAACGTAGGAGTCGATACCCTGTGTCCAGAACTTGCATAAAGACCAAAGTATGCGTTATACTTGGCAGCGTTTAATTCCACGTTCACGTTTCGCCCATTGTCCAAAACGCCCATCAGGGCGTCGAACAATTCCTTGTCTACAAACATGACGGTGTTTCTACGAATATTCCCCGCGCCTGCTATAAAACGGACATATTCTTTTCCGTTGATAAACAAGCCACCGTCCAATATGTTTTGATAATGTCTCTTATCCGAGAATTGTACCGAAACAAGTTGTTTTATAAATGTTAGGTCTTGAAGTTCTGCGTTTAACAACGATAGCGACGCTCGATGAGCATCGCTGTTTTTCAGTCTTCCGACTCTTTTCTTTTCCACATTTATTTCGGAAACCCTCTTAAAATCTGTAGGAGTTCCCGTGAGACTTTGAATCGCATAGATAAGCTCGTTTTCCCCCAAGCTTATTATTTCATTGTTTTTTATCGCATCCGCGTAACTCAATGTTATATGGTATTTATACTGTTTTAATCTGGCAGATGAGAGTTTTAATATTTTAAAGTTTCCCAACTTTCTTTTCATAAACCATCCCTTCGTCCATAGATGTCTCTACTCTCCCTTGCTCGGAAAAATAAAGGGAGCAAAAACCCCTTCTTTTGACATAGCTTCCACGATGGCAGCGCGGAGAGAGTGGTGTGCGTCTGCGTCGTTGGCTATAATTATTTGCAGTCCAAGTACATCAACTCTAACGGCCACCTTGTCTCCAATAGGTATTTTTTCCTGAAGAAAATCTAATAATTGTGTATCCGAATACATTTTATCTCCCTTTCAAATATTATTGCTTCTATGTTTTGACTACCCGAGTCGCCTATCGTGGCACAATCTGTTCTCATCCACCTCCAAAGCACCACCGAAGTTTTGTTTTTCCACCTTCCATGTTGTTCATTTTCTTTTCCTTACTTTTGATTATGCAAGATTATACAAGATTATGAAAGAAAAGGGAGGAAGCCTTCTACTTTCGGAATATCATAAACACCCTCGGTTTCCCCACAAAAGTCCCATACCTCGATTGTGGACGATGTGTAGATGGAAGTATTTTCTTTTGCGTTTTCGCAAGTTAAATGTTTCTTCCCATCTGCACCACAAAATGCTCTCAATATTTTGCAGTAGGGAGCGTAATCCGTCTCAAAATGTTCACACCCCCAACAGTATTCTCCTATGGGAGCGTTGACTTCCACTTCAAATTTAACCATGTGTCGCGGAAATAAATTCATCTTTCTTCTCCTATTTGGCGAACCGAATTCCACTAATCATTTTCTCAGAACAGGAAATGCAAATTCGAAATGTCACATCCCCCAGAAAAACAGTATAAACGACCCCTCTCCATCCACATGACGTGCAAGACCCAACAATTTTCCCGTTCCCCTTTTTCACATAAACGTTCAATTTAGAATGTTTATTCTTTGACGGAGCGCCTCTCATTCGTCCAGCCCCACCTTTTGCCCAAGATTGATTAACTTTGCGAAAAGCTCTTCCACCATTTTTCCACGGGAAAGAAAATTCTCTTCGAGTTCCGCGTAGGAAACACGAGCTATGCTAGACCGATGAGGGAAGACGGTAGCCATCAACACATCTGAACTTAGGTTGAAGATGTTTCCCATCCAAACAACTCCAACTTCGTAGGGGTCGTCGTCATCCCCATAGAGTGTGTGAACTACAATCCCATATGGAACATCATTGGAATCTTCCATAAAAGTGTTTTTAACAAAATCCCCTACTTTCAATTTATCACTCATATCTTCTCCTAAAAATTTTTTATTTTTGTATGATTAAGTATATCACAACGCCTATAAAAAGTCAAGCTAATACTGCATGTTGGGGTAGTGTTTTCTCCAGTTCGCAATTTGTCTCGCTGTATCAATAGAATATCTGGCAGCACAGTATTCCTTGTCCGCCTGCATGTGGAGTATGTTTATCCAAGTTCTCCCCTTTTTTTCAAGGTATTCGATAGCCGTTTCTTTTGAGTTGCAGTAGATAAATTCATAATCTTTTTTTCTTTTAGCAAAGGGAATGGAACGAGCAGATGTATGAGAGAATATAACAAAATAAACCCTTTTCCCTCGGTTAGGGACAGAAATTTTTCTCTCTATTTCGGGATAGCTTTCTTCCATCATCTCCATCTCATTCCAAATATCCCTCCCAGACTTTTGTACAAGGTAGTCTTTATAGGGAACAGGGACGTCGATGTCGCTTAATAAGAACCCTTCTTCCGACAACAAGCGGATTGCATCTTCTGTCGAAGGAAGGCAATATAAGAAGCGGTAGTTGTACCGAGTGAAATCTTGTTCATCAATGTGCTTGAATGACACGCGATGGATACTCCTAGAAGCTCGTCTTTTTTTCTTGTTCATCCTACACCATCCTTTTTCTTCGGGATAATTCTACATCATAAATATTTTCAAGGGAATCGTTGTTAAGATAGGCTTCTAAAAGCCTTCTCATTCTCAAACTGGGAAGGTAAATTCCTATTTCTTTTCCGTCTCGAACAGAAGAACGAAAAATCCACTGCAACATTTCAGACAGCGCCCAGCCATCTTCGTCCAAGGCGATGTCTTTCAATGCGAAAAACTTAACAACACTGGGATTGAAATACCTGTTCACCAGATAGGCGAGAGAATTCTTGTGTCGATACTTGTTTGTAGCACGGGCATTGAATGCCACCCAGTTTCGGGGAACAATTCCCTCCCCCTTTATGAGATGAGACGAATCTGTAAAACATGTCCATGCTCTTTCGTCTAACTTGGATGAAAACCCATGTTTGAAATAGTTTACCACATTCCGACTAACTTCTTCTGCATGAGTATCTCCATACCTCTCCCACCAGTTGAAACTTAGTTTTCCCCAACCATGCTTATAATTATCAGGAAGGCCAATTTGATTTGCCTTTTCAGATGAGGATATGTGGATGAGAGATTTAAGTTTCTTTCGGAATTCATCATCAGGGACTTGGTCTTTAAAGGACGATTTGAAGTACCGCCCTTCAGCATCTTTTTCAACAAAAAACTTGTTTGACTTTATTCCAAAAAAATCAAAGTACGGGGACATTGTCTGATATGAAAACTGATAGGTGAGAACATACACTTCTTCAAATGTGTTTTTCAGGAACACGTTTATTGGAAAACTCCACATCAGCGCACTATCATTGATAAAATACAGCATCTCGTGGTTTGTCAGTCTTTTAATGTCGTCATATCGACCCAGACTGATTCCATTCTCTTTCCAGCATAGTTTGCTTTCGCTTCCCACATCTACCACGCCAAGCCTCAAAAGAGCACGAACATCATCTGTTGTGTTATTCTTCGGGTCTCTCCCTTTTCCTGTTTGTTCGGGATACATTTTGTATGGCTCAAGAACATTCACGACTTCATCAAGGATTAGAGTGTATCCAGCAGTAGAGATGGCCTTCCCCAACTCTGGGCTTACGCTAATGAATAGCGCATGGGTAGATGCTATATTCTCTCCCTTTTCAATCAGCTCTCTTAAGTGAGACCTTTTTGTCATATTGGGGTATCCCACCGTAGGCTGCTTCACATTTAGAGATGGGCAACTGTCAACAATCCTTTGAACCTCATCTAAAAATGGGGTGACAAATAAAAACTTCTTTGTAGGATTATCGTTCATCATCTGAACAGCCAAACTCGTCTTGCCAGAACCCATCACCGAGTCCCAGACTTCTACATTCCTATAAATAGACATACCTTCACAAAGACCTCCTGACGGGGCTTATTCCTGAGTAAAAAACAATGGGGAAGAGATTTTCAGGTGGACATCTCTTATCGGAGAATACGTCTCCTATCCCCATTCAAACCAACACAGCATAATTCAATTACAATCTTATCATAAAACTCATGTCATGTCAAGGATGAAAATATTTCTATCTACACTGAAAACGACCGTTACGCGCATTAGGTTTGCGAAACTCGTTACACCTCCACTCTTTCAGACTAGTCTATTAGCGTATTATGGGAATATATCCTATATATCTCTTTAAAGATTCTTTTGTTTTTTTTTTGTTCTTAACACCCATGCCCTACTTGCCTATACATCACCGATATGCTGAAACGAGTTTTTGGCAGAAAGAGCCTTAAAAAGGGGTGTTTTTAAGGGTTTTTTTAATTTTTTTTAAATACATCACCCAATGGGTGAAATTCAACTTTGGCAGAGATTAAGGGCAATTCGTGCCAATACCATTAATACGCCATATGCCCCGCGGCACTGGTAAGGCGAATATAGTGTCTCGTTTGCTCCATAAAAAGACTCAGAAAAAGTATTGGGTTACACTATAGGAGACAAATACGCTTCATGTCTATTCTATGAGTTAAAAGAAAAAACCTTTTAATGTTATGTGTCACACAAGGGAAAGATGGGAAGATATATGTTAAAAGTGATTTAAATTTGAGAGTAAATTAAATTGAATTAATCTGTGTGAAAAGAGTAGCTTATAGGTATAAATCAGACAAATAAGGTCTGAAATATGTAAAATGCCCCCCTTCTTTTAATTATTATAATAATATTATAGTTAATAGACACGCTGAGAACGTGTTAAACATGGATAGAATGCCACGTCTGGAAACGAGGCCTTAATTTTGATTTAGAGTTAATAATTTATATGATAAAAAACAATTTTAATTTTTAATTTTTTATTTTTATCATTTTATTCTATTTTATTCTAGCTTACAATCTAACCTATCAATAAACTATTAAATTATACCCTATGCCAAAAGAATCCCCCGGCAGGCAGGCAGACTATATCCTATAGGTTAGTATACACTAACTTTATAAGGTAGTATGCACAACGTTTGAAGGTTAGCAATGTCATGTTAACCGCTGAATAGTCCCGTGCAGTAAACCCCATTAATGAAAATGATTTTCAATAAGGATTAAACAGTATCTAAGAATTGAATCTCCCTCTTGCCAATACCTCCACAAAGTCACAGAACAAACGAGGGCGGGCGTTAAGCTTAAACCTATGCCAAGATACCATTAACCTGTTTAAACGGCTTAGAATGGCACAGGACAATTTGGACATATTAGATAGGGTTAGTCTGAATTGGAGATGACAAAAAAGGGTTATAGTCTTATAACCCTTTAAAATAGACTACTTGTTTACTAGTAAATAAAGAATCCACCAAAAAAGTGAGAAGGTGCAGCCTTAAGTTTTGATTTCATGTCACCGTAAAGCCAAGCGTTAATCAAATCTGTTATACCCTCAGAGATTTTAATCATTTCATCCTTGGGAATTGACACAAACGGATTAAATATTTTATTATCGCTCAATTCAACTTTTAGTTTATCGTTGTCGAATAAGACAAACTTTATATCAAGATTCTCTGTGTGATTATTGAGAAGGAAGTCAATCGCAGAAAGCAAGTCTTTTTTGATTTCGTTATCGTTTGCAAGTTTGACCAAAATACTCATTTTTTCGGTTGCATTTTTCATTTTTATCATCCTTTATTTTTTTGGGCAAGCCATGCGGTCGCCTCACTGCGTACATAATAGCACGATTCAACCAACGAGTCAATAGGTTAAAAAAAATTGATACAATGATACATTAAATAGAAACCTCCCCTCTGCCAGCGCGTAGCATAGCAATAAGGGGAGGCCTTTTTGAGCGGATGTATTAAGGTTGGTATTGCTTGGATGTATTTTTTTGTGCCACGTGGACGGATTCAAAAAGTTCTATTATTTTTATCGCATCCTGTAAAGTTGTGACTCTACTTTCTGAGATAAAATCCAAGACTCTAATTGACGCTAAATCCCAAACCCTAACACCGGACTCGTTATCATTGTTATATCTATACTTGGATGAACATCCTTCTCTCAGATGCAAACTTTTAGTTACGGGGTCGAATTGAAACTCATACTCGGATGCAAGTTGCACGTCATCTTTTTGAGTTTCAAAATTTGTTAATACAATTTTTATATTAATATATGTATAATTTGCATCCGGAGTCTTTATTTCGAAATCAAGATGACGGTTTTTTTCGGCTATTTTCTCATATTTTGAGATTATTTTTAATTGGGTTTCATTGGAGATAGAATTCCCGAATTTATAAGTGGCAGTGGTTTGAAAAGTATTCATTTTAATTATTCTACTTTCTGGACTCTAGAGTCCTGTTAAATTGAGCAAAAAATTGACAACGTCCTGAGCGTTTGCGCCTGCTACGCCTGCGAGGGTTGAAAAAAACAAGAGCCATTTTAGAAAATTCATTTTCGAGTCTTTGTTATACTACGTAAAGCGGAGTCAATATGCGAATTATCAAGGTATGCGCTAAGATGTTTAAAGGGTTGACCTTTGGTTCTTACGTTTGCCGCGTAAAATAGATTCCATCTCATTCGCGCATGAGATGAACCATTTACAAAACAAGCATGTTTAAAGGACACCAAAGTGTAACCGTTTTCTTTTAGTACCTCCATTATTGCATTCTCGAGGTTATTGTAATCAGCGTCGCTTATTTTTAAATTTTTTGCTTTCATTTTTATCATCCTTTGATTATTTGATTAAGTTAACCTCAATATATCACAGGTCAACCAACGAGTCAATAGGTTTAAAAAAATTCATACAATGATACAATTTAATAAAAAATAGCCTGCTTATAAGCAGGCTATTAATTTATTTTTTTAGTTGGTTCTAAACCATTTTGAGAGTCCCAAGGGGAATCCCAGCCCCTCTATTTCGTCAGGGTCTAGAGGATAAACGTCATCGGATTCTGGATAATAATCATCATCCCAATCCTGACAAAGTTCATCCGATTCGTCTTCTTCATCCCATAAAATCGGATAATCTGGGTCTAATTGGTCAAGTAATTTGTCCACATCCTCAAAGTCTTCAAATCGGATAATCTGGGTCGGACTAGTAAGAGTCATTTTTTTAATCCTCACTTTTTTCTAGACTGATTTTTGCATGATTAAAAAAGGGAACGTCCGCCGCGTCAAGTCTTGAAATATACCATGTTCCAGATTTTTGATATACCCTCTCAGAACATTCTAATAATTCCAAAACTTGATTAATGCGGGATTTAGTTGTGGCTGTTTCATAACCGCCATTGTTTAAAGATACTTCGTTTTTAAAAATAGTGACAACGGGAGTCTCGTGATACCAGATGCGGATTCTTTCGTAACCTCCAATTGATTCCAATTGTACGCAAGTTGCGGCTTTCGTTTGAAATTCTTTTTTTAATTTTGCCTGTAGACTTTTCATTTTAATTATCCTTTAATTTTTAGGGCAACCCCGCGGTTGCCTCACTGCCTACATAATAGCACGATTCAACCAACGAGTCAATAGGTTTAAAAAAATTGATACAATGATACAATTTTAGCATGGCGCAAAATCTCAGCATGGCGCAAAATCTCTATATAATGAGGCGACAAAAAAGCTATATATAACCCAAAAAAATATCTTAAAAAACATCCTTTAAGGGCAAAATTGCCTCTTGACAAAAAACGTATTTTAACAGGTCACCTTAAAATCGAATAGGACAAAAGCTATCCGATTTACCACGGGCTTCCTGTGACCGTATACGGCCATTTTAATTTATACATACATTCTAACCCTTGACCGCTTTAAACGGCTTAGAATCAATCCTGACGTTGCCACTAATAAGATAAACTTAGTCCGATTAAACATAAAACGTCAAAAGAGTCAAGGATTTTAATCCTGTTTTTTTGTGTTTTTTAGTATTGACAAAAATTAAAAAGTGTGAACCAATATCTGACCTAATTAGACCTGAATTATCCAAATTTTCTTAATAAGATAAAAAAGGTCTACTTTATCATATTCTTCAAATAAGACAAAAAAGGTCTACTTCGGAATTAGATAAAATTTATCCAGATTTTCTTAATCCGACAATTTAGGTGAAATTCATCCCATTAAAAATTAATCAGACAATGTAGGTCGTATTACTCAAATAGCGATTTTTTCATCCACAGAATCCCAGGAGAGTCAAGGATTTTAATCACAAAAATAGACTTGTTTTGTAATGGCTTAATTTTCTATTATATGATAAAATCAATTATAGTTAAAAATAAATCCTATTATAAAGAGGTTAAAAATGAATGAAAAAATTGAAGAGATTCTGGACAGCAGGTCAAATGGTCAAAATATGAAAAGTATTTGTAGCAGTACATCGGTTTTTCGCAATGCGATTATACAGATTGTTCGCGGTGATACGATTCGCAATTATCGCCCGACCCGCGCAAGCTGGAAGCGCTATGTGAAAATGTCCTTGCGAGATGGTCTGCAAAAGCAATACACGAGTTTTCGCATATGGTCTTGTGAAGCGTTCAAAAAGTCGGCCTAACAAAAGACGCGTGAGGCTGCATTTTCCAGTGTGGATTATATCAGGATATAAGCGATGCAAACAAAAAAATTATACCATCGAGATATTTTTCTCCCAGATAGAATTTTAAACCTGTCTCTAACCTCTTGCCAATTTGGTCACATCTCAGACCATGCGCAAAAAGCCGCTAATTCTGACCGTTTTGGCCGGATTAAAATTCCTGAATCCGTTCAATTTTGCGGGAAGGATATAATCGAGCTCGAAACGTTTGAGGATTCTAGCAATTTAAAGTTTGTAGTGAGAATCCCATATAATTTTAACTACGAGTTAATCGTTGTAATTTTATTTGCAGATGACTATAATATAGTTAAGACCGTTTGGCTTAATGATAAATTTGACCGTCACACAACCCTAGACAAGTCAAAATATTTTAACCCCTTGACAGTTTGACTCGTCTCAATTATCATTAAGGGTATAAGGAAAACAAGATTATACCCCTTAAGAACTTTAGGATTCGGATTGTATGCGGATGATATTGAGGAAATTTAAATCATGTGGAAAATTTCACTTGCAAGATACTCTAAAAAATTGGATGCGGTCGCCGAGCGGACGGTTAAAACTTTTGCGCAGGGTGAACATGATAAGGCGTTAACATGGCTGAATGCTCATGGTGAAAAGCCGCTTATTTTATGGCACATCGACTCTGTACATTTAGACTACCCTCTCATGGCGCAAGTTTTAACAGATACCTACAAGGCCGAGTATAGAAAAATACAGATGTACTAACTATGGCGCAAAATTAACTTAAAATGAGGTGATAAAATGAAAGCGACCGACGGGAATTTAAAACTCACTCAATCCTATACTATTATAGGACATGATTATCACGGGAAATTTGCTGATACATTATCGGCGGAAAATTGCGAAAATTGCGGAAATGTTATTTCCAATATTGCAATAGTCGAGGGCTCTAATGACAAGCGTCATTATCGAATCGGGCTTGATTGCGCCGCAACCCTGACCGGAATAGAACCTGATGCCATTGCGCAAGCGAAAAAAGAATTGCGCCAAAAGGCAAAATTCTATAAATTCCTTAAAACAGAGATGACGTTTTTTGTAATCGAGGAAAACGAATATCAATTCTATGATACTCCAATTGAAAAGGTTAACGGGCGAAAACCTCGCTTTGCTTATCGTTGCGGGCTGTCTTATGGGGCAAACTTACCGCTTGATGCAGGAAAACAAAAAAAGTTTGTTGTAACGTCTCAAGAATGGGTAGAATATAGTGTTATCGATGACGGGGGATTTTTCAAAAGAGAATATATTATTGCAGATATTGAATAGGGCGCATTTTTGCCACTTGCAATTTATAGCGACCTGCATTATAATTGAGATATAACAAAAAAAGGAGTCTAAAATGACCAACCCCGTGCAAGTTCTACCCCCTGTTCACACCGATTTTGAATCGGCCTATTTAATCGCAGATTATCCTTATGGTTTCACCCTGCGTACTCAAATGAAAATTTGGATTGAGACCAAAACCGCCAAAAATGGAGCAAAGAGTCAACGTGTAGCACGATGCACACTGAATCCAAAGACTGGACGGTGGAATAACCCAGAATATTCTACCTATTCTACAATCTTTGTCTTATATATCAACGATGAAGGGCACGTCGAGTCCGACTCTGTGCACGAGTATAACATAACAGACCGCACGGCGGAATTCCTCGAAAAATTTGGGGATGTCCTGAACGATGCGCAAAAAAAGGACTTGATTCTCTACAAGGCCGCAAATCATGTACGTAAAGTGTTGGGAATCTCAATGTTGAAAGATGGGCGCGGGGCTTTTTATACGGCCTTGCGTGACACCCTCAATGATTGGGGATTCTCGGATGTCTCAAAAATGGTAGGCGCTTAAGGATTATTTGTTTATCCGCTGGGTTATGGGCAAAATTCTATAACCCAGTCAATAAGCAAATAAAAATTCGCCCTTGACAAAGGTACAGGGTAAGATTATAATCAAGGGTACAAACAAAACGAAACGAGGATACTAATGACTGAAAACACTAAAAAAGATATAACCTATTTGATTCAGTATAAAGGCGGCGGTTATTCGGGATGTCATTGGGAGTGGAACTACGCAGTAGTGCGTAATCCCGCTATACATAAAACATCTTTTTATGATGTTGCATCCAGTGGCAGCATGGCGCGAAAAACGGTCTCAGACCTGAGGGGAATCATTAAAGACGGGGCATATATTTACAATTGCAATGATGCGGATTCTATGCTTGATTTTATAGAATCCTGCAACCCTGAACACGTTAAAGATGCATTCATCTGGTTGTATGATAACTTAGGAATCGAAGTTTACCCAATTTGTCCGATTTGCAAAAATGAGACAGATTCTCAAGACATGATATTGGGCGATTTTTCGGGAGACGGTGGAATCGGTGTTACGGCGCATAGTTGGCATTGTATAACATGCGACTCTGATTATTTATGTGATTCGTGCAAAGAATTCGACCTGACGGCTAAGAAACGGGATGAAAATGATTTTCTTTGTGACACATGCTATGTCCAAAAAATAGAAGAGGCTGAAGCCGAGCAATTGAAAAATGAAAAGAATCGTATCGAGCACTTTGCTTTTCAAAATGGTCTTGTCCTTAGTGCATGGTATAATTTTCACGGTGGAATCGCCTGCGATTGTACCCTGACAGGCAAAAAATTCACCATCGGCGCAAATATAGTTGTATAATAATGGGGCAAAATTAGCCCAATTGGAGAAAACAAAATGACTTCAGCACACGTGGAAACCTATAAAAATCATGAAATCAATATCGAATATGATGAAAACCCATCGAATCCTCGCACAGAATGGGATAACTTCGGAAAAATGGTATGTTGGCATCCTCGTTATAATTTAGGGGATGAACAGCCCGCGGTTGATATTCGAGAATGGCTAGTCAGGGAAGTTTTATCTCAGCCATATCCTAACCTTTCCGAAGACGATAACGGGGATTATAGCTGGGAAGTCAAAGTAGAAGACGCAAGTTTAAACTGGTTATTAACAGAATTTGCAAAAAAGAACATTGTTAGAATTTTGCATCTTTATGACCACAGCGGACTCTCTATTTCGACTAGTTCTTTTGTAGGGCGTGCACAACACGCAGAATGGGACTCTGCCCCCGTGGGAATCATATATGCGTCAAAAGATGACGCACGAAAAGAATTTTGGTGGAAAAACATTACTCATGCGCGAATTTTGAAAGCAGAAGCACTCCTTGACAGCGAGGTGTCCGTATACGACTCTTATTTGAGAGGCGAGGTCTACGGATATACAATCGAGGGAGATTTAACCAGTGATTCATGTTGGGGTTATTATGGGGATGACGGAGAAGATGAAAGCTTAAAAGAAGCAAAAAGTATTATTGATTACAGTGTAAAACTCGAATCGGAACGGGTTTCTGAAGAACTGCGCGACGCGCAAGAGTCCGCTTGGGGCAAAGTTTCGGAGACTCCGATTGGCGCATGTTAAGTCAGTCGATAACCTTGCAAAAAAACCTTGCTATAATTTGGAGAAAATACCATGACAAACATTTTTAACCGAGAAGAAGAAGACATGATTGAAGACTATTTCAAGAACAAGAGCGATTCCGTATCTGTTTCGAGGGAGTACGTTGTCAAATGGGAGTGGTTTTCAGATTATGACAACACCCAATATGAGGACTTTCTTAGGGAAGAAGCAGAAAACCACATTTTTGAGATGACAAAAGAAGGGTATACATCGGGGGAATTAGAATCATATTTAGAAGAAGATGCCGTGGAAATTCACGGAAGGTGGAGTCTGTGTGATGTTCAAAAATCCCCTTCCGTACAGCTTCTTTTGAAAGTCCTAAACACGATTCCAGAAAAAAATTGGGACGGGTGGGAAGACGCGGGTCAGGCACGGCAAATTGATGACCTGTTGGCGGAAATTCGCGCTTGTTTAGAACTAGAACAAATAGGTGATACAATTATGACAACCAACTCAGAAAAAAAGGACGTTGGAATACTGAAAGAAACAGGAATTAGCGATGAAGGCGTCTGTTTTTAGCCCGAAATTCCTTGTTTTATGGGGCAAAATCGAGTATAATTAAATAGTATACGCAAAAGAGGAGAAAAACTATGTCTAACAATTCTGACGTTAAAAAAATCCTGGAGCTCGTGGAATTAAAAAACCTCGATGCTATCAATGCGCTTATTCGTGCCTGTGTGGATGATGCAGATGCGGCGATAATACAAGTTTATAATTTGTCTCAGTCGCTAGGGGTAAATTGCCGATTGCAGCAATCGGATGTTGCGAGGGATTTTATTTATAAAAAATTGGGAGTGAGTGGACTAAATGGGACTGTTGACGGTTGGCACATCTTGTTTTATGCTGTCCGAGATTCTATTTGGGGGTGGTATTCGCTCTTGGGGTCTCAATCCGCGAAGGGTGGAATAAAATTTTTTGGAGACCCTCACTTAACACGAGGGCTTGATTGGGACTTGGTCACAGAGAGTCTTGTCCAAGAGTATCAGAACGGAAACAGTGTCTACGTGGCACACCCAGACATTCTCGAACGCATTGAGATTGTCATCCAAATTGAAAATATTTTTCAGGGACGCGCATACCCCAAACGGTAAATCATGGCACAAAATTCCAATGAAGATGATTATAAAGAATACTTCACCAACCTTTTTTATTCTCAACCCCTACATGCGCGTGCCACTATCAATGACGAAGAATATTATAGTGAAAAATTTGAGGGTCAGCATATTGAATTTGATAAGGATGAATTTATCGCTGAATTGGTCAAGAACGTATTAGATGACCAGCCAGAAATTGACAAGGACGTTTTAACCAAAGAATTGGAAGAGATTGTACCTGATTATCCTAAATATACGGCATAAGGAGTTAGACATGAACGCAAATTTATACTACGCATACTTTGATGTTGACCAGAATGGCTTGGACGAAGATTCGTTCTTTGAAATTGAGCTGACAAAAGAAGATGTGCTATCAGTCCCCAAGTGTGGACAAGCAGACCCGTTTATCAAAGACATCTTGCAAGTTGAGCGCATTCAAAAACAATTGGCGCAAATTTCAGATGCCCAACTTCGGGGCGTGTTGTGGGGATACGGAACATGGGACAATAAAGAGTTGTCTATCCGTGAAGATAACGAGATGCGAATCCTTTGGCTTGCCGTTGGTGATATTCGAGAAGAAAATCCTGCTTGGAAATAAGAAATCCAGACAAATAGAGTCTGATTAGTGGATAAATGACCAGTTTTATCAACAAATAGGAGATAATAATTATGGCGTGGTATGATGATATTGCTGTCAAAAAATGGGAAGATATATTTCCCCTAATCCAAAAGATGCAAGATGAACATCTATCTGTTATTCTCATGGTGAATACGCAGTGGGGTTATGTTGACAATATAATCATTGACACAAAGAGTTTAGATATTGGCAACTACAATCTTTGTGTGGGGCAAAATGAGTTGACTATTCAAATAGAATCCGATGGTTTTGAATGGGCATACTCTGGAGAAACACTAGCCGAATTGTTTGACCCATGTGAAGGACTACTCCTCAACATCTATATGGAAGACAAGACGGTTTTCTCGTTTAGAAAACACATCTAAAGGACAAGCAACATGGCGCAAATTAACCTATAATCGCCTTGTACAAAAGCGTATGAAGAAAAGAAGTTTATACAGCTTGAAAATATACCGACATGATGATTAGGTTGGGTTTTTGACGGATTGACCCTTGCGCGAAATTTTCTCGCATGATATAATTAGTTATAGCCAAAAAACAGGAGAGCCAATATGAATAAAAAACAACAAATCCAATTGACAGAAGAACTCTATGACAAACTCCACATTCTGAACAATATTGAAATGCGCGCCATTCGAGACCATCTTTTCTCCCTGCATAAGAAGGAAGAGAAAAAACATCGAGGATTCAACGGAAGAGAATATGGGTCATCCTTGTCCCTCTCTGCAAAATATTTTACCCTACAAGGACTTTTAGGGGGGATGCTCTCGGCATTTTCACACCCTACGGGAAAACCAGTTGTAGAGTTGTCGGAAATATGTTATACTAGATACTCCGTTCTGCTTTCCCGCTCCTATGGGGCAAATTATGCTGAGAGGATTAAATGTGTTATCTCCATGTCTGAAGCGAAAGATTTTTTAAAGAGTGTTTCCTACATAGATTTAATCAAATAAGGTCTGAATCGGGAGAAAACAAAATGCAAAAAAGATACTCTTTCACGGGAACTTACAGAAAAACCAATTCTATCGGGGTGGATGAAAGTTTCACAGCCCATACCACGGCAGAAACGGCCGAAAAGGCTATGGACGATATTCGGGCGGATTTTTATGAAAAGGGTTTTGAGCACATCCTTTTTCGGACATGCAGAGAAAACGAGAAGCAAGTTACAATGCTCTCAGCCCTCGGTCTTGAGTGAATTAGCCCTTTAGGAGAAAATAAAATGGAAACAGTCAATATTATTCGCGCCTCGGCAGGTTGTCCCGAAATAATCTTGTCTATGATTGTAGACCCCAAAGATACCACAATCATCAAGCTTGCAGAAAACAAGTTCACTGAGTTGGCAAGAGCGGCTGGTATCCCAAACTCAGATTTTAGTGAAATTCTCGACGATGGGTACTTCGATGAAGGTGATGGGGACACAGTATCTATTCATTGGGCAAAAATTACCAACCCCTTCAAGGCACAAATTGGTGATACTGTTCATGCCTTTGAAGGAAATTTATGCCCTGAAGACCACCGCCAGGACTTTGAAGGTCTTGTTGCTGGTCATCGTGTAGAGCATGACGGCAAAATTATCACAACCGTTGTTGACGCTGATGATGATGCGTTTGACCTGTATGATGAAGAATTTGAATTGGTTGAGGAGTAGACTATGGAAATCAATTTTGAAATTCTGGAAAACGGAAATCTTCGCCTATCTTTTGATGATGATGTAGAAATACAAGAGGTTAGAGAATCTTTAAGTAGACATGGGAGCAATTCCGTGTTAGCGTCTATGACTGAAGGGTATTGGGCAAACGGGTGGGGCGTTTTCCCCGATGCAGATACGCTTGGGCAAATGTCTAGTGCTCCGATTATATCCGAAGATGCGTCTGTCGAAGACGATGGAAGCAACACGCTTTTCGGGAAGTGTTGGTACTTCCCTTCGTATATGATTTATTGCCCTATTGAGAAAATCATTGATGATGGACACGTAGATTTTTCCCCTTTGTGGAATTTAGAAGAACCAGAGAACTTTGGGATTGTAAGATAAGAAATTGAGAAAAATTATATAGGAGTAAATAAAATGACTTGGTATGTAGCAAATACATCTAATGGGCAAGGTCTTGTTATTGAAATATCGCCATAACAAGCTAATCTATTCGTCCAATCAATTATTAAGTGCGATAAAGATATATAATAGCTTTTAGCAAAATAAGGCCAATACGATACAATTAGTTATAAATGTTGCATTTTATAAACACTAGGAGATAAAAATGAACTACAAAACATATAAAAGTCGCCATATTTCTAACTATCGCAACCCTTCCCCGCAAAAAAATATTTCAAAGACCGATACTCTTGGTTTTGCTGCATGTCACCCAACCAAGAAGGAAAAAGAGCAAGAACAAGGACGTTTTACTGCTTTGTGGCATGTCCACACAGAAGGAGATGTCATCGTGGCGGCAGACGGTTTTCGTCTTCACATGGCGGAAAATCTTTCTGATAAAAAGGAATGCGAAATTTGCAAAAGCAACGATGTTCGATATCCAGATGTTAATGTAGTAATCCCTAAGAAGTTCGTTTGTCATTTCATTGCAGACGCTTTGGAATTTCGCAACGCAGTTGTTTCGTGCGGGTTTTTTACCGAAAAAGGCAACGGAATTGTGAATCTTTGTTTCTACCAGAACAAGATGATGGTAGAATCATCATTTGAAGAAAGCAAGAGTCAATTTGAAGTTTCTTTGATGGAAGATATTGGACACGGAGAAGGCTTTGCTATTGCCTTCAACTACCGCTATCTTATTGATGCTATTGACCATTGTTCTTTGGGTTCTGGAAACGTAACTATGTCCGCCTACAAGTCAAACTCCCCTGTTCTTATGTCGGGAAATACAAGCACTAATAACACCGCTGTTATTATGCCTATGTATCTCAAATAGAATTTGATTTATGGCGTGTAATATCAAGACATAAAAAATTTGACACCCCTAGGAGAAAATAATGAATACATCTTACGAAATTGTGAAAATCGAAACCGTTCCTCAGAGTGACCCCTACCACGCAGATACGGGGGGAATAACCTATACGGAACTTGAAATTCAATCGGATGGAAAGGTATTTGTAACCCAAGAATGCAACAATGATTCAACGTCGTTCGATGTTTGGAACGGGGTTGTATTAACGGCGAAAATTCCCCATGTCAACGAAAAATCCTTACGGGAATTTCTTACCGACAACGAAGACATTCAGAAAATCGTTGATGGAATGGACACAAAATGGGATGGGTCTAACATGGTTGGATGTCATGCAGATGAATCAGAAGATTTGTTCAAAGACTTGGTGGAAGAAATCAATTCGTGGGGCGATTATTACTCCCGCTGGTCTGCTGAAGATTGGTTCGGGCAAAATTCCCCTGATGAATTAGGCATCAATGCTTATACTACGGACGAAGAGATTGAAAAGTTATCCAAAGCGTTTGAAGAAACTCCTGAAAAAGGCAATGTTATAGACGGGATGAGAATAATTGTAGATGAATACGAAATTTGTGAGTATCTAAAAGAGATGCGAGACCGATTGACAGATGAACTATAGGATACAACAATGGATATAAAAATCACAAATTGCCCTTGTGTTATTTTGTATTATGGTTTATAATCAAGGAATAAGACAAATGCCCTCTCATGGATAAGGAAGTTATTGTGAATATAGGGGCAAAATTTATCAACATGCCCACATAACCGTTCCTCTTTCCTAAAGAGACAGACGTAATCGGAGTTGAAAATGCAGGTTCGAATCCTGTTGTGGGTACTACAAAATAAAGTTTTATAGGAGAAAATAATGGAAGCAGAGAATCCTAAACATGAAAACTAAAACCTTCTTTGTTAAGTTAAATCCCCCATCTTCACGGTGCGCTTGTGGAAACACCCCTTGTGTCCGAGAGAAATTTGTGGCGCGGCTGGAGCGTGTTAGAGGCGGAAAAATAGGGTGGGTAAAGGTAAAGGGGTCGGGACTACGGTATTGCTCAACGTGCTATGATAATGTCATAGGCGAAATTTGCCAAGTCAATTTAAACCAATGGCATGAAGGATATGGAGAAAAACAATGAAAAACCATGATGGATGCGAGAGAGGATTCTTTCGGGAAAGCAAGTCTTGGCATTGGAAAGAGACTAGGAATCACAAAGAAAATGAGCGTATAACATTCGGGATGTTTCATGTGGACGGAGGAACTACGGGCGAAATGGCTATTGTTTGGAGAAATCTGGGATGGAAAAGCGTCCCCCAACTGATAGTTTTTGACGATGGATGGAGTGCCCTGTCTCAATTTATAGACGTGGTTTCAAAAATGGGAGAGCATGACGGTGAAAACATCTGCCCCGATGAATTCGTTAAGATATTGCTGGGGCGTGGATTCAAAGACATGACGAACTATACGTCTCCATATGAAGAAGGGAATAATAAATGAGTTCTTCTATCAACCTATGGCGGAAATTCAAGATGCAACTTAACGAAGAGTGAAGGATTTTATTCAGGATAAAGGAGAAGAAAATGACCGAAAAGATGAAGCCGGAGAGACAAACTTTTTCGATACAAGTGTTCACATGCCCCGAATGTGGGTCAAGAATGGTATACATAGAAGGATATGGTTTTTCATGTTCCTTTTGTGCGAAACAAGTTTTAGAATCCCTGCGCTTCTGAAAAGGGAAAATATGAAACTAACAATAACAAACAATAAGGAAGAAGAATCTAAAGATGTTATATTTGTTTCTGCGGCACTGTATGCGAAGATTGTGATGCTCTTGCGCAAATCTTATTCTCCCCCTCGGACGCGGACTATAAGTCTTTGTGCGGCATGTCATAGATTTCACGAAGAGTTGTGGTGTCCAAACCCGCCAAACCAATAAGGCAATTCCTAAAGGGAAAGACCAATTAATAGCGTTCCCTTTTTTTTTTTGATATTATAGGGGGAATCTTCCCTCTTGACAAGACGCATTCTTGTCGGTTATAATTGATAACCAAAAACTTTCACATCTGTATTCCAGAATAGGACACAAAATGGACAACCGAGAATTTTTTGTAACAAAGATAGGCATTGAGTGCAAGGTATACAACGTCCCCTATGCGCGATATTTAGGCAGAGTTGTGATGAACTCGGACGGAAGATACGATGTGGTTTCAGCCGAAGGAGAAACCTTGGGAACGGAAGAGGTGTCGGTGGCTCTTGGATATTTGGGATACCGGATATCACATGGATAGAGAGCGGGAGATGGGAAGCGCGAATTCACGAATTGGAATATACTCTCACATAAGGTTCTATTGGAGAAAACATGACGCAAAACATTAAAAAATTAGATGAAGACTTGGAAGAATGGAACATTGTATTGTGCGAAATTTGCTCTAACGAATATGACATATTACAGGGTATCACCTGTCCCCATTGCAATTACAATCCAGACTTATATTAGGAGAACTCAATGAATGATGTTACTGTTTTAGCCTATGTGACCCGCGCAATTGTTCTCGACAATGCCTTTGAAAAAGCAACCACTCCTTCGAGTATTCAGAAATTTGTGGAAGAATTAGGAGATGGAATTGTTTTATCCGTAGAAGAAATCTTTCGCGCCACTCGCCTTTTGCAAGAAGCGGGTCTTATTTCTCAGGCCGGAAGGACTCAGGGCGCAAACACAGCGTTTGTTCTCACCTAGTGGCTGACGGAAAAACACATCAGATTTATTATAGAAAAGGGTGGGCGTTGATTTTCCCCCTTGGGGCAATTTTACTGGTTGTTTATAGGGGGGAACTCCTATACCCACTATTTTTATATTTAAACTACTTTATTGGGGATTTTTTATCTCCAGACTATGACCTATTGGGTCTTTCGTCGGATGAGGGAGATGTTCTGCGCACAGCAAAGAAATTCCACGTTGGACTGTTAGGGGCTTTCTGGGTGTCTTATTGGTTTATTTATGCCTATGTTTGTGGCATGTTTGGAGGTCATCGTAGCTGGTTTAGCCACAGCTTGATAATAGGGACGCTCGGAAGAATGATTTGGTTCAATATCCCATTGCTCATAATAATGTCATATATGATAAATTATAGCATAGTTAATTGGGGTTCTCCTCCATGGGATGAAATTGGAATTAGATATTATTGGATGAACGTTTGGCTTGTTCCGTATATTGTTACCCAATTTGTTGCATGGAGCTGGTTCGACTTTATCCATTTGGTGTTAGACGGGATTCTTTTCGAGGGCTTATATTCCAAGAAAAATACGAAAGGACAAAACAATGATTGAAGACACAAAAACGAAAGATTTCATATCTGGAATTTTGTGGTATCGAGCAGAGGAGAAGGACGACTTCCCCATTTTTAACAGCATTGAAACAGCCTTGTCTTCCATGCGGACGAAATATGGAGACGTCTTCGAGAGAGTTGTTTGTGGGGACGCTGGGGCTTTGACCGAGGCGGAAGAATCATCTTTAGGAGTGTCTGTGGTTTTAGGTGTTTCTGGCGTTGCAAAGCGACATTTTATTCTCTGTTATAAAAAAGCCCTGCTGGATAACAGCGGAAGAATAATCAAAATCGAAAAGGAATAACATATGAATGAAGAAGACACCCTATTGGCATACCAGCAAGACCAAGAGAGAGCCGAACAATTTATCCAAAGAATTTACTCAGTCAAAGTTCCTTCGCCTGAACCCCCGGAAACATCATTTTGGAACTTGGTTGGACTAAAAACGGCCTTTTTTTCTATGTCGTCTCTTGGAGCAATCGTTTTTTCAGCCGTAAGAACGGGGGGATATTTTTATCTAGTGGAGAACATCCTTCTGCTGAAATACAATCTCAGTGGTTCTGTAGTTTCAACACTTTCTTTTTTGGCCTTTGCGTCAGCCCTGTTCGCTTTTGAGGGGTATGCTCTCGCAGACGGTTTTGCGAAGGGAGAAAAAATGGATGATGTTCAAGAAAACAAATTCGGTCTCTGGGCATCTTTTATTACAATTGCCCTTGTTGGAATTTTTTCTGGACTAGAACTAGCCATTATTCAGGACACCGTCCGAAATCAATTGAATATTATAACGGCAATTATAACATCCATTGCCGCCGCCTCCATTGCCTTTTTTAGTGGAAAGAATTTGGGATTTGCCGTCGAGGAATATAGAAAAAAGAAGGGGAAGATTTTAAAAGACCATCAACAGGCGTATGACGATTGGCGAGAAAAGGCATATAAGTCGTATATATCGAACGTAGGAGGCTTTAGTAGGAGAATCGTTCAATCGGGTGTTCAACCGAGTGTTCAAAATGAACAAGGTGTTCAGGGCGGTGTTCAACAGGTGTTCAATGAAGTGAAGGAAGAGAGCAAATCTGTACAGGCGTTCAATTTTGTGAACACTTATGTTCAAGAACATGGTGAAATGCCAAGCGTTTCCACCGTTAGGGATGGGGCTGGGGTTGCGCAGGGAACGGCGTCGAACTCTCTTCACGATTTTGTTGCCCATAATGCAGACGCCCTCCTCGAAGACGGAGTCGTTGACCACGACAGAGTGCTACGAGCTAACGCGAACGTAGACGACAGAATGAATAAGGAATAGAATATCAATTTTATGAATAATTTTTATCTTGACAAGAAGAACTTTGCATGATAGAATTAATATGTGTCAAAAACTTATGGTTCGCCTGTCTGTTCAAAAAAGATGTCTGCTTTTTATTTGTCCCTCGTCCATCTTATTAAACGTAGACACGCTGAAAGGCGTTTGGTGAAACTAAAACATTCCGCATATTGTCCCCATCAGGGATGTTATAAAGAATTAGTCGGTTATGTATAGTTAGACCGCTAAGGAGCAAAATGAGTAGTATCTCAAAAACTTGGTGTCCCGATTGTGAGCGTGAAGTCCTAAATGTTGTTAGTTGCATTGCGGATGGTTGGGAGTTCACCTGTGGGAAATGCCATCAATTATTCGTGGTTCGCATTGAGCGCGGTCTAACACCGCGTGCAGCGGACGGGGCTACGGGCTTCTGCGAATGTGGTTACATGGCAAAATATCCAATCTGTACAAAGTGTGGTCGGGCATATCCGCCCCGCCGCTAACGCAAACCGTTAGGAGGCTAAGAAATCTTATGAGAGCATACATGGCATTTTCAGCAGTAGACGGAGCGCATGAAGGCGCGATATTGGTTATTGCCAAGACCGCAAGAAAGGCTAAAGCATTAGCGTGGCAGTCAGGCGAATTACTCAATGTTTCCGAGTGGGTAGATATAGCTGTTCGATGGTTGAGAGACGATGACTTTATGAAATTGTCGAGAAATTACCCATTTGAAAATCTTGTCCCTCACGTTACCCCTGAGCCGCCTTATTGTCTTGCTTGTGGTCTCTGGGGCTGTGGCATCACTTCCGAAAATCGTTGCTGCAATTGCAATGAGCATCCAGGCGATGAACTCATACGCCTTCTAACCACGTTTGCAGCGGATGCAAAAAGTGCACCGCTGAAACCAGTCCGTTGGGCAGCAACGCCCCGAAGGAGAAAATAAAAATGAAAATTATCCACATGATGAACCCGTTTATGGACACATCGCTTTGTGGTGTTAGCGATGATGGCGTACTGATTGATGGCGGTCAACCAAATTACGGAGGCGTGGTTACATGCCAGCAATGTATGCAGATTATATCTGCCTGCGTTGAGTACACCGCCCAACTCCGCGTTAACTCAGACACGGCTAATGCGCCTGAAAAATCAGCCGTTAGCAATAGTCAAGAAAGTAAAACTATTATCAAAGAGTAACCCAAGCGGGTAACATAAACCATTAGGCGGACGTTAGTTTTTTTGCTTCGTGGAGCAAAAATTTCAATTGGAGAAACAATGATATATTTTACATCCGACACCCACTTTGGACACACGAACATCATTAATTTTTGCAACAGACCCTTCAAGTCTGTCCAAGAAATGGACGATGTTCTCATTGCGAATTGGAACGCGACCGTTGGAAAAAATGACACCATCTATCATTTGGGAGATTTCTCTATGCGAACCCCGAAAGATTATTTGTCAGAGCTCAATGGAGAAATCATTTTTATAAAGGGAAGTCATGACAGGTGGATGAAGAATGTCCCTAGCCTTTTGGAAATTCGTCTTCCCGACACGTATATTGACGCGGAGTTCCCGTCATATCCGAGATATTTAATCTTGTGCCATTATGCCATGAGGTCGTGGAAGATGTCCCACTATGCGACTTGGCACTTGTTTGGTCATCATCATGGAAATTTGGAAGACCATGGATTGTCCTTTGACGTGGGCGTGGATTGTCATGGGTATACTCCTATCTCCTTAGATGATGTAAGAGAAATAATGTCATCTCTCAATCCAATAATAGATTTTAGAAGGAAGGTTTAATATGGCAAATTTTTGGTGTTGGCTATTCGGACACAGGTGGAAGAATATGTCGGAATGGGTTATTGCAAATACAGATGTTGATTATCCAATTTATTGTGGAAGATGTGGAACAACAGCGGCAAAGCTCTTCAGAAAAGAAAAAGTGGAAGAGTAGGATACACATTAAAAATGACATTTCAGGGAGAGTGGAGCGAAGACGACAAGAAAAGAATAAAGATGTTTATCTCAAATTTAAATGGATGGACATTTTGGAAATTTCGTGGAGACACAGGTTTTATATGTTACCACACAGGATGGAATCAGCCAAACATGAGAATCCGCGGCACAACAATTGATAAAATGATTCGAGCGATTATGTCTCGTGTCCACATATAGAAAAGGAGAACTATATTATGTCAGAAAATTTAGGGGTTTTGGAGTATCCAAAAACAGGAGAAATAACGTTTAATGGATATTTTGTTTCATCCGATGGCACGGACATTCAGCTTCCTGAGCCAAAGAGAGTCGTTTTTGCCCCTCCTTTGACAATTGTTTATTGGGACAACGGAGAAAAAACCATTGTTTCCTGCGCGGAAGAAGATAGTTTTAGCGAATCAACGGGCGTGATAATGGCATATTTGACGAAGGTTTTTGGTTCATGTACTAGAGCCTCTGAAGTTCTTGGTGTGGCAAGCCGTATGATTGCGATGGCAGAGAGACCCCAAAAGAAGGAATAAATGATAGGAAAAACTGTCTCAAACATTCCTGTTTTTATAACACAGGTTGAAGCAAAAATGGCGCGGAGTACGCTCCCCCGCATCGCTTTATTTTCTATAGTTTTTGAAAACAATCGCATGGCCGAGAACTTCAAGGTTTATTTTGAAAAAGAAAAAGGGTGTGTGGTAGAGATGACCAAGTGTCCCCGCGGTCACTGGGACATTCTTCTGACCTGGTGAAACTGCCCCTTGACTTCCTTTAACTATTATGCTATACTAAGAGTATAATAAAAAAGGAAAAGGAGTTGCTCATGTGTCAAATAAAACAGGAATATATCAAATCTCTACAACAGGGTGGCGCGTCTAAGAACACCATTGTTGCATATGAGAAGGACATTAGAAAGTTGTTTCGCCTTTCCGGCTGCACGGAGTCAGAAGAGATTTCTCTTTTGACCACATCTGACTGGTATAATGTTGTGAACACTCTTTCTGAAACTCTGAAGCATTCATCCGTCAATGCGTTTCTTAGAAATATTGGAACTTTTGTCAGATGGCTAGACAGAGTACACGGGGTGGACAGCAAGGCATTCGATGCCATGTCTTTTGGGAGAAGCAAATTCTTAAAAGTGCCTCGTCCGTCCGAAGACTATCTTTCAAGCGAAGAGGTACAGAAAATTCTAGATGTTTGCACAAAGGACGAGAAACTAATGATTGCATTTATGGTTTACTCTGGCTGCCGCAGAGGAGAAGTAGTTGGAATTAAACTGGAGCACATTGAGAGAGCCATCGTTGTCCAAGATGACGGGACAGAAAAACGGGTTGCGAGAATCTTTCTTCCTCAAACAAAGGGGGATAAGCCGAGATATATTCCTTTGACCGACGAATTCGTAGCCGGATTCGATGAATACATATTGGGACGAAAACATCAGTCCGAATATTTATTTATTGGAAAAGGGACGCACGAGGGAATGACATCTCAAGCAGTTTTTTTTCGTGTAAAATCTTTGGCTAAAAAGGCGGGGTTTTCAGATGAAAGAGTCTCGTCTATTCACCCTCATCTCTTTCGCCACACTGCCGCAACAAACTGGGCGAGCTCTGGCTTGTCCTTAAACATGATTGGGAAAGCGCTGGGTCACGCAAATGATGCGCAAGTCACCCGCCGCTATGCACACCTCCGAGAAGACGCAATCCAGACGGTTTTTTCTTCACAAGGTGGTCTATTAGGATAGTTTAGTATAAGGATACTAAAAATGGGAAATAACGACGATTTTTTCACAAAAGCAGGAGCAAAGATTAAAGATAGTTCTTCAATCATTCTTATCTTCTTTGTTTCCATTCTAATGTTTGTCATTGGGCTGAATCATATGTACGAAGACATTCTTTCGTCTAGGCATGGACTCCAATGGTTGAGCATGGCCTTTGGGGTCATCCCCGTGGCTCTAAATATCACATGGTGGACTATGTCTGCTGCCCCAAGCATTGGGCAAATCGTGTTGGTGTTTTTGAGACTAACGTTGAGCGAACCCGCAGGAGGAGGAAAGGCATACCTAGAATATGAAGCAAAGAAAAAGCTTTTCACTTGGGGTGCGTGGTTTCTTTTTGTACTAGACAATGTTTCCGACATATGGTATAGGTCGAACGAAATGGCTTCTTTTGAAAGCCTCTTGGTGGGAGCAGGCATAACTCTGGTATGGTACAATGTGATGAGCGAATTGTTTGTCACGATGGGATTTGGTCTTGTAACAACCCTGTTCCCATTCTTTGTTGTCCAATGGAGCAGGATGACCGACAAGATGATAAAAAGCCTTTTGGAAGCGAAGCGAATTTCCCGCGAAAGAAAGATGCGCAGAAACACTTCTGGCAACTCTAGCATCCCTCAAAACAAAGGGGTGCAAGCGGACAGAAAAATTCCCCCTTCAAGAAAAACCCCTCCGTCTAAGATGTCCCAGTTTACGAATCCCCCTCTTCATTCTTATAAGCAAGACTATAAAAATCGAACGGGAGCGGGAGGAGCATTCAACCCTGAGAACCCTTATCATCACCCGATGGAGAACGATTCAGACTAGGGTATAATAAAACAGAATGGCCTCTTGAAAAACAGAGGTCTTTTGTTTTAAACCTTGACAAGATGGCTTGTGTCGAGTATAATTTAAATACACAAAAAGACAATTTATAAACGAGGATTTCTATTCATGGATATATTCGAGATTTGGGCACTGGGTTTTTTAGCTAGTTCTTTCTTTTTCGCCGTTTTTCAGGCAAAGAAGGGGGGAGTTACGTTGGCGACAGTTTTTGCAATTGCCATAGTTTCTATTTTTTGGCCTATTTCTTTTCCTATAGATATAGGTTTGAAGGTCGGGAATTCGATTAAAAATAGGGAACGAAAGATGGGTTATAGACGGGTTTTAAAAGATATTTTAAAAAACTTTGACAAGGAGAACAATCGTGAGAATCAGATGTAGCGAGTGCGGGAAAGATGTTAGCACAGAAGTCCCAGATGAAACAGTTGTGCGAGGATGGATTGAATGTCCTGAATGCATTGAAAGCTCTCCAGAAAGATATGAGATAATTTATGACCCGCAAGAGGGAGACTTAGTTACTTTTGCTGGCGTACATGTCTTATCTTGGATGCAAGAATGGGGAAGCCCGACTGTTTATTTTAATAAGATTTATAAAAGTCAATAAAAGGCTTGTTCTATTGACAATGGGGCGATTGAGAAAGGAGTGCCTAGTGGTGACAACAAATGAAAAGGTAAGAATTGTTTTGGGAAACATCCTAGATGCTCCCGAAGATATAATTGTTCAGCAGGTTAATTGTCAAGGAGTTATGGGCGCGGGGCTTGCAAAACAGCTACGAGATGCATATCCCCTTATGTTTGTGCAGTATAAAGCGCGGTGCAATCTTCGTTCTAGCCCATCAGACCTTTTGGGAACGGTTCATTGGTATTACCATGACCCCGAACTCACTGGAATCCCAAAAAAAATAATCGCAAACATATTTGGGCAACTATATTATGGAAGAAGCACAGGAGTAAGGTACACGGACTACGATGCTCTCGCGGCTGGATTTCTTGAAGTATCCCGCGTTGCGAGAAACAGAAAACTTTCTGTTGCAATTCCTTATGGAATTGGATGTGGTTTAGGCGGAGGAAAATGGGAAACGGTTCTTGCTATGATTGAGAGCAGGCATACCTTTGTGAACAGATTTGTAACAATTTATAGATTATAAGCCTTTTCTGAGATTGTCGGAGGAAAAATGTTTGATATAAATGATATTTTTGTATTATTAGAAAAAGGATGGCCTATCCTATTATTTATCGGGTGTATTTTTTTAATGGAACTCCTGCGCCACCGCGATGAAGAACACGCGAAAAAGATGGGTGTAGAAAAGAAAGATGTTCCGCATGGTTCTTGCGGAGACTGGTAAAACAATGGCTATAACAGTTTTCAGTGGAGAAAATGGTTTTTGCATATTGACAAAGATATAGATATCTAGTATAATTTAAGAGTAGTCAAAAATGAGAAGGGAATTAAAATGAGAATAATTAAGCACGGAGTTCTTCCTGAAGACATGTTGGCGAAGCATACCTGTAGAAACTGTTCGGCAGTTCTGGAGTTCTCAAAGAGAGACGGAAAGATTACTTATGACCAGAGAGACGGGAATTTTTTTGTCTTCACATGCCCGTGTTGTATGAAGAATGACAGTGTAGACATGGTCAATCTTGATTTCAAAGTTCCATGATTTGTGTTGTCCATGTTGGTCATCTGTGTGGCGGGTGATGTTATTGTTATTTTTTTGTTCAAACAACATTTTTTTTGTGGTTTCTAAAAGGAGTTAGAATGAGTGAAACATTGAATCCCTATTGTGTAAGACCATATCAGCTTTCAGAAGGAGACGTTCTTGGATACAAGGTCGTGGGAATAATCAGAGATGGGTTCTGGGAAGCGTATTTTGGCCTTACCGAGTGGTCTGACGAATATGTTTTAAAACACGGAGACAGGATTACGAGTTCCGCTATTGCAAATGGCTTGATTAGAGCCCCTTCCTCTGCGGGGCTAAAGTATTATGATGGCTCGGTGATTTCATGATAGACTTAAATTCAATAAAATTAGATATAGAGAAGCGCTCTGCTCTTCTTCTGCTTCCAGTCTTCACGGCAAAACCCACGTGTGAAGAGGATGCTAAAACATTGATGGAAATTGGAAATATCCAAAAAATGGTTGTAAGCAGAGAGGGAATGGACATATGCGTATACATTTGGTATGATTTTGGGGACATAATTCCAGAGGTGTGCTGGACAATGTTCGGAAAAGATTCTATGGTTGGAATTATCGGGAAGAGGGAGTCTGAGCAGATGACAGCACAAGCCGTACTAGAGGGTGTAAAAGCCGTGTATCCAAAGGTGGCATTGGAAATACAAAGGTGGGCGAAGGGATTTGTAGGCGTGAAAGATGACAAGTAACGTGATTTTTCATCATGACACAATGGAAATCCTATGGAATGCTTTTCTGACAAAGAAAACATCCAACAGAAACGACTTTGTTCTTTTTGCCACGGAACACTTCTCAGCAGAAGGACTCAGCCAAAGGGATGCTATTTTGATTTGGCAAAGCTATGATATGTTTTATGGAAAGAAAACTTCTTTGCTGCAAGACTTGAAAGTTCTTTTAGATGAAGGGCTTGACGAGTTCTATGAGACCGTAGAATTTGATATGGTAAACAGGGCGCGAAAGGGTGTTGGGCTAGATGAGATTTCAAAAGAAAGGCTTTTGGTTATGAAGGAACGTTTTGAGTTTTTATAAATAAAAGAAGAGTCCTACCGGCAAAATATCAGGAGAATCTAATGCCAATTATTTCCGAAATGGAAGATGCTTACGTTGTTGTAAATATTCGTGTTCCTCAGTGGAAGACGAATACAGCCGAAAAAAAGGCGAAATATCTTGAATATGAAGCCCTTCAGATTAAAGAGTTTATTCAAGACCACAAAAGTTTGGATGTTCACGATGTCTATGTTCAGAAAGATTATGTTTATTACTGTTCCCACTGCAACAATGAATTCTCAGAAAATGAAAAGAATCCTGTTTGTTGTCAAAAGGCAATGGAAGAATGGGCGGAAAAGGAAGATGTTGCCAGATATTGGGAATAGAATGCTTCATTTATGAAAAATTGGAGAGAACAATGTTGGATAAACTTGCAGAAAAAAACCCTGACTTAAAGAAACGCTTTGCTGAGATAGATTCTTTTTGGGATAAGAAAACGCTGTTTGTTCATCGCAGAGCTCTTTTTTTAGGACTGGTCAAAGGAATCATCATTGGGTCTTGTCTTGGGGCTTATGGAATGCTGATACTCTATCTTATTGAAGTAGTAGGATGATATTCAATTCTTAATGCCATAGTGAGACTTTTTACTTGGAAAATAGGGTTGCAATAAAAGAAGACCGCGCCCCGCTGCAATTAGGCTTGGCCGGAAAGGGTTTTTTATGTATAAGATTATCATATGTGGGTCGAGAGAGTTCAACGACTACCAGAAACTAAAAGAAATCTGTGATGAAGTTATTTCCAAGTCCGTCTCTGAACATGAGTACAATGGTTATTTCAAACGAGAACGCGACATTGAGGTCATATCTGGTCACGCCCAAGGAGCTGACCTGCTAGGAGAAAAGTGGGCAAAATCCTATTCTATAATGGCCGACAAACACCCCATAGGTATTCCTGTGAAAACATTTCCGCTTCTACCAGAACACTGGGTTGATATGGATGTCCGCTCAGATTGGGATGTCTTTCCAAAAACGAGGGGAGACGGGAGTGTGTTCAATGCGCTTGCGGGGAGCAATAGAAACGCGCAGATGCTGAAATATGCCCTTGAAAACGATGGGGATATTGTTTTCGTAATAGCTTTTTATAAGGGGAAGTCTGCTGGTTCGAAACAGATGGTTCGAATCGCAAAAAAAGCAAAAGGGGAGTTAATGGGGAATATAGAATATTTTATTTGGGATGACGATAAAAAGAAGATGAGGAAATAATATGTGTGGGATAGACTGGAAAAGATTTGACGAACACCGCGCAATCATTCATTTTGTCGGGAACGGGGTCTATAGCGGAGTCAAAGATGAAACGCTGAATGAAACGTGTTATTACAGAATCGGGGATATGGGGCATACTTCCCGCGACCCTGTCCCAGTAGGAGCACACGTCTGGACAGTCTTTATGACAGAAAAAGACTACCCAGAAAATTTTAATTATAAACCTCCTTTCAAAATACGAGACGCTGAAAAGATGGTGTCAGATATGAAATCTCGCGGAGAACTTGATGAGACGGCATTCTTCGATGACTTCGTGTGCGTCATAGAATATACTGGGAATGGATGGTATAAGGGGTTTCTTCACAGGTCTTTTGACAAGGTTCTCCCCATGAAAAACAGCTATGGCGATGCAATAAACGCAGTGCCTGCAACCCATGCCATGTTTGCCAAAGTCATTTTGACCAACGGTGTTGTTCGTCCAGAATGGCTTCTTCTCCCCCAAAGACAAATGAATGAGATAGCCGATTTTCTGAAGGTATGATATCATGAAAGGAAAGAATATGTTTGCATCCTACATTAGGGCGTTTCAACAGGAAAGGACTCTCCATGAATGACATTGGCACTGAAGACACCGGATACCCCCCATATGAACCTGATATTTCCATTTCATGTTCCCTCTGCGAATGCGTTGAGAATTTGGATGCAGCAACAAATGTTTATCGGGCGGAGTATATCTGCCTCGAATGCTACAATGAAATTTTTTTTGGTGAAAGGTCAACGATTGAAGAATGTTTTTTTTGCCACGAAGACTCTTTCCACAGAATATTAACAACGGACAGAACGGTTTATATGTGCGTTACGTGTTTTGGCAACTTGGGAATTGACGCTGTACAAACTCTGCCACCTGTGGTATAATTCTTTATGTTGAAGGCGGCATTTAGAAAGGATATTTTCGGAGAAAAAAGAAGAAAAATTCGGGTGCTTATCCACCTTATGGGTGGGGCACTAGGAGATAAAATACTAACAAATGTTTTATATGGAATTGGAATGGTATATTTGACGGCGAAATTGTTTTTTATCCCATCTCAGTGTGGGAGGGGAACTGCGTGGGTGTACTTTCTTCTCTGGTGCTATGGGATTGGATACGCCATTTGGTGTTTATAGATAAAATCAATAGACTATTGATAAATTGGAGATAACTATGAAACAAAAAATCTTAAACTTTCTGTCTTGGGCAGCTTGTGCGATTCTATCTTTTATGATAGGGTATGTCGCTGGCTTTGCCATTGACCATTACACTGTAGACGGACAGATATATCGGATGAGCGAATGGTCTTGTCGCACGAGCGAGTTTTCATCTCCCGATGTTGGGATATGGGTTTCTTGCGAGAGGAAGTCGGGGATAGAGAGCTTTGAGAAGCTCGCGCAGACTTTTAGCATCGTGGACAGTAAGTTTGATAAGTGAACAAGAAATCTTTTTCATATTCTCTCCATGTAAAGTGCGAAAAGGATGTTTAGGCGGTGTTTTCGCCGCTGAAACGTTAGTTAGACCGCACTTGGCAAATGTGCAGAAAGGTTCATAAATGAAAATCGCAATTTACGCTCTGTTGTTTGTTCAATCCTTGCTTTTCCTTCTCGGTATCTGGCAAGTGTTTCAGCCTGGCGCAGGTATTCAGTTGGCAGGCGTGTTCAATCTCGTTTTTAACTCCATTTTTGGGGTTATGAATGTCCGCACACTTCGCAATATCAGAAATGCGGGCTAACAAAGCGTGCAGCGGACGGGGCTTACTGTCCGCCAAAAATCAGCGTCTAATGGCACGCCCCGCCGCTAACGCAAAAGTTGGGCGGCTGATACAAGGAGAATAAGAATATGAGCAAAGTCCTTATAGCAAAAGAAAAAGATGGCTCCGAGTGGGTCTCACTTGAAGAGTATGAAAACATGAAGAGAAGCGCAGTGAACTATGCGGTTATTGTTGAGCAATATCAAAAGTTGCTTGGAGTTTTCACAAACTCCAGTGGCTTCGCAAAAATTATTGAGTTGCAAAAAGCCGCCCAACTACCAATGAAGCCGACCGACGAAACCGGCGGCTTATCCTGAAAGTTAGACCCCTTCGAGGCAAAATGAACATCAAGCAAATACTTTGTTTTCATATTTTCAAAGAAGTCTCGCAAGAGATTTTGTATCGCGCAAGAGAAGCCTATGGCACAAAATGGGGTGTCACGGCTTATCAAAACTTCATATACGCGGCTAGTCATCGCCAGTGTTTGAAGTGCAAAAAAGAAATTGTCGTCAAACTTCGTGCTCTCGATATTTAGCACGGGGTCTAACAAAGTATGCACTTGACGCGGTGGGTTCTGCGGCTTCGGTCAGCACAATCAAAAGGATAAGTAATGAAAAAGGTAATGGGCTTTAATTTTCAAACTATGCAGTATGAGCAAGCCAGCGAAGCCGAAGGCAAAGAGCTTCTTGGCTTAATTGAATCTATGAATGCAGATTCCGCCGCCCAACTCCACATGCAAGGCGACTCGGCGGTCTGTCCGGCGTGTGAAGTAGGAAAATTGGACAGTGTTGGGACGTGTGGCGAGTGTTGGCATGAAGTCCCGCCGAGCGCGTAATGTTTGTTAGTTGGCCGGACTTGTCCTCAGAAAGGTAGACGTAAAATGAAATACTGCAAACGATGTGGTCTTGTATATTTTGGTAAACATCTGGCGAAGATGTGTGCGTCATGTCGCGGTGATTTAGCGGAAGTTCCCGCTCAACCGCAGTTCGCCCAACACGGCGTGCAGGTGGAAGGGGTTGCGTGCCCGCATTGCAACGAACTGGTATCTGAGCATTTTGTTGGTGGTCGTGGTGGTTTCTGCAAATCGCCCCGCCGCTAACGAAAACCGTTGGGGTCACGCTTCAAAAGGATAAATTATGGATGCTGAAAAGTTTCACGAGTTGGCAGACGAAATGCGGGACGAAATTACCCTGCTTGAAAAGAAAAGAGACTCTCTAGCAAAAAAGAGGAAAAAATGAAAAAAGAAGAAGAAAGCGCAGGCGTTTATCTGATTGAAAAGTTTCTGAAGACGGTCTTTCACTCCCCAAATTTGTCTGAACAGGAACTACATCAAGCTATAAAAGATGATGTCACAGGTTTAACTTTGTATGTTCTCCGCCTTGAAACAGCCACCAAACACCCGCATTCACTGGACGGGTCTGTCTGCCCCGAATGTGGCGGCGGTCTCAATAAATGCTCATCTTGTGGCGTGGTTGTTTCAATTAATTCGCCCAACAACGCCCAACCACCGTTGGAGCAGAAAACGGATACCTGCCCTGTGTGTCATGGTACATGTGATGACATCGGAGACAACGGGGAACGAATAGGCTGTTTTGAGTGCGATGATGTCGGGCAGGTATAGAACCCCGTTTCCGCTCAACTTTGCGCATTAGAAGGATGCAAACATGAAAATGGTAGAAATTCAGCGAATAGGTAAATCAACAATTTCTGTGCGTGAAGACTTGGCGAATCGCGCTATTTTGTGCCAAACATGCAAGGGTTTCGGTGAAGTTATCAAAACTCTTTATCACTCAGAAATGTTTGAAAGACACGAACATATTTTTAGATATGTTGTGTGCCCCACATGCAACGGAAAATCGATTTCGTACATTAACGGTATGTATGCGACCGATGAAACCGGCGCGTAATACCAACCGTTAGGTAGCTAAAATGAGATACGAAGAACGCCATGAGAAATACCCTGATACAGTAATTATCTCGTACCCGTTCCAATGGGGGGGGCAATTGCGAGACCGCTGGATGTGGATGGCTGAACTAAACGGCGAAGTTTTCGACTATCACAAAAAAGATGTGTTAATCGAAAACGCTTTGCACGAAGGCTATCCCGTTGTTGTTTTGCGTGTTCATCGTGGTGGCACAAGCTCGGTTTTACGCCACCTAACACCGCGTGCACTGGACTGGCTTACCCGTCCGCAAAATTTATGCAGGGTGCATAATATTCAGTATTCAGGGCTTGCGTGTCCTGCCTGCATCGCCAGCCAGTAAAGCTAGTCCGGTAGGCTGTGCGTTGCCAGAAAGGAGAGAAAGAATGTCACAAGGTTTATGGGAATGGTCTTTTGAATGCCCGCTATGTGAAAAGCCCCACTGGATGCTTAAAACAGTCAATGGGCTACTCTGCCCAGAAATGGGACACGTTGAGCAGTTGCAACGCCGAACTTTGCGCCCAGCGGCTTTGCCTTCCCTGTGCGGGTGCGGTGGCGAAGCAAACACGGCAAACTATTGCGTAGATTGCAAGTTGCCCAAAACGGCAACCCGATAATGCAAGGAGAATTATGAGTAATTTAGAAAATCTTTTTGTCATTGAGTTGATTTTTGTAAAAGAGAGTGGCAACTCGATAAAATATGGTTTTACAACAGCTGAGCAGGCTATTGGTTTTCTGCAAGGTGAAATCGCCGCCCAACGCGGCGAACGGACGGACGACTATAGAATATGCCCCGAATGTTTAGAAAAACTTATGAGCGATGACAATTGCGCGTACTGTGATTAATCCCATCTGACAATAAAAACCAAATGGTACCCTAAAACAGGGTATCCTTACGAACGGTGGGGAACAAGAAACTGTTTTTGTGTGGATATTGTCTATTGACAAAACATAATAATAGGTGTATACTTAATGGGTAGAAAAAACAAATGCCCTGTCGGTAAGCCGACTAAGAACGATGATGTCTACTCCGTTCGGGGCACAGCCTTCCTGATGGCGCTCTCGCATAGAGAGGATGGAAAACAGTTCGCAGAAAACACCTAAAATCCCAGTTCTGCACGCCAATCAGGTAGGCGAATACCTATCATAAAGTAGTTCAATTGGAAACGAAAAACAATTGTCCACAGCGCGGCAAAAAGAGCTGGTTTCCATATGTATCGGATGAGCCTTGAAAACAGATTGGAAAAAATTGGATGAAAATATGAACAACATAAAACTTCTAAAAGCACAATGTATACTTGCGCTATCGGTGATAGAGCCCCGTCTAAAAATTGGAATAGAGAACTACATAAGGGCGATAGAAGATGAGAAGGATGCAAGAAATTCTGACATTATGTCTTGTGGACACCATAAAGATGCGTCCTTTGCTTATAAAAACGGTGGGTTGTCATGTATAGCTTGTATGGACTTGACAGACACACAAGTCTCCCATCCGCTCGTAACTTATGAGTGTCCCAAATGTGGGACTTCTCTTAGAGAAGGCGGAACATGTGGACAACACGGCTATACGGCATCCGCAAGGGTTGGGCAATGATGTGTTTAGGTGAGACGCCGAAAAGGATGAATTAAAAATGGACAAATATGAGTTTTCCACGAATGGCTTGATGCTATGTTTAGATGTTGACGAAGACGGTTTTACACTATGGGATTATTCTGGAGAATCGAGAGTTTGGCTTATTGACGGCTCTTTACTTAAGAAAGCTGGCTCTGTTACTGTGGCAGATGGTCACATCAGGAAGGCTGCCATTGAAAAGGATGGGAACACGTTTACCTTTAGTTCCTAAAACTTTTTCCCTATTGACAAAAAGTTGAAACGGGTGTATAATTAGTTTGATGTTGAAGAAGGGATATTTTCGATGAGCGTAGGAAGAGATATGTTCAAGATAAGGCAAACAGTGCATCTGGAAGCATCTAGGTGGAGGTGTTCTGGAGACAGGGAATCATCATCCCCCTGTTCCGCTTCAAATGATAGAAAGCTCAACCCAGATTATTGTCGAAGATGTGGAAACCCTAAACCAAAAAACAACTAAGTAATAAAATGGACATTTTATTACTTAAAATAGGTCGAGTTACCTATCTATGACGCGATTGGTTTGAATCTTAAAAAAGTGAGAAAATCAAGTTTTTGTATAAATGTAGCTTTTATTGAAAAAATATACTTTGAGACGTCATGCAACGGAGATTTACGACAATCGTGTTGACATAACAACATAAATAGCGGGTTCTTTCGGCAAGAAACGTCTCTCCAAAAGATGTAACGGATGTTCGATGCATCCACCCGCTGCTAATAGTCATCTGGGTGGTCAGGATTGAGTTCCTGTCATAGCGTTCAGGGAGATGATGATGTCGGATAGAGTGAACGTACTCCGATAAATGCCGCAGTAGCTCAGTTGGTAGAGCGAGATTCTTGTAAAATCTGGGTCGGGGGTTCAAATCCCTCCTGCGGCTCAATTAATCCAACGGGGTGTCCGCCCATAGGAACGTTGGAGGAAGGATGTGTGACCCTTGAAAAGCACATTCCCATATTAAAGGGTGCGTTGATATAGCTTAAGTGGTAAAGCGTCTTTTCATGCGGCTTCGAGTGCCGCTATCAACGATTATGGGTGGGGCATCAGGGGGGTTCGAGCCCAGAAGTCTCCATCTATGAAAATATGGCTCTGTAGTCGTGCCTCGCTTCTAACGAGATATGCGTAAATGGAACTGAAAATGCAGGTTCGAATCCTGTCAGAGTCACTAAGATGAGATGGGAAACTGTCAGAACTGTAATGTGTGAGGTTGCTAACAGTGAGCCATCCGAAGGGGCGCAGATGTTTAATTTTTCTATTCTCATCCTATGCCAGCGTATCTCAGTTGATTAGAGCGATGGTGTTGTATACCCTAGGTCGCCGGTTTATTCAAGCCGTTTCCACTAACATGCTTCTAAAATTCAAGTGGGACGAGTATCTGACGTTTAATCAGGTGGTGCAAATTTGTGGGAAGCACGACCCCGCGGATAAAAATTTTCAGGAGGTTTTATTTGCTAGACTCAAAAACACTGCAAAAATATGTAAACAAGGGAATGAGTCAAAATGAAATAGCGATGGATGTAGGGGTTCACAATGGAACAGTATCGAGATGGTTAAGACGCTATGGTCTGAAAACAAATAGGGCTAGGCTTCCAAGAAAAGAAAAGCAATGTTTCAACGAATACTGTAGCGAAACAACAAAAAATCCAAAATTCTGTTCTAGAAGCTGTTCAGCTTCGTGGAACAATAAGCACAGAAAGAAAAAATTAACCGTTTGTGTGGTGTGTGGAGATGTCGTATCTTCCAGAAGAAAATATTGTGAAGCCTGTCTTCCCTTAGCTCGGTTGAAATACGGAGATGACCCAACCTTGTCTGAAATTCTAAATCTTAGCGGGGATGTCGGAGGGACAAGATATTCTGTTGTCAGGGCAAGGGCTAGAAAAGAGTATCAAGGTGATGGAAATATTTGTGAAGAGTGTGGATACAAAAAACACGTCGAAGTTTGTCATATTGTTCCAATATCTGATTTTGATTTAGATACAAGATTATCTGTTATAAACCACAAGAGAAATATAAGAATTCTTTGCCCAAATTGCCACTGGGAGTTTGACAATAACAGGGACAGTGCTGATGAAAGCTTGCAGTAAAAACATTTGGAGATGTAGCTCAGTTGGTAGAGCGACCTGCTCATAACGGGTGGCGCGTGGGTTCGAGTCCCTCCGTCTCCACAGGGACGGACTCAAACATGTCCGTTGACAAGAAGCTGTTTCTGTGTTATAATTATTTGGTAAGTCAAAAACGAATACATCGAGAAAGGAGGCCGTTTGTATGCAACAAAAAAGAAAGATGTATAAAACAGCAAAGTTTATTATGGGAACAACGGATGTAAAGACCGGCAAGGGGATTCGAGAGTACGTCATCACCGATGACAACTTGACTTGGGCTCAAGCAAAAAAACTTCGAAACGCAGACAGAAGCTTGTCTATTGTCCCAATGCGAACATAGGTTATGGGACACTATAATTTTTGGGAAGACCTAGAGATTGCAAAAAGAACGGAAATTGAAATAGCAAAGGCTATGCACAAGCAATACGGGGTTGAAATTCTTGGAGACATGTCGGACACAAATAAGTGGGATTTTCGGTTGCGGCTAAAGAATCAATCAACTATTTCAATAGAGGTAAAAGAAGATTTTCTGGCACACAAAACGGGAAACACAGTTGTGGAATTCAGTAGTAGGGGAAAGCCAAGCGGAGTTTCGACATCTAAGGCCAACTTCTTTTTGTATCGTATTCGGGCAAAGGATGAAAATAAGCATGTTCACTTTTTATTTCATACGGCCAGACTGAAATGGCTTATGAGAAACCATAAGCATAAGCTTATTGTGACGGGGGGGGACGATGGAAGCGAAACTAAAATGGCATTGTTTTCCTTAGATGTTCTTCTGCCATACGGAAAAGAATTATTCTTATGAGAGTAAACATTCTAACATATCCCACGGATGAAGATTGGCTTGCGGCAAGAAACTGTGCCCTTGCGACACACAGAAAAAAATCCGACACAACCCCGTCTTCGGAGTTGAGAACGAGAATGTTAATATCTGAACATAGTCCAATTCGAACGCTGAGTTTTCTATGGGAGTGGGTTGACATTCCTTATTGGGTTTCCGTTCATTTTTCGAGGCACAGCGTGGGGATAACACACTTCGTTTCAACTCAGAGAAATGACAGACAATATTCTTACGACCGCAGAGATGCCCCACAAAAAACTTTGGTAAATCATAGGGTGGTTATGAACGCAGATGCGATTCTAAACGTTTCCAGAAAGAGACTTTGCTTGGCCGCCAGCGCAGAGACAAGATTGGCTTGGGAAATGTTTCTTGCCGAACTTGAAAAGGTTTCACCGGAACTCGCGCTTTTGTGTGTAAAACCATGCGTTTACAGGAACGGAATTTGCCCAGAAGTATTTAGTCCTTGTGCATTCAATTATTCAAAAAAATTTGAGAAAGAGGTAGCGGAATATAATAAAATATTTCCAATAAAATAAAACAATGACAGACACGGTTATTATGATTAATGGGGGCATTCCCCAATCGAAACATGTGGTCGCTTGTGCAAAGGCATTGCGTTATGACGTCCGAAAAATAAATCCGAAAAGAGCCACGAGAGAAATTGTTAGAGTTTTGCTCCCCCAAGGGCATCCTCAAGACGCGGAGTTCTTTGAAAAAGCGGACTGTTTTATTAGAGAAAATGACGCACAATATCTGTATATAGAAAACAAGCTGAGAAGTTTTTTGGCAACAGAACCAGTTTTAGACGAAGAAGAATCTAGACCGAGTAGGGTCGCAATATTGGTAAATATCGACCCGTCTCTTGCCGAAACCCTAAAAGATGAGTTTGGAGCTTTCTGGATATCCATACAGGACGGCTCTTCGGACAAGTTTGATTTTTCTTTCAGCGAGAAAGACATTGACGTTCAGATAGAACGTATTCTAGCACAGTTAACTAAATAGGAGAGAGTAAAGATATGGCATTGAACATTAAAAAGGCTGTTCGAGAAAACATCTGGATTAAGATTGCCCTTATGAGCCCTAGCGGAGGAGGAAAAACATACTCTGCTCTTAGGCTTGCAACAGGCATGAAGGAAGAGATGGCAAAAATTGGCGTTGACACAAAAATTTTGATGATTAACACCGAAGCTGCACGCGGAAAATATTATGCCAATGAATTCGAATACGATATTCTTGACATTTTGTCTCCCCATCATCCCGAAAAATATGTGGATGCGCTCAGAGAAATTCAAGAAGATGGCTCATATAAAATCGTGATTATGGACAGCACGTCCCACGAATGGGAAGGAAAAGGTGGGTGTCTAGAGCTTCAGCAGGAAGCTGGCGGGACTTATCAAGCGTGGGCGAAGGTGACACCGCGCCACAACAATTTCATCGAAGCGATTGCCGACAGCGAACTTCACATAATCGCAACAATGCGAGGCAAAGACCAGTACGAGATGGAGAAATCCGACACGGGAAAAATCTCTGTCAAAAAATTGGGCGTGGGAAGCAAGCAGAGGGACGGCTTTGAATATGAGTTTACGGCAACCTTCCTTTTAGACCAACAAAACAATATGGCAAAGCCTCAAAAGGACAACACCCACCTTTTTGATGACGCGGGGTCTCAAATCTTAACCGAAAGAATTGGAGTCCAGTTGATTCAATGGGCAAACTCTGGGGAAGGATATACTCCTGTCGTGCGACATTCCGTTTCGGAAGCCGATGTTCTCAAGGGGCTTCGCAAGGATGTTATAGCCTTATATAAAGTTCTTGGCGGAAAAGACAACACTGAACTGGTAGAGAAAATGAAACAGTACGAGCCCACAGGAAACCCCAACAAAATCGACGACGCTGAAGAGCTCGTAAAAATGAAATCCGAACTTGAATTAATGCAGGAATACCTACAGGAGAATAGATAACATGTCTTTGCGCTATGGAAAAAATTATGTGCGAGTGTTCAAGGTTGAAAACAAGGGCAAATATGCCGAAGTTCAGTTTTCATCCAGTCGAAAAGATTACTACGCTGAAACCCCAGACCGAATAGATGAGAAAACAGGTCGAAAGTTTGCTTATGCGTCATCTTCATGGGGATTTGTACGCTTTGTAGGAGATGCATTTGGGAAGATTGATTCCTTAATCGAATCTCTTGATGCAGCGGGGGAAAAGGGAGTTCCCATTTCCATTCCCGAAGGCGCTATGAGCGAGAAACGGGAGTCTTATAACGATAAAGACGGCAATCGTCAATGGCCGAAGAATCCTCAAATGACATGCTTCAACTTCGAATTGTCGGACGGGCAAGACACAGCTTCTTCGAAGGCGTCCGCACAGGTGGATGAAGACGAGTTCCCCTTCTAAATCATTTCTCAACAGAAAATACCCCGATTACGGCTGTGGTCGGGGTATTTTTATAAAAAAATAAAACGAAAGGATGTCGATATTTATGACGGATAGCCCACAACTAATTGCCGCTCTTGAATATGCCTTGAAGGGATGGCATGTTTTTCCCACGAGGGAGAAGAACGGGCGTACATATACCAACACACGCGGGGTGGAAGTTACACCAAGAGCTAAAATGCCATATGTAAGAAAGGGACTTAACGCTGCAACCACGAATGAGTCTCAAATACGAGCATGGTGGAACAAAATCCCCGATGCTGGTATTGGCGTAAATTGTGGGGCAAGTGGGCTATTTGTCATAGACATCGACACGCATAAGGGTAGAGGTGGGCTGGAAAACTTTATGAGAATGGGAATCCCCAGCGACAGGGCTTTCCAATGTATCACTCCCAGCGGAGGATTACATTTAATTTATTCTGGGGACGGAAAAACAACTACGAATGACGCTTTGCAAATAGATACTCGTGGCATGGGAGGGTACATTATAGCCCCTCCGTCATTCTTGATTTCGGGAGAAAAAATAGGTCATTACGCAAAAATAGGATGTTGGGCTGGAAGCCCAATGCGCGTGCCATCTGACGCCTTTGAAAAGCTTGGGATAGATGACAAAAAGAAGTTGGGCGTCCCAAAGGAGTATAACTCTGGAGAGACGAGCAGCGAGAAGGTTGAGCGGGTTCGAACAGCTCTGGAGAAGATTGACATGTCTGTTTTAGAAAATTATGACACTTGGGTCAAAGTGGGTATGTCCTTGAGAAGCCTCGGCGAAGATGGTTTTTCTATGTGGGAAGAATGGACGCAAAAATATTTTGACTCAAACCCAAGTTCCAAGAGAATTGGAACTCTTAGGTATAAATGGGACACATTTTTGAACACGAAAGTGACATTGGGAACTCTTTTCTTCTTTGCAAATTCAGGAGGCAATCATGGGAAATAAGATTCCGTGGGTGGGGACACCCGATGAGCGAAAAGAATTTATGTTTTCTGCTCACGAGGAGTATGATAGAACTGGAGACAGGGGAAAGCTTATCGCATATGAATCAACAGAATGGATAAGGGACAAAAAACCAATGAGTGACATTGTAATTGACGAATACACAGATATTATCAATCAATACCCTCCCCATGTACAAGAATTTTTTGGAGTTTTTCTTCGAACCTTTTTATTGCCGAAGGCGTCCGTCCCAGTTCCATCTCACAAAAAATCTGCAACAAAAAAGAACGGGAGATACGCTGAGTGGATTACACAACTTGAATATCTCATCGAACTCTGTGACCATAGGTTTATGGAGGCTGTGCCTCTCGCTCTTGATAGGTACGAAGTACAGAAAACAGACCTTAAGCGTCCGGCGAGTCTAAACAGCATTTTCACCACGGTTATTTCAGAAATGAAAAGGGAGAACGCAAATAAAATGGCACGGGTTTTGACGGATGATATAGCTCCTGCCGTGGCAGACAGAAACGTTGCCCGTTCAATCCGCTGCGAGTTTGAAAGTGAGGATTAATAATGGCATCGACGTATAACGAAGAGCTTGAGTTTTTGGTTTGCAAAAGAGTTTTGGAAAACGGAGGAGGGAACTTTTCCGTTATGGATGAAATTATAGAACCATCATATTTTATGTGGCCCTCCCTGCCTATTTTATGGAGGGCGTTTGAAGAATTGCATGATGATGGAGTTCAAATCAATATAACAACCGTTTCCAACCACCTTGACAGAACGGGAAATCTTGAAAAAATGGCCGTGGGCTCAGAGAGAGGTAGAAATGCACTTAAAGCCATTCTTGGGCTAAAAGAAGAAGTTTTGACTGATGCAGAACCATTGGCTTATCAGTTGAGGGAAGTCGCGGCGCTTCGACATTTGGCAATCGTGGCAAATCTCATTAAAGAACACGTGGATGATGGATTGAGTCCGGCTGAGATTTTAGCTTATGCCGATATAGAACTCGGAAAAATCAGCACTTCTGCTGGCGTAAAGAGTTCCAATATTCAAAACGCCGAAACGGTTGCCGAAGACTTGTTGAAAATATTTGAAGATGCTGTCGATGGAAACGGACGGTATATTGAAACTGGTCTAAAAGCTTGGGATGATTTTGTAGGGGGTTTATATCCAAGCAGGGTTTACATTGTAGCTGGGACAAGCGGCTCAGGAAAATCTACCCTTGTCCACAATATCATTCATTGGTTGTCTATTGTTAGAGATATTATGGGTGGTATTTTTACGCTAGAAATGATGAACACAGAAGTTGCAGGCCGTTTTATTCAAATGCAAACGGGGATTTCTCCTATTTCCATAGAGAAAGGG
>FLOH01000353.1_pt1 | contig 108842 bp, 97 predicted proteins | sample 756751 | NCBI WGS metagenome assembly FLOH01 (sample SAMEA4026879, study PRJEB14308) | marine metagenome | biome: coastal water; material: water | depth 74 m
GCAGCTTTTAGCCGTCGCAATGCCGATTCAAGACGTGGCCGTCGAAAATCGAGCAATTGCGTGAAAATTGAATTCGGAAAATCCTGGCGGACCTCAGCGATCAAAGCGCCAAGATTGCTATCCATGAAAGGCAAATCTTGGTTGAAAAGCATGAAGTTGGCGCCGGACAGTGTCGACCGGAGGGACTCCCGCGCAGTTCGATAGCTGACACCGAGCCTGTCTACGTCATGACCACACTCGTTTTTGAGCCAAAGTTGGCGCCCTGATTTAAGGTCACCCGGAAGGTGAATATTGAAGTCAAACGGCTTATCGCGCATGACAAAGTGCAGAAATCTTCTTGAGTCCGCGCTCGACGGCTTCGGTTGGTGCGGCGAACGTGACCCGTAGCCAACCTCTTCCCGACTCGCCATAAGCGCTGCCTGGAACGGTGCAGACGAATTGATCTTCGAGCAGCCGCTTGGCAAATGCCGTGTCATCCTCGCCCAGTCGGATAAAAAGATAAAAGGCACCCTTGGGTTCGACCAGGTCGAGCTCAAGTTCCGAGCAGAGTTTTAGCAAAAAGGAGCGGCGCTCGAGATACGCATCAACCATTTCAGCCGCAGCTTGTCCGACCGCAGGATTGGTCACTGCTTCCAGCGCAGCCAACTGGGTAAAGGGTGCGACATGGGTAATCGCTACCTGCGACGCTTTGGCAATTCGATTCAGGACCGCGGGATGGCCAACCACGTAGCCTACGCGCCAACCGGTCATCGCAAATTTCTTGGAAAAACTATCGACAAAAAGCAGTTTCTTGCTCTGCTTGAAATGGTTCAGCACCGACGCTGGCTTTTCGAAGAACGCGAGAAAGCGGTACACCTCGTCGGAGAGCACGAACAGATCGTGAGCAATTGCCCATTCGACTAGAAACTTGATTCGCGCCGGAGAAAATACCGCCCCCGTGGGATTGTTCGGGCTGTTGAAGCAGAGCATTTTTGTCCGGCTCGTCCGTGCGCGTTCCAGTGCTTCGAGCAGTTGCACATCCTCCACAAGGTGCGACACTTTCACGGCCATTCCGCCAGCCAAAACAACCATTGAATCCAAGGTAGTCCAGTTCGGCTCGAGGATGATCACCTCATCTCCAAGCTCCACCAACGCAGTCAGGATTGCCGAAATGCCTTGTGCCGCACCATGGGTTACCAGAATATTGTCCTGCGTCAGTGGCGAACCAAACTCCTGTGAAAGAATCCTGGCCAGTTCAGAGCGCAGTTCCGGAAGCCCGGCGCTATAGCTGTAGTGCGTATGTCCTTGTAGAAGTGCCCCGTGTGCGGCGGCGACGACTGCAGGATGAGTGCAAAAATCGGGGTCGCCCGTTTGCAACTCGATGACCGGAATACCTTTAGCCTTTAGCTTGCGCGCTTCGTCAGCCAAAACCACCGATGGTGTTGGCTGGATCCGGTCGATGTTCATTGGGGCTTCTTAAGGAAGAGCATGAATTCACGCTGTGGAATCGGCGCGTAGTCATGCTTGAGGATCACGCTATCGGTCAGTTCCAAAGCCATGGCCAACGCTTCGATTGGCTCATGGTAGAAAACGAAGTCTTCCTTCGGATAGTTAAGCGTCAGTCGGGTGCTGAGGAAATCGACGACGAGGACATCGCGGACCAGCGCAAAAGCACGCGACAACATCAGCTCGGTATATTCGAGGTTAGCGACTTCACCAGCTAACTTGAAATTCAATACTCCAAGCATGACTCCGACGTCCGCTATTGGCTCGGTCGCCCCGTTCCCCGAAAGGATGTTGCCGACTGAAAAATCGACCAAGGATTTTTTGGCGTGCCGCTTCTTGGCCTCGCCAATCAGATCCGGATTGATATCCATTCCGACATAACCTGTAATGGGGACAGACTTTCCTTCGAGAAAACTCAAGTAGTCACCAAATCCGCAGCCAATATCAACCACCGATCTGTCAGCGAAAAGATCAGGGAATGCAAGCGTCTGCGCAAACCGGTAGAGCTGCTGATCAACTGAACCCCAGCCCAGAGCCTTGACGTTATATCCAAGCTTTGCGTAACGGTCGGAATAGCGGCTAATTGTCTGCGCCGTTATATCGATTAGCGCCCTCTTCATAGCCAACTAGCCTTCAAACTCCGAGAGCTTGGTACGCAATACCGCCGGCAAAACATCGGCATTCTTCAGGTACTTCTTCTCGCAGATGGTTTCGTACAGTGACCATTTCAGGGTATCGACGCAGTAGTACCAGATATCCTCTTGAAGCTCAATAAATTCGAGGCGTTTTAGTGTTTCCTTGGAGATCTTTTCCCGCTCGATGATCACGCAGCCTGAATCATCGCAAACCATGATTCCGCCATCCAGTTGCTCGTGTCTAGTCTTTGCCATCACAGCGATATCCCCGGACAAATCGACCTGTCGGTTTGTGGCGCCGATCGGTGTAAGGCCACGACACCATATTGGATAGTTTTCCTTTCTAAGCCTGTGCGCGTCACGCATCATGCCATCCACCACCACGGCCTTTACCCGCTTGTACAGAAACAGGTGCTTTGATGCAATGTCGCCAAAAGCGGCCGCATCTTCAAAATCAAAGGTGTCGACGAACAGCACGCATTCGCCTTCGATATCTCGAACCTGCTCGTAGATCGGCCAGTTGCTGCGTCCATGTCCAAAAACGTAGCGAACAACTCCAACGGCGTGATGTCCGCCATTGATCGCGCGAACCCCAGGGATGAGGCCTGTTTTTCCCAATGCATCAGCAACTTCGACCGACGATATCCGGTTACGGAGAATCAGAGCAATCATTTCAGTGGCAAGATTCATTGCTTCACTCCTTTTCGTAAATGACTTCAATCTCTGCAATAAGGCGGTCTGCCTTCGCCTGGATATCACCATTGCCCGTGAGGATCAAAAACCCGTGCCGATTTGCGTCGGTCGTGATTTTAGATATCACGTCGCCAGACTTCACGGCCAAGCGATGTTTTAGGACGTTGTGGTCGTCTACGATGGAGGTTGGAAAGCGAACAGTCTTGACCCGCCCCGGTCTGAAGCTGAAGAACTTCAGCAGAACTTGTTTCGACGCCGGAGGATGGAACCGCTCGACATGATCAATCCCCAATATGTCGTCAACATACTCGCCCACAAGGTCTATTCCGGACACCGCATTAACAATGATCTCGGAGGTAAAAACTCCACCGCCCCGGTTCGCGGATTCAATCAGATATACCTCGCCAGCATCTGTAACCATGTACTCGGAATGTGTCATCCCAAACCGAAATCCCAAACGCGCATTGACACTTTCGTTGATCCTCAGTGCGTGATGGGTCAATTCTGCGTCCAACGTGCCCGGATAGAGAATATCCATCGCGACCTGTCGCGTGGTTCCCACAAGAACTTTAGTAGCCAAGGTCAGCGATTTGCACCCGGCATTCCGAAACGCGTAGCCATCGATCGTAATGTGCACCCCATCGATAAACTGCTCGGCAATTACCAGCCGCGAGTGGCTATTGACAAGAGCATCATAGAAAGCAAATTCAATGTCTTTAGGGCAACTGATCTTGTTTACGCCGAAGCTGCCCCGGTTGTCCACCGGCTTGGCAATAATTGGGTAGCCGGATGTCACGGCAAATTCACGTAGTTCAGCAGTTGAAATGCAAAGCTTGAAGTTCGGGATGGTCAAACCCTCGCGGCGCGCAAGTTCTCTCTGCAGGAGTTTGTTCGTAGCAACCTGCGCCTCCGCGATACGCGGGCCCGGCAGGCCCCGTTGTTCGGCTATGACCGCTTGAGCGAAATAGGAATAGTCGCACTGATCCGAGACAACAGCATCCACCTGAATCTTCTCGGCGAATGCAGAGATTGCTGTTAGATCACGCAGATCGCAGACAAGCACCTCACGGAACCCCACATCTAAAGGGATATCCTCGCTAGAGTGAACTCCATACAATTCCACATTTCGGCCAGCAAGTTCGTGCAGTAACGGCTCTTGCTCCCACCCGAGGTTTATAACCAACACTCGTTTTTTGCTCATTTGGCTTTCACTTGATTCGATGAGTTGGCGCCGCGTGTTAAGAACTGCCCAATTTTATACTGCCATCGGCGTCGCGATACTGCGAACGAGATGCTTCATGAAATCCGTCGTGCCAGCACCCAGCGAGTACTTGACTTTCCTAGTCGGAGGCTTAACTCATCAAGCAATTTGTCCAACTCAAAACCTAACTGTGGAAGCGAATCCTTTAGATTCGCCAAGTCATCCTCCATGACACCTATTTTCCTCGCGAAGGAATCGAAGAAGTACCAGTTGTTTGGCATGCAATGCTCGTAGATAACCTCAAAATTTGAGCGTTTTAGAAGAAATCTGATTCCTTGCATCGAAAAAATATTGATGTGGTACGGGGGCATGAACCAAAAGAAACGCTCTCTGCAGAATTCAAACATTATCGAGTCGACTGTTGGGAACTCCAGTACAACGAGCCCATTCTGGGCCAAGCAGTTTTGTTGGAGGTAATCGAGATAGTGCGATGGCTCCAATAAATGCTCAATAACCGTCCACAGCGTGACGAGATCAAAATCTTCTCCAATAGGAATCGCAGATATATCGCCAATCCCTATGGCTGATTCGCTAATTCGTAGAATCTTCCTGCCAGTTTCCACGGAAGCCTGAGACAAATCGGTGCCCCGAACCTTGAACCCCTCCAGCGCCATGGCATAGATAAATGCTCCCACTCCGCAGCCTACATCATAGATTTTTGACGAAGGCGTCAAATACTTTTTCAATGGTTCTATTCTGTTCGCCCTAAAGTACCCGAGGCGATCATTGTCAAGAACCCGTTCTGCGGACAAGCGGGCAACGTCGACAACAGCCTCCTCGGTAGCGGATGCATTGTAGAAATTGTTAAGTTCCTCTGCCACCGGCCTTGGATTCATGAAAACCGTTCCGCAGTCGAGGCATTTGTCGTGGGGGAGGTCCGGGAGGCTCATGAATCCGGCGTGAGACGTCAGATAACGCTTATGAAGATGCGCACTAAGGCACGCTGGGCATACTTCAATTTCATTGCTGTACATAGTGGGAGTCATAAGTTGTTATCTAGAATGTCATACTGCAGGAGATACTGCACCTGCGATAATTTGCGCTGCTTAGCACCTCTAGCATGAAAGGATCAGGCAAGTTGAATATCGGGCCAATCAAGCGCGGTCCCGACCACAACAGACCTGCGCGCCACAAAACGACACATATCGCCAAGCTCTGATTCACCTAATCCATGCTTGGCCGTCCTCAGGAAACGAACATTTGCTGAGCTTAGGCGTTCTCCAACCTCGATTTCGTTAACGACAATCGCCTTGAGCTTGACCTTTTCGCGCAACTGAAGTTCAGCCGAACGAAACGCAAGACGAGTTCCATCGCCAATTGCCTGTTCGACATCCCGTAACTGCAAAACCATGCTACGGAATTCTTCAAATGTCAGTGAAAAATGATGGTCCGGCCCCTGACGATCTCTACCGATCGTGACATGCTTCTCGATTACACACGCACCTAGGGCTACTGCTGCAACAGCCATATGACTACCCATGGTGTGATCGGAATACCCGACTGGCATTCCGGTCATGCAACGCAATGTCGCGATGAATCCGAGGTCTGCTTCAGGTGGGGTGGCGGGATATTTGGAGATGCAATGAAGCAGAATCAGATCGCTATTTCCCGCTGCGAGGCAAATCGCAACCGCGCGTTGGATATCGCCATAGTCGCAGTACCCCATGGACATTATCAGTGGTAAGCCGGTCATGGCCGCCTTGCGCAGTAACGCAGGGTTTCCTTGCACTTGAGGCGAGGCCAGCTTAAATGCCGGCACGCCGGAGGACTGAAGCAAAGCGATGGCCTTTTCATAGGTTGGTGCGGAAAGGAAATCGACTCCGCAACGCTGCGCTTGTGCCGCAAGTTCCGGATACCACGCTTCATCAAGCTCTATCTGGCTGAACCACTGCCTGAACGATTCGGATTCCGCGTGTGGGTGGTAGAGCTCATCGAATCGTAACGACTGGAACTTCACTGCATTCGCGCCGGCCTCTGCCGCCCTCGAAATCATGTCGAGCGCGGTATCCAGTTGCTGATCATGGTTTGATCCGATTTCAGCAATCACATAAGTGGGACACCCTGCCCCTACCCCTCGCTCTCCCAGCTTGACCACCTGTTTAGAACTCACTTTCTTGTCCCCTTCGGTGACGTGTAGCGTTTCACAGTGACCTCTATTTTTGGCCGATCAGCTTTTCTAGCTCGGCCACCAGTCGATCAGCGCCGAGACCATCGATCAATTGCTGCGCCATTCCGGTCATCTCGCTTCGCCTTGCCGGGTCGGAACCCAGCAAACGGATCGCCTCGCTCACGGCGGCGAGCCAACCCGGTTCGGTCGCGTCGCCCGTGTCCCAGACGACCCCCTTGCGGGCAAGCGCCGCCAGATTGTGCCTTTGATCGGCGCCACTGCAAAATGCGATGGTCGGAACGCCACAACGCGCGAGTTCGTACAGGGTCTGGCCGCTGGCGCTAATTGCCAGGTCGGCTGCAAGCATTCGCTGGCGCAGATCCGAGGGGTTGCGCACCAGGTTCACATGGGGGAGGCCGGCTATTTCGGGAGCCGGGGTGAATGGTCCGCAGACCAGTTCTGCCAGAAACGGCGGAGTGCTTGCCGCTGCGATGGCGTCAAGGAACGGGGCCAGCAGCGGCAGCAGCTTGAGGGGATCATCTCCACCAACCAGTACGATCATGCGCTGCACCTCGCCGGCCGGTTCGCGTACCGGCACTGTGCGGAACTCGTCGCGGATCACCTGATAGGGCGATCCCAGCCAAAGCCGGGTATCCAGCGCCGTCTTGTATGCCAGGCAATTCGCCGTGGGAGCGCCGTTGATGATCCCGGCCACCGGTAATTCGCGAGTCGCCTCATCGTCGAATGCCACTATGAACCACTCGCCGGCAAGGGCAAGGAAGTCAGGTTCCTGCCAGCGGTAGCTGTCGATGACGATCAAATCGACATTGCGGCGCTGCGCCTCATCGCGCAGGGCCTGTGCATTGGCTGGGCAGGCGATGGCCTGTGCGCTCTGCTTTTCAAGGTAGTCGCCGAGACCGAGCGTCGGATCGACGGCGACCACGGCGCAGTGCCCGGCGCGGACCAGAGCCGCGGCCAGCGCAGCGCATCGACTGGCATGACCCAGTCCTACGCCAGTACCGCCATCGGCATGAAACAGAATGTTCATTGTGCTACTGGCCGAGGTCGAAGACCATCCGATGCGCGGCGGTCTCGAAGCCGGCGGCCGCGAACATTCGCAGTGACGCTGCGTTTTCTGGCACAACGTCTGCTCTCAGCTGTTTCGCGCCGGTATTGTTTCGCAACCATTCGATTGCCGCCCTGAGCATCGGCAGGCCCAGTCTCTTTCCCCTGGAATCGGGAACCAGATAGATGTCGATCTCGGCCTGGTCGCCATCCATGTCAAAACGAACGATGCCCAGCGCTGCACCTGCTGCGTTTTCTGCGACCAGCAAATGGCGCGCAGGGTTGTTCAGCGAGGCTGAAAACCATGCGCGATGCGTCTGGGCATCAATCGACCCGGGATCAAAAAAGAACTTTCGCGTCCCCGGATGGTTGCGCCAGGCCAGAATGGCATCGCTATCACTCAAGACCGCTTTGCGGATCCGAATCTCGGGCACAGCTTCCTCCATCTCAGCCCCGTACCCGAAAAATTGGCTTGAGCGGGGGGCAACGCAAGTACTTGTCCAAGGCCTCGCCGCCGATGACAGCCGCGAGGATCGCAAATACTTCGCGATAGACCGCAACGACACGATCGATATCCTCGGTGGTATGCGCGTAGCAGAGATTGTGCGCACCTCCCGTCAGCACCCCGCGTTCCAGAACCTCTTGCAGGAACAGCGTCTTGAGTTGCCATGACGTATAAGGTGCGCTGTCCTTGATCTGCAGCAGGCTCCAGCAGGGTTTGCCGACCACCTCCAGGACGTGCTGTAGTTTTACCTCGTCGATCAAGCGATTGATGCCATCGATCAGGTCTTGGCCTCGTTGCCACAGGGTTTCGATCACTGGTTCGCGCTGCATCTTTTGCACGACGGCGATCGCGGCGGCCAACGACACGCCTTCCCCGCCAAAGGTGAAGGAAAAGAAGATTTCCTCCATCTCGTGCATGATGTCCGCCCGACCGACGACGGCGGCAATCGGAAAGCCGTTGCCCATGCTCTTGCCAAACGTGGCAATGTCCGGCGTCACACCAAACATCGACTGCGCGCCGCCCAAGTGATAACGAAAGCCGGTAATGATCTCGTCCATCACGAACAGCGCACCATGGCGATGGGCCAGGTCGCGGACCCCCTCGAGGTAGCCGCTGGCCGGCGAGACGAAATTCATCGGCTCCATCATCACAGCAGCGAACTCGCCGTGATGGGCTTGCAGCAGTTGTTCCAGCGCGGGCAGGTCGTTGTATGGAAAGGTATGCGTCAGATCGCGGACGGCCTGTGGCACCCCCTTGTTGCGCAGGGTGCTTCCGATGTACCAGTCCTGCCAGCCATGGTATCCACATACCGCCACCCGGTCGCGGCTGGTGTAGGCCCGCGCCAGCCTGACTGCGCCAGCCGTGGCGTCGGAACCGTTCTTGCCGAAGCGAACCATCTCCGCACAAGGAATGAGCTTAACCAGTTCCTCGGCAAGGACCACTTCGAGTTCCGTAGCCAGTGAAAGCGTCACTCCGCGGGAGAGCTGTTCGGTCACCGCCCGCGCCACATCGGGATCGTCGTAACCCAGAACGTTCGGCAACAGGCCGTTGACCATGTCAATGTACTCGTTGCCATCAACGTCCCAGACGCGACCGCCGCGACCGTGCGAAAGAAACAGCGGGGCTTCGCCTTCGGGGTAGGACAGATGACTCTTGCTGAAAGTCTGCGAGCCCAGTGGAATGACCTTCGATGCTCGCTGAAACATTGCATGGCTTTTTGCGTAGCGTGGGTTGGTCATGATGGTTGATTTTCCATGCGGGACTCTTCGAACGCCTTGAGGTATCCCTCGTTGCGCACAATGTCCGAATTACGCAGCAGGAGTTCGGGGCGACGGGTCAGCAAGGCGAGCACGTCCATCCAGCCGAAATGCGGCAGGGCAGGCAGCAGTTCCTCAAAGATTTCGCGCACCAGTTCGTAATCCACGGGTTCGTCTACAGTCCAGCGCAGATGCGAAAAATCTGCGCTGCCACGGTAATGGCCGACGCGAAACGGCCCCGGGCCGTCATGGTAGCGATGAATGAAGGGGGTCACATGTTCGCGCTGCAGGGCGGTCGTCGCTTCAGCCTGCGCCCGGACCAATGCCGCCCGGGTGAATATCTCGACATCGAGTCCGTCGGGGAATGTCGGCTCAAGCGAGTTGCAGACATAGTCCAGTTGTCCTGTACGCTCCACGGCGAAATTGACGACGCTGTCGATAATTTCTGGATCATGGAGCGGGCAATCCCCGGTCAGTCGAACGATCCAATCCGCATCGGTACGCGTCGCAACGTCCGAAAAACGCGACAGGACGTCATGTTCGCTGCCGCGAAAGACCGGGACTCCCAATGCGGCAACGGTTTCGGCCAGGGCGTCATTGGCTGCGTCAGTCGACGTCGCGAGCCAGATTTCATCGATCCTGCGGGCGCGCTGGACGCGCTCAAGCATAAGTGCGATCAGGGGCTTGCCGGCAGCCGGCAGCAATACCTTGCCGGGTAGTCGGGTGGAACCCATACGCGCCTGCAGTATGGCAACAACCTTCAAAATGTACTCCAGTTGGATGGCTTGATGAGATTCGGGTCTTTGCTCGAGAGAGCATCCGGAACACTTGAGGCGCTCGTCGTTGTCGCGGCGGCAACAATCTGCTGCAAGTGCGCCAGTCCATCCACACCCACCACGATCCGGCCGATTTCCGGCCACGACAAGGCGAAACCGAGGCAGGCTTGCAGTGCTGACAGTTCGTGCTCGCGCAGCCAGCTGTTCAAGTTTGCCCAGAGCAGGTTCCAGCGTGCAAACTTGGCTGGCCGACAAGCGTCATCCATGAGCAACAAACCCTGCAGAAATATCGAACGAACATGCACTTCGGTACCTTCCCGAGCCATCCGTTCTAGCCATCCGCTGGATATCAAGCGTTGATCAACGATACTTAGAGGTGCTTGTACTAGGTCAAAGTCGAAGTGCGGCCAAAGCGCATCAAGTTCTGACGGATCGTAGATCGAAATGCCTATCTTCTCTACTTTTCTGGCGGCTTTAAGTTCGACAAGTGCTCCGTAAAATTCTTCCCCTTGTTCACTCAAAAGCGCGCGCGGCTGATGTAGAAGCAATCCATCCAGTTTTGTCAGACCGAGCCGCGCCAGCGATCCAAGCAAGGACTCATGTACCCATTCACTAGCCGATTGGTCATAAGCCACAGGAGGAAGCTTGGTTACAACCCGCCATTCTGCAAGGCCAATCTCTCCCAATCGCTGCTCACTGCCACCGTAGGCTATTGCTGTGTCGAGCGTATCCATTCCGACCATCTTGGCGTAATTCAGGATAGCCGAGCCTTCGCTGAGCGAAATCTGTCCATGCTGATTGGCTATTCCATAGGACATTCCAAATTGGGCCGTACCAAGAGCCAACCGAGTATTCACGTGTCGATTTGATTTTTTCTAAAAAATTGTCTGGTGACCAAGTGGAGTTCTCATTTTTTCAACAATATCGCACTGTTGGCTTTCATCAAGTCCAGGATAGAGTGGAAGAGTCAAAGCCCTCGCGTAGTATCTTTCAGCCGCTGGAAGCGTGGTCATTTCATGGCCACGAACCCTGAAATATGGATGCCGGTAGACTGGAATGTAGTGCAGGTTGGCCATGATCCCGTGGCTGCGGAGTCTCTCGAAAACCTCTTTCTGGGTTGTCCTCAATGCCTTCAACTCAAGCTGCACGATGTACAGGTGAAATGAGGAATGACAATCGGGGTGTTGCCATGGGATGATTGCTGAATCTGTGCCCAAGAGTTCGTTGTAGATCTGCGCAATGGCATGACGTTGGGCAACGAAGTTATCAAGTCGCGCCATCTGGCTGATGCCGAGCGCAGCCTGAATATCGGTCATGCGGTAATTGAAACCTAGTTCAATCTGTTGGTAATACCACGGGCCCTCAGGCACGCCAGCCATCTCAGCGGGATCCCGTGTGACTCCGTGACTACGCAATCTTTCCATTGTGCCCGCAAGCATGGGATCGTTAGTCAGTGCCATGCCTCCTTCGCCTGTAGTTATGATCTTTACCGGATGAAAACTGAGCACTGTAATGTCGCTGTAGCGGCAGCTGCCTATTGGTAGATCTTTATACTGGCCACCAATAGCATGTGAAGCGTCTTCGATAATGCGAAAACCGTAACGAACAGACAGACCATGAATTTGTTCCATCTCGCAGGATTGACCACACATATGTACTGGAATTACCACTTTCGGCAAGCATCCCGACTTCTCAGCATTCTTTAGTTTCTCCTCTAATGCCGCCACGCTCAAGTTATAGGTCAACGGGTTGATATCGACAAAATCCACATCCGCACCACAGTATCTGGCGCAATTCGCTGTCGCCACAAAAGTAATAGCGGTAGTCCAAACCAAATCACCCTGCCCAACCCCAAGAGCTAGGCAAGCCAGATGTAGCGCCGAGGTCGCACTATTTACTGCGACCCCGCGCAGAGCTCCACAGTAACTAGAAACCACGCTTTCGAAGCGAGGAACCATTGGGCCTTGTGTAAGAAAGTCCGAGCGCAAGACGTCAACTACCGCATCAATATCTTCTTGGTTAATGTTTTGTCTCCCATATGGAACTATCACTGCGCAATCCTCTCGCACCTTGAACGGTAATGAACTAAATTCCTGTTGGCCGCACACAAACTACGATGGGTCATATTGAGGACCTCATGTCACGCTACCGCCATGCCCGTGCACAAAAGTGCGCAGCATTTGAACATATCCCTACATCTACGTCCTGTCTCAACTTAGATGACATCTGTCATCCAGCACATTCGGTCAACTATTGGAAATTCATCAGTTTTCTGTCAGTGCGCAACCAGCAACTTGTGGTAACTCAGGCTTACTTTGGTATCTCGTCCAAGCAACTGCATTAGCACCGTAACTCTTTCCTTGGAAACGGTTGATATCAGACCCTCTAATCCAATCAGCGGCCCCTCAACGACGCGGACGTGTTCGCCAAGCTTGAAAGGGCTGATCTCTTCATCGCAGGCTTCATTTCGACGCGTTTCAAAATCGCGAATACTCTTTATGGTCTCCGCTCGCATAACCGCCGGATCCTGACCGAAGCGGACAATGGCTGTTACGCCAAAGGTAGAGCGGACGGGAGCAATAGACTGAGAAACCGTGTGAGGTTGCAGAAATAGATAGCGAGGGAACATTGGCTCCTGTTGCGCTAGTTGCCGACTTCGAATACGTTTAAGTATCTTGATTCGCGGCAGATAGACTGCATAGCCTTGGCGCTCAAGATTCTCGTAGGCCAGTACTTCCTGCCTGGCTTTGGTATGCACGACATACCAAGGCAGATCAACGGTTCTGTTTGACATGTTCAAATCGAGGTGCTGCTTGTTGCTTCGCGCCTTAACTCTTCAATCTCATTGCGAATGGATTCATACTCAGCAATCTTGTGCTTAAGAAAGCTGACCGTGAGTCGGGTTTTTTCCTCGATTCCAGTCGGTGTAAGCAAATAGCTATAGGCAAGTTTATTGTCGTTACGACGAAAGTTGGCCATCTTGACCAAACCCTTTTGCACCAATGCTTGAAGGCAATAATTGGCCTTGCCAAGGCTTACGCCCATTTCCTTGGCCATTTCTCTCTGCTGAATCGCCGGATTGGCCTCGATCAGCTTTAGCAATTTGTAGTGATGGGAGTCGGGAAACACGGTCACCAACTAGTCTGTTCACGGGTTGAACGAGACTTTATCGGGTTGGCGAGAGTTTGGCAACAGGATTAGTGAGGCTTGTCGCGGGTTTTTAGACTTGTCCGGTTCTGTAGCACATGGATTGTCCGCTTTTTCTGTCGGGGGCGGGAAGCAGCGTAGGGCGTTGCCCGAAGCTGGTTTCCGCCCCCGACGGCGCGCCTGGCGGACGGTTCAGGCAGCCTGTTGCAGTTCGTCTGTGATGGGTCTCTCGTCAGGGGTGAAATAGGCAAGGGCACCGCTGGCGTACCGATTCACCCGTACCCGCACCTTGACGTAGTGGCAACGATGCCGATCTGCAGGAATCTGCAGGATCATCCCCTCGAAGCACACACAATTGTCGTTACCCACGGTTCGCTCGCACCGCTCGCACAGGATGTCCTCCGGGCAGCCGCCGATCCATGGAACAAAGGCCGAGCCGGACTCCATCGCCGGCACGGCAAACTCGGCGTTGAAAGCCGGCAGATAGACATCGGCGAGATACTGATTGGCGCTGTCCATGTCAGCGATGACGGCAAGCGGCGCTCCAACTACACATTATTAACCCCACTAATATCCCCGTTGATAGTCGAGTCTGCGATCTATAAGATGGCTGTTACTTTCTGCGGTTGTATTGTATGTGGCGAACGATCTGGCCTTCGTAGCTATCCGTTGTAAATCAACGATCGTGGGCAATTTGACCCGCTGGTGGTAACACATAGCCTATTGATGAAAATTCAAAATGGAGATAGTCCCGTGCGAACATGGTTTGTTAAACAATCCCAAGATATAGCGGCCGCTCATCCTCCGGCCGTCGAACTTACAACTGGAAACGAATTGGATGAATCAAGTACGATTACGACGCACAAGACTCGTCGCATGATATATGCACCGGTTATATCGGCAGAGAGCGTCGCAGCGGCTGGCGACACGATCCGGATCAAGGCTCAAGTTGATCCAGAAGGAAGGCAGGTCGTTCTCATGATTGATCGCCCTGTTCTCCGTGGATATTCCTACTACTCAACCGAGCCAGGCAACGCGGAATTGTGCTCGCCGCTGGCAGCCACTCTACTCAAGCAGGCCGGTGTAAGCAGCGTGTTGATCCATGAGAAGAACGTCACAGTTTCGTTCGCGGTCGCAAGTGACGAACCCACGGAAGTTGTCGCCAAGCGATTCGGTCATCTGGTCCGAACACATATGGAGACAGGACAATCGTCGATAACTGAATCTTTCCTAGCAAGAATGCCTAGCGAAGACGAGATTCGTGAACGTTTGCAAGAGGCAATCGACGACGAAATTGGCCCCGGAATTTCAGGGCACTCAGGTGAAATTACGATAACTGCAATTGTTGGAAACACTGCCTACATCAAGATGGGGGGCGGCTGCCAGGGTTGCGCGGCATCCGGCATTACTTTGCGACAAGGAGTGGATAAATCCTTCCGCAGCGCAGTACCTCAACTGGGCGCCTTGCTAGATGAAACCGATCATTCGGCAGGTAACAATCCTTTTTTCACAGAACTACCGGCAGAAATGAGCGCCTAAGCCATGCCAATACTTGAATCGTTGAAACTTAAGATCAAAACCGGCCAGCGCGGCATTAGCCAACTCCCTGGATACGCAATCAACAGTCACGAGATTCCCTTTGACAAAGTGCAGGGTGGCCACGGCCCGGGCGAAATGCTTGAAGCGTTCGGCGCACCCCGAAGCTTTCCGCACTCGCTTACCCTTACCGGACCAAATGAAGGTGTTTGGGATATTGATGGGATTGAAGTTACTTTCCATGTTGGTGACACCCCATATTCGGTCAATCTAGGAGCAGTAACCCTTGATAGCGAAACGAAACTAAACCTATGGTACGACCGGCCGCCAGTGCTTCTTGACGTATAGGCAATATCGATTCGTAATGATTGGCGCATCTCGAGTTATGAGATCTCCATTTATCAACGCTTGTCTCTGAGCGCCCTCATATTCCGCCAATGATCACAGCTTTTCGCGCACCCGAAGATATCTTGGAAAGCGCGGCATACCGTTTTTTGTCAGATCGCGATCGCGGTAGGTAATCAAAATACCTACCGGTGGCGACTTGCGACGCTGGGCATCGGTCAGGCGGCTGTGCTTCGCGTTCAAGACGCCGGCTGGATTGAATCCGATTCAGATAGCCGTATATGTAGATCTTCAGCAGCACGGCTGGATGGTAGGCCGACCGCCCGGCGACCGTCGGCTCAACTCCTTGAAACCCCAACTGCCCCAAGTCGAGTTCATCCACATACACATCGACGACGCGCACCGGATTGGTTTCAGCAATGTACTCATCGAGAAGTTCAGGTAGCAGTGTGCTTTGCGTCCTATCTTCTCCTTGTATGAATCGCTTCATCCCGCCGTTACCAATCAATAATGTCAATCGCATTGATCGGGCGGAAAACAATAAGTTCCCGTTTTACACAGCCTGGGCCGAGGGCTGATCAAATTTGCCTCGGCCGAGCCATAGTTCTCCATCCAGCGGTCGCTGGGGCAAGGCGGCAGTAAGCCATTCCGGGGCCGGAACCGGGTTGCCGCTGCGAAAACGCAGCGTCTTGCCATCCCATATGGCGCGCACACCATCGAGCTTTTCGCTGACCCAGTAGTGGGCGACATCGATCTCACTGCCAAAGCGCTTCGCCAGAAGCATTTGAGGTGGCTCGGCGGCCCGTGCGGGAAGAGAGCTCGCGAATCCGGCCAGAACCAGCAGGGACAGCAAAACTCCAGAAAGCTGCCACCACAATCGCCTTTGGCAAAGTCGCTCAACTGCCATGTCGCGTAATGAAGTCCTGATAGACCAGCGCGATGCCTTCGCGCAGCGGTATCCGTGCCTGCCAGCCGATGTCGCGCAATCGGCTGACGTCGAGCAACTTGTGCGGCGTCCCGTCCGGCTTGCTTGCATCAAACACGATGCTGCCGGAGAAGCCGATAACGGACATGACCGATTCGGCAAGTTCGCGAATAGTGACATCCTCACCGGCCCCGATATTGAAGATGCCATCTGTCACACTCTGTTCCATGAGGAAGACGCAGGCGTCCGCCAGATCATCGACATAGAGAAACTCGCGCCGCGGCTTGCCGCTACCCCACACCACGAGTTCGCTGTCGCCACGCTGCTTGGCTTCGTGCGTCTTGCGAATCAATGCCGGCAACACATGACTATTGGCCAGATCGTAGCTATCGTTGGGGCCATAGAGATTAGTCGGCATGACCGAAAAATACTGCGTGCCGTACTGCCGGTTGTAACTCTCGCAAAGTTTGATGCCGGCGATCTTGGCGATCGCGTAGGGCTCGTTGGTTGGCTCCAGCGGACCGGTGAGCAGGTAGTCTTCCATGATCGGTTGCGGACAGTTGCGCGGATAAATGCAACTAGAACCAAGAAAGCACAGGCGTTGAATGCCCGCCTGATTGGCACCGTGAATCAGATTGGCTTCGACCATCAGGTTCTGGTAGATGAAGTCGGCGCGCAAGCTATTGTTGGCGTGGATCCCGCCCACCTTGGCCGCTGCCATGAAGATGAAGTCGGGCTTTTCAAGCTTCAGGAAACTCTCTGTAGCCGTCTGATTCAGAAGATCCAGTTCCGCACGAGTGCGAGTGAGGATATTGGTATAGCCGCCTCGCGCCAAACGACGAACCAATGCGGAGCCGACCATACCGCGATGGCCTGCAACATAGATGCGCGCGCCCTTTTCCATCACGACTACTCGTTGCGATCAAAGGCCTTGAAGCCGTGCTTCTTGACCAGTTCGTCGCGTTCCGCTGCCTTGAGATCCTCGCGCACCATCTCGGCAACGAGTTCGGCAAATGTCGTCTTCGGTGTCCAGCCGAGCTTTTCACGGGCTTTGGTCGCGTCGCCCAACAGGGTTTCGACCTCCGTCGGCCTGAAATAGCGCGGATCGACCTGGACGATGCAGTTGCCGTTTGCGTCGTAGCCTTTCTCATCAACACCGTTGCCACGCCATTCCACAGCAATGCCGATTTCGGAAGCGGCGGCATCGACAAAATCGCGCACGCTGTATTGCACGCCAGTGGCAATGACGTAATCTTCCGGCTGCTCCTGCTGCAGCATCAGCCATTGCATCTCGATGTAGTCGCGGGCGTGGCCCCAGTCACGCTTCGAATCCAGATTGCCGAGAAACAGGCAATCCTGAAGGCCCAGCTTGATGCGCGCCAGGGCACGGGTGATCTTGCGTGTGACGAAGGTCTCACCGCGGATCGGCGATTCATGGTTGAACAGGATACCGTTGCAGGCATACATGCCATAGGCCTCGCGGTAATTCACCGTGATCCAGTATGCGTAGAGCTTGGCCACCGCGTAGGGACTGCGCGGATAGAAAGGCGTAGTCTCCTTCTGCGGCGTTTCCTGCACCAGGCCGAACAGCTCGGAGGTGCTTGCCTGATAAAACCGGGTCTTCTTCTCCATGCCGAGGATACGCATCGCCTCGAGGATGCGCAGGGCGCCCAGCGCATCGGAATTCGCGGTGTACTCAGGTTCCTCAAAGCTGACGGCGACATGGCTCTGCGCCGCGAGGTTGTAAATTTCGTCGGGCTGCACCTGCTGGATGATGCGCACCAGGCTCGAGCTATCGGTCATGTCGCCATGATGCAAAGCGAAGCGGCGGTTGGCCACATGCGGATCTTGATACAGGTGGTCAATGCGGTCGGTATTGAACAGCGAAGTGCGGCGCTTGATGCCATGCACGTCGTAGCCCTTGTCGAGCAGGAACTCGGCGAGATAAGCGCCGTCCTGTCCGGTAACACCGGTGATGAGAGCAGTCTTTTTTGGGGTTTTCATTAAAGGGTATGGATGGTTATTGGCGAACTTCGGCCAGTGGGTTGATATGAGCGACACCGGGAAAGCGTTTGAAATCATTGTCTGCGGAACAGATCGTACAGCCGTGCTCCAGTGCCAGAGCGGCAATATGTGCATCGGTCGTGGGGTTTCCAGCGGTACCCGCCTGGCGAATCAGGTTTTTTAGAATCGCCCAATGTCCGGGGCCGGGCGCGACCATGGTGACGTTAGGCCTGTCCACCCATTCGTCGATAAAGGCCACCGCCTGTTCCGGGCTAAGCGGACTTTCGAATATTCGCGAATTGGTGCATATCCGCATGAAAGCCAACAGCGACACCCATGGCAAACCCACTGCCCCGGCACCTGACAGCGTAGCTTCCCACCATGCTCTTGACTGTTTGTGCTGTGGCAAATCCTTGTTCACAGCATAAATCAGTAGGTTTGCATCCACCAGAATCACTTGCGTTGCTCCAGCTTCGCAGCAATCGCCGCATCTTCCAGTTGATCAGCCAATTGCAAGGCTTTGCCAAGATCGACGCCTGATTTCGGCACGCCCATGGCTGCCGGAGTCAAGCGGTAGGGGCGCCGCGGCGTGGCGTTCCGTTTGAGCAAGCCGGCGCGCAATGTTTCATTCACGACGTTATTGAATGGCTGGCCGGTTTCGACCGCGAGCTTTTTCAGCTCCTTCGCCAACGGATCATCCAGTGTCAGCGTAGTGCGCATATTGTCACCTTTGTTCGAGCATCAAAACTTCAGAATGATACCCGCAGACCGGGTAGGTTGAGGATGTTGCCCGGCATTCACGGGCTCCAGATGTTACCGGCAGCAGCGATGCGCGGGGGTTGGTTATAGCGGCAAGAACAGGTTGAGCGGGTGGTCCGCCATTTGTTCGAAACCGTAGCGATTGTAGAACCCTACTGCTGACGGCTTTGCATTGACCACGAGGCCAATACCGCCAACCTCTTCTGCGATGCGCGTCACTCGGTCAATAGCGTCGAAAAGCATGTACTCCCCAATGCCCTTGCGCTCGTAACTCTTTGCGGTTGCCAGTCTGCCAAGGCGGAAGACGGGTATCTTGGCAGGCAACCGCTTCCGATACTGCGCCGGCAGGTCGGTATTCACCAGTTCTGCCAGACTGATGGCATAGAAGCCTAGCACTTCCCTACTCGATTCCTTGCCCACAGCCACAAAGGTCGAGGAAACTCCCTTTTCCTTGTGCTGTCTGGCTACCTGAGCAAACCAGCTATTGAGTTCAGCATCCCCGCAGTCAAATCCCTTCCTGTCATGCCCGTCGGCCAACGGTAGAACTATCATCGTTCTTCGTCCTCTGATAACGGGCCTGCGCCTGAAGGAACATCTTATTGCGCGGTGGCGGATTCTCAATCAGATCAAGCAGTCTCAACGATTCCCGGCGGGTCAGGACAATCGTTGATTCGCTTTCGATGATCTTCTCCGCTTTTTCGAGCGCTGCCTGCACCACAAACTGGTTCAGCGTTGCACCCACGAGGTCAGCCGCCACTTGCAGCTTCTCCTGTACATGGTCGGTGATTCGCGTGGTGAGTCGTTTCCCGGAATGAGCAAGCATGGCGGCCTCCTAGCCAAGCAGTCCTTAAATGGACCTAGTATAGACATGTGGCGTCATTTTGTCACCGCCTCCTTCCACGCCTCCTTCCGTTGATGGCAGGCAGGCACTACGTTGGCAGGGGCATTACCTGCCGTAGTTGTCCTCAAAGCGCACGATATCGTCCTCTCCAAGATAACTTCCCGATTGCACCTCGATGATCTCGAGCGGGATCTGGCCGGGATTTTCCAGCCGGTGCTTCACGCCTAGCGGGATGTAGGTCGATTCATTTTCGCCAAGCAGGATGATCTCGTCGCCGCGCGTCACCTTGGCCGTGCCGCGCACCACCACCCAGTGCTCGGCACGGTGATGATGCATTTGCAAGGACAGCGTGGCGCCGGGATTCACGACGATGCGTTTCACCAAAAACCGTTCGCCGCCGTCGATGCCGTCATACCAACCCCACGGCCTGTGCACCTTGCGATGCAGCTCGACCTCGCTACGTCCAGCGGCCTTCAGGCGGCTGACGATAGCCTTGACCTCCTGGGTGCGCGCCTTGGGTGCGATCAGCACCGCGTCCGCCGTTTCCACCACCACCATGTCCTCGCAGCCGATGCAGGCCACCAGTCCGTGTTCGGCAATCACCAGATTGCCGTGCGAATCCTCCAGCCAGACATCGCCCTTCACCGCATTGTCATCGGCATCGCGGGCGATGACCTGCCACAGCGCGTCCCAGGCGCCGACATCCGACCAGCCGACATCGAGCGGGACCATGCGACTCGGAATGTCCAGTTCGGTGGCCACGGCAAGTTTTTCCATCACGGCGTAGTCGATCGAATCAGCGGGAGAAGCGGCGAACGTAGCGGCATCAAGCCGAACAAAATCGCCGTCGTCATGCGCTGCATCGACAGCCGCTTTACACGCCGCAAGAATCCCCGGCGCGAAGTGTCCAATGGCCTTGAGCCACGTCGAGGCGCGCAGCATGAAAATGCCGCTGTTCCAGAAATGGCGGCCGCCCGCGACATAGGTTTCGGCCGTCGCCGCATCCGGCTTCTCGCGGAAGGCCAAAAGCGCCATCGATGCCTCGGTCGCCGTTCCACCATCGCCGACTTTTACCTCTATGTAGCCAAAGCCAGTCTCGGGGCGGTCCGGAACAATACCGAAGGTCACCACCGCACCGGCTGCCGCCTCCGGCAGGCCGCGTAACAAGGCAGCGCAAAACGCCCGGGTATCACGCACATGATGATCCGCCGGCGTCGCCAACAACACCGGGTCAGCACCAGCGCGCGTCGCATAGAGCGCCGCTGCGGTCAACGCCGGAGCGGTATTGCGGCCTGCTGGCTCCAGCAGCAGCGTCCAGTTGGGCAGGCCGAGCTGGCGCAATTGCTCCGCTGTTATGAACCGGTATTCTTGGTTGCTAACAATGATCGGTGCGCCCAATGACAGGCCTTCCAGTCGGCGCAAGGTGTTCTGCAGCAAACTCTCGTCGCCCAGCAAAGGCTGCAACTGCTTCGGGTGCTTCTCGCGCGACACGGGCCACAGCCGCGTTCCGGATCCGCCACTGAGTACCACGGGAACTATGTGCGAATCAGGCATTCAATGATCTCCGGTCAAGGACGGGTTTTGCGTCATGCAAATTTTCGACTTTCGATTTCGGCAATAATTTTTTCGGCGACGGCGATAAGTATCGGCACAAAGACATGGCCGGATTGCAGCGCGCTCGCGAGAATGGCGGGATCTTCAACGTATTCATGAACCATCTGGTTTCTAAGCTTGCGCATGGTCATCCATTCGTCCGCTGAGCCTATCAGACCCAGGCGTTCCGCCCGATCAAGGTTGTCGATTGTGGCAGATGTCCTTTCACCCAAGGCCGACAAAAACAAGGGCAGCAACTTGTCACCCACGGTGTCTTGCAGACGCCCGAATCTGCCGACAAATGCGTCTACCTGTTCAGCCAGGTCTGGATCTGCTTCGAGTTGCTTCGCTTGCGCCACATCGAACAAACGGCCAAACAGCCGCTGGTCCGTGGTACCGAGGTGAAGACATTCTTTGCGCACAACGCGCGCCAGAAACGTCAAGCGCATCGCGACTTTGGGTTCCACAGTCATATCAATTGGCCCTCCTTGAAGGCAATGTCGTGGATGGGCAGTCGCATGAGATTGGGCGCGCAGAGCAGCACATCCACCCGGCGACCGGCCATGACACGAGAAACTTGCGCGGACATGCGTGCCGCAAGCAGCGCGGGATCGTCCACGGGTTCCGGGAATTCCAGCATGAGGTCAACATCTCCTCCCCGGGCCGCATCATCGAGCCTGGACCCGAAAACTCTTACGCGAACCTGATCTCCTGCCACTTGACGCGCAAGTTGCCGAATAGCATCAATCTGGCAGTCGGTCAAACGCATGGATTGGCTGTTTCAATATGACGCTAAAGCTTAACACGCACCCGCAGATACCGCGGAAAGCGCGGCATGCCGTTTTTCGTCAGCTCGCGATAGCGGTAGGTGATCTTCGTACCCACCGGCGGCGAGTTGCGGCGCAAGGGATCGGTGAGACCGCTGCCCAGAGAGAAGCGGCGGCGAATCCAGTGGCTGACTGGGCAAGGCGTCGAGAAACCACTGCTGGGCGGGAACGGGATTGCCGCTACTGAACCGGGAACTCTTGCCGTCCCAGGTGGCGTGCACCCCGTCCAGCTTTTCACTGACCCAGTAGTGCGAGATGTCATGATCGCCACTATAGCGCTCGGCCAGTAACAAAGCCGGTGGCGCGGCGGAAAACGCCGGGGCAGAAGCTGTGGCGGCGAGCAGGGCGAAAGATATGGCTGCGGCACGCAGCAAATCAGACACCCATGTAGCTCCGGTACCAATCGACAATGCGTCGCACACCGCCCGTCACTGAGGTCTGCGGCGAAAAACCGGTCACGCGCTTGAGTTCGACGGCATCCGCCTGCGGGGTTGGTGCCCCCCCTGCAGTGGCATCTTGAACTTCTTGCGGAATTGGACGGCCAAGGGCAGGCGGACGTGGCCGCAGCCTGTGAGGGCAAGGGTGGTATTTTGATTGAGGGGCGTGTGTTGTTGTACAGCATCATTCGACCAGTTTCGCCGCATCGGCGATCAGATCGGCCGCCGAAACACATAGCTCGGCAATAGTGGATTCCTCCACTTCCAGGAACCCCTCGTACTCAGCCAGATTCCGTTTCTGGTGAGCCACATCCAGCACTCGCCAGCGGGGCGCAGGCCAGTTGAGTGTATGCGTGAGGCACTGAAAAACCGTGTATCGATTTTCGCTGCGATAGCCGTGCCAGCGAAGGGCAGCCAAGGCTGCGGCATGAGCAGCATTGTAGGCACTGGTGAAGCGACCCTGCGCGGAGAGGCTCGCCAGTTGGGCATCGGCAAGACGGATTCGCGCCATCGCTAGCATCCGCCTGACCTCGGCCTCGTTGCGCGGCTCGGCTTTGAGTTGGCCGATGCGCACCAGGTTATCCAGCGCGGGCAGGCTCATTGGCCTCTCCGATCAATGGCAGAATGGGCTGCGCCAGGACGCGATTGACGAATGAATCCGGTTCGGAGCGACGTTGCTCAAAATCGGCAAGCGTATAGCAGGTCGGGTTGATTTTTCGTCCCAGTTGCGCCTCCAGCGGCACAAGCAATTCAAGGACCCGACCCAGCAACAGGTTCTCGCCGATTAGCATAACGTCAATGTCGCTTTGCGCCGTGTCGGTCTGTTTTGCCACTGAGCCATAAACCCATGCCGCTTTCAGATCGGGGATCAAGGGCAGCAGCGCGTCGCGCAAAACGGGTTCGAACCCGAGTGTTTTGCATGTCAGGCCTACCAACTCGCCGTATACCGGGCTTTTCGGGTTCGCTTGAAAACGGCGCAAGTTGCCGACTCTTTCAGTACGCACCAAGCCCGCCCCAGCCAACCGGTTTAGCTCCCGTTGCAAAGAGGCGCTGCCCAAACCGGTAAGGCGGCGCAGTTCGCTGAGGTGATAACTTCGATCGGGCTGACCAAACACCCATCGATAGACGCGTGACTGGCTGTCCGAAAAAATGGCGGTGGCGACTGACATGTTCGAATATTAGCATGATCAAGCCAAATATTGGATCGGTATTCCGTCGAGATCAGAGCGGCAATGGCCAGAAAGTCGGCGCCTGCACGGTGGGCGAATGACTTTCTGGTGGTCTGATCCGATCCTCGCCGAATCCCTTTGACGCGACGGGATCAGCGGCGTCAAAGTCTGTCGCGCACCCGCAAATACCTCGGAAAGCGCGGCATGCCGTTTTTCGTGAGTTCACGATAGCGATAAGTAATCCGGGTACCGACCGGTGGCGGGTTACGGCGCAAGGCGTCTGTCAGGCCGCTGCCCAAGGCAAAGCGGCGACCGTCCGGCATCTCCATTTGCAATGCGCCCAGCATGCCGGCGTACTTGCCTTTACCGGGCAGATGGGCAACGACGGTAGCCTCCGCATCGAGCCAGGGAGTGGCTTTGAGCAAGACTCCGGAGCGGCCGGATTCGTAGGCGGCATCGTCGCGGTGGAGCATGAGCCCTTCGCCGCCGCTGCGGACGATATCGCGCAGCTTTTTCTCGAGTGTCGCCGCATCGGGCATGCGGAATTGGGGAACGGCTTGGAGCCAAGGCAGATTCACCGCAGAGACAATAGTCTTGATCCGTTCTACGCGCTCGGTGAAGCTGCCCGGCGCATCGGGTAATTCGAAGATCATGTAACGCACGCGGCGCCACTCGGCGTCTACGGCTTCCTTGCGCCGAACGATGGCCGAGAGCTGATCGAAAGTGCCGCGGCCGAGCCAAAGCTCGCCATCCAATGGCTGATCGGGCAAGGCGTCGAGAAACCACTTTGGAGCGGGTACCGGATTGCCGCTGCGAAACCGAAGGTGCTTGCCATCCCAACTGGCGCGCACGCCATCGAATTTTTCGCTGACCCAATAGTGCGAGACATCGATATCGCCGCGATAGCGCTCGGCCAGAAGCAGGGGCGGTGTTGCCGCCTCTGCGGCCAGCACCAGTGAGGACGCCGCCATGGCAAACAGAGCCACAAACAAGGCAAAGATGCGCCACCAAAAATTACCCGGGCGTTCCCTGCCTGAAACCGCAGGGAACGCCCGCGAATCAGACATTCATGTAGCTCCGGTACCAATCGACAAAACGCTGCACACCATCAGTCACCTGCGTGCTCGGTGAAAACCCGGTGACGCGATTCAACTCGGTGGTGTCGGCGTGCGTCGCCGGCACATCGCCGTCCTGCAACGGCAGGAAGTTCTTCGTCGCGGTCTTGCCCAGAGCTTGTTCCAGCGCCTCGATGTAGGCCATCAGTTCGACCGGCTGGTGATTGCCGATATTGAACACGCGATAGGGTGCCCAACTGGTCGCCGGATCGGGCGTCTGCTTGTCGAAATCAGGATTGGCCTGCGGCGGGCGGTCCAGCACGCGGATTACGCCCTCGGCGATGTCATCGATATAGGTGAAATCGCGCCGCATCTTGCCGTGATTGAATACATCGATGGGACGGTCTTCGAGGATGGCCTTGGTAAACAGGAACAAGGCCATGTCGGGCCGACCCCACGGGCCATACACGGTAAAAAAGCGCAGGCCGGTGGTCGGCAAATTGAACAAATGGCTGTAGGTATGCGCCATCAGTTCGTTGGCCTTCTTGGTCGCCGCATAAAGACTGACCGGATGATCAACGTTGTCGTGCTCGGAAAACGGCATCCGCTCGTTGCCGCCATAAATACTGGAACTGCTGGCATAGACGAAATGCTCTACGCCGGTGTGGCGGCAGCCTTCCAGAATATTGACGAAGCCGACCACGTTGCTATCGACGTAGGCATGCGGGTTCTGCAGCGAATAGCGCACACCGGCCTGGGCAGCGAGATTGATGACGCGCTGTGGGCGTTCCTTGGCAAACAGCTCGGCAATGCCGTCTCGATCGGCGATATCAAGCCGCGAAAGCTTGAAACGCGGATTCGGCGCAAGCCGCGCCAGGCGCGCTTCCTTCAGGGCCACATCGTAGTAGTCGTTGAGGTTGTCTACGCCGACGACTTCGTCGCCACGCGCCAGCAGGCGCTCGCAGACATGCATGCCGATAAACCCGGCAGCGCCGGTAAGCAGTACTTTCATTGGCTGTTTCGCTGAAAAGCCAGCATTTTCGCATACTTGGCAAAGCTGGCCGTGCAGCCAACGAGGATGTGCACCAACCCCGGAAGGCCGTCTAGCAGGCCCAAACGCAGGAAGTAGAACTTGACGAAGCGCAGCACAGGTGAGAGCAACAAATGCCAGACGCTTGCACGCCTACCATGCGCCAGCGCCTGCTCCGCAGCCAGGCTGCTGTAGCGATTTTGCTTGGCCAGATAGCTTTCCAGCGACTCCGCCGATTCATGCAGCAAATCACCTTGCAGCGTGCCGATTTCGCCGCTGGCGATGACTCGCTCATGCACCGGGTCGTCTGACCAGCGCGCGGCGCGGCGGTCGAAGAGGCGCAGGCTCCAGTCTGGATAGCCTTCGCCGTGCTTCAGATAGCGCCCCATGAAACGGTTGCAGCGGGCAAAGCGATAGGCAACAAAACTCGGCGCTGGCGAGGCGGCGAGGATGCTCTCGCGCAGGCGCTCACTCACCCGCTCATCGGCGTCGACACAAAGCACCCAGTCGTGGCTGGCCTGCTCAACGGCGAATTGCTTCTGGGGACCGAAGCCGCGCCAATCCGCCTGGATGACACGGGCGCCGCAGCGCTGCGCAATCACCACCGTGTCGTCTTCACTACCCGAATCAACAAGCAGAATTTCGTCGCAGAATTTCAAGCTCGCGAGGCAATCGGCAAGCTGTCCGGCGGCGTTCTTGGTGATCAGGACAGCGGATAAGGGCATACGGTGGTCTGGCCGGTGGCGGATATAATGGCAGGCGAGATGCATTTTACGGCGCAAGGCGCCCTCCCGCTCCTACCGATGCGCATTCTTCTCGTCAAAACATCCTCTCTCGGCGACGTGGTTCATAACCTGCCAGTCGTCACCGACTTGCGCCGACGCTATCCTGAAGCGAAGATAGACTGGGTGGTGGAGGAGAATTTCGCGGATATTCCTCGTTTGCATTCGGAAGTTCACCGCGTCATTCCGGTCGCGATCAGACGCTGGCGGCGCTCGCTGTTGAATCCTGCAACATGGTCCGAAATTCGTTCTTTCTGGCGAACGCTGCGAGCGGAGCACTATGAGTTGGTAATCGACACGCAAGGTCTGCTCAAAAGCGCGTTTATCACTCGCATGGCTCGCGGCAAACGCTGTGGCTACGCCGCCTCATCGGCGCGCGAACCCATCGCGGCACGCTTCTACGATGTCACATTCGAAGTTTCGAGAGCGCTGCATGCGGTTGAGCGCAATCGCTGCCTGGCTGCAGCGGCCGCCGACTACCGCCTATCGTCCGAGCCGAACTACGGAGTCGCCGCTACCTGCCCGCGAAGCGGAGTCCCAGGTATGCAGAGCACGCCAGCGCCGAGTTTTGGCGACTCGAACGCCCTGCTATTGACTGCCACCTCGCGTGACGACAAATTGTGGCCGGAGGAGTGCTGGATTGAAGTCGGCAGGGCCTTGCGCCAGAAAGGGCTCGCATGCCTGTTGCCGGCCGGGAATACCGCCGAACGCCAGCGCGCGGCGCGGATCGCTCTGGCAATCCCCGGTGCCGTCGCCTTGCCGCCCCTGGGCTTGACGGAACTCGCTCAACAACTTGCCGCCGCGCGCATCGTGATCGGTGTCGATACCGGGTTGGTCCATCTCGCCGTGGCACTCGGGCGACCCACGCTGGCCTTGTTTTCCGCTTCAGATCCCGCGCTCACTGGTGTACTTGCCGAAACGCCGGCCATCAATCTCGGTACGCGCGGACAGCCGCCGAGCGTCGACGATGTACTAACTGCCGCAGCGCCTTTTTTCTGATGGCCAGGTTCGCCTACACCCTGCTGATAGTCGCGCTACTGCCGTGGGCGCTGCTTCATCTGCTTTGGCGCGCGCGCAAGCAACCCGAATACCTGCGCCACTGGAACGAGCGCTTTGCCCTGTATCCCGGCCGGACTCCCGCGCATATACCGACGATCTGGCTGCACGCCGTATCGGTCGGTGAAACCCGTGCCGCGCAACCGCTGCTGGCCGATCTACGCCAGCACTATCCCGAGCATCGGATTCTTTTCACCCATATGACACCCACCGGACGCGCCACTTCGGAAGCGCTGTTTGGCGAAAGTGTCGAACGCATCTACCTGCCCTACGACACACCCTGGGCGATGGCGAAGTTTCTGCACCACTACCGGCCCTCTCTGGGATTGATCCTGGAAACTGAATTGTGGCCCAACCTGATAGAGGCCTGCATACAGCAGAAAGTACCGATCTTTTTGGTGAATGCGCGCCTGTCAGAACGCTCGGCCAGGCGCTATGCACGCTTTCCCGCGCTGACTCGCGAGGCCTTGCAAGGCTTGAGCGCCATTGGCGCACAATCAAAAAACGACGCGACCCGTCTGGAAGACCTCGGAGCACGGAAGCCGCTTGTTACTGGCAATGTCAAATTCGATATTGCCGCTCCTGTCGATCAACTTGATCTCGGAAAAGTGCTCAAGGCACGCTGCGGAGAACGAATGATATGGCTCGCCGCCAGCACGCGCGAAGGCGAAGAAGCCCTGATACTCGACGCATGGAAGTTGCACCGCGCAAAAGTCGGCGCTGGTGAGGCGGCGTTGCTGATTTTCGTTCCGCGACATCCCCAGCGCTTTGACGAGGTGGCTCGCAGCGCTGCAGCGCGCGACTTCGAGGTTCAAAGGCGCAGCGAAAACTCAAGCATTGCTGCAAGCACCGATGTGTTGATTGGCGACAGTATGGGTGAAATGTTTGCCTGGTATGCCTGCGCCGACCTCGCTTTCATCGGTGGCAGTCTGCTTGATTTCGGTAGCCAGAATCTGATCGAGGCAGCAGCCTGCGGCACACCCATCCTGATTGGTCCCTCAACCCGGAATTTTGCCGAGGCCGCCCGGGAAGCCGTCGCCTGCGGCGCGGCGCGGACCATATTCGATGCCGATGAGCTCGTGAGTCAGGTCAATGTTTTGCTGGCGGATGCCAATGGGCGACAGCGCATGGCTCTGGCAGGCCGCGGCTTCGCCAAGCGTCATCGAGGTGCGACGGCGCGCACCATGGAAATGATTATTCCAGCAGCGCGTTAATCGCGGCGACGTCGTCCTCACCCAAACTGCCGGCGGCGGCCTTGAGTTTGAGTAGCGCGCCCAGCGTATCCAGGCGGGCCTTGGCCAGTTTCTGGCGAGTGTCGTAAAGCTGGCTCTGCGCATTCAACACGTCGATGTTGATACGCACGCCAACCTCGTAGCCCAGCTTGTTCGAGTCCAGCGCCGACTGCGAGGAAGTCAGAGCTGCCTCGTAAGCCTTCACTTGCGCCAATCCGGAACTCACGCCCAGATAGGCCTGACGCGCATTGAGCGCCGCCGTGCGGCGTGCGTTTTCGAGTTCGGCAGCCGCTTTTTCCTTCAGGGCGACGGCCTCGCGATCCTTGGACACGGTCACGCCACCCGAGAAGATCGGAATCGACAGTTGCAGGCCGATGGCACTCGAATCGCTGTCATAGCCGGTACCCAGCGTCGTGCTGTTGCTGGCCGAACTGCGCCCCCGCGACGCCACCAGGTCCAGCGTCGGATAGTGCCCGGCGCGCTGCTTTTCGATTTCACGGGTGGCGATTTCAAACAGGGCAGAATAGATCCGTACCGACGCACTCTGGGTCTCGGCCAACTCGACCCATTTGTTGATATCGTCTGGCTGCGGACCGATCAGCTGCACCCCGAGCTTGAGGCGCTTCAGACCCTCAGGCTCCTTGCCAATTACTGCACGCAAAGCTTGCTGCTTGACTGTCAGATCATTAAGCGCAGCAATTTCCTGGGCACTGGTCAGGTCATAGCGCGCCTGGGCTTCGTGGCTGTCGGTAATCGTGGCGGTACCCACCTCGAAATTGCGTTTGGCCGATTCAAGCTGTTCGGCAATCGCGGCTTTCTGCGTCTGCGCGGTTGCCAAAGCATCCTGTGCCAGCAGCACATCAAAGTAGGCCTGTGCCGCACGCACAATCAGTTCCTGTTTGGCCAGTCCGAACTGCGCCTCGGCTTGCGCCACGGCGAGCTCCGCCTGCGTGTAGGCAACCCAGTTCTGCCAGCGGAACAGCGGCTGCGAGAGACTCAAGGTCCAGCCGTTGTTGTTGTATTGCGTGTTGGTTGCGGTCGCCCCACTCAGTCGCCGCGTCGTGTCGACCTCATTCCAGCTGCTGTTCGCGCTCAAACCGACCGTGGGCAGCAAGCCGGATTTGCCCTGCGGCAGCTTCTCGCGACCTGCATCGAGTGCCGCCCGCGCCGATGCAAATTGAGCGTCGTAGGTAATGGCGTCTCGATACACTGCCAGCAGATCGGCACCTTGCGCGGCCCCGACCAGGCCACCGGCTGACAAGCAGCCGGCAATTATCAGGGAAATTGCTTTTTGCATACGAACTCCGCGATCTTGTCTGTATTAGTACGTTGGCATTGCCGGATCAACATCCCTGGCCCAGGCGGCAACGCCGCCTTGTAGGTTGATGACACTGGTAAAACCCATCTGCTCCAGAAACATTCCTACTTGAAAACTACGTGCGCCATGGTGACATATCACTACGATGTCCACCTCGCGCTTGAGCTCATGATGGCGGGCCGGGACTCCGCGCATCGGCATCGACTGTGAGCCGGCGATGCGGCAAGTTTCGAACTCCCATGGCTCGCGCACATCGAGCAACACGGGCTGGGTCCTTTGCCCATCAGCGAGCCATTCATTGAGTTGGGACGGGAGTAGCTGCTGCATCGACTCAGAATGCGAATTGCGACTCGAGCTCAGCTTCGCGCAGGCGCTCAACCACGGTTTCGAATACCGCCCGACGCTGGAACTCGTTACCCACGCGGGAGTACAGCACAGCCTGCATCGCCGGAGCCTCACCTTCGATGGCGAACAGCCGCCCACCGGGCTTGAGCTGATCGAGCAAGGACTGCGGCACGGTAGAAACGGCACCGGATACCATGATCGCATCATAGGGAGCGCGATCTGGCAAACCATCCAGACCGTTACCGACTTCAACCACCACATTGGTCACGCCAGCTCGCCGCAAGTTTTCGCGCGCGGCTTCGGCCAATTGCGGGTCGAGCTCCACTGACCACACATGATCGGCGTGAGCGCCAAGTAAAGCGGCCATGTAACCGGAGCCGGTACCAACCTCAAGAACATTTTCATGCGTTTTCATTGCCAGCGCTTGCAGCGAAAGGGCTTCAACAATAGGCGCAAACATGCGGGCGCCATCATTCCCACCTAACGGGATCTGCGTATCGGCAAAGGCTAGCCGACGATGAGCCGGCGGAACAAACTCTTCGCGCTTGACCAAAAACAACACTTCGAGCACGTTCGGATCCAGCACCTTTCCGGGGCGCAGCTGCTGTTCGATCATGTTGAAGCGGGCTTGTTCGAAATTCATGATATCTCCAGAAGAATCTATATTAGCATGCTCTAATATTACGGCAAACGGGCGAAAACTGATTCTACGCCTCCACTACTCCGGTAATCGGCTCCTTGACCTTGAACCATGCCGCATACAAGGCCGGCAGGAACAGGCAGGTCAGTGCCGTGGCAAAAATCAGCCCGCCCATAATGGCCATCGCCATCGGACCCCAGAACACCTGCCGAGTCAGCGGAATCATTGCCATTACGGCAGCGGCGGCAGTCAATACAATGGGGCGGAAGCGTCGCACGGTAGAACTGACGATGGCTTCCCATTCGCTTTTTCCGTCCGTCTCGTCCTGCCTGATCTGATCGACCAGAATCACCGAGTTACGCAAGATCATGCCCATCAGCGCGATCACGCCGAGATTGGCGACGAAACCGAAGGGCGCCTGAAACACCAGCAAGGCCACCGTCACCCCGATCAAACCCAGCGGCGCGGTGAGCAATACCATGATGGTGCGGCTGATGCTCTGCAACTGGATCATCAACAAGGTGATGACACCCACCACCATCAGCGGCATTACGGCCTTGATCGAGTTTTCGCCCTTGGCCGATTCCTCTATAGCGCCGCCGGTTTCGATGCGAAAGCCCGGTGGCAGCGTCGCGCGCATTTCGCTCAACTGCTGCTCCATCTGCAAGGACGCGGTCTGCGGCTGCATGCTGCCGACGATGTCGGCACGGATAGTGATCGTCGGCAGGCGGTCGCGCCGCCAGATCAGGCCTTCTTCGAGCACCGGCACCAGTCGTGCCACTTGCGCCAACGGTATGTGCCTGCCGCTGGCCGAAACGATGTCGAGATCGGGCAGCGCTGTCAGCGTGCGCGGGTCGGCGAAGCTGCCGGCATCACTGCCCGCCGGCCGCTCGTAGCCAGCGCGCCAGACCACGTCGATCAACTGATCGTTTTCGCGGAACTGGGTCACCGTGGCACCGACCAGCCAGCCCTGCAGGGTCAACGCCACATCCTGACTGGAAACACCCAGAGCGCGGGCGCGTGCCTGGTCGATCTCGACCCGGACCGACTTGACGCGGTCGTTCCAGTCGAAATTCACGTTGCGTAAATTGGGATGGGCGCGCATCAGCTTCGCGATTTTCTCGGCACCGGCGCGCAAGGCCGCCAGATCTTCGCCCAGAATCCGGAACTGCACCGGATAGCCGACCGGCGGCCCGTTTTCAAGTCGCGCCACGCGCATCCGTAGATGCGACCACGAACCGTCCGCGGTATCGAATGCCGCCTCCAGCCTATCCTTGACCTCCTCGCGCTCACCCAGTCCCTTGGCAACGATCACCATCTGTCCAAAATTGTCGGCGAACAACTGTTGGTCGAGCGACAAAAAGAAGCGTGGCGCACCGTTGCCGATGTAGGACGACCACGAAGCCACCTCCGGATCGCTTTCGACCAGCGCCTCCAGTCGCTTCACCTCGTGCTCGGTCGCTTTCAGCGACGCACCCTGTGGCAGCCAAACTTCAACCACCAGTTCGGGCCGGCTGGCACTGGGAAAAAATTGCTTTTGCACCGCGACGTTGAAGACCACCAGTGACAGCGCAAAAATAGCGATCGTGGCGAAAATCACCAGCCAGCGATGGCGCAGGCACCACACCACGAGGGCGCGAAAACCACGGTAGAACGGCGATTGGTATATATCGCCACCGTGCTTTTCGCCGATCGCGCGCAGCTTGGCCGGATCGAGCAGCTTGTAGCCGAGATAGGGCGTGAATATCACGGCGACAAACCACGACACAACCAGCGCAATGGTGACGACGGCAAAGATCGAAAACGTGTATTCGCCTGCCGCCGATTTGGCGAAGCCTACCGGGGTGAAACCCGCCACGGTGATCAGCGTTCCCGTCAGCATTGGAAACGCCGTCGAGGTGTAGGCAAAGGTGGCAGCTTTGAAACGGTCCCAGCCCTGCTCCATTTTGACCACCATCATTTCCGCAGCAATGATGGCGTCGTCGACCAGCAAACCCAGCGAGATCACCAGCGCGCCGAGCGAGATGCGTTGCAGGTCGATGCCGAAGATTTTCATGGCGAGAAAGGTCATCGCCAGCACCAGCGGAATCGACAGCGCGACGACAGTGCCGGTGCGCCAGCCGAGACTGAGGAAAGAAACGGCCAGGACGATGAAGATGGCCTCGCCTAGCGTGGTGACAAACAGATTGAGTGAAGTCTTGACGATCTGCGGCTGGTCGGACACCACATGGACGTCGATACCCACCGGCAGATCCTGCTTCAGACGCGCCATGGCCTGACCCAGATTGTCGCCCAGATCAATGACGTTGCCGCCCTTGGCCATGACCACGCCGAGCCCGACGGCCTCGCGCCCGGCCACGCGCATGCGCGGCTGTGGCGGATCAACCAGTCCGCGACTCACCTTGGCGATATCGCTGAGCAGGAACTGTTTGCCACCCACGGAAAGCGTGGCATCGCGCAAGGCGTCCACGCTGTCGAAAGGGCCGGAGACGCGCAGCCGAACGCGGTCGGTCTCGGTCTCGATGTGACCGGCCGGTACCACGGCATTCTGTCGCCGCAAGGCATCGAACACCTGGGTCGGCACCAGGCCCATCGACGCAAGGCGGGCAGGGCTGACATCGATGTAAATCTTCTCGTCCTGCACGCCGATCAATTCGATCTTCTTCACATCCGGCACTCGGCGCAGTTCACGCGCCAGCCGGTCGGCCTCGCGGCGCAAGTCGCCCATATCGTGGCCGGCCTTGTCATCGCGCGCAGTCAGGGCGAATATCTTGATCTGTACATCGCCAAACTCATCATTTGGGAAAGGGCCGCGCACGCCCTCGGGCAAGGTGTGGCGAATATCGTCGAGCTTCTTGCGCACCTGACGCCAGGCTTCAGGTACTTGGTCTTTCGGCGTGTAGTCCTTGAGGATGACAATGGTCAGCGATTCGCCGGGCTGCGACTTCGTGCGCAACACGTCGACCCAGGGCGTTTCGGCCAGCTTCTTTTCGATGCGTTCGGTCAGTTGCAACTCGACCTGCTTGGCGCTAGCGCCCGGCCACAAGGTGCGCACCACCATGACTTTGAATGTGAAATCCGGATCTTCCGCGCGACCGAGCTGGAGAAAGGACAGCGCGCCGCCGATCATGAAAACGATCATCAGATACACCACCATCTGCGGGTGGCGCAGTGCCCACTCGGAAAGATTGATCTGTTTCACCGGGTCGCCACTGCCATGACCGTGCGTACTTTTTCCCCGGCAGAAAGCAGATTCACGCCTGCGGCGACAATCCGCTCGCCTCCGCTGAGACCCTCAACCACCAGCGCGCCGCGCTCGGTGAAGGCCGCAACACGGATCGGTTGCAAGCTCACCGTGTCGTCAGCGCCGACTTTCCAGACCGCGGGCTGGTCGCCCTTCTGAAACACCGCCGCGAGCGGAATCAAAAATCCGACAGGACTTGAGGCCGCCGACGGGAAACGTACCGTCGCACTCATACCCAAGGGCAGCAGGGGATCGGCGCCCTTGAGGCTGACGCGCGCAGGATAGGTCCGGGTGACTGGATCGGCGGCGGGTGATACTTCGCGCAGACGGCCTTGCAAGGGCTTTTGCGATCCGCCCTGCGTCGCCCAGAAACTGACTTCGGCGGCCTGCCCCAGCTTGAAACCGGCGACTTCGCTTTCGGGCAGGGCAATTGCAATCTCCCGGTCACCGTCCGGGGCCAGGCGGAATACCGCTTGACCGGCGCTGACCACCTGCCCCGGTTCGGCCAGCACCTGGCCGATAACGCCGGCACGCGTGCTGGCGAGCGTCGTGTAACCGGACTGATTCTTGGCCAATGCAGCCTGGGCGTTCAAGGCTTTTAGCGTCATCTCTTTTGCATCCAGCGCCGACTGGCTGACAAAATTCTGCGCTTTCAGTTCGCGATAGCGACGGGCATCGGCGACGGCCAGACTGCGCTGCGCCTCGGCCTGCACCACCTGCAAGGCAATGTCGGCGGGGTCGAGCCGGGCCAGCGTCTGCCCGGCTTTCACCGAAGTACCGACATCGGCCTTGCGCTCGACGATCTTGCCGCCGACGCGAAAAGCCAGCGTGGTTTCGATGCGGGCGCGCACTTCGCCGCTGTAGGCGCGTAACGTCGCCGTATCGCCAGCGCCGACTTTTAGCGTGCGCACCACCCTGGGAGGTGCGGCGGGCGGCTCAGCCACTGTGCATGCCGAAACCATGGCGACAACGGGAATCAACAATAACAACGATTTCATGGCATTACTCCGGGAGCGATACAGGGCGGTGGCTGCGCCTCATGAACATCCAATACAAAAGTGGCATCACGAACAGTGTAAGCACTGTGGAGAATCCGAGGCCCCATACGATGGACGCCGCCACCGGCCCCCACAGCAACGAATAGCCGCCAAGACCGAAGGCCAGCGAAAACAGGCCGCCAATGGTTGTCACCGTGGTGATCAGGATCGGCACCACGCGCCGCCGTGCGGCATACACCGCAGCATGCAGCACGCCCATGCCACCTGCCAGACGTTCATTGGCGGCGGAGATCAACACAATCGCCGAATTCACCGCAATACCGGTCAGTGCGATTACGCCGTAGAGCGTGTAAAGCGACAACGGAATGCGCGCCACGATCAGGCCCAGCACCACGCCGGTAAATGCCAGCGGCACGGTGACAAGAATCAGCAAGGGCTGAAAATAGCTCTTGAACTGCGTGGCGAGAATCAGATAAATCAGACCCAGCCCCATCAGGAACAGCAGTGCCATAGCATCGAGACTTTCCTGTATATCATCAAGCTCGCCGGAAAAATCGATGTCGGTACTGGGGAACTGCGCTGCGAGCTTCTTCCACTCGGCAGCAATAATCTTGTTGGCCGCTACGGTATCGGTCAGCTTCTTGTCGAGATCGGCTTCCACCGTGATCGCACGGCGCAGATTGTAGTGTTTGATCACGCCCTTGCCGATACGTGTCTCTTCCGTAACCAGGGTACGCAAAGTGGTCGTCCCGCCCGAGGGCAAGGCCACGGGATCGTCGAGCAGGCGCGTGATGTCGGCGCCGACCGTGCCGTCGGCCTTATGCTTGGTGCGCACACGCAGTTCGACCTTTTCGCCCTTGTCGCGCATGGTCGCAATGATCTCGCCATCGGCATGCAGGCGAACCAGTCGCGCCACGTGCGCGGCATTGAGACCGGCGGCACGCAGTGCGACCCGATCCAGTGCCAACACCAGCTCAGGACGTCCCGGCACATCGTCGTCAGCCACATTTTTTGATCCCGGCACGGCTTTCACCACCTTCAGCAATGCATCTGCCGCGGCACGAAGCTCTTCAGGTTCGTCACCGCGCACCCGCGCCTTGATCGGCTTGGCCAGCGGCGGCCCGCCCGAAATCATGGTGAAGGTGATCTTGCCCGGCGTCGGTAGCGCCTCGATGTCGGCGCGCATGCTTTCGACAATTTCTTCTGTGCCGCGTCCGCCGTCTTTGGGATTCAGCGAGACCGTCACCTGTCCGTAGGAAGCACCATACAGCGGCTCGGTATCCGAGAACTTGACGCCTGCATAAGACGCCAGATTGCGTGCCTCGCCCGGCTTGAGATGCTTGCTTACCGCCACCTCGAGACGCTGCGCGTTGACCAGGGTTTGTTCAATCGGCGCACCGGCGGGCATATCCACGTTGACATAGAACAGCCGCAACGGATCGAAGGCGAAAAACTGTATCCGCACCAGTCCGACATTGACCGCCACCACCGCCCCCATCATCAGGGCTACCGCAACAATCAGCGAACGCTTGGGGCGGCGCAAAACCCACAGTAGGCGAAGCGAATACTTGACGCGCAGCCAATGATTGAATCGATCGCGCCAGTTATTCAGGTGTCCGTCGCCCGCCTTGGGCGAGAGCAGGATCATGTGTGCCGGCATCATCCAGTAGGCTTCAAGCAGGCTGATGGTCAACGCCAGAGTCACCACGAAGGGAATCACAAACATGAACTTGCCGACGATGCCCGGCAGCAGCATCAAGGGCAGGAAAGCCGCCAGTGTGGTAGCGACCGAGGCCGTCACTGGCGCAAAGACTTCGCGCACGCCATTGATAGCTGCATCGAGAATGGGTTCGCCGCGCTGCAACCGGTAGTAAATCGTTTCCACCACCACCACCGCATCGTCCACCAGCATGCCGACGGCGATCACCACGCCCAGCAATACCGAGATGTTCATGGTGTAACCCATCGCGTTCAATACCGCGAAAGTGCCTGCCAGTGAAAACGGCAGGCCCACGCCAACCAGTGCCGCGATCCGGGTACCGAGAAACAGCCAGCAAATGGCCAGCACTACCAGCAGCCCTTGCAGCGCGTTGCGCTCCATGGTGCCGATGGCTTCGCGCGTCGGCACCGTCTGGTCATCCAGCAATTGCAATTTGACGCCTTCGGCGGCAAAGCGGGGGTTCTGCTCCTCAATGAAGGCGGACAGGCGCTCCACCAGTTCGAGGGTGTTGGTACTGCTCTTCTTCGTCACCGCCAGAATCACAGCCGGGTTACCACCGTAACTCGCCAGGCTGCCGGCATTGGCCCGCCCCCGCGAAACCTCGGCGACGCTGCCCAGCGGCGTGGGCTCGCGGCGTGTCGCGCTGACCAGAGGAATGCGCGCAATTTCCTCGGGATCGGCGCTTTGTCCGACCATTCTGACCAGCCAGGCAGTGCGTTCCTCGGCGCCGGAGGTCTCAACCTTGCCGGCAAACGTATCGCGGAACCAGGCCGAGATATTGTCGGCGGCATCGGTGGCCGTCAGGCCGCGATTAGCCAAAGCCACCGGGTCGAGTTCAATTTGCAGCTCGGGATCGCGCAAACCAGTAGCGAATACCTGATCCACGCCCGGCATGCGCTCGATTTCGTCCTTGGTCAGACGCGCCCGGTTGCGTAGCAACTCGTCGGCTGCCTGCCCGGTCACCAGCACCATCGCCGTCGGAAATCCGTTCGAGGTGGTGATCTCGATAATGCGCGGGTCTTTCGCCTCGGGCGGAAGCTCGCTATTGGCCTTGTTCTGGATGTCCCGCCGCAAATCGTTGATGCGCTTGTCGAAGGTGCGCTCGTCGATATCGCGAAAACGCACGAGTATGGAAACCACGTTCTCGCGCGAAGACGACATCACAAAACGCACATCGGAAATGCCCTTGATGGCATCTTCCAGCGGTTTGGTCACGCGCTTTTCGACATCTTCCGCCGACGCACCCGGCAAGACCGCCGTCACCATTACCCAGTTGAAATTGATTTCCGGATCTTGCTCGCGGGGCATGGTCAGGTAGGCAATGGCACCCATGACCAACACCACCAGAAAAGCAATATTCGCCAGCGGATGATTGCGCAGCAGCGCAGCGTATAACTTCATGGCTGCTTACTTCTTGGCCGGTTGCACTGAAACGAGCATGCCATCCTGCAGCGCGTTTCGGCCCTGTTGCACCACCACGCTGCCAGGCGGCAGGTCAAGTGGAGCCGGGCGACCTTCCTGCGCACCTTCGATCGCGACAAAGCGCACCTTGTTCGCGTTCAGCAGGAAAACGCCGTAACGGCCATCGCGCCGCACGATCAGATCAGACGGCACATGCGCCTGCACATCGAGCCACACTAGGCGCCCTCCGCGTCCCGGCGGTGGTGGCGCAGAAACAAATGAAAACCGGGCTTCGACGGTTCGCGCCTCGCGACTGATGGCGTTGGAAACCTGCAACATTTTCAGTGCGTGGCTCACTCCGTCAGCGACAAATTCAGCAGACTTGGCCTGTGCCAGACTCCCCGCATCGCGCGCCTGCACCTGCGCGACAAGTTGTAGATCACTGGTGTCGGCCAGGGTCAGCAGCGGGGCGCCCGGCGCGGTAATTTCACCCACTTGTCCGCTGCGCACTCTCACGATCGCATCAAACGGCGCGCGCAGCGTTGTCTTTTCCACTCCGCGCGCGGCGGTAGCGCGCGCGGCGACCGCCGCCCTGGCATCGGCTTCAGCAACCACCAGCTCGGTCTCTCTTTGCGTCAAGGCTTCGGCGGAAATGAAATTCTTCTCGCGCAGACTGCGTGCCCGCTGCGCCTGCGCTTGAACCTGAGCAGTTCTTGCTTTGGCCTGCGCCAACGCCGCATCCGCTCGCGCGAGTGCAAGCTCGGCGTCACGCGCATCCAGTCGGGCGACGATCTGGCCCTTGCGCACACGGTCGCCAGCATCCACCGGTAGCGCGACGATGCGTGAAGAAACTTCTGCCGCCAGCCGGGTCTCATTCTTGCCAAAAACGCTTGCCGGTGCCTCTCGTTGGGGATAGCTGCGCAGTGTTTCGTAGTCCGCTACGGTCACCGATGGCGCAGGGGGTGATGGCTTGGTCGCCTCGACATCTTTGTCACCGCACGCAGCAAGCAGTAGTGGCAGGCTCAGGGCCAACAGGAGGACAGATTTCACTTGGTTTTTCTCCTCTGGCGTGGCGCGACTGGCGCTGCCAGCCCTCCCAAAGCCAGGTCTAGATGGGTATTCAGATAAATTTCGGGGTCATGTGAGTTGCCGCAACACAGGCCGAGCGAATAGCGCCAGATCATCATCATCAGCACCGGCGCGAACAGAACATCGATGACAATCTCAATATTCACTGCGCGAAACTCGCCTGAGTCGATGCCTCTTTGTAAAGTGCGCCGCATCAGGTCTCGCCCGCGTACGATGACGGCCTCGTTGTAATAGGCCGCCAACTCCGGGAAATTGCCGGCCTCACTAATGATCAATTTTGGAATGCCGCCCAGATGGGTATTGCCTATTTTTTGCCACCACACCTGAAGCAAAGTATGCAGAAGATCGGCGCTACTGCCTTCAAAACTGTCTATCAAGCCGGCGCCTGCCTCCAGAACCGGCACGATGCCCTCTTGAACCACCGCCTTGAACAATGCTTCTTTGCTGTCGAAATAGAGATACAGCGTGCCTTTTGACACGCCGGCCCGCGTTGCCACATCCTCCAGGCGCGTGCCGACGAAGCCCTTTTCGACAAAAAGTTCCAACGCCGCCGCCATGAGTTCGGCGGGACGTTCTTCCTTGCGGCGTTGGCGGGGATGGGCTGCGGTTTCCATCAATAAATGAGGAGTTAGTTACTGACTGGTCAGTCATTATATGGAAACATTGGTCCAGGTCAAGCTCTTCGCAAACTGCTATCGAGACGGGTTGGACACAGCCGGCCGAAACTGTCTTGGAGTCGCGCCCATCACCTTGCGCATCAATCGCCGCAGCGCGGTCGAATCGACATAGCCCACGCGCTCGGCCACCTGCTCAACCGTCAGCTTGCTGGTTTCCAGCAGCATGCGCGCCTTGCCGAGCCGAACGCCCTGCAGCAATGCCGATGTGCCGCGCCCGGTGGCGGCCCGCACGCGACGCGAAAGCGTGCGCTCGGACATGCAAAATTCCGCCGCCAGATCGGCAATGCCCGGTGGATTTGGTAGTGCGGATTCGAAGCGCTTGACCAGTTTTGTCATCAGTTCATCGCCATTGGCCAGCAGCGCGGGAACGATGAACTGCGCCTGTGATTGCCTGCCGTCTATCAGCAAGGCGCGTGACACGGCGTCGGCCAGCGCCGGACTGAACTGAGTGCGCAACAAGTGCAGCATCAGATCGGTTTGAGCGAAAGCAGCACCGGCGGTCACCAGCGTGTCATCGCGGATCACCATCCGATCGGCATCCACTGCGCAACCAGGCTCAATTTGCTGCAATAGCGGCGCAAACCACCAGGATGTCGTCGCCCGCCTTCCCTTCAGAAGGCCCGCTGACTGAAGCAAAAATACAGCCGAGCATGACGCCGCTACCGTTCCGCCCGCACGGGTATGCACTTGCAGCGCCTGAATCGCATGCCTTGCATCGGCCTGCACCAGACGAGGTGCGATGGCGCGGCGGCTCTCGATGCCAAGACCCGGAACCACCCAGGTGGAGTTGTCTGCACGAGGCCTTTTTGGCAAAAGTTTTGCGTCGATTGTCAGGCCGTGACCGAGCTGAACGGTGCTGTCTGTTGAAACCACGCGCCATCGGGGTTCGGCGCTACCCACGCTCCTGGCCATCGCGGCAGCCGTGGACAAAATGTCCAGCGTCATTACGACACTCGACGGAAATGCACCCGGCAAAACAAGAATCGTGAAATCGAACATTGACGGTTTTCGCTCTATTTATGTCAAAACAGCCACTGTGATTCTGAGTCAAAACACGGCTTAATACAAGCACCCGGACCAACACTTCGTCCATTCAATCCAGCCAAACCGATATACAGGAGCCAGAAAATGCCCCAAGGAAACATGACCGAAGACGATACGCTCGAAGACTTCGAGCCGCGCCAGATCACACTCGACAATATCACCAAGAAAGTCCATGTTTCCGGTGCCGGGCCGGGGGTGATCGTCATGACGGAGATGCCGGGTATCAGCCCGCATGTTGCACGTTTCAGTCGCTGGGTTCGCGATGCCGGATTCACGGTCTACATGCCATCGCTGTTCGGCCGCGATGGCGCCGTGCCCCGTGTCGAAGAAGGTGCGGCCGTCTTCAAACGAGCCTGCGTCAGTGCCGAATTCCGCGCCCTGGCCAGCAACCAGTCAAGCCCTGTGACACTGTGGTTGCGCGCATTGGCACGGCTGGCGCACGCGGAGTGCGGCGGCCCGGGCGTGGGGGCGATCGGCATGTGTTTCACTGGCAACTTTGCGCTGACAATGATGCTCGAGCCTTCCGTACTGGCGCCGGTCCTGTCTCAGCCGACGCTGCCCCTGGACAACCCCGCCGCACTTGAGATCGCACCGGACGAACTGCTCGCCGTACGACAGCGCCTGGAGCGGGAAGACTTGACCGTGATGGCTTACCGCTTTGCTGGCGACAAGTACTGCAAGGCCGAGCGCTTTGCCGCCTATTCGGCAGCGCTCGGCGAGCGCTTCATTCCACACGTGCTGCCAGACAGCGCCGCCAATCGCGACTCGCTCGCGCCGTTTTTTGAACACCTGGTGGCAAGCCCCCACAGCGTGGTAACCGCCCATCTGATCGACGAAGCGGGCCAGCCGACCATCGCTGCCCGTGACGAGATCCTGGCCTTCTTCACGCATCGACTGGCAAGGCCGGAAAGTCAATAGTTCAAGCGCTATCAGTGCCCCAACGTCCGGCCCATAAAAAGTCGGCGCTGATGAAGCAACTGCGCTACAAGGCGGTCGAGCAAAAGACGCTCTCCTCGCCGTAGCGGACGGTGATACGGCAACAAGTTTGGAGTACTACCGGGAAAGCGCCGGCGCAGCCTCAACTCGCCAGTGCTGCTGAGATTTGCTGACCGATATCGTCATGATGATGTAGCGCCTGGGTAATCTGGGTCACCACTTCAATACGACGCTTGGCTCCGTTCTTGATTTCTTCCATGGCCTCTTGGGCGCCAGAAGCCGCTTCATGTCCCGCCGCTACCGTTGCGCTCAAGTCGCTTATGGCTGCGGCGGCAGCCTCAGAGGTACGCGCGATTTCAGAGGCGATGGTGCCGACTTCATCGCTCGCCACTTTGGCCTTTTCAGCCAGTTTGCGTACTTCGTCTGCAACAACGGCGAAGCCCCGCCCGGCTTCCCCGGCGCGAGCCGCCTCGATGGCCGCGTTGAGCGCCAGCAAATTGGTCTGGTCGGCGATCTGGGTGATATTCGTCACGATACGGGCGATCTGATTCGATTGATCGCCGAGTGAAGACAAATCCGACTGCGCGCGCGAAAGGCTGCTGCCTACACTGCCAATTTCCTGCCCGGCCTTGACCATTAACTCTTGGCCGGATGCCACTCGCGCACCGCTTGCCCTGGCCAGGTCGTTGGCGACACTCATGTCGGCCAAGGCCCTGGCGACGGAATCCAGCAAGTTTTGGGTGCTGGCCAATGCGCTTTTTCTGGATTCAAGACTGCTGCCTAGCCGCCCTTCGGCTTCTTCAAGGCTTCTTTTCAAAACCGCCTGCTCGGACTCGACGCGCTCGACTTTCATTGTGGCCGCCCGCAAATCCTCACGATATTTGGCAAGTTCCGAATCATCTGCCGCCTTCGATTGGACGGACTCTGTTCCAGTAGATCTGAAACCGAGTACGGCAGAAATCCCTGCGAAGAGGGCCGCAAAGCCGGCCAGTAGTTCGCTCGAACCGGGAACTACGATTACGCCAACACACAACAGAGCGGCGACCATAGCCAACCCTGATGGCACTACATTACGCTGAGTCCCGCCCATGTTTGTTCTCCACAATTTTTGATGACTAAAACAGATTGAGTGCCGACAAGCAATATAGCGCAACCGGTGTAGTAACTATTCCGTACTGCTCAGACATTCTGCCTGCTGCTATAACGGCATTTCCCGTGTCGTTCTTTAGCCCGTCTCCAGTCCCTAGAGAATCGCGTACCATTTGCTCGCAAACCCTAGCACTCTTGGAAGGGCCCCACCATGCGCATCGAAGAAGAGCTGAAACTCGACTTTCAGGACGTCCTCATTCGGCCCAAGCGCTCGACGCTGACATCGCGCTCGGAGGTCGATATTTCACGCGAGTTTGTTTTTCGCCATTCCGGCCGAAGCTACCACGGCGTACCCATCATCGCAGCCAACATGGACACCGTCGGCACCTTCGAAATGGCGCAGGCCCTGAACAAATTCCAACTCGTAACGGCTTTGCACAAGCACTACGGCGAGGCGGAACTGGCAAGTTTCTTCCTCAAGCTGCCGGAAGCATCGACGGTGTTCTACTCGATGGGCATCACTACGGAAGACTACGACAAGTTCTGCCGCGTCAAACAGCAAGTCGGCGACGCCATCGCCTATGTCTGCGTCGATGTCGCCAACGGTTACACCAAGTCCTTCGTCGATTTTCTGCACAAACTGCGTGACGCCTACCCGCAGATCACCATCATGGCCGGCAACGTTGTCACCGGCGAAATGGCCGAGGAGCTGATTCTCGACGGCGCCGACATCGTCAAGGTCGGCATCGGTCCCGGCTCGGTGTGCACCACGCGCAAGATGACCGGCATCGGCTATCCGCAACTGTCGGCCATCATCGAATGCGCCGACGCCGCTCACGGCCTGGGCGGGCTGATCTGCGCCGACGGCGGCTGCACCTCACCGGGCGATCTGGCCAAGGCCTTTGGCGGCGGCGCCGACTTCATCATGCTCGGCGGCATGCTCGCCGGCCACGACGAATGCATGGGGGAAATCACCGAACAGGACGGCCAGCGCAAGGTACGCTTCTACGGCATGAGCTCGCGCACCGCGATGGACAAACATGCCGGCGGCGTTGCCAACTACCGCGCCTCGGAAGGAAAGGAAGTGCTGCTCGACTACCGCGGCCCGGTCGAGAACACGCTGCAGGAAACCCTTGGCGGCGTGCGCTCCGCCTGCACTTACGTCGGCGCTCACAAACTGCGTGAACTCTCGAAGCGCACCACCTTCATCCGTGTCGCACGCCAGCTCAACGAAGTGTTCGGCCAGTCTTAGCCGCATATGAACAAGTCTGCCGCCTTCGTTCGTGTCTCTCTCGCGCTGCTGGTTCTGCTGCTGGCGGTGGCCTGCAGCGAACCGAAGCTGGACGCACTCCCGGCCGGCACCCGCGTGCTGGCACTGGGCGACAGCCTCACCGCGCCGCATGGTGTCCAACCCGGTGAAGACTGGCCAACCTTGCTGGGGCAAAAATCCGGCTGGGTCGTGGTCAATGCCGGCGTCAGCGGCAACACCAGCGCTCAGGCCCTCGACCGCCTGCCCGGCCTGCTCGAACAGCATGATCCGCAACTGGTGCTGGTGACCCTCGGCGGCAACGACATGCTGCGCCGCCAGCCGCAAGGGCAGACGGTGACCAACCTGGGGCGCATGCTCGATCTGGCCAAAGCCCACGGCGCCAAAGCGGTGTTGCTCGCCACCCCAAAACCCAGCCTCGCCGGCGCAGTATTCAACAACCTGTCGCCACCCGATTTCTATGCCGAGGTCGCCAAGGAACGCAAGGTGCCTCTGATAGCCGACGCCCTGCCGGAAGTGCTTTCGGATACCAACCTCAAGGGCGACCAGTTGCACCCGAATGCTGCGGGACACGCGCTGCTGGCGACAAAGATTTTTGAGGCGCTGAAGAAGATCGGCTACGCGCGGTAGGCGTATCACCATCGCCGACTTTCTGAGTTTCGTCATTCCAGCGGCTTTGCATGCCTTGGTTTCCGCTGCGCGGGGTGACTAAGCGGGGATCCAGAGTTTCATTGAGTACGACGCCGTATCGCCATCCGCTGCGGCGAGGAGAGCGTCTTTTGCTCGACCGCCTTGTAGCGCAGTTGTTTCATCAGCGCTTTGCGTCCCTTCGGGAACTTTTCAGGCTGCGCCTTTAACTCACATGCCGGGACTCGTCCCGCCCCCGCGGGCTACCCTCGTTGAAAAAAGCCCGTCGGCTAGCCGCACCGAACGAATGGCCAAAGATTGACAATGCCTTTTCGAGTGCTACTATCAGTACTCTTAATAGGTCTTGGAGTGACTCATGTCACATCTAATCTTGGCGGAAACCACCGCCAGCGTATCGGAACTTAAAAAAAATCCCATGGGCACAGTCGCCGCCGGCGAAGGTTTTCCCGTCGCCATCCTCAATCGAAATGCGCCGGCCTTTTACTGCGTCCCCGCCAAGGCCTACGAGGCGCTGATGGACAAGCTCGAAGACATAGAGCTCAATGCCATCGCCGATGCCCGCGCCGGGCAAGCAGTCATCAAGGTAGGGCTTGATGACCTATGAGCTAGGATTTCTCGACGAAGCCCTGAAGGAATGGCACAAGCTCGATGCCACTGTTCGCGACCAGTTCAAACTCAAGCTGGCCGAACGTCTGACGAGTCCCCGAGTGCCGGCAGCCAGGCTCAGCGGGCAGTCCGATCGCTACAAGATCAAACTGCGAAGTGTGGGTTACCGCCTGGTTTATGAAGTACGTGATGGCCAGTTGATTGTGGTGGTGGTTGCAATTGGCAAGCGGGAACGCAACGCGGTATACAAGGCGGCAGCACGGCGTTAGCCGCTAGACACACAAAGGGCCGGATCAGCGGCCCTTTCTCTCTCAACCGCCAGCGTGCAACGCGGGTGGATGGGGATCTCTTGCTTCACCCTACGAACCATCGCCGTCTCGTCAGCGCCGACTTTTACGAAAAGGCTGCGTGTATGCGAATCTAATTCGAGCTTGTGGCCATCGAGCAGCAGGAACTCATTCTTGAAGGCATCAGGCCGTGATACTGATAGGGGTTCAATCAGCCCGACTTCCCGAATCGAGGCTTTGATCTGATGGAACTTGCGAGACGTCATCGCCCCATCCGGGACCTTCTTGCTCGGTAGCAGAGCGTCCAAGGCGATCGTTTGGATTTTGAGGTCAAATCCGACCAGTACGTTCAGAAAGGCCACTTGAGGCCATGATCACGGATGCTGGATGCGACGTGGTTGAAAAGCTGTTGCGGGAGCTCAACCTTTAGCGTTACGCAGCCAGGCGCTGACTCTGATGGGCCAGCCTGTCGAGCGCTTGCTGGATGCGCCCATTGGATTGCCGCTGCATCCAATTAGAGAGTTCCATTAATGGTGGCCCGACTTCGTCAGCATCCAGCACCTCCGAGGATAGTGCCAGCAGCAGTGAGCGCGCGGTAGCGGACACGTCGTTGTCCTTGGGCTCCATCGCCTCACAAACCATCCCGACGATTTGCATGTCGGCCAGGTGGAATTCGCTGAACCAAGGTTGCCCAATAGCGCTTAAAGCAATCAGGGTTGGGAGCTCTGTTTTCGAGCGGTCTTTGATGCCGAAGGGGCGAAGTTTTAGTCTCATGAGTTCATTAACGGCACACCGTCTGAAATCCTGACCCCACCAATGGCGGAATGCTGCAAGAATGGGAAAAAATATTGACTCAATCGGTCACGCTTTCGCGAAATGGCAGTCACGATGACGCGAAAACGGTGATTCGGGAGGGCTACCCGCCAGCGCGAATGGCTTCAAATATCGGGTATCCGGATTATCCGGTAGACGCCGGTGGACGCCTTGCCAGTTGGTTGGAAAGGATGAACATCTTGTGCCGCATTCCCCTTCCTAGCGCCATCGTTGCACAGCAACACCAAGGCGGAGCCGTCGGCTCAGGAGGGGGTCAAGGCATGTTTTAAACGTATCTCAGTGCCTCACGAAGTGAGCCATGCCTTCGGTAAACTATTAGCAATGCAATGCGGCGTCCGATTCTCTGCCAAGCCCTCATCCGCCCTGCGCCTGATCCTGGCGCGGTGGATGGGCTGTCAGCGCTTTATCTACAACGCCAAGGTCTGCGAATCGAGGTATTTCCGAACGTTTCAGCGGCACACCCTATCGCTGACCGGCGTTTATACCAAAGAGAGGGGCTGGGTGCCCATCCTCATTTGGCTACCCCAGCGTCGCCACCATCTCAATCTTCGGCGCGATCGAGCGCACCACCTTTTGGATGCCGTGTCCTGGATTAGCCAAACGTTGCGACACAACTAGCCCAACCTTTTCCAGCAGTCCGATATCCTTGGTGATCGCCGAACGGTTGCGATGCAGGCTTTGCGTCAGTTCGTTGATCGTCTTCGGCTCGTGCAGGACCTCGAGCATGAGGCGGCGGCGTTCTTCCGACAAGACGGTGAACATCCGCTGCGGATCCTCGAAGACCAGCGTGATCTTGCCATCGAAGGGCTGACCGCGATCAGCACGACGAGCTGCATCTTTCGCCCGTGAAAAGAAACCGTCGACATCATCGGTGCGAATAACTACTTTGGCCATGATTTTTTTCCTCCTGCCGATTTGACGATTTCCAACCATTCTTGCTGGAACCGTTCCTGCGTTGCTTCAAAACTTTCGAACTTCACTGCCTCAACCTTGCCCATGCAATGACGATGGTGGTAGCCATGCGCATTGTCGAAACCGAGAATGCGCCCGTTGTCTCCACGATAAATGGCGTGGTTGATGTACGCCAGGTTGTAGCGAGTGACGATGGTCTTGCCGCGTTCCTGATATCCCCAGACCTCATAGCTCAGCAATCCGCCGCCGGACTTCGGTTTCAGTTCGAAGCGCTCTTGTTCGAGCAGGGTTTCCTTGGGCGTCTTGACCATGAGCGGATAGATGACAGCTGTGTCTTACGATAGCACATCTGGGCGGATAAGTCAGGCGAGGACGAGAGATGCGAATCGTTTGACTGATCAGTGAATCGTCATGAGCAAATGCATAACGCGCCTCGTTAAACGTCAAGCAGCTATTAGCGAGGAATGGCTGTTTCCTATTTTTTTCAATCTCGACATCCCAAGCGAGATGCAATTCATGTCCCCTCTGTCCCGCCGAGCGAGGAAGGTTCGCCGGGGGCAGTCCGGTCGCGCTGTCCGACGACGGCCGTTTTTGGCCGGCTAGTTTTGCGACCGGCCCGGCGGGCCTTACGCAGCGAGGGGAGCCCGCAGGGCCGGGGGGGGGGCGAGTCCCGGCATGTGAGTTAAGGGCACGGCCTGAAAAGTTCCCGAAGGGACGCAAAGCGCTGGCGATGGCGATACGGCGATGCAAGCCCCTCACGCGGTGTGCTTTAAAAACTCGGCGATGGCAACACGGCGCCTCAGCGCGACTCCTTGATCAGCCTTCCATTCAAGGGCTGCAAGGGCCGCGCATTCTTGCGATAAAAGCGCTTGAAAACTTCGATCTGCTCGATCGAAATCTGCAGCGGCTGTTTCATCACCATCCACACCACCTCCTCGGTACAGGGCGGCGTGGTCAGCGAGCCGATGTAGGTCCAGTAGCCGAGAGTCTCTGGCAGCAGTTGCATGGGGTCGATCGGATCCGTCGGCGAAACATCCGTGCCCCACTCCAGCGGCAGGTTGTTGAGCAGGGTCTGAATCAGCGGGTGTTCGCGACCGGCTTCGATCATCACGGCGATGATTGCCATCTGCCCTTCTTCGCTCTGATGCATCAGGTGCAGCTCCATGTCGTAGGGCTTGCCCTCGATCTGCCCTTCCGACGGACGGTGAAAATGGAAGCCGGTCAGTTTGTAGCGGATACCCATGACGGCGATATCCAGACCTTCGCCGACCTGGAACTCGGCGGTGTAGCCGCTATCGACAATGTTGATCCGGGTTGGCAGGTATTCGAATTCGATGGGATCGAGGCTGAGCTTGATGCCGTCGCGGATATCGATGGGTGACTGGCTCGAACCCGCGGCGCAGGCCCGATAGGCGCCGCGCAGCTTGCCCCAGTTAGGGGGTGCGCCCCCACCCTCGTAGGCCCAATGCACGCGCTTGGGCGCAGGTTCGTCTTTGTCGATCTTGGGCGGGCACTTCGCCACTTGCGCTTCGGCTTCCTTGCAAAGTTCCGCGGCGGTCGGTTCAGGTTCAGGTTCCGGCTCAGGTTCCGGCTCAACGACAGGTGGCTCGGGCTGCTTTCGCAGCGGCGGAGGCGCCAGTTTGGCGGGCCCCAGCGGGATGTGCTGGGGCCTTTGGCCGGATGGCGTCGGTGCCGAGGTAACCGCCGCCATCAAAATTGCTGGCGCGGACGGCTCCGGCCAAGCGGCGGCGAAGGTGGTCCCTATCGATAATCCCGCCATGACTGCCATTGCGACCAATGCCGCAGCAATTTTCTGCAGCCGGCGAAACACTTGCATCCTTATCCCTTTGTCCCGTATCGGGCTGTGACTGCCTGGCGCCCGGAATCAGCGTACTTTAGCGTCAATTGGTAGAGAGACATATCCCGAATTTGGCCCGATTGCCCTTTCACTGCCGCGGGTTGCATTCGCTCCGTCTTTCCAGTAGCTTCAATCTTCTGTCTCGCCCCCCCCAATTTGCAGGAACGCCCCATGAACGCCAACGAACAATTCATCGCCGCCGACGCCCACGTGGACGCTGCCGCCATCGCCCCTTTGCCCAATTCGCGCAAGATTTACGTCGAGGGCAGCCGCCCCGACATTCGAGTGCCGATGCGCGAAATTGCCCAAAGCCCCACCGGTGACGAGCCGAATCCGCCGATCACCGTGTATGACTGCTCCGGCCCCTACACCGACCCAACGGTTGCTGTCGATATCCGCAAGGGCCTGCCGGAATTGCGTGCGCAATGGATCGCCGAGCGCAACGACACCGAAGAACTGCCCAGCTTGTCGTCCAGCTACGGCCAGCAACGCGCGTCGGACGCCGAACTGGCTGAACTGCGCTTCGACCTCGCTCGCAAACCGCGCCGCGCCAAGGCCGGTGTCAACGTGACGCAGATGCATTACGCCCGCAAAGGCATCATCACCCCCGAGATGGAATTCGTCGCGATTCGCGAGAACCAGAAACTTGAAGGTCTCGACGAATTGTTGCGCACCCAGCATCCGGGCGAGAGCTTTGGTGCGTCGATTCCACGCGTCATCACCGCCGAGTTCGTGCGCGACGAAATCGCCCGTGGCCGCGCCATCATCCCCAACAACATCAACCATCCCGAATCCGAGCCGATGATCATCGGCCGCAACTTCCTCACCAAGATCAACTGCAACATCGGCAATTCGCCGCTGGCCTCGACCATTCAGGACGAAGTCGACAAGATGACCTGGGCCATCCGCTGGGGAGGCGACACGGTGATGGATTTGTCGACCGGCAAGAACATTCACGAAACTCGCGAATGGATCGTGCGCAACTCCCCAGTCGCCATCGGCACCGTGCCGATTTATCAGGCCCTGGAAAAAGTCGATGGCAAGGCCGAAGACCTGACCTGGGAAGTGTTCCGCGACACACTGATCGAGCAGGCCGAGCAGGGCGTGGACTACTTCACTATTCACGCCGGCGTTCTATTGCGCTATGTACCGATGACCGCCAAGCGCATGACCGGCATTGTCAGCCGCGGCGGTTCGATCCTGGCCAAGTGGTGTTTGTCGCACCATAAGGAGAACTTCCTCTACACCCACTTTGAGGACATCTGCGAAATCATGAAGGCCTACGACGTGGCTTTCAGCCTCGGCGACGGCTTGCGCCCCGGCAGCATCTACGACGCCAACGACGCGGCGCAGATGGGCGAACTGGAAACCCTCGGCGAGCTGACCAAGATCGCCTGGAAACACGACGTACAGGTGATGATCGAAGGCCCCGGCCATGTGCCGATGCACATGATCAAGTTCAATATGGAAGAGCAACTGCGCCTGTGCGGCGAGGCACCCTTCTACACGCTGGGCCCATTGACCACTGACATTGCGCCCGGCTACGACCACATCACCAGTGCCATCGGCGCGGCGATGATTGGCTGGTACGGCACGGCCATGCTCTGTTATGTCACGCCCAAGGAGCACCTCGGCCTGCCCGACAAGAATGACGTCAAAGACGGCATCATGGCCTACAAGATCGCGGCCCATGCCGCCGATCTGGCAAAAGGCCACCCCGGTGCCCAGATGCGCGACAACGCGTTGTCGAAGGCGCGCTTCGAGTTCCGCTGGGAGGACCAGTTCAATCTCGGCCTCGATCCTGACAAAGCGCGAGAATTCCATGACCAGACCCTGCCCCAGCACGGCGCCAAAGTGGCGCACTTCTGCTCCATGTGCGGGCCGCATTTCTGTTCCATGAAAATCACCCAGGACGTGCGCGAGTACGCGGCCAAACTCGGCGTCTCGGAACAGGAAGCGCTCAACAAAGGCATGGAGGTCAAGTCGGTGGAGTTCATCAAGAACGGCAGCGAAATTTACAAGGCGGGTTGAGACAGCAAAAAGTTCCCATCGGGACGCAGAGCGCTGGCGCTGGTAGTACGGCAAATCATGGACTGTCGCCCCGACTGCGGCGCCTGTTGCATCGCGCCTTCGATCAGTTCGCTGAACAAACCGGCCGGCATACCCTGCGCGCATCTGACGCCCGACTACCGTTGTTCTATCTTCGGCAGCGCGCAACGACCCGCCTGCTGCAGCGGCCTTCAACCCTCGACGGAAATGTGCGGCAACGACCGTGATGAGGCGTTGGCCTGGCTGGCGCGGCTGGAGGCCGACACCGCCGCATGCTAGACTCAACGCCCGCCTCCAGCGCCAATTTATTCTTCTGACATGGATTTCCATCCGCTGCTGCAAGCGCTGATTCTCGGCTTGGTCGAAGGCTTTACCGAGTTCCTGCCGATCTCGTCGACCGGCCACCTGATCCTCGCCGGCGACCTGCTGAATTTCAACGACGACCGCGGCAAACTGTTCGAAATCGTGATCCAGTCCGGCGCGATATTCGCGGTGTGCTGGGAATACCGGGTGCGCATTGCGCGCACCATTACCGGCTTGCCACATGATCCCGTGGCGCAACGCTTCGCGCTCAATATCGCGATTGCCTTCATGCCGCTGGCGGTGCTGGGCCTGCTCTTCGGCAAGGTGATCAAGGCCAATCTGTTCAACCCTGTGGCGGTAGCTACCGCCTTCATCCTCGGCGGCTTTGTCATCCTCTGGGCCGAGAAACGCGAACACCGCATCCGCGTCGATCAAGTCGAGGACTTGACCCCGCTCGACGCCCTCAAGCTCGGCTTTGCCCAGGCCTGCGCGCTGATTCCCGGCACCTCGCGCTCGGGCTCGACCATCATTGGCGGCCTGCTGTTTGGTCTTTCGCGCAAGGCTGCCACCGAATTCTCCTTCTTCCTTGCCATACCGACCTTGCTCGCTGCCACCGCCTACCAGCTCTACCGTGAGCGCGCGCTGCTCAGCATCGACGATCTGGGTATGTGGGTGGTGGGCGTGGTGGCGTCTTTCATCTCAGCCTTTCTGTGTGTGCGCTGGCTGCTGCGCTATATCTCCAGCCACGACTTCACCATCTTCGCCTGGTACCGCATTGCCTTCGGCTGTGTGGTGCTGGCGACTTCGCAATTCGGGCTGGTAAATTGGACCGTCGGGTGATTCTCTATCTTCACGGCTTCACCAGCGGACCACAGTCGCACAAAGCGCAGGCACTGGGCACGCGCATGAAGGAGCGCGGGCTTGGCGACCACTTCGTCTGTCCGCAACTGCCTGCCTCGCCGCGCGAGGCCATCGCACTATGCGAGGGTTTGGTCGCGCAGCATGGCGTCACGACCGTGGTCGGCTCCTCATTGGGCGGGTACTACTCCACGTATCTTGCGGAGACCTTCAATCTCAAGGGTGTGCTGGTCAACCCAGCGGTGGTGGCGCATTTGTCGCTGAAGGATTACATCGGGCCGCAACAGTGGTTGTACACGGGCGAGTCCTTCGAATTCCGCGCCGAGTACATCGACCAACTGCGCGCCATCCAGATCCCGTTCCTGAAGAAACCGCAGCGCTTCTGGCTGCTGGTCGAAGAAGGCGACGAAACGCTGGATTACCACCATGCCGTGAAACGTTACGCCGGCGCAAGGCAAACCGTGCTGCCCGGCGGCGATCACAGCTTCACACGGTGGACCGATTACCTCGATTCGATAATCAGTTTCGCGGAGCTGGCGTGAACGCCGAAGAAACAGCGGCGGCCGAGCGCACCCGGATCGGCGTCTTTGCCGGGCTGGCCGCCTACTTCATCTGGGGCCTGGTGCCGGTCTTTTTCAAGCAGATTGCAGAGGTACCGGCCAACGAGATCATTGCCCATCGCGTGGTCTGGGCCATGGTGATGATGACACTGGTGATCCGCTTTGGCCGCGGTTTTGCCGATGCCCGGCGCGTAGTCCGGATACCGGCGCAACTGACCCGTATTGCATTGGCGTCGGCCTTGGTGCTGGTCAACTGGCTGACTTTTATCTGGGGCGTGAATAACGGCCACATCGTCGAAACCAGTCTGGGCTATTTCATTCTGCCACTGCTCAATGTGGCCCTTGGCGTGCTGGTGCTCAAAGAACGCCTGCGCCCCGTTCAATGGCTGGCGGTGCTGCTGGCCGCGATGGGCGTCGCCATTGAGGCGATTCGTGCCGGCGGATTACCCTGGATTGCGCTGGTGCTGGCCGGCACCTTCAGCGTCTATGGTCTGTTGCGCAAGCAATTGCCGCTGGATGCCGCCAGCGGTTTGTTTCTCGAAACGGTGTGCATGATGCCGCTGGCGCTGGGCTGGCTGGGCTGGCTGGCATACTCCGGCGAGATTCACTTCGCCAGCGGGCCCGGGTTCATTACCGGACGCGACCTGCTGCTGATCGCCACCGGCGCCGTCACCGCGATTCCCCTCTTGCTGTTCGCCATCGCGGCGAGACGCCTGCCCTTGAACACCATGGGTTTCCTCCAGTACCTGGCGCCCTCCATTTCTTTTCTGATTGCCGTGTTCATCTATCACGAGCCGATGGACTTGAGCCGCATGACAGGCTTTATTGCCATCTGGGCCGGGCTGGCTGTCTATACCTACGACCACGTACGGATCAGCGCCGCCCGGATCACCCGGGCCGCCGCCATACCTTGAGCTTCGATTCCGCCCAGTTCAAGAAACTCGAACGCGCCGGCTACAACCGCATTGGCGCACGCTATCAGGCGGCCTCGGCGGCCCGCCAGAGCATATCCGACAGCCTGCTTGCTGCCGCCAGACTAGAGCCCGGCCAGCGCCTGCTCGATCTGGCCAGCGGCCCCGGCCTGCTCGCGCGTGAAGCGCGCAAGACATTGGGCGACGATGGACTCGCGCTCGCCAGCGACATCAGCGAGGTCCAACTCGCCTGTTGTCCCGATCTACCCCGGGTGGTGGCCGACGGCGAGGCTCTGCCCTTCGCCGGTCACAGCTTTGACCGCGTGCTCTGCGGCCTGGGCCTGATGTTTTTCCCCGACGAACAAGCCGCCTTGCGGGAGATGCACCGCGTGCTCAAGCCCGACGGGCGGCTCGCGCTATCGGTATGGGGCCGGGCCGAAGACGTGCCGTTGGTCGAAACGGCGCTGGCCTGCATGCGCCGCGTGCTGCCACCGCCCAAGGTGCTGCGGCCCTCGATCTTCCGTTTTGGCGATGCAGATGAGTTGGCGCGCCGTCTCGCCAGCGCCGAGTTTTCCGGCATCGAGATCCGACCGTTTCGTTTCGCCGTCAATTTCAAGGATGCGGCCAGCTATTGGCAGGGCTTTCTCGATCTTGCCGGTGGGGCGACGGAAAGCCTCTCGCGGCTGCCCGTCGAAAAGCAGCAGGAACTCGCCCATTCGGTGAGCGAAGAACTCGCACCCTACGCGCTTGCGAACGGCTATCGTTTGACCAGCACTGTTCTGGTCGCCACGGCCAGCCCGGTATAATTCGCTCCCTCGTTTCCCCTCCAATTCCCCATCCGGGGTGCCCCCTCCATGAATGTCCTGTTTGAAGAGGACGGCGCTTTCCGTGCCGGCTCTGTGCTTGCCGACAATGTAACGTCCTTGCAGATCGAATTGCCTTCGGGCAAGCGCAGCAAGGTCAAGGCCGCCAACGTATTGCTGCGCTTTGCCACACCAGCGCCGGGCGAGTTACTGGAGCGCGCCGAGGCGGGCGCCGAAGGCATAGAAGTGGATTTTCTTTGGGAAGTCAGCGGCGAGGAAGAGTTCGGCTTCGAGGATCTTGCCGCCGAATACCATGGTGTCAAACCCGATCCGGTACAAGCCGCAGCGGTCTTGCTGCGCCTGCATTCGGCGCCGATCTATTTTCATCGCAAGGGGCGCGGCCGCTTCCGCAAGGCGCCGCCCGAAATCCTGCAAGCCGCCCTCGCCGGTCTCGAGAAGAAACGCCTGCAGGCGGCAGCCATTGCGCGCATGGTCGAAGAGCTCGCGAGCGGCCAATTGCCCGCCGAATTCGGCCCGCTGCTGACGCAGATCATCTACAAGCCCGACCGCAACCGCAGCGAGACCAAGGCGCTCGAAGCTGCCTGTGGAGAAAGCGGAAAATCCGCCGCCCGCCTGCTGTTCGACTGTGGCGCACTGCCCTCGACGCACGATTATCACTTGGGAAGGTTTCTGTTCGAGTTCTTTCCCGAGAGCAAGGGCGGCACGGGTTTCGGTCAGTTTGCCGCGCCCGTTGAGCCGACCGAGCTTCCGCTGGCGGCAGTTCAAGCCTTCAGTATTGACGATGCGCACACAACCGAAATCGACGACGCCTTCTCGGTCACCACAAAAGCGGATGGTGGCTGGCATATTGGGATTCACATCGCCGCGCCGGGCCTCGGTTTTGCACCCGACTCGGAGCTCGGCCAGATCGTGCGCGAACGGCTGTCCACGGTCTATATGCCGGGGCGCAAGATCACCATGCTGCCCGAAGACGTGGTTGAGCATTTCACGCTTGCCGCCGGCCATACCGTGCCCGCGATTTCGCTGTATCTCGATGTCGCCGCGGATTTGCGACTGCTCGGGCACGAAACGCGGATGGAACGCGTACCCATCGTCGCCAATCTGCGCCACCACGATATCGAGCCGGTATTCAATGCCGACACCCTGGCCACCGGCCTGCTGGATTTCCCCTACCGCGACGAACTGAAACTGCTCTGGGAATTTGCCCAAGTGCTTGAAGCCGGTCGCGGCAAACCCTCCGACAACGGCAACCGCAAGGATTACAACTTCATCGTCGATTGGGAAGCCGACTGCGGCATTGCCGCCGAACCCGGCAAGGGCTTCGTCGCCATCAGCGAGCGCGCGCGCGGCAGCCCGCTTGATACTCTGGTCGCCGAACTGATGATTGTCGCCAACGCCACCTGGGGGGCAATGCTGCGCGACGCCGGCATCCCCGCGTTGTACCGGGTGCAGACCGCGGGCAAGGTGCGTATGAGCACGGTTGCGGCGGCGCATGAAGGGCTGGGTGTCGACTGCTATGCCTGGTCGTCTTCTCCCTTGAGACGTTACTGCGATCTGCTCAACCAGTGGCAGCTCATCGCGCTGCTAAAGGATGAGGCGCCGCACTTTCCGCCGAAATCGGCGGACCTGCTGGCGGCCATGCGCGACTTCGAGCTCACTTACGCCGCTTATGCCGAATTCCAGCGCGGCATGGAGCGCTACTGGTGCCTGCGCTTGCTGCTACAACAGGGCGCGACCGAAGTTACGGGGCACGTACTGCGCGAAACCCTGGTGCGGCTCGAACCCGTTCCGCTGGTGCTGCGCGTGCCTTCCCTGCCGGAACTGGCACGCGGCGCTCGAGTGCGGCTCAGCGTCGAAGACATCGATCTGCTCGCATCCGAAATACGCCTGCGCTACCTTGAGCTTGCGCCTGAATTGGCCTCCAATACAGGCTCTGATGCTGCCTTAGTCGGCGACGAGGACGAGGAAGCCGCAGAGTAAAATTGGCGGTCATGCGAAAACCGCCCAATCCGCCAAGCCTGACTCGCTTCTTCGGCGCGATTCTTCAATCGCTGCCGACGCCCCGAAGGAAGTTCTCTTGGGGGACATCCCGGTGGAAATCATTCTGGGGGGCATACCGATCGAAGTCCCTTTGGCCAATGCCGGCCTTCCTGGCCGCAATGGACCCGCCGCGGCGCAATCTGACGCTGGCGTTTGGCGCGTCCCTGCTGATTCACGCCGTGGTCCTCGCGATTCGCTTCGCGCCGCCGGATTTACTTAGCAAGGTCCGCGAGCGAGCGCTTGACGTCATCCTGGTCAATAGCAAGAGCCAGAGCAAGCCTCACAAGGCGCAGGCCAAGGCACAGACCAATCTCGACGGCGGCGGCAACACCGCTGAGGACCGTCGCGCCAAGACCCCGCTGCCGGCCTCGCAAAAAACCCGCGAAGGCCGCGATTTGCGTGAAGCAAAACTCCGCGTAGCCGAACTTGAGGCGCGCCAGAAGGAAATGATGACGCGCCTGAAAGGCGACAAGTCGATCAACACGGAAAAGCCGCAGGACAAGCCGGTTCTGGTACCGGAGCCGGTGCTCTCGGGTGCAGAGCTGGTCAGCCGATCGCTGGCCATCGCCCGACTGCAGGGACAGATCGCGCGCCAGACCGAGGAATACAACCAGCGGCCGCGCAAGAAGTTCATCGGCGCCCGCGTCGAGGAGTATCGCTTCGCACAGTACGTGGAAGACTGGCGCCAGAAGATCGAACGTATCGGCAATCTCAACTACCCTTCCGCCGCCAAGGGTCGCCTGTATGGCAGCCTGGTGCTGACCGTGGTGATCAAGGCCAACGGCGATCTTGACCGCGTCGACATCAACCGCTCCTCGGGCAAACGCGTTCTGGACATCGCGGCCACCCGCATCGTCAAAATGTCCGCGCCCTTCTCCGCTTTTCCGAAATCGATCAGCGCCGACACCGACGTGATCGAGATCACCCGCACCTGGACCTTTACCAATGCCGACCGCCTGCGTTCGGAATGAGCCATGACTGACCGTTACGCCGTTTTTGGCAACCCGATCGGGCATAGTAAATCGCCGCGCATTCACGCGCTGTTCGCTGCTCAGACTGGGCAGAGCATCAGCTATCAGGCGATTCTTGCTGAAACAGACGGCTTCGCTGCGGCGGTCGATGCCTTTATCGCAACAGGCGCGGGGCCCGCGCGCGGGGCCAATGTCACTGTTCCGTTCAAGGAAGACGCCTTTCGTCTGGCGACGCAGCGCACACCGCGCGCCGAAGCCGCAGGGGCGGTGAATACCCTGAGTTTCGATAGTGGTGCGGTGCTAGGCGACAACACCGACGGTGCCGGCTTGCTGCGCGACCTGAAACATAACCTTGGCTGCGACCCAGCCGGGCGCCGCGTTCTGCTGTTGGGCGCGGGTGGCGCTGCGCGCGGCGTGATCCTGCCCTTGCTGCTGGAAAATCCGACTGAACTGGTAATCGCCAATCGCACTGAGGAAACCGCTGCGCGCCTTGCCCTCGAATTTTCCCGCCTGCCGGGCTGTGCCGTCAGTGTCAAACCCGAAGGAACCGGTTTTGCCGGCTTGGTCGGTCGTAGGTTCGATCTGGTGATCAATGCCACTTCTGCCGGCCTCAAGGGCGCCATACTGCCGTTGCCGACTTCTGTATTCGGCCAACGCTGCTTTGCCTACGAGATGGTCTATGGCCGCGAAACTCCATTTCTAGAACTAGCCCGCGCAGCAGGTGCAAGAACCGCTGATGGCTTGGGCATGCTGGTCGAACAGGCAGCAGAAGCCTTTTTCATCTGGCGCAGAGTGCGTCCGCAGACCGCAGCCGTCATTGCGATGCTCAAGGCATGAGGCCCGCGCCACACTGGCTGAAAATCGGGCTCCTCACCCTGGCAGGCGTGCTGCTGCTCTGGCAGGGCTGGTATCTGGGTTGGGTGCTGTGGTGGAAATGGGTGAATCCTGAAACCACCAGTTTTCAGAGCCAACGAATGAAAGAAGCGCGACAGAAAAATCCGAAAGCTGAACTCAAACGCAAGTGGGTGCCTTACGGAAAGATCTCGATTCAACTCAAGCGTGCCGTGATCGCCGCCGAGGACGACAAGTTCGTCGATCACGAGGGCTTCGATTGGGAGGGCATACAGCGCGCCATCGAGAAAAATCAGAAAAAGGGCAAAGTCGTCGCCGGCGGCTCGACCATTACCCAGCAGTTGGCCAAAAACCTGTTGCTGTCGCCGACCAAATCGGTAACGCGCAAGGCGGAAGAGGCCATCATCACGGTCTGGATCGAATTGCTGTGGGACAAACGGCGCATTCTTGAGGTCTATCTCAACGTGGTCGAATGGGGTAACGGCCTGTTTGGCGCGGAAGCTGCGGCACGGCGCTACTATGGTATTTCCGCTGCGCAACTCGGCGCGGAACAGGCGGCGCAACTTGCCGTGATGCTGCCCGCCCCGCGCCGTTATGAACACAATCCAAACTCGGCCTACCTCACCGGCCGCGCACGACTGATTGCAGGACGCATGCCGCACGCTGAAGTACCGCCTTGAATTTCAGGCAGCGGCTGGCGGTACCCCGGAGGATGAAATAGAGCACCCACTGCAGCCAGGGCAGAAATTTCCCAAACTCCTCCACTCGATGAGCATCCGCCGTACCGAACGAAGCCCTTCACGCTAAGCCGCAACAGATACAATGACGGGCTACTGCGAGAACGCTCATGAACCCGCCGGCCACCCCTCCAACCGATCGCGACGAACCACACCACCAGGATGATGTGCAGGACAGTCTGCGCGAGGTCCAGGTCTTGCTCGCTCGGCAAAAGCGTGTGGAAACGCTGGTACATCGGCAAGACATGCCACGCCATGAGCTGGTCGAAAGTCTGGTGCACAAGCAGCACCTCGCCGAATTGCAGAAGAAACTCGAAGATCTGCACTCGGCCGACATCGCCTACATTCTTGAGGCCCTGCCGCTCGATGAGCGACTGCTGGTGTGGGATCTGGTCAAAGCGGAAAGCGATGGCAACGTTCTGCTCGAAGTCTCCGATGCGGTGCGCGAATCGCTTATCGAGAGCATGGCACCCTCGGAGCTGGTGGCGGCGGCAGAGCAGCTCGATACCGACGAACTGGCCGACCTTGCACCAGACCTGCCTGATGGCGTACTGGCCGATGTTTTCCGCTCGCTGCCACCGCAAGAGCGCGAAGAACTGCGCGCGGTCATGTCCTATGAAGAGGATACCGTTGGCGCCTTGATGGATTTCGACATGGTCACCGTCCGTGAAGACGTGACCCTCGACGTTGTATTGCGCTATCTGCGCCGCTTCGACGAATTGCCCGATCACACTGATCAGCTTTTTGTCGTTGATCGCGACGACCATCTGCGTGGCGTGTTGCCCTTGAACGTGTTGCTGGTCAAAGCGCTGGAAACGGAAGTGTCAGCGGTGATGCACAAGGAGAATCTGACCCTGGAAGCCGGCGACAAGGCCGAAGTCGCCGCACAAGCTTTTGAGCGATACGACCTGGTCTCCTCTGCGGTGGTCGACATGCATCGCAAGCTGGTCGGGCGCGTAACGGTAAATGCCGTGGTCGACTACATTCGCGAAGAAGCAGAGGCCGACCAATTGGCGCAGGCCGGCCTGATCGAAGAGGAAGATATTTTCGCCCCAGTGATCGACTCGGTAAAAAACCGCTGGGCCTGGCTGGCGATCAATCTGGTTACGGCTTTCATCGCCAGCCGCGTGATCGGTGCATTCGAAGGCTCAATCGAAAAGCTGGTGGCGCTCGCCGCGTTGATGCCCATTGTTGCCGGCATTGGCGGCAATGCGGGCAACCAGACCATTACCATGATCGTGCGCGCCATCGCCATGGGCCTGGTCGAGCCCGATGCCGAAAGGCGCTTGCTGAGGAAAGAGTTTGGCGTCGCCCTGATCAACGGTGTGATCTGGGGTGGGCTGCTTGGCCTGGTGGCCTGGTGGCTCTATGGCGACATGCGCTTGGGCGCAGTGATGACGGCGGCCATGATTCTCAATCTGCTGGTCGCCGCCAGTGTCGGCGTGCTGATTCCGATGACCCTGCAAAAGCTCGGGCGCGACCCGGCCATGGGTGCTTCTGTGATGATTACCGCCGTTACCGATTCAGGTGGCTTCCTGATCTTCCTCGGACTGGCGACGATATTCCTGATTTAGCGCTTACCTCGTTACCAGTTTGAGACCAACGATGCCGGCAATGATCAGGCCGATGGACACCAACCGGGCGACTTCGCGCGATTCATTGAACAGGACCATGCCCAGCAACGCGGTTCCCACTGCACCGATTCCAGTCCATACCGCATAGGCCGTCCCCACCGGCAAGGTCTTTAGCGACCAGCCAAGCAGGATCACGGAAATAGCCATGGCGCACAAAGTCCACGCGCTTGGCACCAGACGTGTAAAACCTTCGGTGTATTTGAGGCCGATGGCCCAGCCGACCTCGCAAACACCAGCGACCAACAGCACGGCCCAGGCGGCGGCGGGCGTCAATACCGGCACGGGAGTTTCTGCCGCCGTATCACCATCGCCGAGTTTTGGGCCACGACGCACGCATTCGGTCAGCTTCCGCTAAAAATTACGTCGGCCGCCGCTATGGTGTCCGCGATATCCGCATCACTGTGCGCGGCGGAAACAAAGCCGGCCTCGAAGGCCGAAGGCGCCAGATAGAAGCCTGCCTCCAACATGGCGTGGAAGAAGCGGTTGAAGGCGTCCTTGTCTGCTGCCATAACCTCCGCATAAGACGTCGGTGGCGTGGCCGCGAAATAGAGTCCGAACATGCCGCCCACCGACTGTGCGCTGAACCGCACGCCATTCTTGTTTGCCGCCCCAGTCAGTCCTTCGACCAACGCTTGGGTGCGCGCCGTCAGCGTCTCGTAAAAACCTGGTGCCGCGACCTTCTTCAAGGTGACGAGACCGGCGGCCACCGAAAGCGGATTACCCGAAAGCGTGCCGGCTTGATACACCGGACCCAGCGGCGCTATTTTTTCCATGATGTCGCGCCGCCCGCCGAAAGCGCCGAGCGGCATGCCGCCGCCGACAACCTTGCCGAAAGTCGACAGGTCCGGAGTAATGCCATACAGACCCTGTGCGGAATCGGGGCCGACACGGAATCCGGTCATCACTTCATCAAAAATCAACACGGCACCGTGCTGCGTGCACAACTCGCGCATCGCAGCGAGAAACTCGGGCTTGGGCGCAATCAGATTCATGTTGCCGGCCACCGGCTCGACGATCACGCAGGAGATGTTCTTGCCATGCGTGGCAAAGGCGTCCGTCAGTCCTTGCGCATCGTTGTAATCGAGCACCAGGGTGTGCTGGGCGAGATCGGCCGGAACGCCAGCGGATGACGGGTTGCCGAAGGTCAGCAGGCCCGAGCCGGCCTTGACCAGTAGGCTGTCACCATGGCCGTGGTAGCACCCCTCGAACTTGACGATGGCATCACGCCCGGTAAATCCGCGCGCCAGCCGGATCGCACTCATGGTGGCTTCGGTACCGGAAGACACCAGGCGCACCATATCCATGCTCGGCACACGCTGCACCAGAAGCTCCGCCAGTTCGACCTCGGCTTCCGTCGGCGCGCCGAAAGAAAGCCCATGCGCCGCCGCCTCCTGCACCGCACGCACGGTGTCGGCATCGGCGTGGCCGAGAATCAGCGGACCCCAGGAACCGACGTAATCGATATAGTCCCGGCCGTCGGCGTCCCAAACGCGAGCGCCCTCCCCGCGGACAATAAAACGCGGCGCGCCGCCGACCGAACGGAAGGCGCGTACCGGTGAATTGACACCGCCGGGAATGGTTTTCTGGGCGCGGTTGAAAAGTTCTTCGTTGCGAGTCATGGGAAAGTCCTTTGGTTCGCCATACGGGATGCCAGCGCTGCTCAGCTTTTCAGCCTTGCCCGGCCGCTCTTGCTTTCCGGTTTGAAAAGCCGCTGATAATCTTCGGCCCGCTTCTTGATGTCCATCGCATCGAACAAGTCGCTGACGACCGCGAGAATATCCGCGCCGGCATCAATCACTTGTTGTGCATTATCGAGGGTGATCCCGCCAATGGCCGCCACCGGCAAACCAAAGCGGCGCGCTTCGCCCAAAAGCTCAAGCGACGCGTGCACGGCGCCGGGTTTGGTGCGTGAGGGAAACACGCTGCCAAAAGCCAGGTAGTCGGCTCCTGCCGCCGCCGCCTCTTCGCCCCGCGCAAGTTCGTTGTAGCAGGACACACCCAGAATGCGTTTGGGTCCAAGGGCGTCGCGTGCTGCGGCCAGCGATCCACCCGGCGCATCGTCGCGCCCGATGTGGGCGCCATCGGCGCCGATCTCTACAGCCAACCAGACATCGTCATTAATGATCAGTCGAGATCCCGCAGCGCGGCATATACGCAGCATCTCGGCGGCCTGCGCGCGGCGCAGCGCGCTTGATGCCGTCTTGTTGCGGTATTGAACAATAGGAGTTCCGCCGTCGAGCGCTGCTTTAACCAACGCGGAAAGCCGCGGCAACAGCGGATCGTCGAGCGTAACCGCGCACAGTCCCTTTAGTTTCATGCCCGTACTTCCGCGAATTGCGTCTGCCGCCGCTCGTGAATAAGCTCCGGATCCAGGGCCGAAACTTCGACCCAGTGCCATGCCAAACATTGCTGTTCAAACATCGTCCGCCTCGATATCGGCAGCCCGTGACCAAAACAGGCGATCGGGTATGAACTGGCCCATACCGGGGCGAAATCCCGCTTCCAGCGTACTCCAGGTATATCTCTGCGCGGCCATCACTGCGTCGCCCACATCGACACCGCTGGCGACATGCGCAGCAATCGCTGAAGCGAGTGTGCACCCTGAACCGTGATAGCTTCCCGGCAAGCGATCCCAGCGATCAGTGCGTACCGCTCCATGACTGCCATACAACGTATTGATCACCTGCGGACTCGCTTCATGGGTGCCGGTAAGCAGCACATACTCGCATCCGGCTTTAATCAGACGATGGGCACAACCCGCCAGATCCGGACCGGCCCTTCCGTCCCCGCCCGCTTCACCGATCTGCTGCGCAAGACGCCGCGCTTCCAAACTGTTTGGCGTTAGTACGGTGACCTGAGGCAACAGCAGGTCGATCATCGCCTCTATCATTTCCTCGTCTGCAAACTGATCGCCCCGCCCCGAAGCCAGCACCGGATCCAGGATCACGGGAATATCCGGATAGTCCGAGATCACTTCGGCAATGGCGGCAATAACCTCGACGCTGCCCATCATGCCCAACTTGAATGCGGCAACCGGCATGTCTTCCAGCAGAGCCCGGGCCTGGTCGGCGACCCACTCGGCGTCTATTGGCAAAACGCCCTCAACGCCGGCAGTATCCTGCACGGTAATTGCGGTCACCACAGAAAGTGGATGGCAACCCAGGCTGGCAAGGGTCAGAATATCGGCCTGTAAGCCGGCTCCGCAGGTAGGATCCGCGGCGGCAAACGTAAGCACAATCGGTGGCGTAGGCGGCGTGGGAAGCGGCAGTTTTGCGGCGGGGGCAGCTTTCATGAATTTCCTGACCCGGTCCGGGCATTTCGAGCGGCGAACCGCTTGGGTTAGTATTCCGCAATTCTACCTCACAGCCCCACCATGACTGCTCAACCGCCTTATTCCAAATGGATGTGCCTGATCTGCGGATTCATTTATTGCGAGGCCGAGGGCTTACCGGAAGAAGATATTCCACCCGGAACCCGATGGCATGAAATACCCCCAAACTGGACGTGCCCCGAATGCGGCGCTCGCAAGGAAGACTTTGAAATGGTCGAAACTTCAGTATGATGCGGGTTAACGACGTTCTGCTTCGACAAGAAAGTACGCAAAGGGCGCGGGGAGGAGGCAATGCGCGGAGGAGGCAAGATGTCTCTGATGCTACATTTCGCGTCTTCTGCGCGCGCCAAAAAAAAGCCAAATTCAGCCTGGAGTAACGTGAGCGAAATGCCCAGTCTTTCCGGCATCAAGGTGATGGTGATCGATGACTCGAACACCATACGCAAGACCGCTGAAATCTTCCTTCTGCAAGCCGGCGCTCAGGTCGTCCTGGCCGAGGACGGCTTCGATGCGCTGGCGAAAATCAACGACCATCAGCCGAATGTGGTGTTTTGCGACATCCTGATGCCGCGCCTGGACGGCTACCAGACGTGTGCCTTGATCAAGAAGAACCCGAAGTTTGCTGCCACTCCGGTAATCATGCTCTCGTCCAAAGACGGCCTCTTCGACCGCGCGCGCGGACGCATGGTCGGCTCGGATGAGTACCTGACCAAACCATTCACCAAGGACAGTCTCCTCCAAACGGTTGCGACGCACGCGGCACGTGCTTAGCTTGTTTCAATTGTTATCTTGAAGGAACCTCCATGCCGATCAAAACTGTTCTGATTGTCGACGACTCTCCCACTGAGCGAGAAATATTGAGCCAACTTCTGATTGGTGGCGGCTACGAAGTCAGCACCGCTGAAAGCGGCGATGACGGAATTGCACGGGCCAAACAGATCATCCCAGATCTCATCCTGATGGATGTCGTAATGCCAGGCACCAACGGCTTTCAGGCCACTCGTGCTCTGTCCAAAGACGAAGCAACAAAAAGCATTCCGGTAATTATGTGTACGTCAAAAAATCAGGAGACCGACAAGGTGTGGGGCATGCGCCAGGGCGCCCATGACTACGTCACAAAGCCGGTGGATGGTCCGGCGCTACTGGCCATGATCGCCGCGATCGCCTAAACAGCAACCATGGCCAAACGAATCAGCCTGCGCGAGTTTCAGCAAGGTCTTTCTGAAAGGCTGCTTTCGGCACGACGCGGCGACAGTGAATTGACCTTGCTCGGAGTCGAGTCAGGCGCGGCTGACCTCCCGGGAGGCAGTCATTGGCTGCTCGATCTCGGCGACTCCGGCGAAGTCGTGCCGCTTCCGCAGTTGACCCCTGCACCGTTGACCAAACCATGGTTCGCTGGCATCGCCAATATTCGCGGCGTTCTCTATGGTGTCGTCGATTTCGCGGCATGGCGCGGGGGTGCGCCGACACCCCGCAATGCACAGTCCCGCCTGCTGCTAGTCGGCGCGCGGCAGGGTATCGCCAGTGCGCTGCTGGTAAGCCGTGCTCTCGGACTGCGCCCGCAACAACAGCTCCATGCTGCGAGCGATGCCGGGGATAGCACGCGTGACGATCCCCATCCAAACGAATCTAATTCACTGGAACAGGGCAGCGCACATTGGCTAGGAGGGCGATTCTTGGATGCACAAAACCAGATCTGGACTCAATTAAGAATTTCTGCCTTGCTGACTGATCCTGACTATCTCGACGTTGCTCTCTGACCCTTCAAGAAAGAACCCGCCATGGCAACCGCTTCCGCTTCAACGACTCCCGCTGCATCCAACGCAAGAGCTCAAAAGCGAAACAAAGGCCTGCCTTTGATTGGGCATCTTCCCTTTAATATGCAGTTCCGCATACTCGGCGCGATACTTGCCATCAGTGTGCTGGTCGCTGTCGACATAGTGTTTCTGCAAACCCAATCCGCGAACCGTGAAACGGCTTACGTCTCGGTCGTATCTCGCGCTTCGGCACTTACTCAGCGCATTCCACGCGCCATGCAAAATGCCGTGCAAGGTGACAAGTCCGCTTTCAAGGATCTGCGCGAGGCCAATGAACGCTTTGGGCAGGCTCTTGATGTCCTGGCTGATGGTGGCGACGATGAAAACACACCGATCCCGCCGACCAATGCTGAGGTAAGACCAGCGCTTGATGCAGCGCGCTCGGCTTGGGAAGCTCAACGCGCTCCAATCAACAGAATTCTCGCTCAGGAATCCAGCTTTGTCGCAACCGGGAAATTGGCACAACAGTCTCTTCAATACGGTCTGGTGATGGCTGAAAACGCCGAGTCGACGGATGGTGATCTGTCGATGCTGACTGGGCGCGTACTGCGCGCGGTAACCCAGTTGGCATGGGCTCCCGGCGTAGATGAGCGCCTGGTTGGGCAATTGAATGCGGACCTGACTGCGGCAATAGCGAAAGCTCCTGGCGGATCGCAATTGGCACTCTCGCTGCAGGCCCTGCAACCGGCCGCCAAGGCGGCCACGACCGACATCAAATCCCTGTCGCGCACCCGCGGCAGCCAAAACAAATTTCTCTCGGACTGGCGCAAACTTGACCAGCTTACTGACGAACTGAAAACGGCCTACGTGGAAGATGCCGCCGGGACCCGAGCCTTGACACCCATCACCGCCATCAGTGGATCACTCGCCCTTCTGATGGTGGTTCTTCTGATCAAGGCCTTCGGTGATGAAGCAACGCGGCGCTCTGAAGATGCCGAGCGCCAGCGTCGAATCGCCGAGGCGGAAAAAGAGGCCAGCCAGAGCGCCATTTTGCTGCTAATGAACGAGATGGGCGATCTGGCCGATGGCGACTTGACGATTCGCGCTACGGTATCCGAGGACATCACTGGTGCCATTGCCGACTCGGTCAACTACACGGTTGAAGAACTGGCCGTGCTGGTGCGACGAATCAACGATGCTGCCGAACGCGTGACCCGCGCCTCCAGCGCCGCGCAATCCACATCCAACGAACTGATCTCGGCGACCAAGATTCAATCAGCCGAAATCCAGGGCGCCAACGCCTCGGTTCTTGAAATGGCGAACTCGATGAAAACAGTGTCCTCCTCGGCCCTGGAATCCGCCCGAGTTGCACGCGCTTCACTCGAGGCTGCGCAAAAAGGCTCGGCGGCGGTGTCCAACTCGATCTCGGGCATGAACGAAATTCGTAGCCAGATTCAGGAAACTTCAAAACGAATCAAACGGCTTGGTGAATCGTCACAGGAGATTGGTGAAATCGTTGAGCTGATCTCGGACATTACGGAACAAACCAACGTGTTGGCCTTGAACGCGGCGATTCAGGCGGCTTCAGCCGGCGAGGCCGGACGCGGATTCTCGGTGGTGGCGGAAGAAGTTCAGCGACTGGCAGAGCGCTCCGGCGAGGCAACGAAACAGATTGCTGCCATTGTAAAAACCATTCAGACAGACACCAACGACGCGGTTGCCGCCATGGAGCACTCAACCCAGGGCGTGGTCGAGGGTGCCAAGCTGTCGGATGCTGCGGGACAAGCACTCAATGAAATTTCCAGCGTGTCGCAGGATCTCGCCAACCTGATTCAGGCCATTTCCAGCGATACCCAAGCTCAGGCCGACATTGCTACGCACGTGGCCGACTCAATGAAGGAAATTCTTCGAATTACCGGCCAGACCACCACCAGCACGCAGGAAACTGCCGTGTCGATTGGCGAACTTGCCGAACTTGCCGTTGAACTGAAGGGCTCGGTTTCGGGCTTCAAGGTGTGATGGAACGACCCGTGAATCAACGCCCGCTTAATTGCCTTATATGAGCATGGATCTCGATATCGGTCCGCTGTCCTGGGTCAAGGGGGAAATTGATCTTGCGCTCGAACGCGCAGGACAAAGTCTCGCCGCTGATCCGGCAGGCGACGGCCTGGAGAAAGCCATCACCAGCATGCACCAGGCGCATGGCGCGCTGGCTATTGTTGGACTCGACGGCATCACCGAATTTGCCAAAGCGGCAGAGCAACTGCTGGCGGCAATGCGTGACGGTGCGGCAGAGAATCGAGAAGCCGCTTCCAACGCCGCACAATCCGGGTTTGCCGCACTGCGCGGTTATCTCGAGGACCTGATGGCGGGCCATCCCGACCAGCCGATCAAGCTTTTTGAGCCCTATCGAGCAATGGTTGTCGCACGTGGCCAGACCGCGCCCGGCCCCTCCGCGCTGTTTTTCCCGGATTTGACCCAGCGCCCGCCCAAGCGCGAGAAAGACCTGCCGCAGCTTGCGCCGGAAGCTTTAGCCGCGCGCCTCAAGGCCGCCCGCATGGGCTTCGAGCGCGGACTTTTGAAGTGGATCAAGAATGACCCCAAGGGTATCGTCGAGATGAAAGTCTCAATCTCGATGATCGAATCCACCCGTGCCACACCTTCGGCACGGGCCTACTGGTGGATTGCGCTCGGCGTGCTTGACGCGCTTGCCGCCAATGGGCTGCCCGACGCAAACGAGGCAAAGCGATTTGCCATGCGTCTGGGGGGGCAAATCAAGAAACTCATCGAAGGCCAGGCCGAAGTCAACGAACAATTTCTGCGCGAGGCCCTGTATCTGGCGGCCTGTGCCACAACTGGTGGCAATGCACTGGCGGTCGTTCGCGCCGCCTATCGCCTGGATGGCATGATTCCCACCGAGACACCCTCGGAAACAGAAAGATTACTGCCCCACCTGCGCCGTCTGCGGGAATTGCTGGCTGGCGCCAAGGACGACTGGAATCGCCTCTGTGCAGGTACCGCTGCAGCGCTGCCACCCTTCCATGAGCGCGTGGCAAAAATTGCCGATGAAGGCAAGGCTACCGGTCAACCCAACTACACGGAGTTAACCGCGGCTCTGCTGGAACATACCGACCAACTGAGGCGGGATCCGACACAGCACAATGATGTCCTGGCTCTGGAGATGGCCACCGCACTCCTGCTCGCCGAATCGGCTTTGGAAAATTTCCAGTCTCTGGATGCAGACTTCGCCCGCTCAGCCGATGCCGTCATCAGTCGTCTGGCCGCGCTCGGCAGAGGCGAAGAACTTGGGATGCTGGATCTGCCTCAAATCGACGCCATGTCACGCCGTGCCCAAGAGCGGCTGTTACTCGAGTCGGTAGCCCGGGAAATTCATTCCAACCTCGGCACCATCGAACAGACCCTGGATGCGTTTTTCCGCGACAACTCGCGTCAGTCGACCTTACCCGCTCTCAAGCAACCAATTCGCCAGATTCAGGGCGCGCTTATGGTGCTTGGTCAGAGTCGCGCCAACACCGTGCTTGACGAATGCGCACAGGAAATCGAGCGTTTCGCGAAGCCCGGCTTCGCTGCCCAGGCAGGCGACTTCGAAGAAGTGGCAAGAAAACTTTCTGCCCTGGGCTTTTTTGCCGCGCAATTGCAAGGCGGTGGCGCCGACATTGATGCGATTCTTGAGCCACCCGCCGCGCCAAAGCCTGTCAGCGAAGAAATCAAAAAGGTAGAAGCGGACGAGGCGGCCGCAGTGCCCATATCCGCGCAAGCTACAGCCATAGAGGCCGATGCCCAGGTAAGCGCTGCAGAGGATGCAGCGGTCGCGAGCGAGTCGGGGGAGCCAGCTGAGGAATCGCTTCCCGACTTTGAAGTTGAGGACATCGAGATTCAGCCGGAACCCGAAACTGCTCAAGCGCCCAAGCCCATCGAAGCGCCCGCCCCTTCGGCCGAAACCTCGCGCCTTGTCGATGCCAGCAAGGAAGACCTGGACGCAGAACTCCTGTCGATATTTCTCGAGGAAGCCAACGAAGTCCTCGCTACCATCAACGAACACCTCCCTCTGGTTCATGCTGCGCCTGGCAACCAGGCGTCGCTCATCACCCTGCGACGCAGTTTTCACACGCTGAAGGGCAGTGGCCGCATGGTGGGTCTCACCGACCTTGGCGAATCCGCTTGGGCAGTGGAGCAAGTGATGAATGGCTGGATGCACGAAGAGCGCGCCGCCTCACCCGCCTTGCTGAAAATGCTCGATCTGGCCGCCGATGTCTTCATCGGCTGGGTAAAACAACTTGAGGCGGGCGGCGGCAGCCAATTTGACGACGCAGAACTGGTTCGACTTTGCCGCCAGTTGGGCGGTGCAGAGGATGCCGAGGCCGACATCGCCGTAGTGCCAGCGCCGAGTTTTGAAGCACCGACACTCGAAACGCCCGCACCAGAGGAATCGACCCTCGACGTGGCGACCCTCGATACGCCGACTCTCGAAATTCCGTCAATCGAAACACCAGCATCAGAAGAGCAACCGCTCGAGGCACCAACTACAGAGGTTTCAATACCGGAACCGGAACTCGAGGAAGCGGCACCTGAAGAAGCAGTGCCTGAGGAAGATGCACCTGAGGAAGCGCTACCAGAAGTCGAAGCGGAAGCTCCCGAAGAGACCATTGCCGGCATGCCGCCTTCGGCCGACGTTGTTTCCTTTCCTGCGCCACCATCAATCCGCGTCGGTGATGTTGAAGTCGCACCCTCAATTTACAATCTGTATCTGGACGAAACTCGCGACAACATCGCAACCCTGCAAGCCAATCTTGGACTCGAAGAAGTTCCGGGCAATGACGTAATTCGCGCCGCCCATACGACGGCCAGCATTTCCGCCGCTGCCGGCTTCGCGCCGATTTCGGGCCTTGCCCGCGCCCTGGAGGATGTACTGGTACGCTTCTCCTTGCTGGACGCTTGCCCAAGCGATGATCACCGCTTTGTCTTTGCGCGGTGCGCGGGCGCCCTCGAGGGAATGCTCGGCGCCATTGCTGAACGGCGTATGCCTCAAGATGAAGCCAAGCTCACTGCAGAACTCATAGCCATGAAACCGGCAGGGACGGCTGAAATCGCTCTTGAGCACTTTGCCGACGAGCCTGAAGAGCTGAAGGAAGTTGAAGCCGCTCCTGTTGCGACTACAGAAATAGCTCCTGAAGCGCCCACCGAGGCCACGGAAAGTTCCGATGTGCCTGAAATCAGCATCGACGTAGCGGAGCGCCGCGCGACCCGCATTGAAGATGAGATCGATCAGCAAATATTGCCGCTGTTCCTCGAGGAAAGTGTCGAGTTGATGCGCGAAGTCGGCGCGGCACTGCGCGAATGGCGGTCGGCGCCGACCGATACGGACATTCCACGCTCGCTTCAGCGTGCATTGCATACGCTCAAGGGCAGTGCGCGAATGGCCGGCGCCATGGGCTGCGGCGAATTGCTGCACTCGATGGAAGACCGAATCGATCAGGCTACGGCAATGAACATGGTGCAGCCGAAAACCATTGATGGGCTTGAGGTCTCTTACGACCGCACGGCAATGCTCATCGAGAATTTGCGCAACCCGCCCATACATCAAGAGCCGACCAAAACCACGCCGGTGACAACTCCTGTTGCTTCCGTCGAATCCGCTGTCACCGACACGGGGGCTGGGCACGTGCAACAGACGCCTGCCCCCGTAAGCGCAGCAGCTGCGATTGCTCTGGCACAAAAAGCCCACCTGCGAGTCCGCGCCGACCTGGTTGACCAGCTAGTGAATGAAGCAGGTGAAGTTGCCATCGCCCGAGGACGAATCGAGGGCGAGCTGCTGACGTTGAAAATGTCCCTGCTGGAACTGACGGAAAATATTATTCGGCTTCGAAAGCAGTTGCGCGAGGTTGAAATTCAAGCCGAGTCGCAAATGCAGTCGCAGCAAGCGCTGGCAAGCGAGCGTGCGCAGGAGTTCGATCCGCTCGAGTTCGACCGGTTCACCCGCTTTCAGGAAGTTTCACGGATGATGGCGGAGAGCGTTAACGACGTCGCCACTGTGCAGCAAACACTGATGCGCAGCCTCGACCTCGCCAATGCCGCAGTATCCGCGCAAGCGCGTCTGAACCGCGAACTGTCGCAGCGTCTGATGGGCGTACGCATGGTTCCTTTCGAGAGCCTCGCTGAACGACTGCATCGCGTCGTGCGCCAAGCCGCCAAAGACTCAGGCAAACGCTGCAACCTCGACATCCGTCACGGCCAAACCGAACTCGACCGCTCGGTGCTGGACAAGATGGCCGGCCCGCTCGAACACATGTTGCGTAATAGCGTTGCCCACGGACTTGAAAATACCGCGGCACGCACCGGCGCCGGCAAACAGGCGATCGGCCAGATCACGGTGTCGCTGGCGCAGGAAGGCAATGAAATTGTGATCATCATCAGCGATGATGGTGCCGGCCTCGATTTCGACCGTATTCGTCAGCGCGGCATTGAGCGCGGGCTGATCAATGCAGATGAACAAAACGACGAAGCGAAACTTTCTCGACTTATTCTGCAACCCGGGTTCTCGACTGCCGACGTCGTCACGGCCCTCGCCGGGCGCGGCGTCGGCATGGATGTGGTGGAAAGCGAAGCCGCGAGCCTGGGCGGGCGGGTAGAAATTAAATCTGTCACCGGTAGCGGAACTACATTCCGAATTTATTTGCCGCTGACGTTATCGGTCACACAAGCAGTGCTGGTCACTTATGGAAATCGAAGATACGCAATTCCTTCCTCGATGATCGAGCAAGCCACGGAACAAAAACCCGAGGCAGCAGCAAGCTTGCGCAGCGCCGGCAGTATTGAATGGCTGGGGCATGTCTATCCTTACCGATATCTTGGTGTTTTGCTGGGTGACAGTAATGCATCGCCCCCACCCGCAAGGCGGCACTGGATTCTGCTAGTCAAGGGCGGAACCGAACGAGTAGCGCTCGAAGTCGATAGCCTTAGCCGCAATCAGGAAATCGTAGTCAAAGCCGTTGGGCCACAACTGGCTCGCGTTCGAGGATTGTCGGGCGCGACGGTGCTGGGCGATGGAGAGGTTGCGCTGATTATCAATCCAGTCGCACTGGCATCCCGTGCGACTGATCGCGCCAGCGCGCCGATTGCTGAAGTAGCAGCACCTGTCGAAATCAAGGCCGCCGCCGCCGCCACGGTAATGGTGGTCGACGACTCGCTCACGGTGAGAAAAATTGGTGGCCGCCTGCTGGCGCGTCACGGTTATCACGTGCTCACGGCCAAGGATGGCGTGGATGCGCTCGAGCAGCTCAGCGACGAGATCCCAGATGTCATGCTGCTGGACATCGAAATGCCGCGCATGGACGGCTTCGATCTGGCGCGGAACATTCGCGGCGACGAACGCTTGAAACATATTCCGATCATCATGATCACGTCGCGCACCGCCGACAAGCACCGCCAGCATGCAGAAGAAATAGGCGTAGACCACTATTTGGGCAAACCCTACGACGAAGAAGAGTTACTGGGCTGTATCCGCGAATGCATCGAGAAAAAGTAGCGAAGCAATCACAACCCTGATTAACTCTGTCGCACCTGGGTTCTGGTTTCATCGACCGCCAGACAGAAGGATCCACTTATGAATTCACAAGCGTTGGAGCGCCCATTCAGGGTGCTTGGCATTCAACAAATCGCCATCGGCGGCTCATCCAAGGAGCGCCTGAGAAAACTCTGGGGCGACATGCTCGGTCTGGCCGCGACGGGAAATTACGTCAGCGTTCGCGAAAATGTGGACGAGGACATCATGTCCATGGGCAGCGGCCCTTTCAAGGTTGAAGTCGACCTGATGCAACCTCTTGATCCGGCAAAAAAACCTGCCGTGCATGAACCCCCACTGAATCACGTCGGGCTCTGGATAGATGACCTGCCGGTTGCCGTGGAATGGCTCACCGCGCAAGGTGTACGCTTCGCCCCCGGCGGCATCCGCCGGGGCGCTTCGGGCCATGACATTACCTTCCTCCACCCCAAGTCCAACGAGCAGTTTCCGATTGCCGGAGAAGGTGTTCTGATCGAACTGGTGCAGGCGCCGCCGGAAGTGATCGAAGCCTTTGCGAAGCTGGCGTAACCGGAATACCAATAGCCGCCGAAAACGCGTGGCGAAGTCAGCCCCTGATTGTCGCTGAGTTTGCGTCCTTGCATTTGACCCGCAAAGCACAAGGCTTGGTCCGCAAAAACTAGCCTGCAAATACTCGGTAGCACCCGCCGCCGAATTCCTTCGCGGCACGCTTCGCCTGATCAGCTTGGCGCAGCAACTCAGGCAGCGACAAATCGCCCCCCGGAAACTTGGCCACGCCGACGCTGACACTGACATCCAGCAGCATCCCGAGCACACGTATCGGTGCAGCAAGGTTATTAACAAGTTTTTCGGCCACTCGCTCGGCATCCGAGCTGCTGCCGAGCGCGGTGAGGACAATGCCGAATTCCTCACCTTCCAGCCGCGCCACGGTATCAACCTCGCGTACTACCGCACGAAACCTTTCGGACATATTCATCAACAGTTCATCGCCGATCGCATGACCATAGCGATCACTCATCGTGCTGAAGTCATCTATCTGAATCAGCAACACGGCGATCTGTCCGTGCCCGCGCCGCACTTGTTGCATCGATTGCTGCAACCGCGCGTCGAACAACAGGCGGTTGGCAAGGCCAGTAAGCGCATCCATGTGTGCCAGCGCCTGCAGCTCACTCTTATGCACGCGCAATTGAGCATTGGCCTTTTCCAGTTCTTCGGTGCGCTCAACGATGCGCCGCTCAAGACGTGCGGCGGATCGCTTCAAGTCCCCGACAAGTTGCTGCTCGCTTGCCAAAGCCTCATTCTGAGCTGCGTCAGCTTCGCGCCGCAGGCCTTTAGTGCGATCCGCCAAAGCAAAAGACAACAGCAGTAATTCCAGGACGGTACCCGTCTGAATCGCATACGAACTAAAGATTGTGCTTGGCAAAATATTCAGATTGCCCAAGCCGAATACAACAACTCCCAGCAGCAGCATCGCCCACGCCAAGACAAAACTGCCTGCGCCCGGTGCAGCGGCTCGCCAGCTCCGGACACCCACCAGCACCACCAATAGTGAAAAGCTGATGCCGGTGAACGTGGTAAGAATGGCCGCCAAACGATAGGGTGCCACCAGGGGAATCAGCATGCAAAGTGCAAACAGAACCGCGAGACCAATCACTGCGCCATCAACACGCGGCATGCGGCGCTGCGTATCCAGAAAGCCGCGCGTCAACAATGCGCCAAACAGCCCGGCGGCGGCAAACCCAAACACAAAAGTAAGATTGCCCCAGCCCGGCCAGCCCGGCCATAGAAACTCGTTGCCCAATCCGCTCAAGGACTGCAGGCCAACAGCCATGCCCACCACAAACAAGACATAGGTGAGGTAGGTAGGATCGCGCAGCGAAAGCCATTGCAACAGGTTATAAAGCGCAAGCGCCAGCAGCATACCGAGAAACACGGAATGCACGGTGTAACCGGTATGCGAGTTCTGCCAGAATGCCTCGGCCTGCCATAGCTGCAACGGAATGGTCAGCGTACCCTCCGACACGATGCGCAACCACACGGTACCGGGCTTCGCTCCATCCAGATACAAGGGAAAAACAAAGTTTCGATGAGGCACTGGCCGCGTAGCAAAAGGAAGCCGATCGCCGGCACTCAGATGTTCACCGTTCGGGCCGAAGTAGTCGACTCGGTCAAGTGTAGGGAATGCTACTTCCAGCAGCATGTCTCGCGGCGTCGGTTCAGCCTCTACCGTAAAGCGCAACCACCATGCCGAGGCGGAGTAACCGAAGTTGATCACCGCATCGCCCTGCATATTCAAAGCGTTGAACTCGGCAGCGCGAAGCTTGACCTCGTCCAGAGACAGCTTGCCGCTCGCATCCTCCAGTATGGCAACCTCTTTCCCGAGCGCTATCGATGCCGCGCCCGGTGTCAGGCGCACCGCCGCGAGGCTGGTACCAATGCAACACCAGCAGCATACGAGAATAAAAAAACGAAGCATGGCAAGTTATGGCAAACGCAATTACTCACGGCGGTTGGTGCGGTACCGTCAGCAGAACACGAATACGTGTCGCGCCTTTTTATTGGGATAGTCGTCAAATTCTATCCGATTGAATACTGTTCCCGGCGCTGGTGCGCCCGGACACACAGCTTCATCTGGGTAGAATTGCTGCTTTTGGATTTTCGAGGTCGACCCAATGCTTCTCAGTTCTTACGCCAATGCTGCACTCTCTCTGTCCAATCGCACCGTCATGGCGCCGATGACCCGCTGCCGTGCCGATCACCGGGATGCTGTACCCAACGATCTGATTGCCGAGCATTATCGACAGCGCGCCACCGCCGGTTTGATCATCTCGGAAGGCGTGCCGGTGTCCGACCGCGCCCGTGGCTACCTCAACACGCCGGCATTGTGGAACGAAGCACAGGCCGCCGGTTGGAAGCAGGTCACCGATGCCGTGCATGCGGCTGGCGGCAAGATGTTCGCTCAGATCTGGCATTGCGGTCGTGTCGCACATGCAGCACTACATGCCGACGGCAGCGCCCCGGCCGGCGCCTCAAACAAGCCTGCCGCAACTCAAACCATGGTCCCCGACGCCAGCGGCAAGCCGGTGCCGACCGACTGCGGCCAGCCCGAGGCCTTGAGCATCCAGGAAATCAGAGGTGTCGTTGCAGAATTTGCCCAATCCGCCAAACTGGCCATGCAGGCCGGGTTTGATGGCGTCGAAATTCATGGTGCCAACGGCTATCTGCTCGACCAGTTTCGCTGCCCGGTGGTGAACAACCGCAACGACGCCTACGGCGGCTCGCTCGCCAATCGCTACCGGCTGCTGCTGGAAGTGGTGGATGCCGTCGCCGCCGAAGTCGGACCGCAACGCGTCAGCGTCAGGCAGTCTCCTTACGGCGAGGGTAACGGCATGATCGCAGACCCAGAGCCGATGAAAACCTACCCCTGGCTGGCGCGTGAATTGAACCAGCGTGAAATCGGTTTTTTGCATATCTACTGCCAAACCGTGGACTGGATACACGACGCCGGACACTCGATGATGCCGGCACTGCGCGACAACTTCCATGGTGGCATCATCGCCTGCGGCGGCTTCAAAAAAGTAGCCGCGTGCGAAGCGATTTTGGATCGCGGCCACGCCGATCTGATCGCCTTTGGCAAGCCCTTCATCGCCAACCCGGACCTGGTCGAACGTCTGCGGCAGGATGCGGCACTCACCAAGTGGGATACGCCGACCTTCTATGCCGGCGGAGCCAAGGGCTACACCGATTACCCTACGCTGTAGCGTTTCCTGCTGAGACGAGCTGCAAAAAGTCGGCGCTGGCGATACGGCAATTTTCTTGCCGTATCGCCAGCGCCGACTTTTTCTGGGGCGGCGTCCTACTTGAACGCGATGATGACTTGATCCACCGCCAGGCTTTCGCCCGGAGTGGCCAGCAGCTTCTCCACAACGCAATCGCGCTCGGCCTTGAGTACGTTCTCCATTTTCATTGCCTCGATCTTGGCCAGGATTTCGCCGGCCTTGACCTCCTGTCCCACACTGACGGCAACCTGGGTCAGCAATCCAGGCATCGGCGAGAGCAGAAACTTCGACATGTCCGCAGTGGCTTTAATCGGCATCAGCGCTCGCAACTCGGCGGTACGTGCCGACATCACCTGCATGTCTGCCTGCACGCCCCAATGGAACAAGCGGTAGATCAGCCCGCGCCGCTCCACTTGCATGCAGATCGACTGGCCATTCAGGGTGCCGACATACAATGGGTCGCCAAATTGCCAGTTTGAACGCAACTCAAAACGCTCGCCGCCGAAGCTGACATCCCAGCCGCCCTCCGCTTCGAGCACCTTGGCTTGATACTGGTCGTCGCCCAGCAACACCACAAAGTCCTTACCTGGAACAAACTCATGCCCCGGCATCTGACCGGAAATTGTGGCGTTGCGCGCCAGATACTGGCGATGGATCGCTGCAGCAACCGCTACCAGCATCGCCGGATCGTCGTGCGGCACATCGGCCGCGTTGAAGCCCTTGGGATACTGCTCGGCGATCAGGCCGGTGTTGAAGTCGCCGGACAGAAAGCGCGGGTTCTGCATCAGCGCCGCCTGGAAAGCGATATTCGACGCGACGCCGCGAATCACAAACTGGTTCAAGGCATCCCGCATGCGCGCAATGGCCTGATCGCGCGTCGCCGCGTGCACAATCAGCTTGGCAATCATCGAATCGTAGAACATCGAAATCTCGCCGCCCTCATACACACCGGTATCTACTCGCACTCCATTCACTTCCGGCGGCGGCGTGTACTTCACCAGTCGACCGGTGGAGGGCAGAAAGCCGCGGAATGGATCTTCGGCATTGATCCGGCATTCCATAGCCCATCCGTCGAGTTTGACCTGCTTCTGGGTAAATGGCAGTTTCTCGCCCGCAGCAACCCGAATCATCAGCTCCACCAGATCGACGCCGGTGATCAACTCGGTTACCGGGTGCTCGACCTGCAGACGCGTGTTCATTTCCAGAAAATAGAAACTCTTGTCCTTGCCGACCACAAATTCCACCGTGCCCGCGCTCTGGTAGTTCACGGCTTTGGCCAAAGCCACGGCCTGCTCGCCCATGGCCTTGCGCGTTGCCGGGTCAATGAAGGACGAAGGCGCCTCTTCGACGACTTTCTGGTGGCGGCGCTGCAGCGAGCATTCACGCTCGTGCAGATAGATCGTATTGCCGTGGGCGTCGGCAATCAGCTGGATTTCGATATGCCGCGGTTCCTCGACGAATTTTTCGATGAAGATGCGGTCGTCGCCAAAGGCGTTCTTCGCCTCAGTCTTGCAGGCCGCAAAACCCTCCGCCGCTTCCTTGTCATCATAGGCCACGCGCAGGCCCTTGCCACCACCGCCGGCGGATGCCTTGATCATCACCGGGTAGCCGATGCCTTTTGCGATCTCCACTGCCTGCTCGGTGGTGTCGATCGCCGCATTGTGGCCGGGGATGGTATTGACCTTGGCTTCCAGCGCCAGCTTCTTCGAGGCGATTTTGTCGCCCATCGCGGCCATTGAGTAGTGCTTGGGCCCGATGAAAGTAATGCCGCTTTCTTCCAGGCGGCGTGAGAACTCCTCGTTCTCGGACAAGAATCCATAGCCGGGATGAACCGCCTCGGCACCCGTTTCCTTGCAGGCGGCAATGATCTTGTCGATCATCAGATACGACTCTCGTGATGGCGGCGGGCCGATGCAGACGGATTCGTCCGCCATCTCAACATGGCGCGAATCCTTGTCAGCCTCGGAATACACGGCGACGGTGGCAATGCCCATCTTGCGGGCAGTCTTGATGACGCGGCAGGCGATCTCGCCACGATTTGCAATCAGTATTTTCTTAAACATGGATAGACCCTTTCACCACGGGGAACACGGGGGGCACGGGGAAAGGCAAAAGGGCTTTTGCCCCGTGCCCCCCGTGTTCCCCGTGGTTAATGTTTTTCAAAGCGGAATATTCCCGTGCTTGCGCCACGGATTTTTGATGTCTTTGCCACGCAGCATCGCCAGGCTGCGACAAATGCGTTTGCGGGTTTCGTTGGGCATGATCACGTCATCGATGAAGCCGCGCGCACCGGCAACAAATGGGTTGGCAAACTTGGCCTTGTATTCGGCCTCGCGTTCCGCCACTTTGACCGGGTCGTTCTTTTCTTCACGGAAAATGATCTCGACGGCGCCCTTGGGGCCCATGACCGCGATCTCCGCAGACGGCCAGGCCAAATTCACGTCGCCGCGCAGATGTTTCGAGGCCATCACGTCGTAAGCGCCACCGTAGGCCTTGCGCGTAATCAGTGTGACCTTTGGCACGGTGCACTCGGCGTAGGCGTAAAGCAGCTTGGCGCCATGCTTGATGATGCCGCCGTACTCCTGCGCCGTTCCTGGCATAAAGCCCGGCACATCGACCAGGGTAATGATCGGGATATTGAAGGCGTCGCAGAAGCGGACGAACCTGCCCGCCTTGATCGATGACTTGATGTCCAGGCAGCCGGCCATCACCATCGGCTGGTTGGCGACGATACCTACCGTTTGGCCTTCCATGCGGGCGAAACCTATCAGGATGTTCTTGGCGTGGTCCGGCTGAACCTCGAAGAAGTCGGTGTCGTCGACCATCTTGAGAATCAGTTCCTTCATGTCATAGGACTTGTTGGGACTGTCCGGGACCAGCGTATCAAGCGAAAAATCGAGTCGATCCGCCGGGTCGAAGGTCTGTCTGACGGGCGGCTTCTCCTTGTTGTTGAGCGGGAGATAGTTGAAAAAGCGCCGCAGCATCAGGAGTGCGTCGACATCATTCTCCAATGCCAGATCGGCAACGCCCGATTTGCTGGAGTGCGTGACGGCGCCGCCGAGTTCCTCGGCAGTAACCTCCTCGTGCGTCACCGTTTTCACCACTTCCGGGCCGGTGACAAACATGTAGGAAGTGTCTTTGACCATGAAAATGAAATCGGTCATCGCTGGCGAATACACCGCGCCCCCGGCGCAAGGGCCCATGATCATCGAAATCTGCGGAATCACGCCGGAGGCCATGACATTGCGCTGGAATACGTCAGCGTAACCGCCGAGCGCTGCAACACCTTCCTGAATCCGCGCGCCGCCCGAGTCGTTGAGGCCGATCACCGGACAGCCAACCTTGAGCGCGTGATCCATGACCTTGCAGATCTTCTCGGCATGCGCTTCCGACAAGGCGCCGCCGAACACCGTAAAGTCCTGCGAAAAAACAAACACCATGCGGCCATTGATGGTGCCGTAGCCAGTCACGACTCCGTCGCCAGGAATGTGACTTTCATTCATGCCGAAATCAACGCAGCGATGCTCCTTGAACATATCCCACTCTTCGAAGGTTCCATCGTCAAGCAGCATCTCAATACGTTCGCGCGCAGTCAGCTTGCCTTTCGAGTGCTGGGCGTCGATGCGCTTCTGTCCGCCTCCCAGCGCGGCGCGGCCACGCTTTTCGTCCAGTTGTTGAATGATTTCGTGCATACCAATTACCTCCGATAGTGCAAACTAGAAATTGCGGTTGACCAACCCGAGCAGGCGCTGAGCTGCGGCTGTCGACGTGGTGACGCCGGCCTCGACGGATGAGGATAGTTCTGCCAGAGCGCTTTTGACGCTTGGATGCTCGCGAAACCGACTGCGTAGCCCCGAATCAATCTGCTGCCACATCCAGGCTAGCGCCTGGTGTCTGCGCCGCGCGGCGAATTCGCCCGTGGTCGTGAGTGTGTTGCGGAATTTTTCGATTGTCTGCCAGAACTCTGAAAGGCCGTCCTTGCGGGTGGCTGATAGCGTGAGTACCGGCGGCTGCCAGTTGGCGGACGCTGGATGCAGCATCGACAAGGCCGACCGCATTTGTGCGGCGGCCAGCTGCGCCGCCGTGGGATCAATGTCGGCCTTGTTGAATACCACCAGATCGGCCAATTCCATGATTCCCTTCTTGATCGCCTGCAAATCGTCGCCAGCATTGGGCAACTGCATCAGAACGAAAACGTCGGTCATGCCAGCGACCGCTGTTTCCGATTGGCCGACACCGACGGTCTCGACAATGATGATGTCGTAACCAGCGGCCTCGCAAAGAAGCAGTGCTTCGCGGGTATGTTCCGCCACTCCACCGAGACTGCCTGAGGAAGGCGAAGGGCGAATGAATGCTTCGTCGCGCTGTGAAAGTAATTCCATCCGGGTTTTGTCGCCCAGAATCGAACCACCATTGATGCTCGAGGAAGGATCGACCGCGAGTACCGCCAAGCGATGACCTGCCTCAATCAGAAACATGCCCAGGGCTTCGATGAAAGTCGATTTTCCAACTCCCGGCACCCCGGATATGCCGAGCCGAAGTGAACGTCCGGTTCTCGGCAGCACGGCGTCGAGAAGCTGTTGTGCACGTTGCCGATGATCAGTACGGGTCGACTCGACCAGGGTGATGGCTTTTGCCAAAGCCCGCCGCTCACCGGCCAGCAGTCCTTGCTCAAGCACCCTATTTTCGGCGCTCAATTCGGCTTGGCCCAGTTCGGGCGTGGCGTTCATAAAACGGATCAGGCGCTGGCCGGCAGATGAGCGGCACGAATCGCTCGCAAGACTTCACGCGCACTTTGTGGGATGGGCGTTCCCGGCCCGAATATCCCTGCTGCACCGTCCTTGTAAAGCTGATCATAGTCTTGCGCCGGAATCACGCCGCCAACGAACACCACAATGTCCTTGGCGCCCTGTTCGCGCAGCGCCTTGATCAGCGCAGGAACCAAAGTCTTGTGACCTGCTGCCAACGTGGATACTCCGACAGCATGCACATCGTTTTCAATAGCCTGGCGCGCTGCCTCATCAGGCGTCTGAAACAAGGGTCCGACGTCGACGTCGAAACCGAGGTCGGCAAAAGCAGTTGCGACAACCTTTGCACCGCGATCGTGCCCGTCCTGGCCCAGCTTGGCGATCATGATGCGTGGCCTGCGCCCCTCAGCAGCGGCAAAGTTTTCGATCAGATCACGGATTTCCTTCATGGTACCGTCCTCGCCAAACGCCGCACTATAGACACCCGACACCGTTTGATTGGTAGCGCGATGACGGCCCCACACCGCCTCAAGTGCGTCGGAAATTTCACCGACTGTAGCACGCAGGCGACTGGCCTTGATCGCCAAGTCGAGCATGTTGCCGCTGCCCGACCGCGCCGCATCGGTCAGCGCCGTCAGCGCCAATTTCACGGCTGCGCTGTCACGTGTTTCACGAATGCTTTTCAATCGAACGATCTGGCCATCGCGTACCGCGTGGTTGTCCACGTCGAGGGTGTCGATCGGTGCTTCTTCCTTTAGCTTGTACTTATTGACGCCGACGATGACGTCCTTGCCGGAATCGATACGCGCCTGCTTTTCCGCCGCGCATTTCTCGATCTGCAGCTTGGCCCAGCCACTTTGCACGGCTTGCGTCATGCCGCCCATCTTGTCCACGTCCTCGATGATTCGCCAGGCTTCGTCGGCAATGTCCTGGGTCAGCTTTTCCATCATGTAGCTACCGGCCCAAGGATCGATCACGCTGGTGATATGGGTTTCTTCCTGAATGATGAGCTGGGTATTGCGCGCGATGCGCGACGAAAATTCAGTTGGTAGCGCGATGGCTTCATCCAGTGAATTGGTATGCAGCGACTGCGTGCCGCCGAATACTGCGGCCATGGCTTCGATAGTGGTGCGCACCACGTTGTTGTAGGGATCCTGCTCGGTCAGCGACCAACCCGAAGTCTGACAGTGAGTGCGCAGCATCAACGACTTCGGGTTCTTCGGCTTGAACTCATCCATGATCCGCCACCACAGCATGCGCGCCGCACGCATTTTGGCGATCTCGAGATAGAAGTTCATGCCGATCGCCCAGAAGAATGACAAGCGTCCCGCAAAGGCATCTACATCCATGCCTGAGGCTAGTGCTGTTTTTACATACTCTCGGCCATCGGCCAAAGTAAAGGCCAGTTCCAGTGCCTGGGTCGCACCGGCCTCCTGCATGTGGTAGCCCGAAATCGAGATCGAGTTGAACTTCGGCATGTTCTTCGATGTGTAGCCGATGATGTCGGCGATGATCCGCATCGAGGGCTCGGGCGGGTAGATATACGTATTGCGGACCATGAACTCCTTGAGGATGTCGTTCTGGATTGTTCCCGTGAGTTGCGCCTGCGATACGCCCTGCTCTTCGGCCGCCACCACGTAGCCGGCCAGTATCGGCAGCACGGCACCGTTCATGGTCATCGAGACAGAGACTTTGTCCAGGGGAATGCCGTCGAACAGAATTTTCATGTCCTCCACGGAATCGATCGCGACGCCGGCCTTGCCGACATCTCCGGTGACACGCGGGTGGTCCGAGTCATAGCCACGATGCGTCGCCAGATCGAAGGCCACCGACACACCTTGGCCGCCGGCTGCCAGCGCCTGCCGATAGAAGGCATTGGAAGCCTCAGCGGTGGAAAATCCCGCGTATTGACGGATAGTCCATGGTCGCGCCGCGTACATAGTCGCCTGCGGCCCGCGCAGGAAAGGCGCGAAGCCCGGTAGCGTGTCAGCGAATGGCAGGCCCTCGACATCCGCCTTGGTGTAGAGCGGCTTGACCGTCAGACCTTCGGGCGTAACCCAATTCAGTTTCGCGACATCGCCTTCAGGCGCCGACTTGGCGGCTGCCTTGGCCCAGGCCTCGATCGAGGGGATGCTGACTTCGGGTGTCTTGCTCATGCTTCTTCCTTTGAACACGCTTGACTTCCAAGCGAGGCTGCATGATACTGCATCCATAATTATGAATGCAAGTACCTCATCGCAGATTCTCACCGCACCCGCCTTGTACGAACAAGTCGCTGAACGATTGCGTACAAGAATCTTCGCTCATGAGCTTCCACCGGGTGGGTGGATTGACGAGCAAGCACTCACTCAGGAGTACGGCATCAGCCGTACTCCCTTGCGCGAAGCGCTCAAAGTGCTCGCCGCCGAGGGCTTGGTCGTACTCAAGCCGCGCCGCGGCTGCTACGTAACTCAATTGTCGGAGCAGGACATCGACGAGGTGTTTCCGGTCATGGCCCTGCTCGAAGGCAAGGTCGCCGAAGAGGCTGCGCGCCGTATCACCAGCGCCGACTTTTCACGGCTTGCCGCGATTCATGAAGAACTCGAACAGCAGGCCGCCGCCAACAATGCCGATCGATTCTTCGAAGCCAACCAACGCTTCCACAAGGCCTTGCAGGAAATCGCCGGCAACAGTTATCTGGCCCAGTTAATCGACGATGCGCGCAAAGTGATCAAACTGACCCGCCGGGATTCGCTGCGCCTGGACGGCCGTCTCATACAGTCCCTGGCCGAGCACCGCGAGATCCTTGAGGCCCTGCGCCTGAAAGATTCCAAGCTGGCCGGACAGTGCATGCACGATCATCTGCTCTCGGGACGTGCTGCTTTGGCACGACTGGCCACATCAAGCTGATCATTGCTGCAAACAGTCCGCGGCGCCGCAGTCGCAAGCCAAGCAGAGAGGGGTAACATTCACCATCTGCGCACGCCGGGTCAATTCACTTTCGTCATGAGTTTGCTGCTCGATGCCCTCGATCGAACACTGAAAGAACCGCAGTGCGCCCGACGCTGGCACAGTTTGATGGCGGTCTGGCTTGAGACCCACGACCAAGCTGCGCGTCAATCGTTAGCAGACGTCCTCCATGGCTTACGCTGCAACGACGCTCGTACCGATATCCTCCGACTGACATTTCTGGCGAGAGCCAGTGGCGAGTCCCGCTTCGAATACGCTGCCGCCGCGCAGGTTCTGGCCACAGAACCGAGCGACCCGGATCGACTGGCGGCCTTCATGGCGTTTCAATGGCTGAGCGCCTTGCAGAATCTTGAGGGACGCTCCGATTTCACCGCCGCCTTGTTTGCCGGGCGGGTGCCCGAAATGGCCGGACGCCTGACGCGCGACGCGACTCAAACGCTCCCGCCCAGCTTTCTGCCCCGCGTGCCCGAACAGATACAGCGCATTGCGGTTGTTGTTCCCTACGTCGGACATCAGTTTCACACGCCAAGCGTTATGGCCGTGGAGCAATGCGCCATGCTGGCGCGTGCAGGCCTTGAGGTTCGTCTGTTTTCCGCACAGGAACTAATGCCGCCCGATGCGCTTTTATTCCGCGGCGACGGTCGCGAGTTGTTGCTGCCCCCGCTTAACGCTCAGACATGGCAGAGCCTCCTGCCTGCCGGCGTAGGCATGACGATCGCCGACAGCCGCTACAGCCTACCGGGGCGCTGGCGCAACCTTATGCCAATCCTCGCCGGCTTCGATCCCGATGTCGTATTGCTGGTCGGCCTGTATTCGCCGCTTGCGGCGGCGCTGCACGCGGTCCGCCCAGCAGTGGGCATCAGCGTCAATACCGTGCCGCCGATCGCGCCGGTGGATGTCTGGCTAACGGGCGATCCGGCGCTTGCCGGGCGCGAAACCTGGAGCGAGACGTTCCCTTCACCGATACCGGTGTTTCACCCCTGGCGGATAAAACGCTCCATAAACCAATGCAAGGTCGGCAGGGCAGAGTTCGGACTGAACGAAAAAACCGTAGTCTGGATCACCGCCGGCTTCCGTCTCGAACATGAGATCAAGGGCGATTGGGCGAGCCGAATGCTGCAATTGATGTCGCACCATCCCCAGGTCGTCTGGCTCCTCGCAGGAGGCGAGGGCAACTTGCCGTCAGCCTTGCTGTCGTCGGCTCCGGGGCGCGTACGTGCATTGGCCACGCGCAGCGATCTGCCGGGAATTTTCCGTTGCTCGGATATCTACGTCAATCCGCCACGCATGGGCGGCGGCTTCAGCGTTGCCGAAGCCATGGCGGAGGGCGTGCCGGTGACCGCATTCGCTGGTTCCGATGGTGGCGACAAGGTAGGCGACCTGGCGCTGCCCGACATGAATGCCTACATGGAGCGTCTGGCGGCCCTGACGGAAAACCCGAGCCTGCGCAAAGATATGGGTGAGGCATTGCGCCAGCGCTTCGCAGAGCGTTTCGACATCGAGGCTTCCGGGCCCGCGCTGATAGCGGCTTGCAAACAGGCGGCAACACTCGCCCGGGGTCGCCTTACAAAGCTTTCTTGATCTTCGCAGGAATTCCCAATACCAGCACACCCTCCGGCACATCTTCGGTAACCACAGCTCCCGCGCCTACAAACGCACCATCGCCGATCACCAATCGTTCCAGCAAGGTTGCGCTGATGGCAACGGTAACGCCGCGACCTATACGCGACAGCCCACCCAGGTTCGCACCCGGCTGGATGCGGGAAAAAGACCCAATATGCGTATCGTGACCGATCGTTACGCCGCGATTCACGAATACATGGTCGCCGAGTTGGGCACCTGAGCCGATCACACTATTGGCGCCGACGAAGACACCTTGCCCGAGTTGCGCCAGCGGCGACACATAGGCCGTGGGATGTATCAACGTGTGATAGCGAAGGCCGAAACGCTGATCGAGTTCTGCCGCCAGATTGGCGCGCGTCGGCGTCGTCGGACCGAGCAGATAAAGCTCATCGGCCTCGGGGCGAAAATCATCCAGCATTTCCATTTGCGGCGGATCACACAAGTTTTTCAGGGCTGCGACGCGTGCCGCTAACGGAATGTCCCGCGCGCCGCTGGATTCGGGCAGATGCAGCACAACCTTGACTGGTACGACGCCGTTGGCCAGCGCGCATTCGAAGAGGTCGGAAACGATATTACTGGCACCGAAGATCACCAGCCGGCGCGGTGCGGCCTTTGTCATGATCGGGTCGCAAGGCCCAGGCGGCTACGCACCTGACTCGCGCTGGCCAACGGTCTGCCGAGCGCAGCTGCCTGAGCAGCAACGCGCTGGACAAGCTGGAGGTTCGTCGCCAGCACAGTACGCTCGTCGTCAAACCAGATATTGTCCTCAAGTCCCGTGCGCACACCATGACCAACGACGACGCCGAGCGCGTTGGCAAACGCCTGATGACGTCCTATGCCGGCCACAGACCAGATCGAGTGCGGCGGCAAGTCGGCCACCAGGGTGCCAAGGTGCAGCAAACTTGCCTGCGCGGAAGCGACATTTCCCAACAGGATGTTGAAATAGAAGGGTGGCTTGATCAGATCCTTGTCGATCAATACCTTCGCGAAATTCACCATGCCCAGATCAAAAACCTCCAGCTCCGGCCGAATCTCACGTTCCTTCATGATCGAGGCAAGGCGTAGTACGGTGGAAGGAGCACTGATGCTGGCCTCTGCACTGAAATTCAGCGAAGCCAGGGTCAAGCTGGCCATGTCCGGCTTCTGTTCGCCTTCCAACATCAGGCTGGCGGCACGTTGCTCTACTTCAGGTGCGCGCCGGCCGCTGGTGGTGGTAACGATGATCGCATCCGGCACACGCTGCCGGACTTGCGCCACCAGTTCGCCAAATACCTCACGGTCACAACTCGGAGATCCGTCCGAAGCCCGCGCATGAAGGTGGAACATGCTCGCTCCGGCCGAGCAACACAGCGCGCAATCCGCCGCCACTTCTTCTGCGCTCAAAGGCAGGTGAGGTGTTTCGGCCCGCGTCGAAATCAGGCCGGTGGGGGCGAGATTGATGATCAGCGCATCCATCTAGCGGGTCACGAATTGTGCGCCGGGGTGTATTGCCGCGAGCCCCACGGCTTGCTCACGCGCTCCCGCTCAGACACCGTTTTTCCGCAGCCATTCCAGCATCCGTTTCCAGCCGTCCTCAGCCGCATCCTTACGATAGCTCGGACGATAGTCGGCATGAAACGCGTGCGGCGCATCCGGGTAAATATGGAGTTCCGAGTCGTTACCGGCCTTCTTCAACTCCGCCTGCATCGATGCCACATCGTCCAGCGGAATGCCTTGATCCTCGCCGCCATACAGCCCGAGAACCGGCGCCTTGATCTGGGTCGCCAGATCCAGCGGGTACTTCGGCGTGCGCTCATTGACTTCGCCGTCGAGCCTGCCATACCACGCCACACCGGCCTTGAGCCGCGGATTATGCGCGGCGTACAGCCAGGTAATGCGGCCGCCCCAGCAAAACCCGGTGATCGCCAAGCGCGCAACATCGCCTCCATTCTTGCCGGCCCAGGCGACGCAGGCGTCGAGATCTGCCATCACGCCGGCATCCGGCGTCCGGGCAATCACGGTTGAAATGATGTCGGGAATGCCGGCGATCTTGCGCGGATCGCCGTAACGAGCGAAGAGTTCCGGCGCGATAGCTAGGTAGCCCTTCTTCGCCAACCGCCGGCAGACATCGGCAATATGTTCGTGCACTCCAAAAATCTCGGACACAACCAACACCACCGGAGCGTTCTTCGCTGCTGCCGGCGCGGCGCGGTAGGCGACCATTTCGCCATCGGCGACCGCGACCCTGATCTCGCCCGCGATCAAGCCTTCAGCATCGGTCTTGATCGCGGTTTGTGCCAGTGTCGGCTGCATGGCGAGCGCAAATCCGGCGCCCAGGGTGGTCACCATGAAGCCTCGCCGATCAAGCTTGAGTGCCGGGAGCAGGCTGTCAATATGCGTGTCGTGCGGGAGTTTTTCAGGCAATGTCATGGGAACCTCCTGGATTGCGGCCAAGGCATGGAAGGCGCCCGGCGCTGAGACCTGCAGTGTATCCGTGTTGCCGAAGCCTCAATCATCGATCACTCATCATAAAACCCAATGCCGACCCACGGATTTACATTCCGGATCGGTCGCCGCACCACTGCACCTATTGAAGCTATTCACTCGTGCGTCAGGGAAGGCTATCGCCTTCCAAGCCGCCACGATGCAATCCAATCCGCTCCCGACACAATGCCTGGGCGGCCCGAATCAGGCGCATCAGGGTACGATTTGGCTTCTATCTCAGCCTGAAAGAGTGAGATGGGTTGGCGAAAGCCGTCGCTTATAGTGCGCATTTCGACCAACACAAATGTCGGCTCGCAACCAGAAGGGCGGCCGCCGGACAAATCCCGAGCGGACAGACAAAGAATGGGGCGTTCTACTGCGACGAATCCTTGCGGACCAGCCCACAACCTACATCGTGCACTCGGCGGCGCCGCCCTTGCCTACACCTTTGCCACCCCCTTTATTCGAAGCAATTGAATTGGGCATGGTGACTTGAAAGCCCCGTTCCGGCGGCACGGTTACCGGCGGTGCGTTTTGGCCGGAGACAAAGCCAAACTGTCCAGCACCGATCTGCACTGAACCGGCGCCGTTGCTTAGGAAAATGGCACCGGTGGTTACATCCACATGCAGGCCGTTGGGTGGTGGTGAGCCGCCGGTGGTGGGTATGCCGCCGCAGTCATTCTGACAGAGCAATGCGCCGAAGTGGGTACCACGAATACCAATGGTTGCCGTCTCAGTCTTGAAACTGACCTTGTCGCGACTGCGTTTGCCAAGCAGCCCTGTCACCGCGCGTAAACCACCCTTGAACATGCTCATCAGGATGTTGTCACTTTCCGGCTTGGCGGCGTTGTAGGAATAATTCTCGATTTTCAATTGTGTGCCGGGGCGCAGTACCACTTCGCCGCCATCGACAAACTTGATCCGGGCGTAAGTTTCTTGTTCAGTACTCAACAAATCGCCCTCAAGAATCTCCGACTTGACTGCGAGCAGCTTGCTCGTTCCATCGAGTCGCTTGGCCGATATGGTGCCCGACAAATGCGTAATCCGCCCTGCCGTAGCGGCTTCCGCAACCGGTATCCACAGCAAACTGGCAGTCAGTACCGCAATCAGGGTCCGCATCATGTCGTTGGCTGGCTTAAGTGCACTGAGCAAGTTTTTTCTTGGCTGACTTGTCATCTTTTTTCTCATTCTGACCTTTATCCGAATTCTTGCCGTCCTTCTCGTCCTCATCGTCGTCGCCGAAGGTCCCCTCACTGCCGCCAGCCGTTTCGTCCCCGGGAGTTTTACTACCGCCCGAAATGCCAATATTCGTCTCGCCGCTTATTTTATTGCCAGCCGACGCCGCCGCCGCAGCCCCAAGAATATCGCTAATCAATTGCGCCGTTGGCCCGGCTTGCGATGCAAATACAACGGCAAGGCCGGCGCCAGGCCGAGCGGGGGTACTGAGAGAGCCGGAGAAGAAACCACTACCGCCAACAAGAGTTGTGGTTGTATTCACACCGTCGATCACGATGCCACCGCTATTGCGGTTCGTGAAGGTCACGTGAGTGGTGGACAAATCCTGCGTTCCTATATCGGGAAGGATATAGGAGGGCGCGTAGCCTACCGTGCCATCGTTGAGCACCAACGTGGAGTTCGCGCCCAGAAGATCGAGGAATACATCGTTCGCCGCCTTGATGTGCCCGCCGTTGTTCAACTTGAGGTCGCCTTTGACCGCGATGCTCGCGTCTGGATAGTAGGGACTCAGCTTATTGTAGCCCGCATAGATCTCGCCCCCATAGCTCGCGTTGCCGATGTTCAGACTGCCGCCCACAATCATCTCCAGATCACCCGCAGAGGTCTTGATGTGACCACCGGTGATGTTGGTGTTGCCTGTAACAATCGCCTTCAATGTGTCGTTGGCCATTAAAATCCCGTCACTGCTGACGTTCATGCTGCCCGCTGCAATCGTGATTTTCGAGCCTTCTACTGCGGCGTTGATATTGAGCGCACCGGCAGTGGCCAAACCTAGCGAATTCGACGGTTTACTCAGCCCGCCGGCAAAGCTAAGGTTGCCACCAGCTGCCAGCAGAATGCTGCCGGTTGGCGTGAAGGTGCCGCTGGTAAAGTCAAGATTGCTTCCGGATGCAACAAGTATGTCGCTGCCTGTTCCAGTGAAGGTGCTGAAACCACCCAAATCCAGGGCTGTGCTGCTATAGAAACTGATCGTGTTTCCGGCGGAGGCATTGCTTTGCAGATTAATGCCTTCCAACGCTGTGCCGCTGTTGCGAACTGATATTCCGCCGTTGCTGCCGCCGGTAACACTAGCAGTAATGCTTCCCGTGCCTCCAGTGTGGCTTACATCCATGCTGATGGCCAGCCCGCCGGCTGTGCCGCCGTATACGCTGGTCAGGTAGATGTCGGCTGCGGAAATGTTTACAGCGCTGCCGTTGTCGTCGTAGATTGCACCGGACGAATCGACAGTGGCAACAGAACTGGTCCCGCTAGTGGCGGTACCAAGGTAAATATTCTTGCCCACACCGCCCATAGTTTTCAGGGTTAAGCTGCCGCTTGAGCTGACTGATCCTATGTGTACCGACTGGCCGCTAATGTAGTAAACGCTGCTGCCCGAGAGGCTGCTGACGGTATTAACCAGATTCTGTCCGGCAAAGTTGATGGACCCAGCACTGGCAAGCGCCGAGAGGCTGCTTGCATTGATCACACTTGAGGAGTCCTGAGAGATGTTGCCGGACGTCGTCTTCATTGCGAGGTTCCCCCCCGCAGTAATATTGGAGTTCGTCTGCGTAATTGAGCCGGCCGAAGTAATCTTGATGGCGCCGGAAGTCGCGCTGATACTGGTATTTGTCATCGCGACATTGCCTGTACTGCCAGTGGTAGTCGGCGTTGCCGTTCCTGAGGTGTAATCCCAGCCGGCCATCATATTTATGGCTCCGCTCCCGCTATTGCTCAAACTCCCACCATTAAAAACAATGTTGCCCAAAGAAAGGAGAGACAGTGAGTTACTGTTGTTCCAGCCACTATAAGTGGCGCTGGCAAAATTTATGCCGCCTTGCTGCGAGGTGATCGACAACGAACCCAAGCCAAGTTGGGTCAGGATGGTATTCCAGCCGATTGTGGCGCCCACTGTTCCACCATAGAACGATCCCAGCTCGAAGGGGCCCGAACCAGTAAGCGCCTCGTCCGTGAAAATGGCGTCGCTCAAAACAATGGAAATATCGTCCGGATCAAGAAGCACCGTGCCCGCGTTTCCGTTTGGAGCACGAACATCCGCCGTCGCTCTATAAGTAAGATTCGATTTGCCGGAGACCTCGACAAAACCACCATCACCGCCCAAATCCCCGCCGCGCGCCGAAATGCTGCCATAGGCTCTGGTCGTGTCATCGGCCCAAACGATCACCGTACCGCCAGCGCCGACTTTTCCGGCATCTGCTTTCAGTTCGGCGTCTGCACCGAAGTAAGTGATGGCCGCGTTCTGGATGTCCGGGTTCTTGCCCTGATAGTCGCCACCGACCTTGATGCTGCCGCCGTCGCTGCCTTCACTTGTTGCGCTGGCGTCGATACTGGCGTGGTCCATCACCGCAACACGGTTGCCGAGCACTTCGACGCTGCCGCCTTTGGTGCCGGTGGTGACGATGCGGCCATTGCCATCGACGTAAGCGTCCTGGCTAGCCTTGAGGAAGATACGGCCGCCTTCGCTGACGACGCTGCTGGCATTCAGGTTGCCGCTGTTCCTGATGATGACGCCGGCGATGCCGATGCGGCCGGCTTCCGCTGTGATGGTGCCGAGATTGGTACTGTTGCCCTCTGCGCCGGTGATGTCGACTTTGACTCCCGGCGTGGCGCTGTCGATCAGACTCACCGTGGCACCCGCAGCGAGTATGGTTTCGCCCTGAGGCGTGGTGATGATGCCCTCGTTACTGACGCTGCGGCCGATCAGGTAAACACTGCCACCAGACGGTGTCCTGATTTCGCCTTGATTGATGACACCGCCTGCACCGCCTTGATCAACGAACAGATTGCGACCGGCGAGGAAATCTTCGTTGCGAATGACAAGGGTCGACGCAACAAAACCTGCGGTGTCGACCCGTCCGCCGGGGCCAACCATGATTCCGGCCGGATTCACCAACCAGACACGGCCATTGGAACTCAATGTGCCGTAGATCGCCGTTGGATCATTCAATACCCGGTTGAGCACGGTGCTGGATGCGGCAGTCTGCGCGAAATGCGTCGTTTCGCCAGCCTGGATCGAGAACTTGTCCCAGTTGATGACAGCGCCGTTGCTGTTAGTCACCGTGAGAACACTGCCGGCCTGATTGAAAGTTGCCGCGCCATTGACCACGGTAGGATTCACCGGGTTCGAAAAGACAGGGGCGGAAATGAAGCACGCGGCCACGGCAACTACGCCCAAGCGAAGGGGCGTAGACAACTGCGGGCGGCGCTTAAAGGAAGGGTTATTGTTGCGCATCTGCAAACTCCAATAGTGGGACAGCCTCCCACGCATGTATTACATATAGTCCAAAACCGACCCAGCTTCCAGGGAGTAAGTCACACTCCCAATGCAATTCCAGTCCTGGTTCAGAAACCGAAGGCAAGGGCAAAGTGGCCGCGAATATTGCCCTCAAGCGCAATATTTGGCGCCCCATTTGGCCAGAGACCATCCATTATTCTGGCAACATCAAAGCGAGCGCTAACATCCTTTTTGATGTTGTAGCGAACACCGACACCCATCGAAGCGATATTGACCATTCTATTGAACGAAGGATTCAGGTTGGAGCCGCGCGCCGTATCGTAGAAGGCCAGCCATTTGAGATTGCCCTTGAGACCGAGACGCGCTGCGATATCCGGTGAATAGATTTCAAAATTCGCAACATAACCTCGATCGGCGGCGACCGCGCGCTCAAGAAAACCGCGCACAGCGCTGGATCCCGCCAACCCGAGCCGCTCACCGGCAGGCAAAGCATTGTTCGCATACTGACCGCTCGCCGCAGCCCTGAACAGCCAGTCTCCGCTCAATGCTTTTGCATAGCTGCCACCAAAACGCAGTACCGAGAACTCGTCCTTGGTGCGGTAGCCGGACGCGGCCGAGTAACGATCGTAACCACCCGCGGCAGGTGCAGCCGGGGCGAAGGTGAAGCGGCTGCCCATCGGAAACAGGTGGTGTATCACCCCAACGTTGAAATCGATGGCTTCACCCGGCTTTTGCCACTGACCGCTGTAGGTGGCCGAAACGGGCCTGAAGGTATGGGGCGTGCACCCGGCGGCGCCAAACGCTGTCGGAGCGCCGGCAACAGTGCAGCGACTGTTGGTGTATTTGTAATCAAATCCAAACACCAGTTTGGAGCTGAACTCGCCAGTGCGCGGGAAAATATGGTTGTAGCGCAACCCGAACACCTCGCCCTTGCCGGCGATCGCGAGACCTGTGCCAAGGTTCGGCGAGTTGGCCGGGGAATCGGTACTCGAGTTGCCGTAGATGAAATCGATGCTGTCGCCAAGCGCATACAGGGGCAGACGATAGCCAATACTAAAAATATCGACTTTTACACCCGCTCCTTCTTGCCCCGGAATCATCCGGTTGCCCAAAATCTTCATGCCTCCAGGAGGGTCAAGGGCCGTGGTGTAGGCCAGCGTCAAAACCTGGTCGCGATTGCCGACGTTTGCGTTCTGGTAGGAAACACCGAGCCGGTGTTTGCCGCTGGCTTTGGTTCCGGTGTTGTCCAGCGTGACAAAAATACGTTCAGGGTTTTCTTCCTTGACCTCGACCTTGATATCGACCTGGCCCTCGACCTCGCTCACCCCCATTGTCACTTCGACCTGCTTTGCTGAGTTTTCATTGCTGAGCTGAACGTTTTCGGAAAGCAGGCGCATATTGGGCGCGACGCCTTCCTTCAAGTGCGGCAAGCTGGCACGAATATTTTCGTTGTTGAAATACTTGTTACCGGTAATGGTGACTTTTCCAACAACGCCTTCGGTGACTTGCAGTTTTACGACGCCAGTCGTGAGCTCCTGCTCTGGCACATAAACCTGTACCGTGCCAAACCCGAGGCGGCGGTATTCCCCCTCCAACGCCTCCAGCGCTTTCTGGATATCGCCATAGACCTTGCCGCTACCGACAAAGGGCGCGACAAGCTGCTCGACCCGCTGTGCTGGCAGGATCGAGTTTCCTTCAACCTGGAACCGCGAAACGTTGAAGCTCGTATCCTGCGCACTCGCTTGATTCAGCGATAGTACGGCCAACAGTACAGCGGATGCCAGAAATCCGGCAATCGCTTTCGTCATAATTTTTCTCACCAATTTTCCATGCAATGAAGCTATGAACAAAGACAACTAAATCAGCACGGGAAGCTACCACGGTCGCGGAAAATCAGCAATCATGATCTACCACTCAAAATTCGACAAGAGTGAACAGGGGTGAAATAGTTGCTGCATAATTGAACTGAGATGCGTTCTTTTAATGACATACGAACCAGCAGGACTTTTTTCACTCATTGACTACGCGATGGTTTGCTTTTTTTGTTTCATTTAATTCAAAAGGAGAACTTCATGACTGCATTTCTCAAAGTAAACGGTGAAACGATCGACGTTCGGACCGCACTGCAGTGGCAACTGATCGGTGATGATCAGGGTTTTGCCCAGGAAACGTTGAAAAACGTGGTGGTTCTGCAGAACGCCGCGAAAGCCGGAATGAAGGCCAGCAAGGAAGATATGCAGGTCGTAGTCGACGAGATGCGCTACGCAATGGGCCTCGAGTCAACAGAGGCCATGAATCAGTGGATGAATGAGCGCGGCCTGGATCTGGCGGCGATGCAGGGCTTTTGCGAAATCACAGCATTGCGCAACAAAATGCGCGCCGGAATTACCGATGCACAGATTCGGGAGCGGTTTGCCGAAATCCAGACCAAGGGCGAGACGGTCGACCTGTATGCCATTTTTTGCGATACCGAAGATACAGCGAAGGAACTGAAAGCGCAGGCCGGCGAGGGCGAAAGTTTTCTGCAGCTCGCCAAGGACAATTCGATCGATCCGGAAACCGGACGTCAGGGTGGATTCATCGGTGCGACAAGCCGCGGAGAGCTGGCCGGAGAGGTGGAAGCTGCTGCTTTTTCGGGCAAGGAAGGCGACATCATTGGACCATTCAAGACCGATGATGCCTTTGCCATATACATGATAGGCAAGCTCCACAAGCCGACACTCGAGGACGAGGAATTCGGATTGCGCGAAGCGCTCTTCGAGGAATCAATTCACGAACTTGCGGAGAAGGCCGAGGTAGAGCAGCTGATCCTGGGCCTTAAAGTCAATCCATTCGCGGAAGACAAGGAAGGCGACGAATAAGGTTCACCGTTCGGGTGCGCGGCCCTTTTTCCCCCGCGCCTGAGTGGACTGATCTACCGTATGGCCACCGCAGAGTTGCGTGAGCTGCTCGCTGGGAGCGCCCTGTTTGGGGCGCTTCCAGAGGACTTGCTTGATCGCGTCGTCGCCAAGCTGCAATTGGCGACGTTCAAACTCGGCGAGTCGGTCCTGCGTCAAGGCCAGGCCGGCGACTCGTTCTATATTGTCGGCTCGGGCAAAGTCCGGATCGTCGACGAGCGTAGTGAAAACCCCGTCACACTGGCCGTCCTGAAACGAGGTGACAGTTTCGGGGAACAGGCACTGCTTTATGGCAAGGAGGTCTCCGCCACGGTTCGTGCAGCCGGCAATGTCGTCTTGTACGGCCTTGCGGCCGCCGACTTCGGCGCTTTGGTAGATGCCAGTCCGGAGCTGCGCCACCGAATCGACGACGCAAGCACGCGTCAACGTGAGTTCAATTTTCTCAAGACCCAGAATCTGCTCGCAGGGCTGACAACCGCTGAGACGGCGAAGCTAATCGACGCCATAGAAACCGTTTCACTTGAGCCTGGCGCTTACCTTTTCCACGAAGGCGATCCAGGCGACGCGATGTATCTGGTTCGCGACGGCTCGCTGCAAATAGTAAAGGAAAGCCACGGAGACAAGCTGCTCGGCTATAAGCGCGCCGGTGATCTGCTTGGTGAAATGGCACTACTCCACGACCAGTCGCGCAGTGCCGCCGCGGTAGCGCAGGAGCCGACCGTCGCCCTCAAGTTGAGGCGAGATGCCTATTTGAGCGTTGTCGGCGACAAGAGCAACATCAGTGACCTGCTCGCCGAGCAGGCCAGCCGGCACTTGCTGCAGCAAGAGGCGATCCTCTCCTCCGATACCGAGGAGGATGTGGCTCGCGCCGACGTTGAGTCCTTCATCCGCATCGGCCACCTTCGACCGCGCGGCTGGTGGGGCAGGCGACTGCCGCTGGCAATGGTCGAGGATCCACGACTTTCTGGCATAGCCTGCCTGGTAATGATCGCCGAGCGTCTAGGCAGGCCGTTTGCATACCACTCTTTGGTCGAGAGGCAATTGGAGATCGGTCGCGCCGACGATCTGCACTCTCTCGGTCGAAAGGCGGAGTCTGTCGGTTTCCTTAGTCGATTACTGCGTATCGAATTCGGCAAGCTACGAGAAATCGTGCTGCCTGGCGTAACCCAAACTGCGGATGGAGAACTCCTCGTTGTCTACCGCGTCGACAAGCGTGGCGTGCTACTCGCCGACCCACGGCGTGGACTGACCCGGGTGTCGTTAGAGGAATTTGCCCAGCGATTCAACGGCACGATACTTACGGTAGCCTACGTTCCTGATTTCGGCGCCGCCGGCGTATCGCTGGCGGGTGTTTATCGTCAGTTTCTGCCCCTGATGCAACCCTATTGGGGGATGGTGGCCCGCATTCTGGTGGTGATGTTGATTTTGCAGGGTTTGGGGTTGCTACCCCCGCTATTCACCCAGGTCCTGATCGACAAGGTATTGGTGGTCGGGGACTGGAACATGCTTGGCCTGATGCTCGTCGGGCTGCTGTCAGCAACGCTGATTGGAGGGGTTGGCGGAGCGATAAAGGAATTTCTATCTCTGCACTTGATCCGCAGGTTGTCGGGAACCCTGTTCGTGCGTTTTTTTGCGCACATTCTGGCTCTGCCCATAAGCGCGCTCAACCGATGGGATACCGGTGCGCTGCTCACACGCTTCGAGGAAAACGAGAAGTTTCTCGAAACGACCTCCAATGGTGCGATTTCCGTGCTCACCAACTCGGTGGCGATCTTGATCTACCTGCCAGTACTGTTCATGATGAACGTCAAGCTGGCGTTACTGGCGACGGTGTTTCTCATCATTCTGGTTGTTGCCATCGTCGCGGTGACCCCACGGGTGCGGGCCTACGAACGGATGGAGTTTCAGACAAGCTCGGACAAGGAGTCGCACGTAATCGAGGTGATATCCAGTGTTGAGACGATTAAGTCCCTCGGACAGGAAGTTGAATTCACGCAGAAGGGTCAGGGGTTCTTCAATCGTATGCTCAGCGTGAAAATGCGCTCTGAGCGCTTCGACAACAATTTTGAGATATTCACCGACATTTTGCAGCAGGGCAGCAATCTAGCAATACTCGGCCTCGGCGCAAACATGGTTTTGCAGGGTGAGCTCACGCCGGGGGCTCTGATTGCTTTTGCCGGCATCCTCGGGTTGGTCATGGAGCCTGCCGAAGCGCTAGCCAATTTCTACGACGAATACTTGGAACTGGGGGTCGCACTTAATCGCCTGAACGATGTTCTGTCATCACCGCGCGAGCCCGTCAATAGTGATCTGCCTTGCCCTTTACTCAAAGGTGCGATCCATCTCGAGAAGGTTTCCTTTCGTTACAGCGCCGAGGGACGAACCATCCTTTCAGACATCAGCCTGAACATTGAGCCCGGCCAAAAGGTTGCCTTCGTGGGCCGCAGCGGTTCGGGCAAGACGACACTGGTCAGCATGATAAATCGATTGCTGGAGCCCAGCTCTGGAACAGTCACCATCGATGGTGTGGACATATCCAGGGTCGACCTTGTATCGCTCCGTCAGCAGATTGGTGTGGTCGAACAATCGCCACAGCTGTTCGCCGGAACCATTCGCGAGAACATTGCCAAGGCAAATCCGAGCCTGCCCCTTGAAGCGGTCGCTTCGGCGGCGACACTTGCCGGCGTAAATGAGTTTGTTGATCGATTTCCGATGCGTTATGACACTCGGGTCGGCGAGGGAGGGCGTGCGCTGAGCGGGGGTCAAACGCAGCGTATGGTGATCGCCCGCGCACTTGCCAGCAACCCGCGCATCCTGGTCCTTGATGAAGCGACCTCGGCCCTCGATACCGAGTCCGAGCAATTGATCCAGCGCAATCTCGATCGCATCATGCGCGACCGAACAACGCTGGTAATCGCACATCGCCTATCGACGGTGCGCAACGCGGATTTGATCGTTGTACTCGACGCAGGAAAAATCGTTGAAAAGGGCACGCACGACGAATTGATGGAAGCGAAAGGACTGTATTACTACCTTGCAACGCGGACGCGCTGAACGCGGGCAGTATTGGAGAGAACCACAATGGCCGAAGAGAACAAGCCGCTTGACACCGCAGCCGATGCCGCTCAGTACGAAACGCTGGACCGCCACGCGGAGAACCTGAAAAGTGCCGACTCACGTTCCGAGGTGATCGAGGGGGTTCCGCCGCTGTACATGCGCGGTGGCCTCTATTTACTGGGTGCTGTTACCTTCGTGATGCTGCTGATCGGCTGGTTCGGCAAGGTCCATGTCATCGTTCCAGGCAAGGGGCTGCTCGCTCCGGAAGCGGAGGATGTCGTCCTCGATGCGCATCAGGGTGGCTCCTTGAAAACAGTCCACGCTCGACCCGGTGACCTGATGAAAAAGGGGCAAGTCGTCCTTACCTTGGAACAACCGCAGTCGGGAGTTGAGTTATCCGCGCTGCAAAATGAACTGCAGATCGAGGAGGACCGTGACCGGAGAAACACTCGTGCAAGAAGCATTGCGCAACGTCTGACCGCCGATCCACAATCGATCGTGAGTACCGCCGCCAGTGAATTCGTCGATGCTGGCCCTGTCGTCGAGCAGATCCAGACACTGCGCCGCACCCGGCAGGCCCTCGACCGCGCCAAAGACGAATTGCGTACCGACTACGTGACGCGAAAGAAAATTGCGGAAGCCCAGATTGCCATCAACAAAGACTCGATCACCAAGCTTGATGAAGTTATCCAAATTACTCAACAGGCGCTCAAGAGTCGCGAGCAGGATCTTGCTTCCAAGCGTATTGAATTACAGCAAATGGAGACATTGATAAAACGTCGTGCGGTGCCGCGCTCGGCCGTAAATCAGGCGCGCGACAGCGTTATTCAGTCGGAAGCAAGCCTATATGCGGAACGCCAGCGGATTGGCCAGTCCGAACTTGAGCGTGCGCGGCTTGAACACCAGTCGAACGAGTTGCGTAGCGAGCTGGCGCGCCGACGTTCCGAATTCACGAGCAGCCTGACGCAGGCAACTACCGCCTATGATCACGCACTTGTCAACCTGAATGGCGCGATCGCCCAACTCGACCAGGAAATTCTCAAAGGCAGAACCAAAATCTCCGAGCTTCGGAGCAAGACCAGTATGCAGCGCATACACATTGGCGAACTGCAGGTGCGCAGCCCTCAGGACGGAATGCTTACCGAACTAAAGTTCACTACCCCAGGCCAGCTGGTCGAGCGAGGTGCCCGCGTTGGTACTTTTGTCCCATCCGGTGGCAAGTTGATAGCGATTGTGTACATCCAGAATAAAGATGTCGCGGCAGTCAAGGCCGGAATAGGAGTAAACGTCAAAGTCGACGCCTATCCCTACCGGCAGTACGGTACTGTCCCTGGCAAGGTGCTGAGCGCATTTCCGATGCCGGACAGGCCGCATTTCAAGGTACGCGTCGCGCTGGAGCGGACGACGATAAAGGTTCGTGGAGAGCAAGTTGCGCTCAAGCCGGGACTTGAGATCAATGCGGACCTGCTTACCGCTCGCAAGCGGATCCTGCAACTGGTGTTGGCGAAGCTGAGCGGCGAAGATTGATAGCGCGGACGACTTAGGCATGGCACTCACTCTGATCGAACGACTAAAGGCGCTTCCCGATTTTGCTTCACTGTCTGATGCCGAACGAGCCACGATTGCGAAGCTCGCCGAGCCTATTCATCTTCCGCGATCGGCGACAGTAGTCACTCAGGGCGAGCGTCCTGCGGGCCTTTATCACGTGGTCGCAGGAGAAATACGCCTCACGGTCAACTCCGGTGCCGACCGTCAAATCATCGATACCTTGCGCGAGGGCGCCTTTTTCTGCCAGCAGGCGCTCGATGACGCGGAGCCCATGCTCCAGAGTGCAGTTGTCGGTGGCGAGCCGGCCCTGCTGCAATTTATTTCCCGTGACGCGTTCGCTCTCTTGCTTGCTGAGAACTCCGCGCTGGCCGAAAGGATAGGGAAGGCGCGGCGCACCGCCGAGGTAACGGGCTTTCTCGCCGGCTGTGCGAGTTTTCGCGATGTGCCGCGCGAGGCGTTGATTGAACTTGCCGACCGCGTGACCTTGCGTGAATTGCGCCAGGGTGATTTGCTCATCGAGCAAGGCGCGCGCGACGATGTGTTGTATATCGTGCGCAAGGGCGAACTGGTCGTAACCCGGCGCAAAGCGCCCAGTCATCGCATTGCCCTGCTCGGGGAGCGCGACGTCGTAGGCGAAATGGCAGTCCTTTCCGGCGAACAGCGAATCGCCGACGTAACTGCCGATACCGCAGTAACTGTCTATGCACTGCCCGGCGAGGACTTTCGCAGTGTCGCTGCAGCGCATGTCGCGCTCACACAGCGACTGGGCACGCTGATCGAGGAGCGCCGCAGCGAAGTGCTGACCGATCCTGGCTCAGTTGTCGTCGAGCCTGCCGATCAGGATGGCGCATCTTCGCATGAACCGACTGCGCCACATTCGGCTGCTTCATCCTCCGACACTGCACGAGACTCGGGCTTCATCAAACTGCTGAAGTGTTTGTGGCCACGCAGCGCCAAACCGCCTGCCATTCGCCAACACAGCGAGATGGACTGCAGCGCGGCCTGCCTGTCGACCGTTTGCCGCTTCTATGGCAAGGAAGTGTCGATCAACACGACCCGCGAGATCGCAAGGGTGCGCCAGGAAGGCGCATCAATGGCCAGCATAATCCGCGCCGCCAGGGAAATGGGTTTTCAGGCCGCGGCCTACGAAAGTACGATTGAACAATTGAGAGAGAAGCGCCTGCCGGCAATCGCCAACTGGCGGGGATATCACTGGATAGTAATCCACCAGGTGACTGCCGACCAGGTTCTGATAGCCGATCCGGCGGAGGGGCTTGTTACTTACTCGATCGCCGAGTTCATGGAAAACTGGGCCAAGTACACCATCTTCCTCGAACCAACGCCGGCCTTCACCGCGTTTCCTGAGTCGCGCACATCGCTACTCACTTTCCTGCCCATCTTCACCCCGTTCAAAAAGACGATCATCGACATATTTGTCGCGTCTTTTCTGCTTCAACTGCTGTCGGTGCTAACCCCACTGTTCTCGAAGTTCGTCATCGACGACATCATTCTGCCTGCAAGCACCCAGTGGCTCACTGCGGCGCTGGTCGTCATGGTGAGCGTTCTCGTCCTGAAGCAGATTCTCACCTTCCTGCGCAACGAGATGGTGTTGCGAGTTTCAATGAAGTGCAATGCCGCGATCATAGGCGCTGTTTATCAGCGGCTGTTGTCACTACCAATAGGCTACTTCGAGGCACGCAAGACCGGCGACATTACCAGTCGCCTCGAACAAAACGAAGAAATCACGAATTTCGTCACTGAGGACGGACTGGAGACCTTTCTCAGCCTGTTTTCAGTGGTGGTTTACCTTGGCGTGATGCTTTACTTCAATGTGCTGCTGACGCTCGCCGCGGTGTCGTTCCTGCTCCTAAACATCGTGCTCGTCGCCAAAATTTCGCCGAGGATTCGGCAGATTAATAGAGAGACTTTCGTCAAGGAGGCCGACCTGGAAAGTCACTTGATCGAATCACTGCGGGGGGCGCGCACACTGAAGACCATCGGTGCCGACCATCTCGCGCGCTGGCAATATGAGAACAATTTCGCCGCCGTGGCGAATATGAAGTTCCGAGAGGCAAAGTTCGCCCAGCTTGCCGGCTTGCTCTCCGGGACACTCGATGCGCTATCCGACGTGGCGGTGCTCTTGCTCGGTGGCGCGTTCGTTATCATGGGCAAGATTTCCCTCGGCGAACTGGTCGCCTTCACCGCATTTGCCAACAGTCTGCAAGAGCCAATCAACAAAGTGGTCGGCAAGTGGGACGAGTTACAGGAAGTGGTCGTCGCTGTCGAGCGGTTGAACGATATCATGGAGAAGAAATCGGAGTTCGGCACCGAGGGGAAGGAGGCACCGCGCCTAAATTTACCAAAGCTGCGCGGCCACGTAGAGTTCCGCAATGTTGCCTTCCGCTACAACCCCGACGACCCGAACAATGTCGTGCAAAACGTCAATCTGGTGCTACCGCCTGGCAAGAAAGTGGCGTTCGTCGGCGCCAGCGGTTCGGGCAAATCAACACTCATTAAATTGCTCTACGGGTTTTATCCAGCGTCCAGCGGCAAAATTTTGATCGACGGTTTCGATCTCGCCGAGGCTTCGCTAGAAACGCTACGCCACCAGATTGCGATGGTGCCGCAAAAGAGCACCATATATCAGGGTACCGTGCGCGACAACATTGCCCTCGCCAATCCCGGGGCCACGCTGGAGCAAGTACAGGAGGCGGCGATCGCCGCCAACGCCCACGATTTCATCGTGCAAATGCCGGGGGGTTATACGGCGCAACTGGAGGAAAGCGGCGCAAATCTTTCCGGCGGACAGCGCCAGAGAATTGCCATCGCGCGCGCTTTCCTGCAGCCTGCAGCGATCCTGGTGCTGGACGAGGCGACATCAGCTCTGGACAATGAAACCGAGCGAAACGTCATGGAAAACATCTCTGCCCACTACGGAGACCGCTCGGTGATCATGATTGCCCACCGACTTTCGACCGTGCGAAATGTGGACCTGATCGTGGTGCTTGAGCGAGGGATCATCGTTGAAAGCGGCACCCATGATGATCTGATGGCCAAACGCGGGGTGTATTACCACCTCTCCGCTCGCCAACTTGAGCAGGATTGAACGCTCTAAAGAATGAAATATTCTTGCAACCGTGAATTAGTGCACAGATGGCCTCGTTTTTTTTGGCATTCAGCTTGACCGGCCAGGTGCACTAAATTAAGCTTGAACCATCCTGCAACCGAACGGCTACTTTGCTCCAATGACCGCCACTTCACTAAATCCCGCACATGTCATCGTGATCGGTACGCTTCCGAAACGGGAGCGTCCGTTGAATCGCGCTGAGTTGGCTGCCGTGCTCGGTGGGGGCAGTTGGTGGCGGAGTGTTTGGCGGCGTGTTGGCACCCTGCGCATGGCCGTGCGCACTGCTGTTGTTGGTCTGATAGCGTCGTTCGTTCGTTGGCGCAAGCGCGCCGCCTGGCAGCATGCGTTTGCAGCAAGGCGCCGGATTTTCCGTTCCTTCTGGCACGCATTCAGGCTTTAAGGGGCCGGAGGATGCTTATGTTGTATTTAGTGAAAGGAAACGAAACCGCGAGGCTCGTTTCCTTTTTGCTTTAAAGGAGTCCGTTCTGCGGGCTAGTGTTTTTCATGACGAAAGGAGAGTGAAATTATGTCTGAGCTAAAACTGCAAGATACAGTTATCGAAATCAGTGACCTGCCGTCGCGCGCCAAATCACTGGATGACGAAGGACAGGACAACGTTTTTGGCGGTTTTTTCCGTCGTCGCCCGAAGCGACGCGCACTGCGCCGGCGCCCTCCCAGCTATGGTAAGCGTCCGCGCGGCAGAGCACGTCGCCGTGTACCAGTCTATGCTTTCCGCCGGGTACGGGTTGGCTGGCGTTTCGTCTGATCGCCCCCGCGCTTGATGCGGCAAAAGGGCATCCGGATGGGTGCCCTTTTTTTAACCCTGCTTAACCCTGGATGACTACCGGTCTACCTCAAAACCTTGATCGAGCCGCCGCTTCTTAAATGCGCATGGAATCAACTTCAGCTTACCTGCCCGACAAATGTGCGCGGGTTGAGGCATTGGGGCTGAACCCCACTCGCTTGCTCAAATCGAGCCATCCGTTAACATGGCTCGAGTCAGTATCCTGCAAGCTGCCCGCAGCGCGCTTCAACCTCAGAACATTGAGTACGTACTCATAGCGAGCCGCCGAAAGATCCCGTTTTGCCAGATAGAGTTTGTTTTGTGCGGTCAAGACATCTATCGCAGTACGATGCCGTAGCTGGTAGCTCTCCTTAACAGCCTCCACCGCCGATTCATGCGAATGCACCGCGCGCTCCTGCGCACGCACCTTCATAATGTTGGTTGAAACACCGACATAGGCTTCCCGCGCCTCCCGCTCTACAGTGCGCCGTTCTTTTTCCGCCCGTTCTGTCGCCTGTGCATACTGTGCCCGTGTTTCGCGTGTACGCGAGAGGATTTGCCCTCCGCGGAACAGCGGGATCGTGAGTTGCAACGCTACACTCTCGTTGCCATACTCGGAGGCACCCCCAATACCACCATTGGCAGCTTCACTATTTGCCTTGAAAACCAGATCGAGCGATGGCAAGTGCCCCGCCTCGGCTTTGCGAATCTCGTGGCGCGCCGCCTCTACATTAAGATTGGCGGCGCGCAGCTTGTGGTTCTGCTCCAGTGCCGCCTGAGACCAACGGGCAATGTCGGAAGGAGCGGGCACTGCCAATGGAAGTTTTTCGCCAAGTGGCGCCAAGCCCTCCGGATATACCCCCGAAATTGCCGCCAGTTGGTCTCGTGCGCTCGAAAGCGTACTTTCCGCATCGAGAATGCGCGCCAGCGCCGTATCAAACGCAGCCTGCGCTTCATTTACGTCGGTAATCGCTACAAGGCCGAACTCAAGCTGATCCTTGGCTAGGTCGAGCTGCTTTTTGAGTGCTTCCGCCTCGGCGCGGGCCAAACCGAGATCATCGGCTGCGCGCAGTGCCGAAAAATAGCGCTCAGCGAGTCGCACAATCAAATCCTGGCGCGCTGCGGCCAGCTCTGCATCGGCCTGCTGAAGGCGCACGTCGGCCTGGACGCGATTGACGAACAGTTCGGCGCGAAAGATCGGCTGAGTCAGGCTCAATTCCCAACGCTTGGTATTGAATGAGGTGTTCGTCTGACCGCCGGCCGCGCTCGGGCCCCTGGGCATGGTCTTGGTTCCGGTGGTGGACGCCTCCAAGTTGAACGTCGGCATGAGTGCGCCTACATTCTGGTTGTACTGCTCCAACAGTGCCTCACGCGAGAATTCCGCCACGCGATAGTCGGGGTCTCGTTGCAGCGCCAGAGCTTGCAGCTCAGTCAGTGTTTCGCCCACCTGCGCCGTGCTGAAACCCGGCGCCAAGGCCATGCTGAGCAAGGCAAAACGGAAGAAAAGGAAACATTTGCCCATCGATCATTCGCGCTTCTTGGAGGGCGTTGAAGGATAGCGTACAAACGTCCACTCGTCCAGAAAGTGCACAGTCCATGAAGGCCAAAATGTCCCGCACAGACTGCCTATGCGTGGCCGTGCCCGAATCCCGCGATTTTCCCCTCGACCACCGGGAAGCATCCGCCCTTCGCCCGCGGTTCGACTTCACCCGCTGAATTCTACTTTGTCAGATTTCATCGCAAGCTAATGCTGAAAGGATAGTGGCTTGTTTTCTGTAGGCGAAATCCTTGGCGTGCTGTCGTCGTCGATGGCGATCCTCGATGGAGGCGACGAGATCGTCATCGGTTTGGATTTTGCTGGGCAGTTTGTGGCGCATGATCTCGACCAGGTCGTTGCAGGACAGCAGATCGGCGGTATCGCGGTTGGCCATGCGCTCCTTGGCGAGGAACATCAACGCGACCATGACCAGCGCCATGTGATGGTGCCACGCCTGCCAGCCCCTGACCTGGTAGTCCGCCATGCCGCAGGCGCCTTTGGCATCCTCGAACGCGCGCTCCACGAAATGCCGCGCCGCCTGCATCTCCGCCAAGCGACGCAAACTTGCCTTGGGCTTGGCATTGGACAGGCAGAACTTCAGTTTCGAGCCGTCGATCTCGCGGCGCACCATCAAATGCCAGCACCGCGCCTGGGCTTCCTCGCCGTCCCACAGCCACACCCGCTGGGTCAGGTAATCGGCGATGACCTCGCCCTTCTCGCCCTCGCGCACCGAAAGTCGGCGCCAGCGGGACGGTGCTTGCATTGCCGCCCACGCCGTTACGGTCAGCGAAGCGGTTTGCGCCTGCAAGCTACGAGGCGCCCGACCCTTGGCGGATTGGCGTTCGGGTACCGCAGGCGCCGGATCGCAAAGATAGATCGCCTGATCCGAATGCACCTCGGCCAGAAAGATTTCCCCGTCACCCTCCAGTTCGCGCAGCAACCACGGCAGATGCCCATAGCCGGCATCGAACGCGGTATAGGCGAAACGCAGCCCTTCGCTGCGCAAGCGGTGAATCATGGTCAGCGCCATCTCACCCTTGGTACGGAATTCGATGGCCTCGGGAATGCCGGCATCACGGCAGCGCTCCGGTTCGGCAAACCACTCTTTGGGAACATACAACTCACCCTCGACCAAGGCAGCGACCCCGTCTCGTGCCACGGCAGCAAAGACGCCCACCTGGCTGTTGTCGGTCTTCCCCAAGCGCCCATTCCATTGGCGGGCCACGCCCGCCGACATCTCGCCCTTCTTCGCGAACGCACTCTCGTCGATCACTAGCGCACCGGCATGACCGAAATGCACATTGGCGTCGGCAATCAGTTGCCGGCGCACCCCGCGTCGATCCCACGCCGATTCGCTCAGCATGTGATGAAGCCTCTGGTAGTGGCTCCCCGATACGGTCTCGGCCATCTTCTCCATGTTGCGCCGACGACACTGGAACAGGCCGTGGAGATACAGGCGCGCCGAGTCTTCGACCGAGCGGGTGAGGCTCTGGAAGCAGGGAAGGTAGGGCGTGAAGTGGGAATCGAAGTGCGTGAGCGCGGAGGCGACCAGCGCAGAAATGCTATGCGGGTATTTGAGTTGACATCGTATTCATCAACTCCAAAGTAAATAACATGAGAATCAATGCGTTGCATTATATCAGATGACAACGGCAGATGATTGAAATTCAATCTGACAAAGTAGAACTATGCTTCTTGGGAGCGTGGCGCGAACGAGAATATGAACGGCCTGATTCGCCAGTTCTTCCCGAAGAAGATGTGCTTCGATTCCATTACCCCTGACCAGGTCGCCTTTGCCATGCACCGCCTCAATCACCGTCCCAGAAAATGCCTCGGTTTCAAAACGCCTCACGAGGTCTTCATGAAGCAGTTACACTCGCGTCATAACGCTGTTGCACTTCAGACTTGAATCCGCCAATGAAGCTATGAACAAAGACAACTAAATCAGCACGGGAAGCTACCACGGTCGCGGAAAATCAGCAATCATGATCTACCACTCAAAATTCGACAAGAGTGAACAGGGGTGAAATAGTTGCTGCA